>Ga0299913_10003721_pt1 | contig 12568 bp, 9 predicted proteins | sample RVTome_9_FD_201360 | JGI IMG/M metagenome (GOLD analysis project Ga0299913, IMG submission 201360) | Soil microbial communities from uranium-contaminated site in the Upper Colorado River Basin, Wyoming, United States - RVT155D38 (version 2) ... | reverse complement strand
GTCGCCCGCGAACGTGCCGTCCATCACCGCGAACACACCCCGGTGAATCTGCTGCTGGATCATCAGCAGGTCCACCAGCGTCTCGTGGATGACGGGGTGCGTCCAGTGGCGGTGCTCGTTCAGCAGGCCGCCGAACGCGTTCTTCATCGCGCCGGTCGTGGTCGTGAAGACGTGCGTCTTCACGGTCGGGAGATGGACGATGTTCTCGCCGACGAAGCGGCGGGGGATCATGAAACCCCTGGGGTAGACGTCGTTCAGGCACAGAAAGCGGCGTGTGAGGTCGCCGACCGCCTCGCGGATGTTCATCCACTCCTCGCGCTCGTAGATGTGGATGTTCCGCAGGCCGTGCGCCTCGACGACCTGCACCTGCTTGTTCTCCCGCTCGCCGAGCCGCGCGTCGATCACCACCGTGCGGTTGTGGCAGGCGTGGATCAGCGCCGGGTCGAAGCCGTCCTGCTTCATCGCGCGGATCACGCCGTCGAGCTGCCAGGGCGTCGTGGAGCTGCCGGGGAAGAAGAAGTGCCACGAGATGTTCACCTTGAGCGCGGTGTCGGCGTCCTTCGCCAGAACGTCCTGGTACCCGGCCAGGTTCATCAGCGTGTGATAGTCCCGCAGCACCGTCGCAGGCGACGTGCGGAGGATCGCGACCGTGGATCGTGCCATTCTGCCTCGACGTGTGTGCGCGTGCGGACGCGTCAGCTCCAGCCCGCCATCAGCCGCGCGGGGCCGTAGATGATCGCCGCCACGGCCAGCGCCCAGAGGGCGACGCACGCGAGCAGCGGGCGATCGGTGAGCAGCATGTCGGAGGGGCTCCCGCCGCCCTCCTTCTGATGCACCAGATAAAGGTACCGGAAGATGCCGTACAGCGGAAACGGCAGCGTCAGCCCGAGCAGATGCGTGTCGAACTTCTCAATGGTTTCCGGGCTCACCGTATAGAACGCGTACGCCACCAGCGTGGATGCGGTGACGACCGAGATCATCTGATCCAGCAGATACGGGCTGTACTCCTCCAGGATCGGCCGGTGTCCCGTGGCGCGTTCGGCCAGGAGCACCAGCTCGTGACGGCGCTTGCTGAGCGCGAGGAACAGGGCCAGCAGGATGGTGAGCACGTACAGCCAGGGGCTGACCGGCACCGCGATCACCACCGCGATGGTGATCACGTCGATGATGACGACGTGCTTCAGCGGGCCGGAGTAGAGGACCAGCAGCATCAGATAGCCAGCCGCCAGCAGGCCGAACAGCGGCCGCAGCCACACCGCCGCCGCCAGCCCGGCGCCAGCGATCACCGCGGCGGCCGCGAGCGCCGCCGGCACGCTCACCGCTCCGGCGGCAATGGGCCTGTGACGCTTGACGGGATGCTGGCGGTCCGCCCGGCGGTCCGCCACGTCGTTGACGAGATAGACGACTCCCGAGAGCGCGCAGAAAATCGCGAACGCCGCGGCCGCCAGCAGAACCGACGGCAGATCGAAGAGCCGCTCGCCGAAGAGGAGCGGGGCGAAGATGATCAGGTTCTTCACCCACTGTGACGGCCGCAGCGACACCCAGAGGCCGTGCACGACGTACCTCGAGCGCCACGGCGCGTGAGCCGCTGAAGATCGAGCTCGCTCGGTGATCTCCGGATGTAAGGAACGCGCCATGTGAGCGCGGGGGGATGGCAGCGCCGGGCCGGTCGCTCTCGGCGGCCCGCCCGGCGCGTCACGACGTCACGCCGGCAGCGGGTCGCCTAGGAAAAGCTCTTCAGCGCCTCCTGCTCGGACTCGTACGTCTCGAACACGGTGAGCAGCTTCGTGATGGCCAGCAGATCCTGGATGCGCTTGGTCAGGTTCAGCAGCTTCAGCTTGCCCCCCTGACGGCTGACGGTGGTATAGGTGCGGACGATCTCGCCGAGACCCGCGCTGTCGATGTACGGGACACCCTCGAGATTGAGCAGCAGCTTCTTCCGATCCTGCTGAATGAGCGAGTTGATTTTATCCTTCAGCAGCTCGTCGCCTTCGCCGAGCGTCATCTTGCCCCTGAGATCCAGGATGGTTACCCCGTCGACGACCCGTTCGTCGATCTGCATCACCGCTCTCCTCGCTTCGCCAGGCCCCCGTTGCCCGGCCTGTTATCCGCCCGGCCCGTGGGGACCGCGCTCGACCGTTGTGCGCCCGAGGATCCCCGAGGCGCACCTGCAGCTTAGATAAAGACCGGCCAGCGTACTACGCCATTCAAAAGAGTGTCAAGAAATCGACCGCTCACGCGGGCTCTGGCGGCGCCTCGCTCGGCCCGAAGCGTTCGCGCAGCGTCTGCACGACGACGTACAGGACCGGGATGAACAATACGTTCAGGAACGTCGCCGCGAACATCCCACCGGCCACGGTCGTCCCGACCGAGTGTCGCGCGGCCTGACCTGCGCCGCTGGCGAAGACCAGCGGGAGCACGGCGAGGATCAGCGCCAGCGAGGTCATCAGGATCGGCCGCAGCCGCAGCCGTGAGGCCTCGATGGCCGCCTCGATGATGCTCATGCCGCGCCGGCGCAGCTGCTCGGCGAACTCGACGATCAGAATGGAGTTCTTCGCCGAGAGGCCAATCAGCATGACGAGGCCCACCTGGCAGTACACGTCGTTGGCCAGCCCGCGGCTCCACTGCGCGCCGAGCGCGCCCAGCACGGCCAGCGGAACGCCCAGGAGCACGATGAAGGGCAGCACCAGGCTTTCGTACTGCGCCGCGAGCGCCAGGTACACCAGCAGAACGGCCAGACCGAAGATGAGCACGGCCTGACGCCCCGCCTTCGTCTCCTCGAGCGAGATGCCCGACCAGGCGTAGCCCATCCCGTCGGGCAGGTTCGTCTCCGCCAGACGCTCCATTTCGCGCAGCGCCTCCCCGGAGCTGACGCCCGGCGCGGCGGAGCCATTGATTGTCGCCGATCGGAACAGGTTGAAATGGCTGATGACCTGCGGCGCCGTGATCTCGCGCGTGGAGACGACCTGTTCGAGCGGCACCATGTCCCCCTCGCGCGTCCGGGCGTACAGCTGCCGGAGCGCCTGCGGATTCGCGCGGAACCGCTGGTCTGCCTGCACGTACACGCGGTACGCGCGGTTGTTCAGCTCGAAGTCGTTGACGTACTGCGACCCCAGCAGGATCTGCATCGCGCTCGTGATCTCGTTGAGCGGCAGCCCCAGCGCGAGCGCCCGCTGCCGGTCGATCGTCACCTGCAGCTGCGGATCGTTCGCCGTGAACGGACTGAAGAGCCCCTGCACGCGTCCCGACTGATTCCCGGCGGCGGTCAGCGCCTGCGTCGCGGAGGCCAGCGCCGCCACGTCGGTTCCGGTCTGGTCGAGGACCTGGAACTCGAACCCCCCGAACCGGCTCAGGCCCGGAATCGCCGGCGGCGTGAAGCCGACCACCATCCCGCCGGGGATGCCGAACAGGGGGCCGCTGATCCGGCCGAGTACGGCGCGCAGGGAGTGCTCCTCGCCAGGCCGCTCCTCGAACGGCTTGAGCCGGACGAACATGATGCCCTGGTTCGATGCCGCGCCGCTGAAGCTGAACCCCATGACCGAGAAGAGCGCCAGCACGTCCGGGTCGCCGAGGATGATCTGCTCCGCCTGCCGCGCGACGTTCCCGGTGTATTCCAGCGACGCGCCTGACGGCGCCTGGACCTGGACCATGAAATAGCCCTGATCCTCCTCCGGCACGAATGCCTGCGGCACGATGCTGTAGATGAGATATGTGAGGCCCAGCGACAGCACGAACACCGCGACGACCGCCCACCGCCGCACGACGCCCCAGCGCAGCACCTTCACGTAGGAGTCGGTCCCCATGCGGATGACGCGCTCGAAGAAGGAGAAGAAGCGCCCCTTGTGGTGGCTCTCCCGGTCGAGCAGCAGCGCCGACAGCGCAGGCGCGAGCGTGATGGCATTGAAAACCGACAGCGCGACGGCGACCGCGATCGTGAGCGCGAACTGGGCGTAGAGCCGGCCGGTCGTACCCGGGAAGAACGCGACGGGCACGAAGACGGCGGCCATCACGAGCCCCGCGGCCAGGACCGCTCCGAATACTTCGCGCATGGCGTCCGATGCGGCCTGCCGGGCGCTCTTCCCGTACTGCTGGATGTGCCGCTCGATGTTCTCGATCACCACGATGGCGTCGTCGACGACGATGCCCGTGGCGAGGATGATGCCGAACAGCGTCAGCGTGTTGATCGAGAACCCCATCAGGTTCACGAAAGCGAACGCGCCGACGAGCGAGACGGGGATCGTGATCGCCGGGATGAGCGTGCTCCGCCACGTCTGGAGGAACACGAAGATGACGAGCACGACGAGCGCGATCGCCTCGGCAAGCGTTTTCAGCACTTCGCGGATCGATTCCTCGACAACGTCGGTCGTGTTGAACGCCACCTGGTAGCGCATGCCGGGCGGGAACTGCCGCGAGAGGCGCTGCATCTCCTCCGATACCGCGCGCTCGACGTCAAGCGCGTTGGCCGTGGCCAGCTGGATCACGCCGAACCCGACGGCTTCGACCCCCTGGAACCGGAGCTGCGCGGCGTAGGTCTCGGCGCCGAGCTCGGCCCGGCCGACGTCCTTCAGCCTGACCAGGGCGCCCCCCTCGCCGCTCTTGAGGATGATGTCGTCGAACTCCGACGGCTCCCGCAGGCGCCCGATGGCACGCACGCTCAGCTGGTACATCTGTCCGGCGGGGGCGGGCGCCTGGCCGAGACTCCCGGCCGCGACCTGGACGTTCTGCTCGCGGAGCGCGGACACGACGTCGCCGGCAGTCAGCGCCCGGGCCGCCATCCGGTCGGGATCGAGCCAAAGCCGCATCGAGTACTTGCGTTCGCCGAAGATCAGGATGTCGCTGACGCCCGGCACGCGCTTGAGGGCATCCTTGACGTAGACGTCCAGATAGTTGCTGAGGAACAGCGAGTCGTACTCCCCGCGCTCGGAAAACACGCCCACCGCCATGACGAAGCCGGTGGACTGCTTCTGGACGGTCACGCCGGTCGTCCGGACCTCAGCCGGCAGGCGCCCCAGCGCCTGGTTGACGCGGTTCTGCACGTCGACTGCCGCCACGTCCTGATCGCGAGTCACATCGAAGGTCACCGAGATTGAGCTGACGCCGCTGTTCGTGCTGGAGGAGGTCATGTAGAGCATGCCCTCCACGCCGTTGATCGCCTGTTCCAGCGGTGTCGTGACGGCGGTCTCGACCTCCTGGGCGTTGGCGCCCGTGTAGACGGCCGTCACGCTGACCTGCGGCGGCGCCAGCGCCGGGTACTGCGCGATCGGCATCGTCGGAATCGCCAGCGCGCCCGCCAAAATCAGCGCGAGCGAGCAGACCGACGCCAGGATGGGCCTGCGGATGAAGGTGTCGACCATGTCTATTCCGCCGTGATGGGTGAACCGTCGCCGATCTTCTGGATGCCCTCGACCACCACGCGGTCGCCGGCGGTCACGCCCGATTCGACGACGTAGTCGTTGCCGATGATCTCGCCGACCTGCACCGGACGCTGCCGCGCGACCAGGCCGCTGCCGGACGGTTCGGCCACGAAGCAGAATCGCTGGCCGCTGACACGCGTCACCGCGGTGACGGGGATCGTGATGCCCGGGTCCGACCGCCACACGATGCGGCTCCGCACGAACTGCTGGACCCGCACCGACGGCGGGACCTCGGCGAGCGCGCTCTTCGCCAGGACGGTCTGGGTGGCATCGTCGACGCGCGGAGCGACGAAGGTGATCGGATTGGTGGCCATGACGCCGCCGCTCGCATCGAGCAGTTGAACGGGAAGACCCGTGCGCAGGTCCGGCGCGCGATCGAGCGGGACCTGGATGTACGCCTCGAGTGCCGCCTGCTCGTCGATCGTCGTGATGATCGTCGAACTGGTGACGCGGTCGCCCGTCCGCACCGCGATGTCTCCGACGATGCCCGCCTGGGGGGCCTCGACGCGGTAGTACTGCAGCTGGACCTGTCCTTCCTCGAGCTGTGCGTCGAGCGAGGTGAGTCGCGCCTCGGCCGTTCGCAGCGAGTTCTGCGCCTGGTCGAACTCCTGCCGGCTGATGGCGCCGGCTTCGAGCAGCGACTCGAGCCGCTGGACCTGCCGCCGCCAGTACTCGACGTCCGCCTGGGTGCCGGCGCGGGTGGCTTCGCTGCTGCGTACGCTGGCCTGCTGACGCTCGGCGTCGATCTGCACGAGCGGCGAGCCTCTGCGCACGCGGTCGCCGGCCCTGACGAAGATGCGGGTCACGACGCCGTCGACTTCCGGCTGGATCGTGGCCGAGCGCAGCGACCGGATCGTGGCGATGAATTCCGAGGTGGTCTCGATCGGCCTGGGCTCGGCCGTGACGAGCTTGACCTGGGCCGGCGGTGGCGCACCCGGTGTGCCCTGGGCCTGGTTCCCTGTGCAGCCGGCGGCGGTGACGAGAAGCGCGAACGGGAGAAAGCGAATGGAAGAAAGCATATGAGCGACAGGAGTATTGGACGCGTGCGAAGCAGCTCTCGATCCGGGCGGGATCCAACAAAAAAGGCCACGCCAGGGCGTGGCCTCCGTGTTCCTAGGCTGGCGGCGCTAAACGCCCGCGGCGCCGGCAAACTTGCGCTGCTGGAAGCATTCACGACAGAAGACCGGCCGGCCTTGCGTGGGGCGGAACGGCACGGTGGTCTCCTTTCCGCAGGCCGAGCAGTTTGTAGACGTTTCGACGCGCTCTCGGGCGACGACCGCGCCCGGAGCGGGACGGGACGCACGTTTGGCCTTGCAGCTCTTGCACCGCTTCGGCTCGTTCTTGAAGTTCTTGTCGGCAAAGAAGAGCTGCTCGCCCGCCGTCCAGAGGAACTCGGCGCCGCAGTCCACGCAGTTGAGGGTCTTGTCCTGGAACTCCATCGGTCCTACCTCGCACCAGCTCGTCGCCTGCACGCGCCCGCAGGCCTCGGTAAAAAAAAGGGGGGCCAGACCTCGATTGATCCTGCTGGCCCGGCCATGAAGAACAATCGAGTTCCGACCCCCTTCAGCGTCTCGCGCCGCTAATCCGATTCGCGGCGCTGCTTCTTGCGCGTCCGTTTACGCGCCAGCGCTTGTTTCGCGCGGCGCCGATCGCCCGGCTTCAAGTAGTACGAGTGCTTCTTGATATCCTTGATGATATCTTCCTGCTGCACCTTACGCTTGAAGCGACGCAGGGCGCTTTCGATCGATTCGCCTTCCTGCACCTTGACTTCTGCCAAGCCTAGAACACCCCCCTTGCGGCCACGGCCCGTCCCATATGCGGGACTCTGCTCTTCCGAGGAATATGCTAGGCTATCATAGGTAAACGCGGATTCTAGGGCGAAACACGTGGTGCGTCAATCGCGATTGCCCCGGCGATTGGCCGTGCGCCCGCCTCCACACAAGCTCGACGTCTCTCATGAAAATCCTCGTGATTGGCAGCGGCGCCCGCGAGCACGCGCTCGCGTGGAGGCTTGCGGCCGAGCCGGGCATCACCGAGGTGCTGTGTGCCCCGGGGAATGCCGGGATCGCGCGCCTCGCGCGCACCCTGCCCGTCGACGCCGGTGACGTGGACGGCCTCCTGCAGGCAGCTCGTCACGAGGGCGTCACGCTGACGGTCGTGGGACCGGAACTGCCGCTCGACCGCGGCATCGTCGATCGCTTTGCGGCCGCGGGTGCGCCAATCTTCGGCCCGTCGCGGGCCGCGGCACAGCTCGAGTGCAGCAAGGTCTTTGCGAAGGCCTTCATGGCGCGGCACGGCGTTCCAACGGCGCGCCACCACACTTGCGACACGCCCGACGGTGCGAGGGCCCTCGCCCGGTCAGGTGAACTCGGCTATCCGCTGGTGATCAAGGCTGACGGCCTCGCCGCCGGAAAGGGAGTGGTCGTGGCGGGGGACTACCCGGCCGCCGCGTCGGCGATCAGCGCCGCGATGGAGGGGCGGGTGTTTGGCGCCGCGGGGGAGCGCCTGGTGCTCGAAGAATGCCTGACCGGGCCGGAGGTCTCGTTCTTCGCGCTGTGCGACGGGCACCGCGCGGTGCCGCTCGCATCCGCGCAGGATCACAAGCGCATCTTCGACGGCGATGAGGGTCCGAACACGGGCGGCATGGGCGCCCTCTCGCCCAGCCCGCTGATGGATCGCACGCTCGAAGAGCGAATCATGCGCCGGATCGTGGATCCCGTCCTCTGCGGCATGCGCGACGAGGGGCACGAGTACCGCGGCTTCCTCTACGTCGGACTCATGCTGACTGCGGACGGCCCCCAGGTGATCGAGTTCAACGTGCGGTTTGGAGATCCCGAGGCGCAGGTGGTGATTCCGCTGCTCGAGGGAGAGCTGGCGCCGGCGCTGTCCGCGGCGGCCGCCGGTTCGCTCGGCTCGCGCTCGCCCGCTGCCGGGAAGAGCGTCGCCGTGGGTGTCGTGCTGGCCTCCCACGGGTATCCAGCCTCGGTCGGCACGGGGCTGCCGATCTCGGGAGTCGACGACGCGGCCAGCCGCGACGGCGTGCTCGTGTTCCACGCGGGGACAGCGCTCCGCGGCGACACCCTCGTGACCGCGGGCGGCCGGGTGCTGACCGTCGTCGGCCGCGGAGACCGGTACGATCAGGCGATCGCCCGCGCGTACGACGGCGTCTCGCAGATTCGGTTCGACGGCATGCACTATCGTCGAGACATCGGACAGAAGGCGCTCGAACCCGGCAGGATGGCCAGAATGCGATGAAGCTGCGCCGGTTTTGGCAATCCTGGCATTTTTGGCATTCTTGGCAGTGTGATGTCCCAGATTGCCGTCCTCATCCTCATGGGCTCCGACTCAGATGCGCCGGTCATGCAGGCCGCCGTGGATCTGCTCGATGAGCTGCAGATCCCCTGCGAGATGACCGTCGCCTCGGCGCACCGCTCGCCCGAGCGGGTCATGTGGCTGGTGCGTGAGGCGCCCGGCAGGGGCGTCAAGCTGTTCATCGTCGGCGCCGGCGCCGCCGCACACCTGGCAGGCTTCGTCGCGGCACACACCGCGCTGCCGGTGATCGGCGTGCCGATCGATTCGTCGGCGCTGAAGGGTCTCGACGCGCTGCTCTCGACGGTTCAGATGCCCCCTGGTGTCCCGGTGGCGACCGTATCGATCGGCAGGCCCGGCGCCACCAATGCGGGTGTGCTTGCTGCTCAGATCCTCGCGCTTTCCGACGAGGGGCTGCGCGGGCGGCTCGACGCGTACAAGGCCGCGCTCGCGGACAAAGTGGAAGCGGCGGCCGAGAGGCTGAAGAGTCGTGCATGAAGTACGCGATCGTCACCTTCGGCTGTCGGGTGAACCAGGCGGACTCGCTGCGGCTCGAAGAGGATTTGCGCGCGCGCGGCGGATCCGAAGCGTCCGCGGCGGACGCTGATCTCGTCATCGTCAACAGCTGCTCGGTCACGTCCACGGCCGATCAAGGCACCCGCCAGACGATCCGCCGGATCGCCCGCACGAACCCTTCTGCGCGAATCGTCGTGACCGGGTGTTACGCGACGCGACGTCCCGATGAACTGGCCGCGCTCTCCGGCGTCGTCCGCGTGGTGCGCAACGACGACAAGCCGCGCGCCATCCAGCTGCTGGAGGATTCCGGAGAGCTGACAACCGCCGAACGCTACGGCGGCGGCCACGGAGCCTGCGGCGGGCAACTCTCGCCCGGCGTGGCGGGGCGTACCGTGTTCACGCTCCGGGTGCAGACCGGCTGCGAGGAGCAGTGCGCCTACTGCATCATCCCCGCCACGCGCGGCGCTGGTCGCAGTACGCCGGTTGCGCACGTGCTGCGCGACGTCGAACGGATCGCGGCGGCGGGCTTCCGGGAGGTCACGATCGCCGGCGTGCACCTCGGCTCCTATGGGCGCGACTTCGATCCATCGGGTTCGCTGCTCGCGCTCCTCCGGGCCCTCGAGCGGGTACCCGCGGACGTGACGTTCCGCATCAGCTCGCTCGAGCCGATGGACTGCACGCGCGAGATCGTGGACCTGGTCGCCGGGAGCGGCGGGCGGTTCGCGCCCCACTTCCATCTGCCGCTGCAGCACGCGAGCGACCGGATCCTGGCACTGATGCGGCGCCCTTACACACTGGCAGATTACCGCCGGCTCGTCGACGGGATTGTCGAGCGCCTGCCGTACGCCTCCATCGGGTCAGACATGATCGTGGGGTTCCCGGGGGAGACGAGCGAGGAGTTCGAGCGCTCGGTCGCCTATCTCTCGCGGTCGCCGCTGTCGCACGTCCACGTGTTTCCGTACTCCGATCGTCCCGGCACCGCTGCCAGCACCATGGACGACAAGGTGGACGGGCCTGCCGTGCGGGCGCGAGGGGCGGCACTGCGGGCGGTCGGTGCCGATCTCGCGCGGCGCTTCCGGAGATCTCAGGTGGGCAGCATCCGCCGTGGGCTCACGCTGGAGGACGGCACGCTGGTCCTGACTGACAACTATCTGAAGGTCAGGATCGCGTCGGGGTTCGGGAGGAACGAGCGCGTGCGGGTGCAGCTCGAGGCGGACGGGTCGGGAACGGTGATGGGAGGAGGTCCCGCGGAATCGGGCACTGTCGAGCACCTGGCTCTAGGCGTGCATGGCCAGCGCGAGACGCCGTCCCGGCGCGCTTGCCCGTGACGACTCCGTAATCAGCTGGCCGCAGGCGGCGCGGATGTCGCGGCCGCGCGATTTGCGCACCGACACGGTGACGCCGCGCTCCGCGAGGATCCGTGCAAACCGATCGACCGTGATATCCGCCGGGCGTTCGAACGGGATCCCTGCGGCCTCGTTCAGCGGCAGCAGATTGACCTTGCCTCGTATTCCCTCCAGCAGCCGCACGAGCCGGCGCGCATCCTCTGCGCCGTCGTTCACACCCTTCAGCATCACGTACTCGAACGTGATCCGCTCGCGGCGCTTCACCGGGAAGCGGCGGCACGCGTCCAGCAGCTCCTCGATGCCGTACTTCCTGTTGATCGGCACGAGGAGGTCCCGCTGCGCTTCGGTCGTCGAGTGCAGCGAGATCGCGAGGTTCGGCATCAGCGGCTCGGTCGCGAGCCGTTCGAGCGCTGACAGGACGCCGACGGTGGACAGGGTGATCCGGCGGGGCGACACGCCGAGGCCGAGCGGGTCCGCCAGGATCCGAAGGGCCTTCATCGTCTCGTCGTAGTTGTGCAGTGGCTCGCCCATTCCCATGAGGACGATGTTGAAGGGGTGGCCGAGCAGGTGGAGCTCGCGAAGGAGTACGCGGACCTGCCCGACGATCTCCCCCGCGGTCAGGTTGCGGGCCAGGCCCATCCGGCCCGTCAGGCAGAACGCGCACTTCATGGCGCACCCGATCTGGGTCGACACGCAGAACGTGATTCGGTGCGCGTCGCGCACGTCCGTCGCCCCGTCCGGGTGTTCCGGGATGCAGACCGACTCGATCTCCCTGCCGTCGTCGAGCCGCAACAGCAACTTGGCGGTCCCATCGGATGAGCGCTCGAGATCCACGGCGGCGGGCGTGCCGATGACCGCGGCGTCGGCCAGACGCGCGCGCAGATCCCGGCTGAGGTCGGTCATCCGGGCGAGGTCCGTCACACCCCTTTTGTGGATCCACTGAAACAGCTGACGGGCGTGGAACGGCGGTGCGCCCAGCTCCGCGAGCGTGCGCTCCAGTTCGTGGCGTTCCAGACCGGCGAGGTCGACAGATGAGGTGGTGAGCATGGCCAACGTCCTCGCAGCCAGGCGAGAAGCCGAAATTTCATTCTACTACCGGCACCGCCCCTGCGCCCGCCCCGCCGGCGTTTGAGCTGCCCGAGGCTGGCGTGATACACTTTTCTTTTCCTGCGAGCAGTTAATTCCTTGACACAGAGTGATTTGCGGGCTCACGACACGCGAGCTGGTGGAGGCGAGGCGGTGATGACACCTTCTTCGACGGTCATGCGCGAGGTGTTCGACAACGGGCTGCGGCTCATCACCGAACCGATGCCCCACGTCCGGTCCGTGACGATCGGCGTCTGGCTGACGCGCGGGTCGCGGCACGAGAGCGATGCCCGGGCAGGGATCGCGCACTTCGTGGAGCACATGCTGTTCAAGGGGACCGACACGCGCAGCGCGGAAGACATCGCGCAGACCATCGACTCGATCGGCGGGCAGCTGGACGCGTTCACCGCGAAGGAGTTCGCGAGCTACTACATCAAAGTGCTCGACGAACACGTGCCGCTGGCGGTGGACCTGCTCAGCGACATCGTGAGGCGGCCGGCCTTCAAGACGGACGAGATCGAGCGCGAGAAGAAGGTGATCCTCGAGGAGATCAAGATGGTCGAGGACACGCCCGACGATCTCGTGCATGAGCTGTTCACGCAGCACTTCTGGGAAGGGCACCCGCTCGGCCGGCCGATTCTGGGTACGCCGGAGACCGTCGAGGCGCTGACCCGCGACATCCTGGCGCAGTATTTCAGCGGCGCCTATGTCGGATCGAACGTCATCGTCGCGGCCGCGGGCAATCTGGACCACGGGCGCGTGCGGGATCTGGTCACGGCTGCGTTCGGCGACCTGCCTGCTCACGGCGAACGCCTGGGAGAGGCCGCTCCGCACGTGAGCCCGCAGGTCGTGCTGCGCACCAAGGAGCTCGAACAGAGCCATCTCTGTCTGGGCGCC
>Ga0299913_10003720_pt1 | contig 12569 bp, 14 predicted proteins | sample RVTome_9_FD_201360 | JGI IMG/M metagenome (GOLD analysis project Ga0299913, IMG submission 201360) | Soil microbial communities from uranium-contaminated site in the Upper Colorado River Basin, Wyoming, United States - RVT155D38 (version 2) ... | reverse complement strand
CGATGACCGGGCTGTTGCTGGCCGGCGTGGACCCGGTCGAGGCGGTGGCGGTCCAGCTCCTGGTGATGTATCTCGTCCTCGGAACCGCGGCCCTGTGTGTCGTTGCCACCGTTACCGCCATCACCCGGGGAGCAGTCAGCGCCGAGCTCCTCGTCGCTGATTGGGTCAACGAGGAGGGGGATGACGGCGAATCGTGAGCGCTGGCCGCCCCCTGTTCAACCATCCTCAGGGTCGACGGTGGGAAGCTCCTTTGGAAGAAGCGGGTTGGGCCGGTTGTCCTGCCACCTCCGGATGTCGTCGGCGGCGCACTGATTGCAGAGGTGGACGATGCGGATGCCGACCACCGATAGCTGTGTGCCTCGCGACTTCTCGACGATGGCGAGGGGAACCGCCTGGAGGTCGGTGCCGTCGCAGGTGGGACACACGGGGGTGGTGGGGCGTTCCCAGGACTGGCCACAAGTGCCGCAGCTGATGGTGATGTTTTCGTCGTGTTTGACGCCGATGAGTTCCTCGGTCTCTCCACAGACCGGACATTCGATCTCGAGCGCCATCGTGTTTACCCCTCTTTGGGCCAGCATTCGGGGCATGGAGTCTGCCCGTCACGTTCGGCTTCGATGCGTATGGCCATCACGCCACGGATCCGTGTGGGATGACAGGCTGGACGGGAGATCCTGGTGGGATGCTCGCGGTGGTAGTGGTCGTCGTCCAAGTAGGAGATGACGAACCGCTCTGAGGGTGTCGGGCTCATGACCCTCGAATCCTCGATGTGAGCCGGGTCGCGTTCAGCGGTCTCGCTTCATCGCTCATCTCGGTCCTCGTTCCAGCATCGCCGGCAAGGCACAAGACCCGAGTCCTGAGCTCGCAGCATTGGTGTGAGAACCCCAGGTGGGTGCCCTGGCTGACAGGCGGGTCGATTCGGACTATGCGAGTCGCGTTGGTGGAAGTAGGCGTCGGTGCCGTGGTAGGTGACGACGAGACTCGATTGCGGATCGAGAATCCGCTCGGGGGTGTCGGTCATAGTTCGATGATCGGGTCGAGAGTGATATTGGGATGGTCACGGAGGGCGCCGTCGAGCCAGGCCTGGCTGGTGAATATGGCGAGCAGCGTCCCATCCGTGCGGGCAGCAACTTTGACGCCTCTCCGTCCGACCAGCGCATCGCGGCCGATGCCGTCGGTGCGTCTGGCGAGTGCGTAGGGGGCCGGGTCGAAACGAGGTTCGGCTCCGAACTCCTCCCGCAGTCGGTGAAGAGCGACGTCGAACTGAAGCTCCCCGACGGCCGCCAAGATCGGCTCTCGCTCCCCACCTTCGGCGGTGTGCAGCGCCTGGATGACACCTTCTTGGTCGAGTTGGGCGATGCCTTTGCGGAACTGCTTGTAGCGGCTGGTGTCGAGGTTGCGGGCGATCCTGAAATGCTCTGGTGCGAAGGTAGGGATCGGGGGAAAATTGGCGTCTCCGCGGCTACTCAGGCTGTCGCCGATCCGCAGGTCGGAGGCGTTCACCAATCCGACGATGTCTCCCGGGTAGGCGACATCGACCGTCTGGCGTTCCTTGCCGAACAACTGATGGGCGTACTTGGTGGCGAAAGGCTGTCCGGTGCGGTGGTTGACCAGGGTCATGCCCCGCTCGAAACGTCCTGAACAGACCCGCAGATACGCGATGTGGTCTCGGTGACGGGGATCGAGGTTGGCCTGCATCTTGAAGACGAAGCCCGACAGTTCGCCGTCGATCGGTCTCGGTTCGCCGGTACGCTGGATTTTCGGCTGTGGGGGTGGTGCCATTTCGGCGATGGCGTCCAGCAGGAGACGGATACCGAAGTTCCACAAGGCAGAGCCGAAGAACACCGGAGTGGTCTCACCGGCGAGGAACGTCTTCTGGTCGTGGTCCGCTTCGACGGCGTCGAGGAGACTCAGCTCCCCTGCGACCTGCGGACCGACCGGTCCGTCTCCGAGGTCGAGATCAGTGGCCCGCTCCTCGCCAATCTCGCGGCCACGTGCAGTGCGCTCGAACTCCCACAGCGTCGAGTCGCGTCGGTCCACCACCCCGGCGAAGTCGGGCCCGTTGCCCACCGGCCAGGTGACCGGAGTGGCCCGGATACCGAGTTGATCTTCGATGTCGTCGATCAAGGCCAGAGGACTGAGACCGGGCCGATCCATCTTGTTGATGAAAGTGATCAGGGGGATACCCCGTGCCTGGGCCACCTGGAACAGCTTCAGTGTCTGGGCCTCGATCCCACGGGCGCCGTCGAGGACGATGATGGCGGCGTCCACAGCGGAGAGAACCCGGTAGGTGTCCTCGGAGAAGTCACGGTGACCAGGGGTGTCGAGCAGGTTGAAGAGAAGGCCGTCGTGGGAGAACTGGAGGACAGTCGACGTGATCGAGATCCCGCGTTGGCGCTCCATCTCCATCCAGTCCGACGTGACGTCCCGCTGGCGGCCGGCGCGGGCTCGAACGGCTCCTGCCTCGACGATGGCTCCGGAGTAAAGGAGGAGTTTCTCGGTCAGAGTGGTCTTGCCCGCGTCGGGATGGGAAATGATGGCGAACGTCCGCCTGCCCTCCACCTCGGTCTGGATCCCGGTCATCGCTCTCTCCGTGCCGTCTGGCCCGCGATCTCACCCAGGGCGAGGCGAGCCTCCAACAGACGTTCTTCGAGTTGGTCACAACGCTCCTTGGCTACCGCGAGGACGGCCTCGAGACGCGACTTCGCTTCCGAGCGGTCGTCGGATGAGCCAGCGGCCCGATCAGCCGCCTCGAGTAGCTCGCCCATTGTCTCCAGCGACATGCCGACGGGCTTCAATGCCTTGACCAATCGGAGCCGGTCGACGTCGGAGTCGGTGTAGAGCCGGAAACCGCCTTCGGTCCTACCCGACGGCGCCACCAGCCCGATCTCCTCGTAATAACGAATCGTGCGGAGAGAGAGACCGACACTTTCGGCAACTTCACCTATTTGATAATGCTCATCGATCACGTGAGGGGCTCCTATGAGAATCGGATGGCTTGGTTGGCGGTTCGCGTCCGCGACCGACGTTTTTGCTCATCCGACAGGAAGGGATACTCTACCCTAACGTAAGGGAAGAGTTGAAATCGGAGTGCCCGTGACCATTGACCAGAGAGTGACCCGCCTCGAGATTGCAGAAGCCGTCCGCTCCGCGTTCGGAGGCGGTAGTGCCACCCGCGGCGAGATCGTCGCCGCCGCCGACCGGGTGAGCCGCCCACAAGTGGTGGAGGTGCTGAGAAGTCTGCCCGACCGCCGCTACAGCCGGCTCAACGAACTATGGGAGGAGCTGGTAGACGTTCCGGTAGGGGGGTGACCGCCGGACCCCGACTGACAGACCGCTTTCGTGGCCGCCGAAGTCGTCACTGAGGGCTAGCGCCTGTGCCTTGTCGCGCCTGGCCCGATGTGGTGGTTTGCAGGGTCCCTCAGGTCGGCGGATCGGCTCCGATTGCCTCGGAGAACCGCGGTTACTCCGATCCCAACATATGGGGTGAGCCCGAGCGGTCATTGGCTAGATGCCGGCCAGGAACCCGAACCAGTCACGGGGTGAGCTATCTACGCTATTGGGTCGACGAGGCAACCGGGAAGACTTTCTGCTTGCTCGACGCCGGTAGTGCAGAGGATGCCAACATCGTCCACGCACAGGCGCACGGGCTGGTTGCCGACGGGATCTACACGCTCGGCGAGTACAGCTGGAAGAGAGAAGACAATGAGAACCCGCGATCTCTCCAGGATCCTGACCTTGGTGGCATCGATGCTGGTGGTGATGCGACGGTCCGTCATGTGGGAGCTCTCAGAGGAGAAGTCCAGGGCCAATGATGCTTGAAGTAGGTCGAATCGCCCGACGCTCGCGAACCGTCACGGCAGAGGACATCGAGCTCTTCAGCCAGATGACCGGGGATCACAATCCCCTGCACTACGACTCAGAGGTGGCGGCCCGAACCACATTCGGGGGGATAGTCGTTCAGGGAGGAGTGACATCCGGCCTCCTCAACGCCCTCGTGGCCCAAGACCTGCCCGGGCCGGGTAGCGTTTTCCTCAACACGGACTGGAGCTTCAGGGCTCCCGTTCGACCGGGCGACACCATCACCGCCGAGGCGGAGGTCCTAGAGGTGCGTCGGGACAAGCCCATTACCCGACTTCGCACCACCATCACCAACCAGGATGACGTGATCGTCCTCGACGGCTCGGCTCTCGTCTACACGTTCGAGTTGGAGACGGATGACTGAATCCGCTGGGGATGTAGTTGTAGCCGAGACTCGCGCCAGGCGCCGAACGCTTGGCTTGCTCGCACTGGCCCTGGTGCTTTCGATGAGTACTTGGTTCTCCGCCTCTGCCGTGCTACCTCAGCTCGAGTCGCTTTGGGGTCTCACTTCCCCGGAGCGCGCCTGGCTGACCGTCGCGGTGCAAATCGGGTTCGTTGTGGGAGCACTCGTCTCGACCGCAATCACCCTGCCCGACCTGGTATCTCCCCAACGTGTCATCCTGGTGTCGTCACTGGGAGCGGCCGCGGTCAACCTTGGGCTGTTGGGCGTCGACGAAGCATGGCCCGCCACACTGCTCCGCCTCCTCACCGGCTTCTTTCTGGCCGGTGTTTACCCGCCTGCACTCAAGCTGATGGCCACCTGGTACAGGCGGGACCGTGGAATGGCCTTGGGTCTCATTTTGGGCGCACTCACCTTGGGATCGGCCCTTCCTCACCTGATCAATGGGGTGGGTGGGCTGGACTGGCGGCTGGTGATCGTCATGACCTCCCGTCGTCCTTCCAAAATCTGGACGCGGGATGAAAGTCGCGGAACGTGACGGTATTTTGGGAGGGTTCAGCCGAGGCCTGAAGCCAGAGTCAGTCGTCGTTGGTCCCGATCGGGGAGCCCGCGGTCAGGCTCCTTTGACTCTGGGCGAGAATCCTCGCTACCACTTCCCCCAAGTCCTGGTGCTCGGCCCACGCTTTGGCATGCTCGACTAGTTCCGGTTCGGCATTTCTGGTGTTCTCCTCCCAGATCCGCGGGTCGAGAATCCATGCGGTGAAGTCGGGCCCACGCCGGGTCCAGGAACAGACCAGAGCCAGAAGCCCCAACCCCTCCTCGACCTGACCCCGGTCGATCAACAACTGACCGTGGAGACGCAGCGAACGGAGACCAAATGTGGGCATTCCTATTGCAGTGACTAGTCGCAGGCTTTCATATACCCGGGCCTGGGCGGCGTCGGGTTCACCGATGAGTCTCAGAATCTCACCGGCTATCTGTCCGACACTGATCTTCCAATCGATGAACTCCGTGCCCGCACACAACGCCTCCGCCTCATCAGCGAGTTCTCGGGCCCTCTCGAGATCGCCGATTTCGCCATGGAGAAATGCCAGGTCCTCCAGAGCAATGATGACCATTCTCACCATGTCATTGCTCCGGGCGAGATCGAGGAGTTCTTCGTGCAGTCCCATGGCTTCCGAGATTTGTCCCAGCCCCCACAGGACGCTTCCCAAGGAGGACAGGGCAGAGCAACGCGTGGTCAGCAGACCCAAGCTCGTCGAACGAGCCAAGGCATCGGTCAAGTACTGCCGGCACTCCTCCAGTGTGGGAGCAGAGCAGCCCAGGCTCCTCAAGACCTCCGTGATCAACGCCTCGGCCCCCACGGATTGGGCCACCGGGAGGGCTTCGAGCAGTGTGGCGTGTTGCGCCGAATCACCCTCGATCCACTTTCGTGCCCACGCCAAGGAGATGAGAGCGCGAACCAGCCGAGGCTGTTCATTGGCCTCGGTCGCCGCCTCAACCGCAGCCTTTGCCAGTTCCGCGCTTTCCCGATGACGACCGCTGTGTCGTAGGAGGCCCGACTGGCCCTCCTTCAGCGCCGCTACGACAGATCGAGATTCGAGCGTGCCATCGTCGAGCGCGGTGACCGCTCGAGCCAGCAGTTCCAGACCCTGGTTGATGCGACCCGTAGAGACGAGCAACGTGGCGAATCCGTCGACAGCCCGTCCGATCAGCTCCGTGTCGCCACATGCGACGGCGTGGAGCCATCCCTCGATCATGTCGTCGAGATGTCGTCGATGCTCGATGGCTTCGCCTGGGAATTGGAGGAGACCCAGGGTTGCTCGAGCGTGTCGGGTGCGAACCTGATATCTGCGATCGCTGGCTGCCGCAAGACGGGACGCTGCGTACTGCCGAACCAAGGGGTGACTGGCATACAGCCCTTGTTCTCGATGACTGATGAGCGACTTATCGGTGAGGTCGCGGAGCCGAACTGCATCCACGTCGGCCACGTGTTTCGCCAACTCACGGGTGTACGGCGCGACGAACACCGAGAGAGCTTCAATCGTCTCTCTCTCGTCGTCGGACAACAGTCGCCACGAGTGTGCCATTGCCGCTTCGAGGCTTCGATGACGGATTGCCTTGTCCCGGCTCCCACCACTCAACAGCGAAGGGTTTTCCATCACCTCATCGATGATCTCCTGGGGCGACATCACTCGAAGCCAGGGCACCGCCAGCTCGATACCGAGAGGGGAGCCACCGACTACCTCACAAATCGAAAGGGCATCGTCCTCACTGAGTGCCACGTCTGGTGCGATCTGCTGTGCACGTTGCAGAAGCAGTGCGGCTCCCTCGGGCGGCGAAAGTCCTCCAACCTCGTAGACCCATTCTTCTTCGAGACGAAGCCTCTCCCTGGAGGTGACCAGGACCTTGAGTTGAGGGCAGGCCCTCTCCAGCTCCGACAGCCAAACCCATCCGTGGGGGAGATGCTCGACGTTGTCGACGACCAACAGCGCCTCGCGCTCCCCCAGGACGGAAACGAGCTGGTCGAGCGGATCGAGACGACTATCCAGGTGGATCTCCAAATCGGCGGCGATGACAGAAAGGATGGAGTCAGGGTCGGAGAGAGTCTCGAGCGAGACCGGGGTCACCCCGTCGGCAAACCTCGGGGCGGCAGTGATCGCGACGATATCGGCGAGGGTGGACTTCCCGATGCCACCCGGACCGAGAAGTGTCAGCAGCCGACAACTGGGTCGAGCCAGGAGACCCATGATCTCGACGGTCTCTTGACTACGCCCGACGACCGACGAAGCCCTCTCGTCGAGGTTGGCCCCATCGCGCAGCTGGTCGAACAACACACGCGCTTCATCGGTCGGTTGAAGCCCGAATTGGCTGCGCAAACGTTCCGTGACCCGGTGATAGGCCCTGATGGCTGCGTTGGGGTCGCCCGCCCTGGCAGCCAGTTCCATGTAGCGGATCAGTACCGTTTCGTCGGTAACCTCATCGAGCGCCGGCTCGAGGAGCTTGACAGCTTCGTTCGGCTTCCCTTCCCAATCGGCTGTTTCGGCAGCCTTGAGCAGGGCATCTTGCCACTGGGCAAGCACCCGGTGGCGTTCCAGGTGCAGCCATTCTTCGAACTCGTAGCTGGCGCCACGCTCGATTCCCGGCAAGAGCGTTCCTGACGGGGGGATATCTGTCGAAGAGCCCTCGCCGGCAGAAGATCGAAGACCGTCTATATCGGCCGCAACAAGCCAGCGGACGTTTTCCCCGTCGACTTCGAATCCGCTGAGCCATTCCAGGCGACGGATCCGCTTCAGAAGCTGGCGCACGTTGTGCCGTGCGGTCTGATCCGGTGTATCTGCCCAGAATAGAAACCCGAGGCGATCACGGGAGACCCAATCGCCTGTATAGGCAAGATGTGCGAGGGCCTGATCGCGGAGAGTCGGTTTGAGCCGGATCTTCCTCTGGTCGTCGACCGTCACCCGGACGGTACCGAGCATCTCCATCCACAAGTCCATCTCGGGCTAAGGGTATCGGCCACACCTCAGCCACGAACGGGCCACGCCCTCTGTAGAAGGTTGGAACAGATACCCAAGAGGAAGGGAATCGACATGGGTACCACATTCACCGCCGCCGACGTGGCAGCGTTCGAACACGCCACCTGGTCTCGGTGCGCTCCCGGCTACGAGGACGGCTTCGCCGTCTTGACCCGGGGGGCGGTCGACCCGCTACTGGATGCATCCGGGGTAACAGGCGGGACCCAGGTGCTCGATTTGGGCACTGGGACTGGTGTGGCCGCAGCCGCCATCTTGGAGCGGGGGGCTTCGGTGATCGGGATCGACTTCTCGGAGGCGATGATCGCAGAGGCAAGACGGCGTCTCCCGGAGGTCGATTTCCGCGTGGCCAGTGCCGAGGAATTGCCGTTCGACGACGGGTCTTTCGATGCAGTGGTCGCCAACGGCGTGCTGCATCATCTCGCCGAGCCGGATCGTGCACTTGAAGAGGCCTACCGGGTTCTCAACCGAGACGGCCATATCGCCTGCACCGTCTGGGCGGAACCTGAGACCCTCGAGGCTTTCGGGATGTTCTTTGCCGCTGTCGAGGAGCACGCCGGTGGTGCGGAGCTGCCCCATGGCCCGCTCTTCGGCGTCACCGATAGTGAGGCTCTGTCCTCGCTTTTCGTGAGCGCAGGGTTCTCCGACGTGAGCATTGAACGAGTTCCCACGACGTGGCGGATGGGCTCGGTCGATGTCCTGCTGCGGGCGTTTGGGACATGGGCTCAGCTCGATGGCTTCCCCAAGGACATCAGATCGGCAATTGAGGTTTCGGTCCGCTCATCGGCGGGCGCCTATCAGACCGGCGACGGTTTGGAGATCCCCAATCCGATGTTGCTGATAACTGCCACTAAAGCCGCTTGACATAGTGATCTCGACCCACGGTCCGTCGGGCTCAGCCCGTCGGACGGGGCCACGCTGAGGAGGACAACATGAAAGAAACCCAGATTCACCCGGACCTCGGCCGCATGCTGGTCACACGAGCGCAGGTCGAAAGGTCATCCTCGGATGGAGTCATCATCGAGAAGGCGTTCCCCGCCGGAGCTGCTCGAGAAATGGTGTTCGGACGCTGGGTCATCGACCCGGATGTGGCCCTCCCCGCCCATGTTCACAGCGCGGACACCATCGCCTACTGCGTTAGCGGCTCCTGTTCATTCCGAATCGGCGAAGATCTCGGCAGCAAATTCGAGATCGGCCCCGGTGATTACGCCTACATACCCGCAGGCACGGTCCACACAGAAACGACTGGGAGCGAGGGCGTGGAGCTCGTATTCGCGAGGGACAGGAACGGCGGAGAAACAACGATGCTCTAGGTCGATGGAGATAGATGAGTGATATGCGGCAGCGGACGTCTGCCCGGGGCAATTCCCACTCACGATTGCACGCCTCTAACCAGCACCTTTGTGGTCGGGACGGCGGGATTTGAACCCACGACCTCAGCGTCCCGAACGCTGCGCGCTACCAAACTGCGCCACGTCCCGATTGGCTGGATTGTATCGGTGCATCCCAACGACGCCAGATCGACCCGCGAACCAGCAGGTCAACTGAACCCGAAAGCGTGCTGAAGAAAACCTGGAACCTCAAGCGACGTGTTCGGCAAGCCGAAAATCCTTTGTGACACCTGCGTCGGCGTCGACCGATCAATTCAGCGGATTAGCGGCGGGCAGCATCAATGTGCTACTCGACGCGGTTCCCGACCCCATGATCGTCACGAACAGCGATGGAGAAATCGTTCGCGTCAGCAGGAGCGCCGCCCAACTGCTCGGCTACGAGCCCGACGACCTCGAGACACTCCCGCTCTCTGAGATCATCTCCGAGCCGCTGCGTCGGGATTATGACGATCATCGTCTCGCGTTTCTCGCCAGCGGAAAAGAGACCGGGCCCGAGCTGGAGACACATTTCGTGACGGCGAACAATTCGACCGTCCCCATCGATGCATCGGTAGGAAGACTCCGTCTCAACGGGTCGATCTATGTCCTCTTGGTTATGCGGGAGGTTTCGGACCGATTGGCCGCACAGGAACGGCTCGAGATGATGGTGGCCATCGACGACCTCACGACGAACATCTCTTCCCGTCTCAACACTCCCGACATCGACCAACTCGATCACGAGATCGAAGCCTCGATTTCCGAGCTCGCCGCATTCTGCGAAGCGACGGCGTATCTGTTCACGGGGATCGACACTGGCACCTTCACCAGGTACTGCGATTCAAATGGCACAAGGACTCATCCAGGGCTGGTCGCGATCGGCCTGGAGTCGCTGCCCTGGATCCGGTCACAGCTCGAAACCGCGTCCATCTCCGAAGTGAGGACGAACCAGCACCCGCTGGATGAGTCGGAAGCCGACTGCAAACGACTACGCGAGGCAGGTGTGGCCAGCCTCGTGGTGATTCCACTTCGCGCGTCAGGTCGAACGATTGGATTCGTCGGCATCGAGACTTCCGACACGAGTCGCCCGGCCTGGCCCGGCCAAGACCTCGCCGGCCTCATAGTGCTCCAAGACGTGTTGGAGAACGCGCTGGAGCGCAAACGCATCGGATCTGAGCTACGCCGCGCCAACCGAGTCCTTCACGCCGTATCCGAATGCCATGACGCTCTGATCCGGGCGGAAGACGAGAAAGAGCTCCTGCGGGACGTGTGCCGGATCGTCGTCGAGGCCGGGGGCTACGCCCTGGCCTGGGTGGGCTATGCGCTCGATAATGAGAGTAAGCAGATCGAGGCGCAGGCGGAATGGGGTGAAGGGAAGGGCTTCGTACAGAGCCTGGAACTCACCTGGCGTGATGAAGAAGCAGGACGAGGCCCCGCCGGGACCTCCATTCGAACACGGGAGCCGTACTCGGTACACGACACATCGGAAGACCATGAGATCAGCTGGCACGCCCGACCCAACAAGCATGGCTTCCTATCCCTGGTGACGGTCCCGCTGTTCTACGGTGACGAGGTGGCCGGCGTGCTCGCCGTATATGACCGCCTGCCCGATGCTTTCGACGATCCAGAGGTCAAAGTCCTCCAGCGTTTCGCCGACGATCTCGCCTACGGGATCGCGGCCTTGCGAGCAAGGGAGCGGCAACGAGAAGCCGAGGCACAGCTTCGGGAGCTCCTGCGCTCCAAGGACGAATTCATTGCCACCATCGCCCACGAATTACGAACACCACTGGCGGGTGTCGTCGGATTCGCCCAAGTCCTGCGTGACGAAGCCGAAATGCTCGACCCCGAATCTAGAGCTGAGATGGTTCGCTTGGTGGTCGAGCAGGGAGTGGACCTGACCAACATCGTCGACGACCTCCTCGTGGCCGCAAAGTCGGAAGCCGGGACACTCGAAGTCGCTCGCGTGAGAGTCGACCTGCGAGCCCAAGCAGCACAGGTGCTCGAAGGTTGGGGAGCCGATGTGGCGGAGCGTATCGAGTTCAAAGGCGAACCGACGGTCACGACCGGTGACCCCGCCCGTGTGCGCCAGATCCTTCGCAACCTCGTCTCCAACGCGCTGAAGTACGGGGGTGACAATGTCACCGTGCGGGTCGGGTGCGAATCGGGCAGAGTCTTCGTCAAGGTCGAGGACGACGGCGATGGAGTAGCACCAGACGAGCGGGAGAGCATCTTCGAGCCATACCGCCGCGCGCACGACGCCCCCGGCCTCACCGCCTCGATGGGGCTGGGACTCGCCATCTCGAGAGATCTGGCCCGTCTCATGGATGGAGATCTCACCTATGAGATGGCACCGAGCTCGACGGTCTTCACTCTCTCCATGCCGAACGCGGACTAATCACTCGGGCAATCTGAATAGCTCATCGTCGGACTAGTCAATTGGGATTTCTGCTCACACAGCCCTGGAACCCGGGATAGTCTGTCCAGGTCCGCACTTGTGAGGAGACATGACTGCCTACGATGCACGACTGCAGATAGAGGGCGAGGACAGCCAACCTCTCCCCGTTGTCGTGGACCTGACCGGCGAGCGGCTCGCCATGAGGATCAACGACCAGGAGGTCGCCGACTGGGCGAAGGACGAGATGAGGATCCAGGCGCTCCCCGACGGATTCCACATCAGGGCCGAAGGCGAGGCGATCGTCCTCGACGTCACCGATGACGCCGAGTTCGCCCTCGAGTTGGGTCTGCGCAACGCGCATCCAGCACTCCGCCGGAAGATGTCCGCCCTGTTGAGAGACGACGCCTAGACCGACGGCTCAGATCAGCAGTTCGGCGATCTGCACTGCGTTCAGTGCTGCACCCTTGCGCAGGTTGTCGCCGACCACCCAGAGATTGATTCCCCCCGGAGTCGAGACCGTCTCCCGAACCCGACCGGCGAGCACGTCGTCGATCCCCGCGCTGTCCAGTGGCGTGGGTGTGCGGTCTTTCCACAGAGCAACCCCAGGAGCCGCGCTGAGGACCGACATCGCTTCATCGGCGGAGAGGGGACGCGAAAACCAGAGGCTCGCTGCCACTCCGTGGCCGACGAGCACGGGACCACGGACACAGGTGGGCTCCACGGCCAGGTCAGGGATGTCGAGGATCTTCCGGGACTCGTTGACCAGCTTCATCTCCTCGTCGGTGTAACCACCCTCGACCTCCTTGCCGGCAAAGGGCAAGACGTTGAAGGCGATTGGTCGCTGGTACAGCTCGGGCCCAGGGTCGACCCAGCCACCCGTCATCAGCGAGTCGAGGTCGGCGCCCAGTCGCCCATGTTGGCCGAGAAGCTCGGTGACTCCCTGGTGGCCGGAACCGGAGACCGCCTGATATGAGGTGGCGACCATCGAACGCAGGCCGGCCGAGTGGTGCAGTGGT
>Ga0299913_10003719_pt1 | contig 12572 bp, 13 predicted proteins | sample RVTome_9_FD_201360 | JGI IMG/M metagenome (GOLD analysis project Ga0299913, IMG submission 201360) | Soil microbial communities from uranium-contaminated site in the Upper Colorado River Basin, Wyoming, United States - RVT155D38 (version 2) ... | reverse complement strand
AGCTCGACTCGGTCGCGCGGTGATGAGTGCCCTCCGCGAACTCCTCGACCATCTTCGCGTTGAAGGCAGGGAGGTCCTTCGGCGTCCGGCTGGTCACGAGCCCTCGATCGGTGACGACCTCCTCGTCGACCCAATCGGCCCCGGCATTTCGCAGGTCAGTCCTGAGGGACGGGTACGAAGTGACGCGGCGGCCGCGCACGACGTCGGCCTCGACCAACAGCCACGGCGCATGGCAGATGGCGGCGATGGGCTTGCCGGCGTCGGCAAAGCTGCGAACGAAGGCGACGCCCGTCTGGTTCTGGCGCATCGTGTCCGGGTTCTTCACGCCGCCCGGCAGCAGCAGCGCACCGTAGTCGTCGGCGAGGGCCGCGTCGAGCGTGAGGTCCACGGTGGCGGTGTCCGCATCGGTCTTGCCCTTGATCGTGCCGTCGTGGTCGGAAACGATCACCGGCTCGGCCCCGGCCTCGCGCAGCGCGCGGATCGGCTCGGTGAGCTCGGAGGGCTCGTATCCATCGGTGACGAGGACGGCGACCTTGAGTCCGTCGAGTTGCATCGGTGTCAGTGCTCCTTGGGGTTGTCCGGTTGTGGCCGCACGCGCCGTGCCAGCCCATCGGTCTACAGCGCGAAGGTGAACAGCGTTGCCAGCTGTGCGAAGGCGTTGAGGTAGATGAGGACGCCGATGCCGACGATGAGCAGTCCGGTGATCACGCGAACGGCCACGTGATGGCGCCGGAGCGCCTCGACGAGCGGCCGCATCCGTGGAAACGCCAGCGCGGCGGCCAGGAAGGGGACGGCAAGCCCGACGGAGTACGCGGTCAGCAGCAGGGCCACGACCGGCGCTGAGCCGCTCGAGGCGCCCATGGTGAAGATGGCGCCGAGCACGGGACCGATGCAGGGCGTCCAGCCGACCGCCACCAGCGCCCCGAGCGCCGCGGCGCGCAGACCATGCGCGGCCGGCAGCGACGCGGCATCGACGCGGATGCTGAACCGATCCATGACCGGGCCGAAGACGCCGGTGGTCAGCACCCCCACCACGATCACGGCGATTCCCGCGACCTGCCGGGCCTCCGGGACTCGGAACAGGGGAGCGCCCACCAGGCCGATGGAGGTCCCCAGCACGATGAAGACGACGCTGAATCCACCGATGAACAGGAGGGCCTGGGGCAGGATCGCGGTGCGGCTGACGGTCGCGGTACCGTCGGACCCCGTGCCTGCGGCCGCATTGCCGAGGAATGCCAGGTAGACCGGCACCAGGGCGAGCACGCAGGGCGAGATGAACGAGAGGACGCCGGCGGCGAAGGCGACAGCCAGGCTCACGTCGGTCATCGATCGAGCCTAGCCGATCAGGCGGCGACGGGCTCGACGACGATCGGCTGCGCGATGATCCAGAGGCTCAGGACGGTGTACGCGATCATGAGTGCGACCATCGGCAGGCCCGCCACCACCGACCGGCGTGGCGCATCCCGCAGGGCATGCTGGTGCGCGAGGACGATGGCGGCGACGTGCCCGGCCACGATCGCCGCGACGCTCAGGTACCAGACGAGGACCGTCGGGATCCAATCGAGGGCAGGGGCCAGGCTCAGCAGCGGGTCGGCGATCAGGGAGGGCAGCCAGACGACGCCCTGGATGACCAGCGTCAGGTAGTGCGCGATCAGGTAGCCGGCCGCGATCGGCAGGAGGGTGGCGGCATAGGCGCCCGCCGTCCCGGCGAGGGCCGGAGGCCCCGTGGTCTCGCCGAGCAGGTGCGTGGCCCACGCGACCAGCAGGAACGCCAGCCAGAACGCCCCGAACACGAGCGCGAAGGCGAGGGTCTCCACGACGAGGAACGTGGTGCCCGTGATGCCGAGCATCGATTGGACCGGCGGGAGGACGACGTCGAGCAGCGTCGCGCCGAAGGCGGTCTCGCGAAGGCCGTCGTAGCTCACGCCGGCCAGGGCCAGGATGATGAACGCCGCATCCGACCAGCCGGCCCGCGCCACATCGGTGAGGCCCAGAATCCACGGCCGCAGCCCCGGACGGCGCTCGTGGTCCTCGGCCGCCGCGCTGCATTCCGGGCAGTCGACGCAGCGAGCGGGGTCACAGGCGTCTCCGCAGCCATCGCAGAGGGTCTGGTCGACCGCCACCCGTCCGATCGGACCGACCCGCCCGAACCAGCCGAGGTACACCTCGAACAGCTCCCCATGACGCAGCCACGCGATCTGTCCGACGGTGATCATGCCCGCCAGGGCGAGCAGGGTGTAGCCGAGCATGAGCGTGGCCACGGTACGGGCAACAGACGAACCGGGAAGGATGAGCTCCGCCCAGATCGCCGCCGCCAGCAGCACGACGGCCGGCCAACGCGCCAGCCACGCCGGGTAGCCGATGCCCGCGTCCACGGAACGGGCGCCCAGCCGGCGCGCCGCTGCCTCGATGATCGCGAAGGTCGTCCGGAACGGACTGAGCGACGGCCAGGGATTCCCGGCCAGCACCGCGACGATGGGCAGGCCGACCCAGAGGCCGATCCAGAGCAGCACGGCCGGCAGGGGAGAGATGTCGCCGATCGCGAAGCCGACGACGATCGCTCCGTACCACCAGACCATTCCCAGGACGCGCAGCAGGAGCCGCGCGACGCCGGCCAACGTCACCGGGAGCACGCCGAGGTCATAGGCCGGCCCCGTTCGCGGGGATCGCGCCACGACCGCGGTGACGACGAACGAGGCGGCCACCGCAATGGCGGCGCCCGCAAGGTACAGGCCGAGGGGTACGGGGAGCTGGAATGTGCCCCCGATCGCGTGCGCCTCGGCCGCCGGTGGTGCGATCACCCCGAGTCCCGTGGCCGCGACGCCGGCTACGGCGGCACCTGCGGACCGCCGGCTACGGCTCATGGACGGTGAATACTCCGACCTCGATGCCCGTCGGATCCTCCTGCGGATGCAGCTCCACCGGGAACTGGCCGCTGCGCGCCGCAGTGAAGGCCAGGCGCGTCTCGCCCACGTCCAGCTGCGTCGCCGGGACCTGCTCGTCGTAGCCGTGGATGTGGATCACGCCCTCGACATCCGTCTCGATCAGCAGCGTGACGTCCTGGTTGCGACAGACATCGATGCCCGCTGGGTCCATCGTCTCGGCGGTGAGGGACACGTCGATCGTGATCGCGGGCTCGGCGCAGACGCCTGCATCCGGCCCGCTGTTCTCCACGCATCCGGCGAGGGCGACGAGGAGAACGGCGACGGCCACCCGCATCGGAACGGGGGTCCGATTCCTTCCATGCTGCATGGGGCATACGGTACGACAGGCGCCTCGCCGCCGTTGACGCGCCTTCCGGCTAACTGATACTGTATCTCACATGAGGTTCACGAACCGGATCGGAGGGGTCATTGCGGCCATGGCGCTCGCCGGACTTGCCGCCTGCTCGCCCGGTGACGACGGCACCGCCGGTGACGGCGCTCTGCGGGTGGTCGCCACGACGACCCAGGTCGGGTCACTGGTAGCGGAGATCGGCAGTGATGCGATCGACCTCACCGTTCTGCTGACCCCCGGCATCGAGGCGCACGACTTCGAGCTGACGCCCGCCGCGGGCGCGGCCCTGGAAGAGGCGGAGCTGATTCTCGTCAGCGGTGCGGGCCTCGAGGGCTGGCTGGACGAGTCGCTCGAAACCATCGGGAACGCGGAGCGTGTGCGCGACATGAGCGAGGGGGTCACGCTGCGGGTGCCAGGTGAGGACGAGCCATCGCACGGGGAAGAGGACGACGACGAGCACCTCGACGAGGATGGCGGTGACCACGGGGACGAGGCGGACCCCCATTACTGGCTGAGTGCTCCGAACGCGGTGCTGATGGCGGAGAACGTGCGCGACGCGCTGGCTGACGCGGCCCCGGATGACGCGGATGCGTTCGCCGACCGCGCGCAGGCACTCATCGACAGGCTCGAAGGCGCGGATACCGAGATCCGCGCGATGATCGGCGAGGTCAGCCCCGATCGGCGCAAGGTCGTCACCGACCATGACGCGCTCGGCTACTTCATCGACGAGTACGGCTTGGAGTTCGTCGGCTCGGTCTTCCCATCGCTCGACGTCGCGTCCGAGCCGAGCGCCCAGGAGATCGAGGCGCTGGTCGCGGAGATTCGCGACCAGGGCGTCACGGCGATCTTCACCGAGTCATCGGTCAACCCGCAGCTCGCCGCCGCGGTGGCCGAGGAGACCGATGCCCGCCTCGTGGACGAGCCGATCTACACCGACTCCCTGGGCGCGGCAGGATCCGGTGCCGACACGCTGGACGGCATGCTGCTGCACAACGCGCGCGTGATCCGCGACGGCCTCGTCGGCGACTGACCGCCGATCCTCCGGTCGCGTTGGCGCAGGGCTTGCAAGTCATGGTCTCGAGATAACGATCATCCCTTGAGGAGAACGAGACATGGCTTCCGTCGTAGAGAGCATTGACGTCAAGGTGCCCGTCAGCACCGCCTACAACCAGTGGACCCAGTTCGAGGAGTTCCCGCGCTTCATGGAGGGTGTCAAGTCGGTCACGCAGACCGATGACACGCACCTCCACTGGGTTGCCGAGATCGCCGGCAACGAAGAGGAATGGGACGCCGAGATCAGCGAGCAGCACGCCGACGAGCGCATCGCGTGGAACTCGATCACCGGGTCGAAGAACGCCGGCGTCGTCACGTTCCATCGGATCGATGACGAGACCAGCCGCGTGACCCTCCAGATGGACGTGGAGCCGGAAGGCTTCGTCGAGAACGTCGGGACGGCCCTCGGCTTCCTGGATCGCCGCGTGAAGGGCGACCTGGAGCGCTTCAAGGAGTTCGTCGAGAGCCGCGGGACCGAGACTGGTGCCTGGCGCGGCGACGTCGAGGCTCCCGCACAGCGGTGACCGATCGCGACAACCCCGGTGGCGGTGGCCTGACCGGCGCCACCGGGGACCTCACGCCTGACGTCCCGGAGTCGGCCTTCGACCCGGGCGAGCGACGCGAGGTCGAGGGTCCCGACCGGGCCCGCGTCACCCACACGCAGGCAGCCGGCGCCCCAGCCCAGCAGGGCGAGGTCGGGGACCCGGACGGGGACGGGTCGACCGATGGCCCGACGAACCTGGCGGAGCGCGAGTCCGGCTACGGATCGGAGCACGGGCTCTCTCCCGACGATCCTGCCTATCGCATGGACGAATCTCATCCGCCGGCCGCCGGCGAGACGCCGCCGGTCGCCCCTGGGGAGACCCGCATCGGCGGCGACAAGCTCGCCGAGAGCGAGGAACGCTTCTAGGACCGGCGCTCAGGCGGCCGAGCGGCGCTTGGCGCGCTTCCGGCCCGAGGACTTGGCGCCAGTTCGCGTCCCGCCCTTCTTCGCGTTGTCGACGCTGGCCTGGAGGGCCTCCATCAGGTCGATCACCTTTGGCTCCGCCTTGCGGCGGCGGGCGTTCCGCGTCTCGCCCTTCAGCTTGCCGGCAATGAGCTTCTCGAGCGCGTCACGGTACGCATCGGTGTATCGCTCGGGGCGGAACTTCTCGGCCAGGCTCTCGACGAGGCTCCGAGCCATGGCGAGCTCCCTGGCCCGCACGGTCGCTTCATCTCCCTCGGGCAGGTCCAGCGCACCGGTCGAGCGAATCTCATCCGGCCAGAACATCGTCTCGAGGACGAGGGTCCCCTCGTAGCCCCGCAGGGTGGCGAGGCGCTCGCGGGTCCGGATGGTGACGCGGGCCAGTGCCACTCGCTCCGTTTCTTGCAGCGCCCGCATCAGCAGGCTGAACGGCTTGGCGCCGATGTCGGTCGGCTCCAGAAAGTAGCTCTTCTCGAAGTAGACCGGGTCGATCTCGGCGGCCTCCACGAAGTCGCCGATGTCGATGGTGGTCGAGCTCTCCGGCTTGGCGGCGTCGATCTCCTCCGGATCGAGGATGACGTACTCGCCCTTGCTGACCTCGTAGCCGCGAACGAGGTCGTCCCAGGCGACCTCCTTGCCGTCCTCGGTGCAGAAGCGCTTCTCCTCGATGGGCGCGCCGTCCTCCTTGTGGAGCAGGCGGAAGCGCACATCCTTCGACTCCGTGGCCGCGTAGAGCTTCACCGGGATGGTGACCATCCCGAAGCTGATCGCGCCCTTCCAGATGGATCGCATGCGCAGACGCCCTAGGAGACCGGCTGCCGGACGTTGCTGTCCCCGTCCACCTCGATGCCGTGGCGCTCGGCGGCGCGCAGGATCTTCTTCCGTGCGCGTTCCTGTGCGGCCTTGGACTCGAAGTCGGTCTGGTTGAAGCGGGCGATCGCGTTGCGGACGTGCGCCTCGTCGTTCAGCGGCAGGTGCTCGCCCCCGTCCGAGTCGACATAGGCGAATTGGTCCTTCCGCAGGTCGTCGCGGTCCTGGCTGCTGAGCTCACCCATCGGTCATCTCCGCGTTGCTGTGTTCACTCCTTCCATGGCATGCAGCGTGCCGAACGCTGTACAGGCACCGGTCCCGTCTGCAGGAAGCGCTTGCTCGCCCGGCGGCACGCGAATTGCATGGCAGCCGATCGTGACCGCCCAACCGAGCATTCCACGACCCACGCGCCCGTCGCCTGCCACGGCGCCGCCCGCCGCGCCGCGTGCCGCCTCCGAACCGATCATCAGCGCCCGCGGGCTGACTCGCGCGTTCGACGACCGAGTTGCCGTGAAGGACATCACCTTCGACGTCGAGCCTGGCACGATCCTCGGCGTCGTCGGCCCCAGCGGCTCCGGAAAGACCACCACGATCCGCATGCTGACCGGAACGCTGGGCCGCACGGCCGGCGAGATCAGCGTCCTTGGCGAGGATCCGATGAAGTTCAGGCGGAGCACGCGCGGACGGATCGCCTACATGCCGCAGCTGTTCAGCCTGTACGAGGACCTGTCGGCCCAGGAGAACGTCGGCTTCGTTGCCGCCCTGTACGGCATCGGTCCCTTCAAGCGCCGGAAGCTCATCCGCCGCGCGCTGGAGGTCGTCGACCTGACCGATGCGCGTCACCGACTGGCTCGCGACCTCTCCGGCGGCATGCAGCGCCGCCTGGAGCTTGCGTGTGCGCTGGTCCACAGCCCGGACGTCCTGTTCATCGATGAGCCCACCGCGGGGATCGACCCGCTGCTGCGCCAGTCCATCTGGGACGAGCTCAAGGAGCTGCGCGACGAGGGGCGGACGCTGCTCGTGACCACCCAGTACGTGGCCGAGGCGGAGTACTGCGACCGCGTCGCGCTCATCGTCGACGGCGAGCTGGTCGCGCTCGACGACCCCGAGACGCTGCGGCAGATGGTGTTCGGTGGTGACGTCCTGCAGGTGGACACCAGCCGCGCCGTCGACCCCGAGCTGCTGACCTCCATCGCCGGCGTGACCAATGTGCGCCAGACGGCGCCGCGGCAGCTGATGGTGACCGTCGAGGATGCCGGCAGCCTGACGCCGCGGGTGATCGATACGCTGCGAGAGGGCGGTGTCGAAGTCGCCGGCATCGAGGAGCACCAGCCGACCTTCGACGAGGTGTTCACCAGCCTGGTGGAGCAACGGCGGGCGTCCCGTGGCGTCACGGGCGAGGACGCCAGCGAGCCGAGGGCGGTGCCGAATGCGTGACACCCTGAACGCCATCGGGCAGAGCGTCGTGCGGATGGCCTCCTTCACCGGCAAGGAGCTGCGGGAAGTCCTTCGGCGGCCCGGGGTCCTGCTCAGCCTGATCGTCGGCCCGTTCGTGATCATGTTCATCTTCGGCCTCGGCTACTCGGGCTACCGGGATCCGTTCGTGACCGAGATCGTCATCCCGCAGGGCAACGAGCTCCCGCGCGACCCCGATTACTACGCCGACTTGGCTCCCGGTCGGTTGGACGTCGTCGCCGTTGGCGACGACCCGGCCCCGGCCGAACAGCGCCTCCGCGACGGGGAGATCGACCTGTTGATCATCGCACCGGAGAGCGCCAGCACCGAGCTGAGGGCCGGCCGTCAGACGACCATCCGGGTCGCGTGGAACGAGATCGACCCGGTCTACCACCAACTCGCCGGGCTCGCGACCTCCATTTTGACGAGCAGCCTGAACGCGCAGATCATCGAGCAGGCCGCCGCTGAGGGCATCAGCTTCGCCGAGGGTGAGCTCGGTGATGAGATGACGAACGTGCCCCCGGAGGTGATCGCTCGCCCGACGAATGCCGAGACCCAGAACGTGGCGCCGACGGAACCCGACGTGCTGAACTTCTTCGGCCCCGCCGTGTTTGCGCTCGTGATCCAGCACCTCGCCGTGACCCTGACGGCGCTCTCCATGGTGCGTGAGCGCCTGTCGGGGCAGATGGATCGGTTCCGCGTCGCCCCGGTCACCTCCATGGAGCTGCTGGTCGGCAAGTACGTCGCCTACGCGGCACTCAGCCTGGCGGTCAGCGCGGTCGTCGGCCTCCTGCTCGTCGGCGTCCTCGGGGTGCCCATCCTGGGTGGCTGGCTGCTGTTCGTCGGGATCGTTCTGCTGCTGACCTTCGCCTCGCTGGGGGTCGGGCTGCTCATCTCCCTCATCGCCGACTCCGAGCGGCAGGCCGTCCAGCTCTCGATGCTCGTGCTGCTCGCCAGCGTGTTCTTCTCAGGGTTCGTCCTGCCCGTCAGCGACTTCGCCGAGTGGACGCAGTACATCGCCTATGCGCTGCCCGTGACGCACGGCATCGCCACGCTCCAGGAGCACATGCTGCGCGGCGTCGTGTCCGAGGGCTGGATGCTGCTTGCCCTCGCGGTCATCGGGCTCGTCCTGTACGTCGGGTCGCTGCTCCGGCTGCGCCGGGTGCTGGCCACCGCCGACTGAGGGGTGCCGTCAGGGCTCAGGCCGTCGACGAATGAGTGCGAGCCCACCCATGAGGCTGCCGACGGCCTGCATGAGCAGCCACGCGAGCAGCACGAGCACGAAGATGCGCAGGGGCGGTGTCGCGGCCCCCGGCTCGGAGCCTGCGCCGAGCCGCTCGAGCTGCAGGCTGAGCTGCTCGAGCTGCGGTCCGATGCGCGCCACGTCCGTTCGGGTGTCACCAAGCGAGGCGCCCACGCGGTCGAGCGTATCCGCGAGCGCCGATGCCTGCTCCGCACTGGTGGTGAACTCCGCCGCCAGCGGAAGGAGTGGCTGGGCGCCGAACACCGAGAGTGACATCGCGGTGGCCAGGGATCCGAGCGTCCCCGATGCGTCTCGCGCCAGCGCCGCGGCGGCATCGGCCGAGGCGCGCGACTCGTCCAGGCTGGCGTCGATGTTCGTGAACGACTCCGCCGCGGCATCGGTGGCCGCCGCCGCCGACGCGATGGCGGCGTCCGCGTCGGTGGAGAGCCGCTCGAAGCGCTCTGCCGCGTCGAGCCCGACCAGCCCGCCGAGCACCACGAGCGTGAAGCCCATGAGCGCGTAGGCAACGAGCAGCCATCCGGCAGCACGTCGGGAGATGCGCATCGGTCAGTCCTCTCCGAAGAATGGGTCGTCGCCGTACAGCTCGAGCCAGCGGCGCCGCATCTGGCGAACCGTGGCTGCCACGGCCCGGTCCGGGGTACCGGCGGGCAGGAGGCCGGCGATCGCCCCGCGGATCCGCTCGCTGTTCTCCATGCCGAGCAGCGCCAGGTAGTCCGCCACCCGCTGGGCGGGCGTCTTGCCGTGGGCGCGCTGACGGACGAGGACGTCGGCCTCGTGGTCCATGGCCCCCTCGTAGGCTTCGGCTTCGAGTTCGACCTCGGCGAGGAGGAGCGGGATGTCGTCGATTCGTGGATCGGAGTACGCCCAGCGGATGAACGAATCCATCTGGCCGGGCTCGCGTTCGTGGTGGCCGGCATGGAACTGCTGGAGGTACTGGCGGCGTTCTGTCTCGGTGCGGGTGAGCGCGATCTGGATCACATGGCGCATCTCCGGCGTCCAGCGCCGAAGGGACTCGACGAACTGGCGCAGGGTCAGGCCACCAGCTGGCTGAGGGCGAAATTTGTGTTCATGGACGTGCTGCACGGCGACCGTATACTAGCCGCCGTGCGCCGAGCCCACCCCGATGCTGTCCTCGACCCGGTGCCGGTGCCGCTGCTGAACCGTGTCGTCGCCGTCCTCGCGGCGGTCGTCCTGGTGTCCTCGGCCGGAGCCCCGGGAGCGCTGATCTCGGCCGCCGGCCCACCGCTGCGCTACCTCGCCGGGCCGGCCGGCACGCTCGATCCCGCCTTCATCGCGGACGCGGGGGACGTCCAGCTCCTGCTCCAGCTCTATGCCGGGCTGACGCGCCTCGACGAGACGGGTGAGCCGTACCCGTCGCTCGCGTCCGGCTGGGAGATCAGCCCCGACGGGCGCACGTACGAGTTCGCCATCCGCGAGGACCTCACCTTCAGCGACGGGACGCCACTGACCGCGCTGGACGTCCGGCGCTCGTGGCTCCGCCTCCTGGATCCCGACACCCGGGCATCGGCGCCCGACGTGCTGAGCGTCGTGGTCGGGGCGTCCGAGCGACTGGCCGGCGGTGCCGACGAGGACGAGGTCGGGATTCGTGCGCCCGATGACGAGACCCTCGTCGTGGAGCTGCGCCACCCGGCGTCGTACTTCCTGGACATCGTCGCCACCCCGAGCGCCTTCGTGGTCCCGCCCGACGCGGATGCCTCGGACGACTGGCAGACGCCCGAGGCATTCGTGGGCAGCGGCCCGTACGTGGTCGACGGGCTCGATGGAGCCGATCTTGTGCTGCGTGCCAACGAGCGGTACGTGGCCGGCCCTCCGCCGATCGACGAGATCCGCTGGGTGGCGGACATCGACGGGGACGCCGCGACGGCCTTCGGAGACGGCGCGGTCGACCTGGCCGGGGTGCCGGGCTGGGACGCGACCTGGATCGCCTATGACGCCGATCTCGGCCCGCATCTCCACGCCGCCGAGCCGCTCACGGTCAGCTACTTCGGCTTCGATACGACCGGGCCACCGTTCGACGACCCGCGCGTCCGGCGCGCCTTCCTGCTGGCGCTCGACCGAGAGGCCCTGGTGCCGCTGGCGGAAGGGGCGTCATCGCAGCCGGCAGGCAGCCTGGTGCCACCCGCGATCTGGCCCGATGGCTTCGCCCCCGAGGTGGGCTCCGACCCTGAGCGTGCGGGTGAGCTGCTCGACGAGGCGGGCTACGCGGACCGCTCAGAGCTGGGCACGATCGTCGTCAACGCCAGCGGACTCGGTGTCGAGCCGGCGGTGGCCACGTGGCGCGAGGAGCTCGGGGTGGACATCGCGGTCGAGTCGATGAGCTTCGGCGACTTCCTGGCGGTGCTCGACGACCGGCCGCCGGACATCTTCACCGTGAACTGGATCGCCGACTACCCATCGCCACACGCGTTGTATGGCCTGCTGCTCGACACTGGTGCCGCGAGTAACTGGGGAGATTGGAGGGATCCCGCGTTCGTCGAGCTGCTCGAGGCGGCCGCCGCGGCACCGGCCGATGAGCTGGGTGCGGCCTACGATGCCGTCGAGGCACACGTGGCGGAGCAGGCGCCGGTCATTCCGTGGGCGTACGGCGAGACGTGGTGGCTCGTCGCCGACGGGCTGCGCGGGCTCGGGAACCTCACGATCGGCCTGCTGGACTTCGGGAGGGTCTCGTGGGACGGCTGACCCGCTGGACCGGAGCCGTGGTGCTGGCTGGAGCCGCATGGCTGGTCGGCGCCGACGCGGCCCTGGGCTTCGACGGCTTCGGGACGGCCACGGCCGACTCGACGTACGGCGAGGCGATCACCTTCGAGGTCGAGCTCCGGGGCGGGGCACCGGACCGCCTCGAGCTGCTGATGAGCACGCCCGGGGACGACGCCAGCTTCGTGACGCCGGTCGTCGCGGCCGGCGCGGTGGCACGCCACGTCTGGGATACGTCATCGGACTACCTGACGCCCAACACGCTGATCACCTACCGCTGGCGGGCCGTGGACGGCGACGCCGTCACGGTCTCGGACGCCACGACGCTCCGGTACGTGGACGACCGGCCGGGCCTGGACTGGCAGAGCCGGCGGCTGGGTGAGGCTACGGTCCACTGGTACGGTGGCTCGGACGGGCTCGCCCTCCGCTTCGGCGAGCTGACCGCGCAGGGCGTGGCGCGAGCGGAGCAGCTGTTGGGCACGGAGCTCGCCGGTCCCGTCGACGTCTTCGTGTACGACACCCGCGACGAGTTCTTCGGTGCCCTCGGCCCGGGGGCCCGCGAGTGGACCGGAGCCGCCGCGTACAGCGAGCTGCGGACGATCTTCATGTGGCTCGGCGGCGGCTCGACCGATTACCTCGAGGTCGTCATGCTGCACGAGGTGACGCACATCGTCTTCCATGACGCGACCGACAACCCGTACCACGAGCCGGCACGCTGGTTCAACGAGGGTCTCGCGACGTGGGCGGAGCGCAGCGAAGCCGACGAGGAGCGGGGGATCGTTGCCTTCGAGGCGGGTGGGGGAGGCCTCTTTGCCTTCGAGGCGATCACCGAGCAGTTCCCGATCGGCGAGCGGGGCGGGCGGCTCTCCTATGCGCAGGGCGCGTCGATGATTGACCTGATCATCGACGGTCATGGCGAGGAGGCGATCGCCGCCATCGCGGCCGCGTACAGGGACGGGGCGTCGGATGCCGCGGCGCTCGAAGCCGGCACCGGCATCCCCGCGGATGAGCTGTACGCATCCTTCTACGCCGAGT
>Ga0299913_10003718_pt1 | contig 12573 bp, 13 predicted proteins | sample RVTome_9_FD_201360 | JGI IMG/M metagenome (GOLD analysis project Ga0299913, IMG submission 201360) | Soil microbial communities from uranium-contaminated site in the Upper Colorado River Basin, Wyoming, United States - RVT155D38 (version 2) ... | reverse complement strand
GGTTGTCCAAGTCATCAAGGTGACGCCCGAAGGTGCCGCTGACCTGTTCGTGAAGCTGGAATGGTTCAACCCGACCGGGTCATACAAGGATCGCATGGCACTGGCCATGGTGGAGGAGGCGGAACGACGGGGCGATCTGAAACCGGGCATGACGGTGGTCGAGTACACCGGAGGCAGCACGGGCTCTTCGCTGGCGTTTGTGTGTGCGGCCAAAGGTTACCGTTTCAAAGTGGTGTCCTCTGACGCCTTCAGCGCCGAGAAGCTCAAGACCATGACGGCGTTCGGCGCCGATCTGACCATCGTCCCCAGCGAAGGTGGGAAGATCACCCCGGACCTGGTTCCTCGCATGATCGAACAGGCCAAGGAGTACGCCGCCGAGCCCGACACGTATTTCACCGACCAACTCAACAATGCAGACTCCCTGATCGGCTATCGGAACGTTGGTGAGGAGCTGCTCGAGCAGATGGACCGACCGATCGATGTGTTCTGCGCCGCTGTCGGTACCGCCGGCCTGGCCATGGGTGTCTCAGCGGCGCTCGCCGAGGCAGAGTCGGGAGCCAGGATCGTGGTGTTCGAGCCAGCGTCCACCGGTGTCATCTCCGGTGGCAAGCCAGGAGCACACAACGTTGAGGGGATCGGGATCGGCTTCATCCCTCCGTTGTTGGATCCGGCTCGTTACGACGAGATTCGGGCGATCGAGGAGGCAGACGGTCGGGCAATGGCCCAGCGCCTGGCCGCCGAGGAAGGGCTGCTCGCCGGCACTTCTAGCGGACTGAATGTGGCCGGCGCCATCGCCATCGCCCGCGAGCTCGGGCCCGGACATACCGTGGTGACCGTCGCCGTTGACACCGGGCTCAAATACCTCGCCGGCGACCTCTACAACCTCTAGAGACCATGTCCGACGGTCACGTCTCTGCGCCGGGGTTCGGCGAACTTGGCCGCTAGCGGTCCCGTCACGGCCATCAGCAGAACGTAGGTGGCGGCTAGGGCGGGAAGATCCTCGGCTCCGGCGACTCCCGCTGCCAGCCCGGCGATGATGATGGAGAACTCGCCCCTGGCCATCAGAGCCAGACCCGTCCGCCTCTGGCCTGCCTGGCCCACTCCGTGACGTCTTGCGGCCCACCCTCCCCCAAGAAGCTTCGTGGTGGCGGTCACAATTCCGAGGATGACTGCCACCAAGAGCACCTCTGGAATCTCCCCGGGGTCGGTCGACAGTCCGAAGAAGACGAAAAAGACTGCAGCAAAGAGGTCCCTCAAGGGCGCCAGCAGTGCATCCGCTCGGGCGACTGCTTCGCCCGACAGACTGATTCCGACGAGGAACGCACCCACGGCAGCAGAGACATTGGCCCCCTCGGCGAGCCCGGCTATCACGAGTGTCAACCCGAACACGGTGAGGAGGCTGACCTCGTCCGAACGGTGAAAGACGAGTTCCCCCAATCGGTCGCCCTGTCGATAGGCGAATCCGATCGCGGCACTCATGGCACCGATGGCAATGCCGACGGCGAGCAGCGCTCCAGCCGTGCTTCCGCCCAGCGCCAGTACCGCCAGGATAGGAAGCAAGACCGCCATGACCAGATCCTCGAAAACGAGGATGGACAAAATCACCGGAGTCTCGCGGTTCCCGCTCCATCCCAGATCGTTCAAGAGCTTGGCGATGACTCCGGTCGATGAGATGTAGGTGACTCCACCTAGGTAGAGGGCAGGCACGATCCCCCAGCCCAGAACGAGACCGGCGACGAAGCCGGGGGTGAAGTTCAGGGCAAAGTCGACAACCCCGGATGGCGCCATTGAGCGGATTCCGGCAACCAATTCCCGTGCCGAGTACTCGAGGCCCAGCATGAGAAGGAGAAAGATCACTCCCAGTTCGGCGCCGACCTCGATGAATTCTTCGCCGGTCACCACAGGCACGAGCCCGCCCTCTCCGAGGGCCAGCCCGGCCAGGAGATAGAGAGGGATGGGCGAGATCGCCAGCCGACTTGCCAACCTGGCGAGAATCCCGAGCGCGAGCACAACCGCCCCGAGCTCGAGGAGGAGCTGGGCACCTTGCTCCACGGGTTCTAGCCGCCCGTGAGGATCTGGTCGACCGTTTTGATACCCTCCGGAGTGCCCACGACCACCAAGGTGTCTGACGCTTCGATATGGAAGTCCGGACCGGGAGCAGGATGAGCCTCATCCCCGCGTATCACGGCCACCACGGACACGCCGGTGCGGGTCCTGATACGGGCATCGCCGATAGTCCTACCCGCGTAAGGCGTATCGGCATCGACTGTGAGCCAGTCGATCGCCAATCCCTCCACCCGTTGCTGAAGATCCATCAGGTTGGCGATCACAGTCGACCCGCCCAGTGCCTCGGAGAGGGCATGACTGTCCTCGTCAGAGAGGGTGAAGCTGACCGCGGCTGTGTCCGGGTCTTCCGCCATGCAAACGAACAGCTCCCGGCGTCCTGTCCGGTGATGGACGACCCCGATCCGGCTTCCGTCTTCGGCAGTGAAGTCGAGACGTATACCGACCCCGGGAAGGGAGGTTTCCTCGATTCTGGGCAATGCTCACTCCTGACATCCGACTTGGGGCATCCTACGGTCGCAGGGCTCTATTGAACCAGCGTCATGTCAGACTCAGGCTCGGCCGCCCCGCGACGGCAACGCCAGCCAGGGCCGGATCACTCGGAGAACTCGAAGCGATACCCCATGCCCGGCTCGGTGATGAAATATCGCGGTCCTGTCGGGTCGGGTTCGAGCTTGCGTCGTATCTGGGCCATGAACACCCGGAGGTAGTTGGTCTCCTCGCCGTAGTTGGGTCCCCAGACATCCCGGAGTAGTTGAACCTGGGAGACGAGCTTGCCTCGATTCGAGGCGAGAACTTCGACGATGCCCCATTCGGTCGGGGTCAGGCGGATCTCGTCTCCGGCAGGTGTAGTGACGCGTTTCGCGGCCAGATCGATGATGAAGTCAGGGGTGGCTACCACGGGTGCGGAACGGTCGGTGTCGGTCGAGCGACGTAGTGCCGCGCGCAGGCGGGCGACAAGCTCGCCCATTCCAAAGGGCTTGGTCACGTAGTCGTCGGCTCCGGCATCGAGAGCGGCGATCTTCTCGCTCTCCTCCTCCCTGACGGAGAGCACGATGATGGGGACCTTGGTCCATCCCCGTAGGCCTCGAATCACCTCCACCCCGTCGATGCCGGGGAGTCCCAGGTCGAGGATGACGGCGTCGGGCTTGTGATCCGCGGCTTTCTTGAGGGCGTCTTCTCCCGTGCCGGCGGCGTCCACGGTGTAACCGAGTGCTTGGAGGTTGACAGTCAGAGCGCGGATGATCTGGGTCTCGTCGTCTACGACCAGGACTCGCGGATCGTCATTCATCGAGTGCTGTCTCCGAGAGAGCTCCGACCGGGGATTCCATCAGCGGTGCCGGTCTGAAGCCAATGACCATGGTGGTACCTCCTCCTGGTGTGTCTTCGATGAGCAGGTCGTTGTCCATTGCTGCCAACAGTCCTCGGGCGACTGCCAGGCCGAGCCCGACACCGCTTCCCTTTGGAGAGTCGCCGAGTCTTTGAAATGGCTGATAGATGGCTTCTCTCTGGTCGAGGTGGATTCCGGGGCCACGGTCGATGATTCTCAGGTCGACCCGTCCTGAGACCTCTCCGGCGGCGACTCGAACATCGTTGCCGGGTGGTGACCATGTGAGTGCGTTCTCGATGAGGTTGGCGACGACACGCTCGAGGAGGGCGGGGTCGGTCTGCACCGGAGGCAGGTCGTCGGGAACGTCCACCACGACCCGGTTGTCTCCGCCGCCCATGCCGGCCAGTGCCGCGGAGATGACCTCGTCGAGCCCAACTGACGTGTAGAAGACATGCACGGCGCCGACCTGAATCCGGCTGGCATCGAGGAGTCTTCCCACAACTCGGTTGAGGTGCTCGGTCTCGTCGAGGATCACGCGCAGGAATGATTGGGTCTGTTCGGGCGACCAGGCGACTTCGGCTTCGAGAAGACTGGTGACCGATGCCTTGATGGTCGCCAACGGGGTCCGGAGGTCGTGGGAAACGGCATTCAGGAGTGCGGTTCGCAGGCGGTCGGTCTCTGCCATCGCCTCGACGGCGGCGGCTTCCTTCTCGAGTCTCTCGCGTTCCAGTGCCTGGGCCATCTGGGCGGCGAACGCCCTCAGCACTCTGCGGTCGTCGCCGGTGAGACTGCCACCGTGTAGAGCCAGGATCGTGTCCTCGGTCAGTGGGATGACTTCACTGGCATCGTCGGGATGTGTCAGCTCGATCGCGCCGACCGCGGCAAGTGGCTCCCAGCCTCCTTCGGATCGATGCAGGACGGCCGCGGCGTTCATGGCGAAGACGTCCCTGATCCGCCCGGTCAATCCCGACGCCTCTGTCCCGAGCCGGGGAGGTATCGAGGTAGCGGTGGCCGCCAATGCCTCTGCCTGGGCACGCGCCCGACGGGCTTCGGCGCTTCGTCGTGTGGCGTTACCCACCAGGAGACCCACCGCCGAGGTGACCAGGAGGAAAGCAAATAGTGAGAAGAGGTGGCCCGCGTCTGCGATCTTCCACGTCAAGAAGGGAGGTGTGAAGTACCAGTTGGCGAGGAGGAAGCCGGCAACACCGCTGACGACCGCGGGCAGAGCTCCGCCTATCACTCCTATCGCAACCGCGGCCACGAGGTAGACGAGGAGAACGTTCTCGAGGGCGATCTGGCCGCGCGAAGACAGGAGCAGCAGAGTGAGCAAGGGCAGGCCCACCGCGGCCAAGATCCAGGCGAGCAATCGACGTTGGGGGCGGAGCACGTTCGCCCGACCAGGTCTTGGTCGGCGAGGTGGTCTGTCGGCCTCGTAAGAGATGACGTGAACCTCGATGGTCCCGGAATCCCGAATCACCTGGCTGACCGGGCTGCCGCCCAGCCATTCTCTGAAACGGGAACGGCGGGAGACGCCAAGGACTATCTGGGTGGCGTTCTCGGCCTTGGAAAAGGCCAATAGAGCGTCTGCGACGTTGTCCCCGACCACCTCGTGATAGGAGCCTCCCAGGCTCTCCAGGAGAGTCCTCAAATCGTGGAGATCCCTGGCCGCGTCATCGCTGGGGCCGCTGAGGGGCCGGACGTAGACCCCGACCAATTCGGCACGAGACCGAAGGGCAGTGCGTGCCGCCCGGCGTACCACCACGTCGGCGCCCGCGGCGGCCGGAATCCCGACCACGATGCGCTCTCTGGTCTCCCATGGCTGGTCGATCCCGTGCAAGAGCCGGTACTCGGTCAGAGTCTCGTCTACGCGATCCGCCGTCCAGGACAGGGCGAGCTCACGCAGTGCCGAGAGGTTTCCGGGCCGAAAATAGTTGGCGAGGGCGGCGTCGATCCTGTCGGCCGGGTAGATCTTCCCGGCGGTGAGCCTCTCCTGAATGCCTTGTTGGGTCAGATCGACCAGCTCGACTTCGGCTCGCTGACGCACGAGGTCATCGGCGATCGTGTCGGTCTCCCTTACCCCGGTGATCTCGTAGATGACGTCATTCAGCGACTCCAGGTTCTGGACATTCAGGGTGGTCAGAACATCGATCCCCGAATCGAGGAGCACTTCGACCTCTTCCCATCGTGTCTCGTATTCCGAACCTGACGGGTTGCTCCGGGCCAGCTCGTCGACCAGGGCAAAACGAGGGGAGCGGGTGAGGACGGCCGCAAGATCCATCACGGCACCATCTCGTGAGTCGTTCGGAGACGACCGTGGTGGGATCAGCTCGAGACCTGCGAGGAGATCGAACACATCGAGGCGTTCGTGAGGATCGACGACCCCGACGACGACATCGTGCCCCTCCCGTAGCAGTCGGTGGCCTTCCTCGAGCATCGCAAATGTCTTGCCGACACCCGGGGCGGCCCCGAGGAACACACGAAGCCTGCCTCGGCTCATAGGCGCGACGCTAACCCCGATCGGTGGCTCACGGTCAGGTCGTGCCTGCCCGACCCGTCAGGTACCCGTCAATAATCGCCATTTTCGCGTTAGGGGATCGTCAAGTCGGCGTTGATTGGCCCATTTGCGATCTAGACAGATGCCCATGGCTGCACCATGTTTCCGCCGGTCGGGCAGATAGCGACTACGGCCTCAAATGAAGCTACTGATCGGTCTCCGCTACCGGGTCGAAGGGATCCTTCACGAATACCTGGGGCCGGCCCGGCTTCCCGGAGAGTCGGGCATTGCCCACGTGTTCTTGCGCAACGAGTGGCGACCCAACACACCCGATCAGCTCCCTCTTACGCTCGTCGAGGGGTCGGCCGTGGAAGCAGTGGTCACCAGGCCACCGACCGGAGGTAGCCATCCATGAGGATCGTCATTGCCGGTTCTGGCCGGGTGGGAAGTGACTTGGCCTTGACGCTTTCTGAAGAAGGCCACGACGTCTCGGTGATCGACAATCGGCCCGATGTCTTCGATCGCCTCGGCTCGACGTTCAACGGTACGACTCACGAAGGCCTCGGCTACGACGTTCGGGTGCTTCGGGAAGCCGGCATCGAGTTCGCCGACGCCTTCGTGGCGGCCACCGACTCGGATAACGCCAACGCAATGGCGGTCCAGGTGGCCAAACGTGTCTTCGGGGTGCCCAAGACGATCGCCCGTCTCGACGATCCTGCGCGCGAAGACGCCTACCGGGCTCTCGACGTCCAGTTCGTCCCGGGAGCGAAGCTGACGTCGAAGGTCATCCACGAGCAGATCGTCAGAGAGGAGTTCAGCTACCACGTCACCTTTTCCGGGGGCGACGTCGAGATAGTGGAGATGATCATCGGGCCCGGCGGCTCCGGGCTACGCGTCGCCGTTCTCGAGGTTGCCGACGACTTGCGGGTGGCGGCCGTGCATCGGGGACATCGAACCCTGATACCTGACGACGACTTTGCTCTCGCCGAGGGCGACCTGGTGGTGGCTGCAGCTCGCAGCGGTGCCCGCAAGAAGATCCGTCGGTATCTCGCCGTGAAAGAGGATCGCCAATGAGAGTGGTGTTGATAGGAGGTGGCAAGGTCGGGTCGTATCTAGCCCGCGAGCTCCATAAAGGCGGACATGTCGTCACCGTCATCGAAGAATCCCATGGACACGCGGAGACACTCACCGACGATTCCAAGGTGTTGGTCTTGGAGGGTGACGGCACCGACATCAGGTTGCTGAAAGCGGCGGACACGGGACGAGCCGACTGGGTGCTGGCAGTCACCGGGCTCGACGAAGTCAACCTGGTGGCGTGCCAGTTGGCTTCGACGTTGGGGGCGGGCCAGGTCCTCGCCCGTCTCAACAATCCTCTCAACCGTCCCACCTTCGACGCCCTCGACATTCCTGTGGTTGCGGTGACCGACGTCATGGCCACCCTCATCTCACGAGAAGTGGAAGTGCCCGAGTTCCGGCATGTGACCCTTCTGGGACGAGGAGAGATCTCTGTCTACGAGATCGACATCTCGTCCGATTTCGAGGCCCGGCCGGTTGCGGAGCTCCGTCTGCCGAAAGGGGCGCTCCTGGTTGCGAATGTCAGTGGTGACGAGGTGATGGTTCCCACGGCCACCACGATTCTCCATCCTGGCGACCAGGTGACCGTCGTCAGCACCGTGGAGCTCGAGGATCAGGTCCGAGTTGCGCTCGGGTACAGGAATGGTCGTCGCCGATGAGCGAACCTCGGGACCGGCGATGGCTGAGCCTCCAAGGCTTGTCGGGAGGGTTGGCCATGTTCGCTGCCGAGGCTCTGATCGTGGTTGGGCTGGCCGCTCTTGCCTGGCTGACCTCGGTGCTGATCCTTTCGATTCTCTGAGATGCTGATCCGGCCCGTTGCAGAGGATTTTCGAGTCATCGGCTTCTATATGGGCCGGATCTTTCTCGTGGTGGCCGCGGCCAGTCTTCTCCCGCTGACCTGGGCCGGGATCGCCCGCGAGTGGCACCCGTTTGGGTCCTTTCTCCTGATGACCGGGGTCTTCGCCCTGCTAGGCGTCATAGGGGTGAGGATCGCCCCCAAGGTGTCTGAGCTCGACTGGAGCCACGGAATGGTCGTGGTCGCCTTGACCTGGCTCATCGTGCCGATGATGGGAGCGATACCACTCCTCCTCTCGGGTCATTTCGGGCGACCCCTCGATGCCTTCTTCGATGCGATGTCGGGTTTGACCACGACCGGGCTCTCCCTGCTCAGTGATGTGGATCATCTCGCCTCGTCAATCAACTTCTGGCGGCATTTTCTCCAGTTCCTCGGCGGTCAGGGAATCATCCTGGCGGCCCTCACCATCTTCGCCGGGACCGGCGGGATCACCCTCTACTTCGGGGAGGCGAGAGATGAGAGGATCCTCCCTTCGGTCACTTCAACGGCGCGATTCATCTGGGCAGTGTCGGTGGTTCATCTCATCTTTGGCGTCACCGCTCTCGGGCTCGTCGGCTGGCTCGTCCTCGGATTCGACTTCGACCGCTCCATCTTCCACGGGCTGATGACCTTCTTCGCCGGATTCGACACGGGCGGCTTCTCCCCACAGTCCACCAGCATCGGCTACTACCACTCGGCGATCTTCGAAGGGGTGACGGCACTTCTCATGGTGGCCGGGGCGATGTCCTTCGGTCTTCACTATGCCCTGTGGCGAGGGCCACGACGCAGCGTGTTCGCCAACCTCGAGACCCGGACGATCCTCTCCACCTTTGGCTTCACCATGGTGCTCACCCTCTTGGGCCTGGCCGCTACCGGCCTCTTCGTAAATGTGGCCGGGCTGACCCGTCAGGGGTTCTTCCAGATCCTCTCCGCACACACCGGTACCGGTTTCTCGACCGTTCCGCCCGTCGAGCTGGCCCGGTGGGGCGGTCTCGCCTTCGGAGGCATCGCGATCGCGATGGCCCTCGGCGGAATGGGCTCGTCCACCGCCGGAGGGGTCAAGTCGCTGAGGATCGGACTCACCGTCAAGGCCGTGGTCAATCAGATCAAACAGGTCCTACTTCCCGAGCACGCGCTGGTTGGCACCGCCTATAACCAATCGGGGCGGAAGCACCTGACGCCCGTGCTGATCCAATCGGTGATGATCATCTCGCTTCTCTATGTCGCGCTCTATCTCCTCGGGGCCGGCATCGGCCTGGCCTATGGGATCCCCCTGCAAGAGTCACTGTTCGAGTCGGTCAGCGCGTCCGCCAATGTCGGTCTGTCGGTCGGTGTCACCGACCCGTCGATGCCGATCCTCCTGGAATTGGTCTACATGCTCCAGATGTGGGCCGGCCGACTGGAGTTCGTCGCCGTCTTCTCCTTGCTGGGGTTCGCCTACGCATGGGTGAGAGGCAAGTGAGAAGACTCATCCGGGTCGCCGTCCTGGCCACCGTCTTCCTGGTCATTCCTGTTTCCGCGTCCGCGGCTGAAGAGGTGACCGTTAACGAGATTCTCGAGATGGGGGCAGACCTCGCTGGGGAGGAAGTCGCCCTCGAGGGAGAGCTGGTCGGGGACTACGGGTTCCGTGACGACGGGTCGATGTGGACTCAGCTCAACGGTGACACCTACGCACTCCTGCCGATCAGGGAAGGGGGTCGCCCGGCTGGAGCCAACATCGGGATCGCCCTCAGGATCCCTCTCGATCTGAGCGGAGGCCTCGACCCTCCGGGTGGATACCGATACCGCGGTCCCATCGTTCGCGTCATCGGGATCTGGAAGTACCACGACACCGCACGGCCGGGAGAGTCGTACGTGGAGGTCCAGTCCCTGACCGTGACCGAACCGGGACGGCAACTCGACCAGGAGATCGATTGGGATGTCATCCTCTTCGGCCTCGTCCTGCTCATCGGTGCCGGCATCATCGCGTTGCTCACCCGACCGGAGGGTTGATCGCCGAGTCTCTTGTCGCTGATCCTGGCAAGGAGCTCGAGGAGCTGGAGCGACGGCCGGACGCCAAGCGCTCGATGCCCAAGGTCGGAGATTTGCCAGCGAATCACTCACCTGATCTCGGATCGGGCTCATCGTCATGTCCATCCAGATTGTGACGTAAGTCCCTGACGGGTTGGCCAAGCCGGACTGATGATGTGAGTGCGAACTGTGTCTCCCGAGAGAAGGAAGAGCCAATGGTGGAAAGGGCCCAAATCGGCATATTCCTGTATTGGATCCCCCTCGGTGCTGGTGGCACCGGCTTTGTCCGCATGAACGGACGGATCTATGAGGGAGTCAAGGCGCGTCTGGAACGCCGACAACCCCTCGACCTCTATCACACCGCTCTTGAAGTAGGCGTGCCGGAAGGGCCCCGCGTGGTTGAGACGATGTGGCCGAGTCCCGATGCGGACACAGGGTCCCGAGGCGTTGTGGTGGAAGCGCCGGTCTTTGCCCGTTGGATGTCGCGTACCCGCGTCTTTCGATACGAAGTGCGATGCTGGCAAGACGGAATCCTCCCCGACCGCGAACAGGCCATCGGAGGCCCGCAGACCCTGAGTGAGGACCTGCACACAGCTCGCCATCTTCTCCAGATGACTGGATCCGTTCCTGCGCTCATCTGGGGTCGAGACGAGTCAGACGTGGGCGACATGTGGAACTCCAACTCGGTGATCTCATGGCTTCTCACCCGAAGTGGTCTTCCCATAGGCAGATTTCAGCCGCCGTCAGGGGGGCGTGCCCCGGGATGGCAAGCCGGCATCGAGATAGCCCTGCGAAACCGGGCTCGTAGCTACCCGTCGGAGTCCGGTGGGAGATGAGCCGGGCCTCCATCGGTGACCGGATACTCTGGGTGCTCGTTCTGATTCTCGCCCTTTCATCAGCGAGCTGCAGCCCTGCCGGCGATCCCGCTGTGACCTCGACGGTGACGGCTCCCACCTCGACCAGCACCGCTCCGACGAGCACGACCGCACCGTCGAGCACCTCGACGAGCTCATTGCTCACGACCACGACGACCACCACCGTTGCGACGACCACCACCGTTGTCACGACCACCACCACCGCGGCAACCACCACTACGACATCGGCACCACAGGTGAAGGCGGCCGTCGTCGTCCCGAGGCTGCCGACCAACGAGAAGGTCGTGGCGCTCACCTTCGATGCCGGATCCGACCGCGGATTCGCTGAGGAGATCCTGGACACGTTGGCGGCTCACGGCATCCCGGCCTCGTTTGGGATGACGGGAAAGTGGGCGGAGTCGAATCCGGATCTGCTACTCAGGATGGTGGAGGAGGGCCATGTCTTGATCAACCACACCTATGACCATCCTCACATGGAGACCCTCAACACCGACCAGCGTCTCGGGCAGTTGGCCCGAACCGAGAACATCATCAGGGGACTCACAGGAACCACCACCAGGCCCTTTTTCCGGCCTCCCTACGGGTCGTACAACAACCAGGTGCTCATCGATGTTGGGAAGGCGGGGTACCGGTACTCGGTGATGTGGACCGTGGACTGCCTCGGTTGGAAAGGTCTGCCGCCATCAGAGGTCGCCGCCCGATGTGAGAGCGCCCTGCAGCCGGGGGCGATCCTGCTGATGCACGTTGGGGCCGCTTCCACCGACTACGCCGCTCTTGTGGACATCATCGCCGCGATCGACCAGAACGGGTACCGCTACGTGACAATCCAGGAGTTGCTCCCATGAACAGATTTGCCATCTCGCTCATCGTCGTTTTGGTCTTGGCCTCCTGCCAGTCAGAGGCGGAACCGGATGACACGACCACGCTACTTGCGACCACCACGTCCGCTGTGCCGTCAACCTCCACGGTGACCGCAGACTCCACGACGACATCGTTCCCGACTCCCCCAGTGGAGCGGGCTGCCTACCTGTTCTTCGAGGGATATCCCGTGGCTCCCGGTCCTTATCTGGCCGCCGTGTCGAGGCCGGGGATAGGGGACCTGAGGGAAACCCTGACCGCCCTGCTCGGGAGTGTGACGGCGGCGGAGGCCGCCATGGGTCTCTCGTCGACCATCCCCGAGGGCACGGAGTTGCTTGGTGTTGAGATATCGGAAGGCGTGGCCTTGATCGATCTAAGCCGTGAGTTCGAATCCGGAGGAGGGTCGCTGAGCATGATGGGCCGGGTCGCCCAGGTCGTGTTCACGGCGACCGGGTTCGATGGCGTCGATTCGGTGCGGTTTGCGTTGGAGGGCGATCCCATCGATGTGCTCGGTGGAGAGGGGCTGATCATCGAGGAGCCACAGACCCGGTCGGACTGGCTCGACCTCATTCCGCCAATCCTCATCGAGGCACCGCTCTGGGGATCGACGGTCGGAAATGAGATTGCTATCTCGGGGACGGCAGAGCTGGAGTCGGGAACCGTCTCCTATGTGATTGTGGACGCGGACGGTCTGATAGTGGTCGAAGGTGAGATCGCAACCACTCCTGGCCAGCGCAGCGAGTTTGCCACCAGCGTCGTCCTCGAGGAGATACCCCACCCGGGAATGGGGTCGCTCATCGTGTGGGAGTGGGCGCCCGAGGGCTCACAGCAGCATGTCCTCGAATACCCGTTGACTCTTGTGGATAGGCCGTGAGGTCCGATCTGGCCGCTCTGTGTGTCGCGTCAGAGCCCATCACCGTGGTGACTGTGGTGCTCTCCGTTGTGGGCGGATCAGCTTGTTTCGCTGTTGCGTAGATACCCCCCTAGGGTATTGTGGGAACACACCTGCGAACCACGAGGGACTCCATGCGCG
>Ga0299913_10003717_pt1 | contig 12574 bp, 15 predicted proteins | sample RVTome_9_FD_201360 | JGI IMG/M metagenome (GOLD analysis project Ga0299913, IMG submission 201360) | Soil microbial communities from uranium-contaminated site in the Upper Colorado River Basin, Wyoming, United States - RVT155D38 (version 2) ... | reverse complement strand
CACAAGCAACAGGAACTGGAACGTCATCACTTATCCCGATATGCGGAGTGCCTGTTTCTTGAGGTTTTTAGAGTCGAAGGCTAAAAAATAGGATCGCGTCGTTTCAAAAGAGCCGCACCCAACTGGGTTTGCTGTTCAATGGCTTTTCGCATCGATTGCTTTCTCCCTGTGAAAAAGAATGAGCAAATGGCTTATACAAACAAGATATACAGCAGATCAAACTCTATTCTATTCTATAGGATAGGAGATGTGAAGTGATTTTTGATCACGGTCATATATTGCGGTGGGACCCTGTTTTCGATGCAAAAATATGGCCTAAGATACTGATAATAAAAGAATATTGTATTCTCGTCCCAGCACTACTTAAGTGATCTCCATGGTAATGGACCTTCATCGGGGAGTCCAGCCCAGGTCGCTCGGGCCGGGCATCATGTGTCCCGTCGCGTGAGACCTGACGGCTGTGTTTCGGCCTGTTACGACTGATGACGAAAGGGTCTATTTTGGAATTTCGTTACATTGTTATTACAAGTTCAATATGTTTGAGTACTGGTAAAGTGGTATCTTATACCTATGGAGGCCCAATCAAATACAACATCTTGGTAGCAGAACAGGCGGATAAGACGATGACCCTTCAAGAAACTTCGGCACTGCAGCTGGAACTACGATGAACGCTTACCTTGGCACCCCTCATCGAGCGGTTCAGGGATTGTCTCTTCGTTCCTTCTTCGCCATCCCGGATCATAGCCGATTCCTACGCCACACCTTTCTGATTGCCTTTCTATTGGTGAGTGGTGGGCTCATCATAAGTGGTGCCATCGAGTTCACCTTCCGGTACCAGGAGAGTGTCACGAGCATTCGTGTCTTACAGCAGAAGATGGCCCAAGACGCCGCCTTCAAGATTCAGCAGTATGTCGAAACGATTACCCATATGCTCCGGGCCATCAGCCAAACCTCAGAAATCGTGACCGAGGGCATCACAGATACCTACCAGTTCCAGCTTCACAGATTGCTTCGGGTTTCCCCGGCGATTACAGCCGTCACGGTGCTGGATACCACAGGGCATGAAAAACTCAAAGTGTCTCGGGTCAACCTGGTTGACTCGGATGACTTGTTGGATCGCGCCACAGACTCAGCCTTTCTCCAAGCCATGACCGGCGCCACATTTTTCGGTCCGGTGTACTTTGTCCGTCAATCCGAGCCTTACATGCACATTGCGGTGCCCATCGATCTATTCGCCGGCAAAGTGATCGGCGTTCTGATTGCCAAGGTGAATCTCAAGTATATCTGGGATGTCATTTCGAGCATTAAAGTGGGCGAGATGGGCTATGCCTACGTTGTCTCCCCTGAAGGCGATCTGATCGCGCATCCGGATATTAGCTTGGCACTGCAGAAGCAGAATCTCAAACACCTCGGTCAGGTAGAGGATGCGCTGAGCGGTGTGCCGAGTCCGGCCACTCAGCAGAATATGCAAGGTGAGGATGTGTTCGCAACGTATACGACAATCCCGGCCCTCGGTTGGGTGGTCTTTGTCGAGCGGTTAACGAGTGAGGCTTATGGCCCTTTGTATGCCTCCTTAGGTCGTCTGGTTTTACTCCTCTTGCTTGGACTCGGTATGGCTGGACTAGCGAGTTGGCTGATCGTCAGGCGTGTCCTGCGTCCGGTGGAAAAGCTCCGCCGAGGAGCGGAAACGCTTGGAGCAGGTGCGTTGGATTACCGCATTGATGTCCACACTGGCGATGAATTTCAAGTACTTGCCGATACCTTCAATCGCATGGCCGAGCAACTCCAAGCCTCGTACACGAACCTGGAACAACAGGTGGAAGCACGCACCCAACAACTTGCGCGTTCGGTGGTGGACCTCAAAATCGCCAGTCAGCACAAGTCGCGGTTCCTCGCCCATATGAGTCACGAACTGCGAACCCCGCTCAACGCGATTATGGGTTATACCGAATTAACCTTGGAAAATACGTACGGCGAGATTCCTGCAAGGGTTAGAGAAAAGCTTGAATGGGTTCAGCACAGCGCGACGCATCTCCTGGGTCTCATCAGTGCGGTGCTCGATATTTCCCGCATTGAGGCGGGCCGGTTTGAGCTGTCGATTGCGCAGTATTCCATGCTGAGCATCGTCGAAACCGTAGTGATCGCGTTAGAAAACCAGGCTGAGCAGAAGCAGCTGAAGTTAACGGTTACCACTGCATCCGATCTGCCCATCGGTCTGGGGGATGAACGCTGTCTGACGCAAGTGCTCTTAAATCTCGTGGGTAATGCGATTACCTATACGGAGGCAGGTGAAGTTGGACTTGAAGTAGAGGTGTCAGAGGAAAATTTCATCGTTAGGGTGACCGATACCGGCCCCGGCATTGCGCCAGAAGATCAGCAACGCATATTCGAGTCCTTTGAGCAGGCTCACGCGTCTCCCACCCGAGTTCGGAGTGGAACAGGACTGGGCCTGACGATTTGCAAAACCATCATCGAGCTGCATGGCGGTTGTATCGGCGTCGAGTCCAGCCTCGGAGAGGGCTCAACGTTCTGGTGTACCTTTCCGGTTCAGATCGGGCAACAAAGGAGGAATGATGGCGCATGTCCTCATGGTTGATGATGATAGGCATAGTCGTCAAATCGTCCGCGACCTGCTGGAGAGTGTAGACGGCTTTGAGATAATCGAAGCGGTAACGGGGCCAGATGGCGTACTGGCAGCCGAAGCGCATCAACCCGACTTGATTCTCATGGATATTCAACTACCGGGTTTCGACGGTTTCGAGGCCACCCGTCGCATTAAGGCAAATCCGGCGCTACAACATATTCCCATCATTGCCGTGACGTCCTATGCCATGGGCGGGGATGAAGCACGGGCGATGGAAGCCGGCTGCGATGGCTATCTCTCGAAGCCCTTCAGGCCCACTGCCCTGTTGGACACCATCCGCAGCTTTCTGTCCTAAACGACGCCATCTATATCTAGAGGAGCTCTTCATGCACACGCCGCCGCGTATCCTCATCGTGGACGATCAACCTCAGAACGTCGATGTTCTGAAAGACCGCCTTGAGGGGCAAGTCTATGAGATCCTGACCGCGACCGCTGGCGAAGCGGCATTGACGATTGCCATAGAGAAGCAGCCAGACCTCATCCTGCTGGATGTGCTGATGCCCGGCATGGATGGCATTGAGGTCTGTCGACGCCTCAAAGCGGATCGGTCTTTGCCGTTTATGCCCGTTATCATGGTGACTGCCAAATCGGGAAATCAGGACATTGTGGCCGGTTTTGAGGCCGGTGCGGATGAGTACTTAACCAAACCGTTGGATCAGGCGGCTCTGATCGCTCGGGTCAAGTCGATGCTGCGGTTAAAATCCTTTCATGATCAAGCAAGGAGTCAAGCGACAGAGAGCGAAGCCGAAGCAGCGGCACTCGAGCAGTGGAACGAGACGCTTGAGGATCGGATACAGGAGCAGATGATCGCTCTTGAGCGGATGGGTCTGTTGAAACGGTTCTTGCCGCCGCAGTTGGCGGAGTGGGTGCTTTCCTTGGACGATGCCGAGCCCTTAATGATCCAGCGCAGGGAGGTCACCGTCCTATGTTGCGCATTGCAGGGATTTACGACTTTTGTTGATACGACAGAGCCTGAGATGGTGTTTGGCCTACTGAGAGACTACCACAAATTGATAGGGCAACTCATGACCCAGTTTGGCGGTAATCTGGAGCGGTTTGCTGGTGATGAACTTCTGGTCGTGTTTAATGCGCCCCTGACTTGTGATGAGCCGATCTTACGTGCAGTTGGCTTGGCAATCGAGATGCGCCAGCAGTTGAATAAACTCGCTGAGAGATGGCGGTCCGATGGGTACGCTTTGGACTTTGGGATTGGTGTGGCCCATGGCGATGCTACCCTCGGTATGGTTGATCTTGAGGGTCAATGGGACTATGCCGTCATGGGTTCTGTTCGGCATCTCGCTTCTCGTCTAAGTGAAAAGGCACAGACCGGAAAGATTCTCGTGAGCCAGTCCGTGTGGAAAGGAATGGAAGAGCGAATCCAGGCTCATCCCGCGGGTGAACTCGCTCTACATCGTCAGATTGATCCGATACCCGTTTTTGAGGTCATCGGCGTGAAAATGTCAAAACGTGAAGTCTCGACGCCTGATCTACAGGGCGGCGCTTCCCGGCATGCTTAGTGATCCGCCTTCAATTGTCAAACGGATGTTGTAGATGAGGTTCTACTTATCGGCCGTTGCGATATAGGTTTCTGACGGAACGAATAGACCCTCTGGATTCCGATACTCATGAAGCGCCTCGCTGATGTCGCGAATGAGTGCAGCGCGGACGTCATCGGCTAAAGCCGCGATCACTTGTGCGTTTGGCGTACTGGCGAGATATCCCGGAATCGATTCTTCAGGTGAAGCCATCTGTCGACTCAGGGTTTGCGTCTGTATGTCCACGTTACGAAAACCCGCGTCGGAAATGAGAGTCCGTAAAAGGGTTTCGTCACCCAGAGCGAATGGAGCCCGTGTTCGTGCTGCTGCCTCATCGCTGACATAGCGAGCGAGTCCGGCAGAGACGGCTAGGTTCCAGGGGTTGTGTTCGACCGTGCTCCAACTACAGATTGCCATACGGCCTCCGGGTATCAAGACGCGATGCATTTCCCGAAGGGCTTGGGGTTTGTCGGAGACGAATTGTAAGCCCTGCTGGCACAGCACGATATCATAGCTCGCATTGTCGCAAGGCAAGGCGGCAGCGTCTCCTTCCCGCCAATCGACAGGTGCTTCTGATGGGGGGGTATTGGCTTGCGCCACCTTGAGCATGCCGGCATTTATATCCACACCGGTGACCTGCCCGGTTGGACCCACCTGCTGAGTGGCGAGGCGGGCGACAATACCGGTTCCACAAGCGACATCTAACACCCGTTCCCCAGCCTGGAGGGAAACGGTGCTCAGAAAGAGTTCAGCCAATGGTCCAAAAAGGCTGGAAACTTGATGTCGCTCGTAGTTTTCCGGGCCACTATCCGTCAGTCGGTATTGATTATTGTCGTTCATATGTATTCTTTCTAATCAGTGTTATCAGAAAATCACTTTGGTCGAATGACAAACGATCGCCTAGATATTGCCCAGGAACACGCTTTCATCTATTGCATGACATGGTCGGCGCGTGCGAGCGTTATGGGAGAAATAACAAGCCCTAGAGCTTTTGCCCTTTTCAAGTTGATGGTGAATTCGATGGTTGAGTTGACCTCGACGGGAATCTTTGCGGGCTGGACACCTTTGAGGATTTTGTCTACGAGGCGCGCCGCTTGGACACCTGAGGTATAGAAGTCCGACCCAAAGCTGGCGAAAGCGCCCGCCTCAATCCAGAAGGCCTTGGTTGTATACATAGTCGGAATCTGTTGCTGTTTGCTCGCGTCCAAGATCAAGCCAGGGATATTTAAGTCACAGCACCGGGGCGCCAGAATCCCATCGATCTTGCGCTCTTTGACCTGTACAAGTACCGTCCGGGCTTCTTCCCGGGTGTTCACCACCTCAGTTATCAACTCGATCCCCAATCGCTGTGCGGCTGACTGATATAATTTTGCTGCTTGCTCCGAGTCGATATCGGTGGAATCGTAGAGAAAGAGAACCCGTTTGAGCGTTGGGATGAGATCGTGAAACATTTGGAGGCGTTTGGGTCCAAGTTCGGTATCGAGTGTGGCCACCCCGGTGATGTTGCCGCTCGGTTGGGCATAGCTTTTGACCAGTCCGGACCCCACCGGATTCTCTACGGCAACAAAGACGATTGGAATCTGGGTCGTGACCTGCTGCACCGCCTTTGCCGTACTATTCGAGTCAGCGAAAAGGAGATCTGCCCCTGCCTCGATCAGCTCGCGTGCCGCGCCCGGCAGGGCGGTGTTATCCCCTTGAGTGAATCGGACACCCAGAATAAAATCTTTGTTTTCGCGGTAGCCTAGCTTTACCAAACCGTCCCGCAGTCCCACAATGCCGGATGTGGGTCCCCAGGATTCTGACAGCGCACCGATGAGAATGGGGCGAGCACTCTTAGCATAGCATTGATCACTCGTAGAGAGGCCCATCCCAATTAAAAATAGCACGAGTATACCCATATGCCGGAGTGGGCGGCGCCCACTCCATTTACTTAAGAGGAGACGTTGTGCGCAGCCCTTCGATGTGGCGATTTCGATCATCACGTTTCCCCTTCATCCCATGACGATTGACATGAAATCCTTGGCCGGTCTGCAGCCTATAATGACTCTGCGATCTCGCGGGCAGCCTTTAGAAGAATATCATTGGGGAATACTTCTCCAGGTGGTTTCAGCCACTTCCCTCGGATGATGCCTTGCTTATCGATGAGTAGATAGGATCCTCGCGCTACAGGTTGCCTGGCATCGCCGATGTGGGTGAGGAGATCATAATGCTGAATCATCTTGAGATCCGGGTAATCGCTAAGGAGTGGGTAGGGGAGTTTCAGTGAGGCGGCAAACATTTTTTGTGAAAACGTATTCATGCCACTAATCGCAAGAATTTGGACATCCAGTTTTTCAAACTGACTATGATCGACCATCCTGGCCTTGAGGCCTGCCGTTCAAATAGGGTTGAAATCAAAACTGTAGAATTCGATGAGCACGTTCTTTTTACCCTTGAATTGACTCAGACTGATGGATTTGCCAGTCGTACTTTGCAGCGTAAAGTCAGGAGCGGGTTCTCCCACTTCGACCGCCGTTGCGACCGCACTTCCGATGAGCATACCGATTAAGAGTAGAAATAGAACGACAGAGAATTTGGCGGATGGGGTTTCCGTTTTCATGTGTCCCTCACCTTTCGAGAATTTGGAATGATGGACGGCTTCTCGAATCCTATGAGGCCAGTATAGCATTGATGAGGGTGGTCACCTACCGTCAATGAGGCTTCAAATCTAACAACTTTGTAACAACTTTGTAATGAAATTGTAAAATCCGGGCGGACTGACTATATGCTGACTTTTGACGGCTTTGGCAAAACTGGTCATCCGGTCTAACTGACTATTTTTAGGATTGTTATAAAAGCATTAGTTGATGGGCAAAAATGATGCCAGTATGTATGGCCTCATGAGCCACTCCTGCAGAGGCCCATTTCGTCCGGATTGATGGTGTTCGATCTCCGTCTGCTGAGGTGATTATTGCATCCATCACCTGGCCATGGTCTGACGGCAGCGACGGGCCAGGTCGGCGGACACCCGCCAGTTCAGAAGTCGTCTGGCCCCAGCGCTCTCGGGTCCAGTCCGAGAGGTATCCCGTGCGCTGAATGAGGGTCAAGGGGTGACCAGTGTATCTCACCGGCTTGAGGTCCTGCAGCGGAATCTTCACGCTGAGAGCATCGGTGGAGAGTGACGGCATTGCTTCCTCGGCATCGGCCATCGGTACGGGCTGTTCCATCCGTTCAGATGCCCCGAGCCACTGCCGCGCCATAGGAGCCGCGTTCAGAGACATGCAGGTTATAAAACATCCGTCAGCAAAAGCGCTCTCGAAGCGCTTGGTGCTCCGGCAACTGAGAGGGCCTTCGCAGTCGCGCTTGTCGCTTGATCCCGTGCGCAACTGCCCCTGAGAGACTAAGACAAAGACAGGACTGCAAACGAGACGGTTTCTGTTTTTGAAAGCTGTTACTGATAGCACCGTCCCAACCTGTCCCCCCAGATTTTCACACGCTCCCTTGCCACCCTCAGTCAAAAAACGGTTCGTCCTCATCGGCCCCTTCCTCCATCACATCCTGAATACGATCCATCATGATTTCCTGGTGCCGCTGACGTGCACGAAGCAGCCGGGCTTGTGCCAGCTCTTGTTCCGCCTTTTCCCACCGTTCCTGGCACCAGTCTTGAAGATACCCGTATCGTTGCACAAGAGGGAAGAGATGGCCCTTGATATCCGCCCGTTGGAAATCGGAGGTAATCGTCTGGACGATCAGCGCATCTTTCGACAGCTCAATCGGCTGCCCATCGACCTGCTCCATTCCATGGGCACTCATCGTCAGGAAGGGATGGTCGGGTGGCCGCTGGGTTTCTTGGGTCTCCTGACCATCAGCGGTGCGTCTTAGCCGGGCGATGCCGTTGTACTCATCCGCCTGGCTAATCACATGCCAAAGTCCGTTCTCAACGACTGTCCGAAGAAGTCCGCCCGCATTGGTTTTGGCCACCCGAAGAGCATGGGCGATAGCCGCAAAGAAGTTGATCTGGTCGGACTGTGTGGGCCTAAGATGCCCATGCTGGATCGCCTCTTGTCGGAGTGTTTCACTTCGTGTGTCGTCGAGGAGGTCTTCCGGCTTTATATCAGTCCAGATGGGTGTTGCTGGGTATTGCAGCTGATAAGCACCAGGTTCCGGGGCCTCAGGGGTCAGTTCTTGGTTATTATAAATCTCTTCGGAAGAAGAGAGAGACTGGTTAAGAAGAGGTTGCACTTGGGGGTCGGAAGCGGCGTTTTGGGGTTGCACTTCCGGAGCGTGAGTGGAGGGGGGTGCCACCGCCTCAGAGGTGGGTTGGGGTGGAGTGAGGTTGAGCCTGACCCATTGTCCGAATTTCTTACGAGCTCGAGGCGTCGTCGGTTCTCGGGTAAACCATCCCTCCTCAATCAGTTTTGCCCGTTCGCTTTTTACTCGTGAGGCATCCACGCCAAAGACGGTGGCGATCCACTTGGCTTTGACACAGCCCTTGTAGCCTTCGTATTGCGGGGTGCGTTTGGTGAGCAGGGTCGTGAGCAACAGGCCCAGAAGAGTGGCGGTCCGGACGATGCGCCGCCCGCACTGGACGAGGAGTTTGAGGAGGCGTCGAGGGATTTTGACGAGCTTGTCTCGGGTGTCTGGATGGAGCTGATTAAACATGGCTTGAGCCCGGTGGTTGACTCGCTCATGAACGGTGACGTCATCGAGGCGGTCGGCAAACCCAATGCCCGAGTCGGAGAGGGTCAAAAGGTTGAGGGCTTGCAGCTCACCGAACGCCCTGACAATCTTTGCTGCGGGGACGCCTGGAAGAAGCCTGCCCAGGTCCGATACCTGAAAGGCATAGGGCTGGTAGTGATACGGTTCGCCGGGTTCGGTTTTACTGCGCCAATATTTCACCTCGTGGGCCGCGAAGTAGACCTTGAAGCCTAGGGGACTGATCGCTTTTTCCTGTCGGGCTGCCCAGATGAGGCAGCATTGCATGGGCGCCATGGGACAGGTCCCGCCGAGGATGTCGTGTCCTGCTGGCGCGTCTGGCGTCGTTGGACGCACGTCGGCTGTGGCTGGTGACATGGGTGAGTCTCACGTGTAGAGGCGGACGAGCTTTGGACGTCCGCTTTCCTCCGTGAGGGCAGCACATTTCTGGATTTTGGACAAAAAAATCCTGTGGACTCACAATTTAGGCTTGACTTCAGGGGGAATTTTGAGCTAAATTAGGGGTGCTATTAGACCTAATTTAGCGGCGATTCCCATCTTGAATCGTTGCCGAATCGTGAATCTGCGGACCAGTCGGCTGCGACCAACAGCCGACTTTTCTGCGTCTACCCTCGCTCTTACATTCCTCTATACTCCATCAATAACTCTGTGGACGGTGAAGTCCGGAGAGGTAAAAATTCCGCGTTCCAACCCGCATTATCGCTGCAGGAATCAAAGCGTGCAAGGCATTTTTGTGGTTCTCCTTGACAGAATCCTCCATGCTGGCGTTTGACCTACATATGCTCAAACCCTCTTTGATGCAGTCGCGCATTGGCTCTATGTATTTGTAATTATTGCCTTTGACTGTTGATTAGTAACACTTAACGCCATAAGCACCGGTGGATCATCTCCACTACCCTCATCAGCCATAGTATCCTGCCATGGATATTGCACCGAGCCGGCTTCGTCGGAGTTCCAGAACATGATGAAGTCATACTGATTGGAAGTGCGGCGGGTGCCGGACCAGGACGGCCTGATGTCAATCAGGCCGCAGGATTCGAGCAGGCGAATGTACTTGATGACGGTCTTCTTGTCGAATCCGGTTAGCTTGATAAGCCTTTTTAGGGAGGGGAAGCATCTTCCGGTTCTATAGTTTTCGTGGTTTTCGATAATGGCGTATAGTGTAAAACCGTGAGAACCGATTTCCGGAATCCGTTCCAGGACATTTGCAGGAATGCGGACGTGGGAATTTGCACTACAGGCTTCTGCGAACATGCACTTTTCCCTTTAACCCCCAAGCGTTTTCTGGTAAACTTAGAGGCACTATTTGGTGATAGCATTCGCCCTGGAGAGACGATTTAGCAGGTCAACTCTTCGGGGCGTTTGTGCTTTTGGGACAAACTGTCCACTTTTCGGATCTTATTGCAATTTGTCAAGCGTTGCAACGATTAAAATTGCTGCTTGCATTAAAATTATTTCCCGCCAAAATCCGTTTTTTCCCCCTCGTTGTGCAATATCAAAATGATATCAAAATTACTTAATGCTACATCAATTTGATGTCATACTGGTGTCGTGTCAAGAAAAATCTTGCATTTTGATATCAAAATTATCTATTTTTATGTCAGATAGATTGAGCTCTTATAGAGGAGTGATATCAAAATGATTATTGTTGTCGGCGGCATCAAGGGTGGTTCCGGTAAGACGACCGTTGCCACAAACCTTGCGGTGATTAGGTCGCTCTCAGGAAAAGATGTTCTACTAGTTGATGCGGACGACCAAGAGTCCGCATCGGATTTCTCATTGATGAGAAATGAGACCCTGGATGACAAGGCGGGGTTCACCTGCATGAAGCAGACTGAGAAACGGGTACGCACAGAAGTCTTGAAGCTGAGCAGCAAGTTTGATGAGATTATCATCGATACCGGTGGTAGGGACACTGCGTCGCAGAGGTTCGCATTGTCGATAGCGGATATTCTGCTGATCCCGTTCCTTCCCAGGTCTTATGACATCTGGACTCTGGGCAAAGTGAGGATGCTAGTTGAGGAAGCACAGGGGCTAAACGAAAATCTCAAGGCGATGTGTTTTCTAAACCGGGCTGATCCGATGGGTGCTGACAACGATGAGACCAAATCCATCCTCAAGGACGAGAAAATCCTAGAGTACGTAGATGCGCCAATCGGTAGCAGAAAAGCGTTTGCAAGGGCTGCGACGCAAGGGCTTGGTATTGTTGAGCTTAGGCCGGTTGATACCAAAGCATCAGAAGAGATGACGAGATTGTGCGGCATTATTTTTAGTTAAAAATGATATCGTTTTAATTAATTATGATATCATATAAGCTAATTTTGACACTAAAATTTAATCACAATAATATCAAAGTGAGATCAATCTATGGCTGATAGAAGCGTTTCTCGACCTCCTCGAGATGCAAAGTCCTTGTCTGATGCTGAAGTCGAGAAATGGGCTGGTGGCGGCGGCAGTGAGCCAAAACCAAATTCTGATGATCCCAACGCCCTAAAAATGACGAGCCTGAGGCTACCCCAGTATCTACTTGATCAAATTGACGCATCACGAGGAAAGCGGACTGGTAAAGTGAGCAGGAACAATTGGATTTGGGAAGCTATCGAGGATAAGTTGGAGAGGGAAGAGTAGTAAGTGAGGATGAGCCGGATGACTTTTTGCAGACTCTACAGATCGTCCGGTTTTCTAGCGGCCTCCGAGTCTGAGACAAAGTTGGAGCATAAAATGACTTCCTGGCCTTTTGGATTTTTGGGGTTTTTGTGCAGAATAGATCGTTCCTTGCGATTCTGTCACCCCTGTGATGCGCAAAAATAGAAACTCAGTTTGTTCTGGATCATCTCCGATAGGTTCACAGTCTAACAGGAAGTCGTGTCTGTATCTTCATCCGGAACAACGATCAGCTCAGCCAGCGCTACTTCGGGGGTCTGAACGCTGATGAGACCAGCCAGACGGGTCAAATGTTCGTTGTCTAGTGAGATCAACGTGCAGCCCGCTTGCTGCGCCACCGCCGCATACACGGCGTCAGCCCCACGCAGGCCGTGCTGGGCAGCCAGGGCCAGCGCCTGTTGACCGAGCGCCTCATCTAACGGTAGGAGCGTGACGTTCGGGAGTTGACCCAGAGTGATCGCAAAGGCTTCAGCCCGGGCAGGGTCTTGACGCGTCCGACTGATCGCCCCGGCTACTTCCGCCAACACTAACATGGGCTCGAAGATCGGTATCGCCTGTGCCCGCAGAAGCTCCAGCACTTGCCGACTGGTCTCATGGCCAGACTCGCGTTGGTCAAACCCGTTTACCCACACACTGGCATCCACGGTATACATCGAGTCACCGACGCATGGCGAGCACGGCGGCGGTCAACGTGTCACACTCTGGGGTATCCGTAGCGGCGAGTTCCTCGCCCAACTCGAAGAACCTTTCCCAAGCATCCACCGGTTCAGGCCTATCGGCCGCTGTCGACGTGGCGGGGAACACCTGAGCAACTCGGTTTGCCACATAAGCTAAGAGCCGCACTTGGTCGATAGGCGTCAGTTGATCCACCAGTCGTTGAGCTTGATCTAGTGTGTTGTCTGTCATCGTGTTCTCTCTGGTACGCTCATGCCACTGCCGCCTGCGGTGTGCGTCATCATGTGGGACAGCATCAGGCTGCTCTCCCCTCAAGCCGGTAATCGTGATGCAAGCCGCCTAGAATCGGGCGGGATCGGAC
>Ga0299913_10003716_pt1 | contig 12574 bp, 9 predicted proteins | sample RVTome_9_FD_201360 | JGI IMG/M metagenome (GOLD analysis project Ga0299913, IMG submission 201360) | Soil microbial communities from uranium-contaminated site in the Upper Colorado River Basin, Wyoming, United States - RVT155D38 (version 2) ... | reverse complement strand
GTCGACCGCGGTGCGCAGGCTGTGCTTCCAGTCCTCGTCGGTCTCGCCCGGCGCGCCGTAGATAAGGTCGAGTGATACACGCGCGATGCCGGCGGCGCGCACCGCCGCGACGGCCTCAAGCGGCTTGTCGGCGGTGTGGCGGCGGCCGAGGAACTCCAGCACGTGCGAGGAGAAGCTCTGCGCCCCCATGCTCACCCGGTTCACGCCCGCCTCGGCCAGGCCCTCCATGTACGCGACGGTCACGGTCTCGGGATTCGCCTCGACCGTCACCTCCGCCCCCGCCCCCAGGCACCCAAGTTGAACGATTCGTTGCACCACTGCACCAAGATGTTCAACTTGCAGCAGCGTGGGCGTCCCACCCCCCACGAACACCGAGCCGAACTCGGGCCACTCCCGCGCGGCGAACGTCCGCTCGACCTCGCGCACCACCGCCCCCGCATACCGCCCCATCAGCGCATCGAGATCGTCGTAGGTGTTGAAGTCGCAGTAGTGACATCGATGCGCACAGAACGGCACATGCACGTAGATGCCAGGAAGCAACGCCGCCGAGGTGGCGGGGCCGTCCGATCGCAGGCGACTCAGGGTGCCCGAGCCCCCGGCGAGGGCGGGTCCCCTGCCGGAGCCGAAGACCGGATCGGCTCCGCCACCGGGACGGGTAGAGGAGGACATGGCGACTAGTCGCCGCCGACGGACAAAGCGGCGACGAACGCCTCCTGCGGGATCTCGACCGAGCCGACGTTCTTCATGCGCTTCTTCCCCTCTTTCTGCTTCTCGAGGAGCTTGCGCTTGCGCGAGATGTCGCCGCCGTAGCACTTGGCGAGCACGTCCTTGCGGCGCGCCTTGACCGTCTCGCGGGCGATGATCTTCGAGCCGATCGCAGCCTGAATCGGCACGTCGAACATCTGCCGCGGGATCAGTTCCTTGAGGCGGTTGACCATGCGCTTGCCGTACTCGTAGGCCTTGTCGGCGTGCACAATCGAACTGAACGCGTCCACGGGCTCGGCGTTGAGCAGGATGTCGACCTTCACGAGCTTGCTCTGTCGGGTGCCGGCAGGCTCGTAGTCGAGCGAGGCGTAGCCGCGCGTGGACGACTTCAGCTTGTCGTAGAAGTCGAAGATGATCTCGGCCAGCGGCAGCTCGTAGCGCAGCTCGACGCGCTCCTCGGTGATGTAGTCCATGGCCTTCATCTCGCCGCGGCGGCCCTCGCACAGCTGCATGACGGCGCCGACGTACTCCGTCGGGCAGATCAGCATCGCCTTCACGACCGGTTCGAGGATGTGGTCGATCTTGGCGGGCGGCGGCAGGTCGGCCGGGTTGGACACGCGCACGACCGTCTCTTCGTTCGGCTTCAGCATCTTGGGGTCGAGGTGCACCTCGTAGGCGACGTTGGGCGCAGTGGTCACGAGCGGGATGTCGAACTCGCGGTCCAGCCGCTCGGAGATGATCTCCATGTGCAAAAGGCCCAAGAACCCGCAGCGGAAACCGAAGCCGAGCGCGACCGAGGTCTCGGGCTCGAACGTGAAGCTCGCGTCGTTGAGCTGGAGCTTCTCCAGCGCCTCGCGCAGCTCGGGGAAGTCGTCGCTGTCGACCGGGTACAGGCCGCTGAACACCATCGGCGTGGGCTCGCGGTAGCCGGGCAGCTGCGCGGCGGCCGGACGGGCGTGGTCGGTGATGGTGTCGCCGACCTTGGCCTTGCCGACGGCCTTGATCGCGGCGGTGAGGTAGCCGACCTCGCCGGGGCCGAGTGCGTCCACCGGCTGCGGCTCGGGCGAGATGACGCCGAGCTCGTCGATGTCGTTGTGGAAGCCGGTCGCCATCAGGCGGATGTCCATGTCAGGGCGGAACAGCCCGTCGATGACACGGAAGTAGACGACGACGCCGCGGTAGGGGTCGAACATCGAGTCGAAGATCAGCGCGCTCGGCGGCGCGTCGCGGTCGCCCTGCGGCGCGGGCACCCGCTGCACGACGCGCTCGAGCACCTCCGCGACGCCCTGCCCGGTCTTGGCCGACACCGCGAGGATGTCATCGGGGTCGCCGCCGAGCAGGCTCGCGATCTCCAGCGCGACCTGTTCGGGTCGCGCGGCGGGCAGGTCGATCTTGTTCATGACCGGGATGATCTCCAGGCCCGCCTCGATCGCGACGTACAGGTTGGCGATGGTCTGCGCCTGCATGCCCTGGGCGGCGTCGACGAGCAGGATCGCGCCCTCGCACGCGTTCATCGCACGCGACACCTCATAGGAGAAGTCGACGTGCCCGGGGGTGTCGATGAGGTTGAGCAGGTATTCGCTACCGTCGGCGGCCTTGTAGGGCATGCGCACGGCCTGGGCCTTGATGGTGATGCCGCGCTCGCGCTCGATGTCCATCTTGTCGAGGTACTGCGCGCGCATGTCGCGGTCGCTGACCAAGCCTGTGGCCTGCAGCATGCGGTCCGCCAGGGTGGACTTGCCGTGGTCGACGTGCGCGATGATCGCGAAATTGCGAATGCGCTCGATGGGATAGGTCATGGAAGCCGGATGGTAGCCCCTGGCCCGTGTGGACGCCCCGCGCGGCCCCGGCTACACTTCGCGTTCATCCGTGCGCCGGGTTTTCGCCTGCGCGCCCACGATCAGCCCCACTGACCCGAGGACCTGAACGACGCATGGCCAACATCAAGAGCCAGATCAAGCGCAACCGCCAGAACGAGACCGCCCGCGTGCGGAACAAGGCGACGCGCACGGCGCTGAAGACCTACCTGAAGAAGTTCCGCGTCGCGGCCGAGGCCGGGGACGCCGCCGCCGCACAGGAGGCCTACGCGACCGCGGTCCGCCAGCTCGACAAGGCCGCCCAGAAGGGCGTCGTGCACGACAACTTCGCGGCCAACCACAAGTCGAAGATGTCCAAGAAGCTGAGCTCGCTGGCCGGCTAGGCACGCGGTCACGCACCCTGCGGCGCCCTTCGGGGCGCCGTTGCGCTTTTCTCAGGCGGGCGTGGCGATGCGCGCCACCGCGCGCTCGATCACGAGGTCGGGGGGCAGCACGCCACTTTTGATCTCGACGTCGGCCTCGGCCAGCAGGCGGTAGGCGCGCGTCAGCTCCCCCGGGCCGAAGTTGCGCCGCACGGTCTGCAAGCGCCGCGCCTGGCCCGGGCTGATGTTGAGCCCGACCGCCTTGCCGTCGATGCCCGCGGCGACCGCCACGATCGAGCGCAGCCGGTAGGCGAGCGCGCCGAGCACCATGACCGGGTCGTCGCCGCCGTCGAGCACCCCGCGCAGCAGTCCCAGCGCCTCGGCGGCATCGCGGTCGCACATCGCGTCGGCGACGGCGAACGCGCCGCGGTTGCCGTGCCCGACCACGACGGCGTCGACGTGCTCGGCGGTGATCTGCCCGGCGGGCGCGGTGGCGCAGACCTGCGCGACCTTCTCGGCGATGCCACCGACGTCCAGGCCCGCATGCGCCAGGATCGCCTGCACGGCATCCTTGCCCGCGGCGCGGTTGTGCCGCTGGAACTCGGCGGCGACGTGCGCCGCCCACTTCGCGTCCTCCCAGTCCTTGGGCGGCTCGATGTCGATGCGCCCGCCGAGCTCTTTGATGCGCTTGGCGAGCTTCTGGATCTTGCCGGTGCCGGTGGCGAGCAGGACGATCGTGGCGTCCGGCGGCACGCCGTCGAGTTCGTTGACCAGGACGGCGGACGCCTCGGCGGGGAGTTCCTGCGCCTGGAGGATCACGACTGCGCGGGCGCCGCCGAACAGCGACGCGGTGCGCAGGTCGGGCAGGCCCTGCTCCCCCAGTTCCGTGGCGCGGATCTCGGTGACGTCGAGGTCGCCGTGGGCCTCCTCGCGCAGGTCCGCGAGCAGACGGTCGGCCGCGCGCCGCAGGAGCAGTTCCTGCGGCCCGGCGAACAGGTACGCGGACGGTCGGGCCATGGGCGGCAGTGTAGAGGGCCACCGCCTCGCCCCTGGGCGGCAGTTCCACGCGCACGCGGCCTTCGAGGTCGGTGCGGCGGATCACCGCGCCGCGCAACCCGGCGAGCACATCGGGGTGGGGGTGGCCGTAGGTGTTGTCCGCGCCGACGGAGATCACGGCGACCGCGGGCCGCACCGCATCGAGGAAGCCGTCGGCGTTGGTGTTCCCGCCGTGATGGGGCACCTTGAGCACCTCGGCGCGCAGCCGCGCGGGATGGCGCAGCAGCCATTCCTGGGCGAGCACCTCGCTGTCGGCGGTGAGCAGGATACGACCGCCGGGGCCGTGCACCCGCAGGACGAGGCCGTGTTCGTTGGTGGGCGCGCCCGCGAAGCCCTCGCGCGGCGGGCCGAGCACTTCGACCACCGCCGATCCCAGGCGCAGCCACTGCCCGGCGTGCACGCGCAGCACCGGCACACCGTGGCGGCGCGCGGCGTCCAACGCCCGCTGTGCGGCGCTGCCGGCCGCCGGAGGCGGGTGCGGGCCGACGACCAGCGCGGCCGCGCCGACCCGTTCCAGGACAGCCGCCATCCCGCCGCTGTGGTCGAGGTCGCCGTGCGTCATGACCGCCAGGTCGAGCGGCCCCGCGCCGAGCCGCCGCAACTGCGCGGCCGCCTGCGCGGGATCGGGGCCCGCATCGACCAGCATCCGCGCCGCGCGACCGGCCCCGGGGGCCTCGACCAGCAGCGCGTCGCCCTGGCCGACGTCGAGCGCGTGGAAGGCAAGTGCCCGCACCTGCGCCGGCAGCGCGCCGGGCAACAGACGCAGGACGGGCGCGGGCAGTGGCGGCGTCCGCACGACCGGGCCACCGGCGAACAGCGCCGCCACCGCCACCAGCGCGTGCGCGGGCGGCGCCGCCAGACGGGCGAGGGTGGCGCCCGCGCCCACCGACACCTGCGCCGCCGCGGCGGCGAGCGCGCCGGCCGCCTGGGCGGCGGTGGCCAGCGGGATGGCCGCGGCGTTGGCGGGCACGGCCAGCAGCGGCGCCTCGCCCAGGCGCCACAACAGCAGCGGCGTGACCGCGAGCTGCGCGGCCGCGGTGGCCGCGAGCAGCCGCCGCAGCCGGTGGCCGCGCGTCCGGTCGCCAATGCGGCGGCGGGCCCACAGCAGCAGCCCGGCGACCGCCGCCACCGACAGCTGGAACCCCAGCTGCGCGCCCAGGAACGGATCGGCCAGCAGCAGCGACATCGTCACGACGGCCAAGGTGCGCAGGGAGTCAAGCGGCCGTCCCACGAACTGGGCGCCGAGCACCGCGGCAGCGGCCACACCCGCGCGCAGCACCGACGGCTGCGGCCGCACCAGCAGGACCAGCCAGCCCAGCCCGCCCAGCGCGAGGACGCGGCGGCCTCGGAAGCCCAGCCCCGCCAGGGCTCCCGTGGTCACCAGCAGCGCCACGGCCCAGACGGTGTGCTGCCCCGACACCACCAGCAGGTGACTGAGCCCGGCGGCATCGAAGGGGGCAGTCAGTTCCGGCGGCGGGGAGATGCCGAGCACCAGCCCGCCCAGCAGCGCCGCCGGACGCTCACCAAGACCGCGCCCATAGGCAGCCGCCGCCCGCGCCCGCACACCCTCGGCCGTCCGCCACGGCCACGACGCAGGCGCCAGGACCTGATGCTCGCGCACCCGCAGGGCCGCGACGCCGTGGCGCAGCCGGACATGTGCGGCGAAGCCGTCACGGCCGAGCGGGCGCAGCATGCCGGACAGGCGCACGCGCTCCCCCCAGGCGGGCGGGTCGCTCTCGGCAGGCCAGCGCAGCAGCAGCCGTTCGCGCACGCGGCGGCTGTCGACGGCCACCGCGGCGACGAGCTGCCAGTGTCCCCCGGCGGTCGGCCGCGCGTCCGACACGGCCCGCGCGGTCACCTCCACCTCCGCGCGCTGCGCCGCGAGCCGCGCGAGCACGGCCTGGTCCGCCGAACGCACGCGCACACCCGCCAGGCCCGCACCGAGCAGCACGAGGCCGAGCAAAGCAATCACGACGCCGCGCACGACCGCGCGCGTGCGCAGGCCGATCGCCGTCAGCAGTCCCCCGGCGGCGGCGACAGTCATGCCGCCGCGGGGATGCAGCGTGCCGATCCACAGCGCGAACGTGAACGGCCACATCGTGGGGTCACACCGCCACGAGCTCGGCGAGCGAGCGGTACAGCTTCTCGCCGATGCCCTGCACGCGGCGCAAATCCCGCACCGACCGGAACCCGCCGTTGGCGTCGCGGTAGGCCACGATGCGCGCCGCCAGCACCGGTCCGATGCCCGGCAGCGCGTCGAGTTCGGCGGGCGAGGCGCGGTTCAGGTCCACCTTGCCGTCGGTCCGCGCACCCGGCGTCGCACCGGCGGCCGCCGGACCGGGCACGACGAGTTGCTCGCCGTCCTCGAGCGGACGCGCGAGGTTCAGCGACCCCAGCGCGGCCGCGCCCGTGGCGCCACCGGCCGCCGCGACGGCGTCGGCGACCCGCGCTCCGGCCGCCAGCCGGTACAGGCCCGGGCGCACGACCTCCCCCGCGACGTGCACGAGCAGCGGCGCGTCCAGCACCGGCGGCGGGATCGATGCGGCGGGCGCAGGCCCCGGCGCGGCGAGGCGCGACAGCACGAGGGTGCCCGCGAGCGCGGCGGCGACGAGCAACAGCAATCCCTGCGTCGCCGGCGGCTGCTCGGCCCACCACACCTCGGCGCGCTGGCGCCATGCCCCGTCGTCCATGCGCTGACGCTACGGGGGGCGCAGGAGGGACCGGCCGTTCTGCCGGGCCGGCGGTGTGGACAACCCGAGCGCAGGCCCGGCTCAGGCGGGACGCGTCACCAGGTTCAACATGCGGTCGGGCACCCACACGACCTTGACGATCGCGCGCCCGTCGAGGTGACGAGCGACGTTGGCGTCCGCGCGCGCGGCCGCCTCGGCGTCGCCCTGCCCCACGCCGGTCGGCAGTTCCAAGGTCGCGCGAACCTTGCCGTCGACCTGCACCGGGATGCGCTTGGTGTCCTCGACCAGCAGCGCGGGATCGAACGTCGGCCAGGTCGCTGCCGACACGAAACCCTCCTGGCCGAGGACGTGCCAGATCTCCTCGCACACGTGCGGCGCGATCGGCGACAGCATCACCGCGATTGCCGCCATCGCCTCGCGCACGCCCGCGCCACGTTCGCTCGCCTGCACCTGGGCAGACACGGCGTTGGTCAGCGCCATCATCTTGGCGATCGCGGTGTTGTACTTGAACGCCTCGTAGTCGTCGGTGACAGCCGCGATCGTGCGGTGCGTCTCGCGCCGCAAGTCGGCGGCCTGCGCCTCGCCGGCCGCGCCATCCTCCGTGGCGCGCTCCGCCAGGCGCACCAGGCGCGACAGCCACTTGTACATGCCGCTGGGCGAGACATCGGCCCAGTCGACGTCGTCCTCGATCGGCGCGGCGAACAGCATCGTGGCGCGCAGCGTGTCCGCGCCGTGCTGGTCGACGACGGCCTTGGGCTGCACCAGGTTGCCGCGCGACTTCGACATCGCCGCGCCGTCCATCAGCACCATGCCCTGGGACTTGAGGCGGCTGAACGGCTCGACGAAGCCGAGGTGGCCCAGGTCGTGCAGCGCCTTGGTGAAGAAGCGCGAGTACAACAGGTGCAGGATCGCGTGCTCGATGCCGCCGGTGTACTGGTCCACCGGCATCCAGCGGTCCACCAGCGCGCGGTCGAACGGCACGTCGTCGCGCCCCGCCGAGGTGTAGCGCAGGTAGTACCAGGAGCTGTCGACGAACGTGTCCATCGTGTCGGTGTCGCGCCGCGCATCCCCGCCGCACGACGGGCACGCCACGTGCGACCAGGTGGGATGCTTGGCCAGCGGCGACTCGCCGGTCGGCGCGAAGTCCATCTCGTCGGGCTCGGGCAGCCGCACCGGCAGCTGGTCCTCGGGGACGGCCACCTCACCACAGGCGGGACAGTGGATGATCGGGATCGGCGCGCCCCAGTAGCGCTGGCGCGAGATCAGCCAGTCGCGCAGGCGGAAGTTGATCGTCGCCTTGCCCAGGCCCTTGGCCTCGAGGTCGGCGGTGATGCGCTGCTTGGTCTGGGGCCATGGCAGGCCGTCGTAGTCGCCCGAGTTCACCGTCACGCCGTCGCCTGCGGCGGCCTCGGTCATGGTGGCGGCGTCGGGCAGTGCCTCCCCATCCTGCTCGTGAGGTCCTACCGCTTCGCTGCTTGAGGACGCCGGCCGCACAACGATCCGCACCGGCAGGCCGTAGGTGCGCGCGAAGTCGAGGTCGCGCTGGTCGTGCGCGGGCACCGCCATGATCGCGCCGGTGCCGTAGTCCATCAGCACGTAGTCGGCCGCGTACACCGGCAGCGCGTCGCCGTTGACCGGGTTCACCGCGTGTACGCCCAGCGCGAGCCCCTCCTTGGGCGCGTCGCCGGTGGACAGGCGCTCGATCTCGCTCTTGCGCTTCACCGTCTCCAGGAACGCGTCGAACTCGGTGCGCACCCCGCCGAGGGTCGCCCACTCGGCGGCACGCGGGTGCTCGGGCGCGACGACGAAGAAGGTCGCGCCGTACAGCGTGTCGGGCCGCGTCGTGTAGACGACGACCTCCTCACCGGTCTCGGCGATCGCGAACGTGACCTCGGCGCCCTCGCTGCGCCCGATCCAGTTGCGCTGGAGCGTCAGCACGCGGTCGGGCCACTGGCCCTCGAGCAGGCTCATGTCGTCGAGCAGGCGCTGGGCGAAGTCGGTGATCTTGAAGAACCACTGCTCCAGCGACTTCTTGGTGACCGGCGTGTCGCAGCGATCACAGCGACCGTTGATCACCTGCTCGTTCGCGAGCACGGTCTGATCCGACGGGCACCAGTTGACCAGCGCGCCCTTGCGGTAGGCCCAGCCCGCCCTGTACAGCTGCAGGAAAATCCACTGCGTCCAGCGGTAGTACTCCGGGTCGGAAGTGTGCAGGCGGCGCGACCAGTCCCACGCGAAGCCCATGCGGCGCATGGTCGCGGCCTGCGTTTCGATGTTCTCGTAGGTCCAGCCCTTGGGGTCCACGCCGCGCTTGATGGCGGCGTTCTCGGCCGGCAGCCCAAAGCTGTCCCAGCCGATCGGGTTCATGACCTCGTGGCCGCGCAGGCGGGCGTAGCGCGCGACCGCGTCGGCGAGCGAGAACGCCTCGGCGTGGCCCATGTGCAGGTCGCCCGAGGGGTAGGGGAACATGTGCAAGGCGTAGTACGGCGGGCGGTCCGAGTGGTCGTCGGCCTCGAACAGGCGCGCGTCCTGCCACGCCTGCTGCCAGCGCAGCTCGATCTCCTGCGGGTCGTACCCAGCCACCGATGGCTCCTGCGTCGCGTCGGATGTGCCCGACCCGGGAGTCTAGCGACGGTCCGCCGTGCGGCCGCTCAGACCAGCAGTTCGCCCGCGAGCACTGTCACCGCCCGGCCGTGCAGGTGGACGCGGTCGCCGTCCAGCCGCATGCCGACGATCCCGCCGCGCGCGGAGGCCTGGTAGCCGGTCAGTTCGGTGCGGCCCAGACGCGGCGCCCAGTACGGCGCAAGCCCGCAGTGCGCGGCGCCGGTCACGGGGTCCTCGGGGATACCGGCTGCGGGGAAGAAGCAACGCGACACGATGTCCGACTCCTCGCCGCCCCGGGCGGTCACGATCAGGCCGACCCGCTCCGCCAGCAGCACCGCGTCGTCACTGCGAAACGCGCGCACGGCCGCCGCGGATTCCAGCTCCAGCAGCCAGCCGCGGTCGCCCGCGAGGTCGTCGATCAGGGCGGTCCCGCGCAAGCCGCCCACGAGGTTGCGGATCGCGGCAGGCGGCTCGGCCTGCTCGTCGATCGGGTAGGCGGGGAAGTCGAGCACGATGGCGTCGCCGTCTCGGTGCGCCCGGAGCTCCCCGCTCGCAGACGTGAACACGGCGGCCTCGCCGGGATCGATGACCTCCTGCTCCCACAGAATGTGCGCCGTGGCGAGCGTGGCGTGCCCGCACAGGGGGATCTCGACCGTGGGCGAGAACCAGCGCAGCGGCAGCGGTCCCGGCGCGCCGAGTTCCACGAAAGCGGTCTCCGCCAGGCTCATCTCCATGGCCACGGCCTGCATCCAGTCCGGCGGGCGCGGGTCGTCGAGCAAGACGACGCCGGCGGGGTTGCCCCGGAACGCCTCGGCGGTGAACGCGTCGGCCTGGAAGATCCTGGTCACGCCGCGCCGCCGGCCAGCGCCTGGGCCGCCATCGGGCGCATGACGCCGTACTCGGCCCCGGTCTGACGGGCCAGGCCCAGCCGCGCGGGCTCGTGACCCGCCGTGTTGGCCTTGCGGCCGGTGCGCCAGGTGCCGCGATGCCCGCAGGTGCAGCGGTAGTCCACCTCGACGCCACCGGCCACGTTGCGGACGGCCTCCACCAGGGACGTCCAGATCAGCACGCGGCCGCCATGGGTCGGGCAATGCACAGCGAACATGGCTCCTCCTTTGCGCCACTGCTCCACCGGCATCCGTCAAGTGGACCACTCCACCGTCCAATTTGCCGTCAAGTGGTTCTGGACCTGTTGTAGTCCACTGAGTTAGCCTGCGGAAGATCCAATCCGACGGAAATTGGTCAGGACGAGGCGATGCTGCTCACCGAGATCGAACTGCGCGACGCCCTGGGCGACTGGGCCCGCCGCGACCTGCCGGTGTACGTGGCGCTGGCCGACGCAGTGGCGGGCCTGGCGATGGACGGGCGTGTGCCGGTGGGGGTCAGGCTGCCCGCCGAACGCCGCCTGGCCCAGGTGCTGAACGTGAGCCGCGGGACGGTCGTGGCGGCCTACGACCGCCTGCGGGAACAAGGCCTGGTCCGCACCCGCCACGGCAGCGGCACCGTGGTCGCCGACGGCAGCCTGCACCTGTCCGGCCCGCGCGACGAGCATCTGACCGCCTCGCTGGCGCGCAACACGATCTTCGCGAGCTTCCTCGGTGACCCGGGTGACCTCGTGGACCTGCGCGGCGCGTACTGGGTCGGGGCCGACGAGCTGCCACGCGCGGCGTTCACCCATTCCGCGGGCGAGCTCGACACGATGCTCGAGGACCACGGCTACCACCCGGCGGGCCTGCCGGCGCTGCGCGAGGCGATCGCGCAGCGGCTGACCGAGACGGGCCTGGAGACCACCGCCGAGCAGGTACTGGTGTGCACGGGCGCGCAGCAGGCGATCACGCTGGTGTCCGAGCTGGTCCTGTCCCCCGGCGACTGTGCGCTGGTCGAGGAACTGACCTTCGCGGGGGCACTCGACGCGTTCGCCTCGGCCGAGGCGCGCGTGCGCGTGACGCCGATGGGCGCCAAGGGGGTCGACCCGGCCGCCCTGGCCGATCATCTGCGGCGCCTGCGGCCGCGGCTGGCCTACCTCATCCCCGCGCACAACCCAACCGGGGTGGTGCTGCCGACCTTGGCGCGACGGCGCATCGCCGAGGCCGCGGCCGCGTGGGACGGGGTGCTGGTCGAGGACCTGACGCTGGCCGAGACACAGCGCGAGGGCACGATCCCGCCGCCGATCGCCGCGTTCGCGACGGCTGAGACGGGCGCGACCATCCTGACGCTGGGGTCATTGTCGAAGCTGATGTGGGGCGGGCTGCGCATGGGCTGGATCCGCGGGCCCGAGCCGGTGATCCAGCGGCTGGCGCGGCTGAAGGCGCTGGTCGACCTCGGCACGCCGCTGCTCGACCAGGCGGTTGCCGCGCGCCTGATGGAGGACATCGACGCGATCCGCAAGGACCGCGTGGCAGGCCTGGCCGAGCGCGGCGCGGTGATCGGCGACGCGCTTCGCCGCGACCTGCCCGAGTGGCGCTTCGCCGAGCCCGAGTCCGGACTGTGCCTGTGGGTGCAGCTGCCCGGCGGTGCATCCTCGATCGAGTTCGCGTCGTTGGCGCTGTGCCACGGTGTGGCCGTGGTGCCCGGGACCGTCAGCGCGCCGGGCGGCGGTGCCACGGACCGGTTGCGCATCCCGTTCGGCCAGCGGCCTGACGTGCTCGAAGAGGGCGTGCGGCGCCTGGCTGCCGCGTGGCGCGAGTGGACCGGCCTCGGCGCGCCGCGCCCACTGCCCGACGTGCTCTCCTACCCCGGCTGAGGTCAGCCGCTGACCTCATGGGCATCCGCCCAGCGGATGCCCTCTCGTTGTCCGTTGCGTGGAATGTCGATGCGCAGGTGTGCGCTGTGACAGGCTCCGCAGGTGTGACACACCCGGAAACGAGTGGTACCTTGCGCACCGTTTGAGGCGATGACTCAGACACCTTTGGATCACCACGATGACGCGTTTCGTGGCTCCACGGGGCGTTAGCTCAGTTGGTAGAGCGCTTCGATGGCATCGAAGAGGCCAGCGGTTCGATTCCGCTACGCTCCACAAGCGTCCCGTATTCGAACTCTTCGCCGTTGAAGAGGGCGTCGAATGGCGGGTGTGCTTCCCAGCCGGTGACGTGTCCGTCGGTGACGTCGATGCGTTGGAACGCGGCCTGGTTGAACCGGCGTTTGGTGTGGTCGTCGCCTTTGGCGTAGCCCTGGGCGCAGTCTGCGGCGAACCGTAGGGCGAGGTCGATGATTTCGCGCCATTGGTCGAGGTTGGCGTCGAGGGTGTCGAGGCGGTCTTGGACTTGGCGGGCGTCGCGGCCTAATCGTTCCTGTTCGGTTTTGAGGGTGGCGACGTCGATGGCGGCGGCGTAGTAGGCGT
>Ga0299913_10003714_pt1 | contig 12579 bp, 9 predicted proteins | sample RVTome_9_FD_201360 | JGI IMG/M metagenome (GOLD analysis project Ga0299913, IMG submission 201360) | Soil microbial communities from uranium-contaminated site in the Upper Colorado River Basin, Wyoming, United States - RVT155D38 (version 2) ... | reverse complement strand
CGGTCACCGTCACCCGCTCGCCGGCGAGGGCGCGCACGGCGGCGGCCGGCGCCCGGCCGGCGATCACGAAGCGGGCGCCGGGGATCGACGGCAGCGCCGCGCGCGCGAACCAGCGAACCGCGTCGACGTTGGGCGGATAGTCCATCTGGCCGGTGAACAGCAGCACCGGGCCGGCGACCCGCTCGCGCGCGACGTCGGCGGCGGGGTCGAAGAAAGCGAGGTCGATGCCGTTCGCCAGCGCGTGCACGTTGGCGCGGCCGGTGCGGACGCGGAACAGCGCCGCTTCGGCCTCGCTGACGAAGGTGACGGCGTCGGCGCGCGCCGCGGTGGCGCGCTCGAACGCGGCGAGGCGCCCGGCCTCGCGCCGGTACAGCCAGGCCATCGGCGCCGCCGCCCCGTCGGCATAGCTGGCGAACTTGGCCGAATCGACGTCGCCGAAGTCCATCACGAAGCGCGCGCCGGGCCGCGGCGGCACGAACTGCGCCATCTGCCCGGAAAAGGCGAAGACGGCGGCGATCCCGCCGCCGGCGAGCCGGCGCTCGACGAATCCGCGCAGCCGGGCGCTGTCGAACAGGGTCAGCGACACCGGCGCGCCCGCCGCCAGCGCGCGCAGCCCGGCGGCGGCGCGGCCGGCGCGGCGGACCTCGACATGCGCCTCGCCGAGCCGGCCGCCGAGCGCCGCGCGCAGCGCCGGCAGGTAGGCGGCGTCGGCCGCGTCGTCGGCGAAGCAGGCGAGGTGAACCCGCGCCAGCCCGGCGAGATGCCTCAGCAGGTGCCAGGACCGGATCTTGTCGCCCCGGTCGGGCGGAAACGGGATGCGGTGGGCGAGAAAGAGGACCTCCCTCATCCCAGCCCCCGCGCGATCAGCGGCCCGAGCCGGTTCGCGACCGGCAGCGGCAGGCGCCGCCAGGCGGCGACCCGGAGCCGGTATCTGGGGTCGAGCGGGTTGATCTCGCGCGGCGCCGCGCCGTCCGCGGTCCGCACCGCATGAGCGAGCGGCGTTTCCTCGAAGCCCCAGATGCGCTTGCGCTTCCACGGCCCGGTGCCGAGCTTGGAGCGGCCGAAATCGGCGCGGGTGCAGCCGCGCTCGAGCCCGAGGCGCATCACTTCGTAATAGATGAGATCGTTGGCGCGCCAGCGCTTTGCCGCGCCGGTGCCGCCGCCCCAATAAGGCTGGCAGATGCCGTTGTGGTCGAAGCCGAGCATGGCCGCGAGCGGGCGGCCGTCCCTGGCGACGCGAACGATCCACGCCGCATCGCCGAACTCGTCCAGCGCCGCCTCGAACAAGGCGCGCGGAAAGACCGGGGTGCCGAGGTTGCGGACGCTCTCGGCATAGACGCGGTGATGGGCCGCGCGGTGGCGCGCGTCGCGGCCGACCGAGACCTCGAGCCCGGAGCCGAGCGCGCGGCGCACCTCGGCGCGCTGGCGGCGCGGGATCGAGGCGAGCAGCCGGTCGGCATCGGCCGGCAGCGGGCGGTCGAAATTCGCGTAGACGCCCTCGCGCCGCGCCCAGCCCGCCGGAAGCGCTCCGCCGCGCAGCTCGAGCGTGCCGCAGCCGCGCTGCCGCGCCAGCGCCCAGCCCGCCTCGGCGAGCCGCGCCGCCGCCGCCTCGCTCTCGGCGAGGATGCCGCCGCCGGTCGCGAATCCGGCCGAGACCATGGCGTTGCCGAACAGCGCCGAGCGGACCTCGGTCAGCGGCAGCGCGCCGACCAGCGCGCCGCCGCGCTCGGCGATCAGGTAATGCGCGCGCTGGCGGCAGCCGCGCTCGACCGCCCGGCTCCATTGCGGGCGGTGGAAGACGGTGCCGTCCGCCTGGGCCGTGGCGAAGGCGTCGAGCCGCGCGCACTCGCGGCGGTCGGCGAGGTCGGCGGCGCGGATCGCGAGCGCGAGCGGGGCGGCGGCGGTCATGCCAGTCTCGCTTGCTCGGCCGCCGCCACCTCGTCGGTGCGGCCCCAGCGATGATCCTTGAGCAATTTCACGAGCTTGGGCTGCATCGCCGAGAGATTGACGTAATGGCGCAGCCGCGACCGGAGCGGCGCACCGGCCAGCCGCGGCTGGCCGGGGTCGATCTCCCACGGGTGGAAATAGAAGACCGCCGGCCGGCCCTCGGCGCGGTTGACGCGCCGCACCGCCCAGCTCGAGAAAGCGTAAGGCAGCAGCCGGAAGAAGCCGCCGCCCCCGGCCGCGAGCCGCCGCCCGGCGACGTCGACGGTGGTGACCGGAAGCTCGACCAGGTCGCTGTCGGCGAGCGGCCGCCAGGCGAAGCGCGGCGATTCGGGCCAGCCATAATGGTCGTGGGCAATCGGCGCGACGCTGGAGGAATAGGCATAGCCGGCCTCGGCCAGCACCGGATGCGCCCACGGCGTGCGGGCGTCGATCGAGAAGCTCGGCGCCCGGTAGCCGGTGACCGGCGCGCCGGCGGCGTCCTCGATCGCGGCGCGGGCGCGGGCGAGGTCGGCGCGGAACGCCGGCGCGTCCAGGGTGAAGACGCGGGCATGGTCCCAGCCGTGGCTGGCGACCTCGTGCCCGGCCGCGGCGATGCGGCGGACGAGCGCGGGATGGCGCTCGGCGACCCAGCCCAGCGTGAAGAAGGTCGCGCGGACGCCGGCCGCGGCGAACAGGTCGAGCACGCGGTCGGTATTGGCCTCGACCCGCCGCGGCAGCGTCTCCCACGCGTCGCGGGCGATCACCTTCTCGAAGGCGCCGACCTGGAACCAGTCCTCGACGTCGACGGAGAGCGCATTGCGCATCGGCCCTCCTAGGCGGCGTGGACCCGCCACGGATTTTCGGCGGCGCCGCTCTCGACCCAGTCGACGAGCAGGGTGAGGACCCGCCGCAGCGTCGCCTCCTGCTCCTCGGCCCGCGCCTCGAGCGCGGCGATGCGGCGGGCGAGCTCGGGCTCGGCCGCCGCGGCCGGCGCCGGCGCCTGCTCGTTGGCGGGCTCGGCCAGCGGCGGGCGGGCCGCGCGCAGCGGCAGCACGCGCTCGGGCTCGATCCCGGCCCGGGGCGCGCGGGCCGGCGCCGGCGCCGGCGCGGCCGCGGGCGCCTCGGCGCCGATGTCGGCGGCGACGGCCGCCACCGCCGCCGCGTCGACCAGATCCGCCCGCTCGACGGCGGCGTGGAGCATCAGCCGGTTGGCGAGCTGGTTGACGCGGCGCGGCACGCCGCCGGTGGCCGCGTGCAGCGCCGCGAACACGCCGGGCGCGAAATCGGGCCGGCCCTGCCAGCCGACGATGCCGAGCCGGTGGCGCAGATAGGCCTCGAGCTCGTCCGCGCCCATGGCGTCGAGATGGTGGCTGGCGATGACGCGCTGGCGCAGCTGCTCGAGGCCGGGCGCGGCGAGCCGGTCGCGGAATTCGGGCTGGCCGAGCAGCAGGATCTGGATCAGCGCGCGCCCCCCGAGCTGGAAGTTGGAGAGCATGCGCAGCTCCTCGAGCGCCGACACCGGCAGGTTCTGCGCCTCGTCGACGATCAGCAGGGTGCGCTTGCCGGCGCGCAGCGCCTCCTCGAGCTTGCGCTCGACGGCGTCGAGCAGCCGCGCCTTCTCGACCGCTTGGGTGTCGATGCCGAGCCCCTGGGCGGCGAGGCGGAGCATGTCGTCGCCCTCGACCTGGGTCGAGACGAGGCCGATCGCGTCGAGCCGGGCGCGGTCGATGGTCGCCATCAGGTGCGCGACCAGGGTCGACTTGCCGGCGCCGATCTCGCCGGTGACGACGATGAAGCCCTCGCTTTGGGCGAGGCCGTAGCCGAGATAGGCCATCGCCTTGCGGTGGGTGCGGCTCTCGAACCAGAAGCGGGCGTCGGGGGTCAGCTGGAACGGCTGTCCGGTGAGGCCGAAATGCTCGATATACATCTATCTCTCCCTGCGGCCCCCGCTCAGAAGGTGTATCTCAGGCCGAGGAGGCCCGAGGCGACGGTGCTGTCGAGCGTGCCGTCGTCGCTGTGGTAGAGGCCGATCGCGGCCAGCAGCCGCAGCCGGTCCAGCAGCAGGCTGCGGCTGTAGCTGGCGGTCGCGCCGGTGCTGAACACGCGCTCGAAATCGGCGCGGTCGGTGTCGAACCAGCTGGCGAAGGCGCTGAAATTGACCTCCGAGGTGCGGCTGAGGCGGCGGCCGGCCGAGGCGTTGAGGCTGAGGCTCTCGTCCGAGCCGCCGCCGAACGAGACCGACGGCAGGTCGTCGCCGAAGCCGTAGCGGCGGTGCGAATAGCCGCCGCCGAAGCCCCAGCTCCACAGGCCGCGGCGGCCGGAGAAGAGGAGGTTGCCGCCGCGCAGCCGGAAGGTGGCGCCGCGGATCGACTGCAGCGAGCGGTCGAGGCAGACGCCGCGGCCCGGGTCGGCGCCGAAGACGCAGCCGCCGAGGCTGCCGGTCAGCGGATCGCGGCGAACCTCAAAGTCGTCGGACAAACCACTGAGATCGTTCACAACGACGCTTCCGAAAGTCTCGACCGAATCGTAGACGACGGCGCTGACGCCGGAATTGGGGCCGAAGCGGTGGCTGAGCGAGCCGACCACGGTGGTGCCGCCGTAGCGATGGCCGGCGCGGACCTGCAGCTCGGTGCGCGCGCTCGGCCGCCAGATCAGCCCGGCGTCGTAGATCAGGCCGTCGAGATCGTAGGTGAGGACGCGCCGGCCCGGATCGACGATCGGCCGGCCGTCGGCGCCAATGATTGGCACACCGTCTGCATCACGCTCAATATCGAATTGACTTGCTTCGATATTTTCATATCCGACGCCGGCGGTGACGGCGAGCGTCGCGCTCACCGGCACGACCACGTCGCCGCGCACGTACATCGCCTCGAGCTCGGGCTCGAAGTCGCTCTCCGATTCGGTCCGGCCGTAGCCGGCGCCGACGGTCCAGCCGACCGGCAGCCGCCCCGGCGCCATGCCGGCGCTGGCGGTGGCGCTGTGCGTGACCGAGGATTGGTAGCCGTCCGCGACCGCGCCGAGATCGTCGTCGATCGCGACGTAGCCGAGCCGGTAGGCGGCGTTGAGCGCGACCGGGCCGGCATGGGTCGAGACCGACGGCCCGGCATAGGCGCCGTAGACCTCGACCGAGGCGTCGCGGTCGGTGACCCCGAGCGCCCTGCCCTCGCCGCCGGTGCGGGTGGCGAGCGCGCCGGCGTCGAACTGGACGGCGCCGGGCACGACCTGGACGCTGGCCATGGCGATGCCGGAATGGACGTCCTGGTCGCCGACGTCGCCATTCCATTCGATGTTGCGCTGGTAGCGGTAGCTCATCGCGACCGCGACCCGGCGCGTCGCCACCTGGCCGTCGACGCCGGCGGCGAGCGTGGTGTAGGTGAGGGTGTCGCCGCCGTCGAGCTCGGCGCTGACGACCTGGGCGACCTCGAGATAGGGACGGACCGAGGCGCGGGCGCGGCGCGCGCGCGGCGGCGGCGCCTCGGGCGGCGCCTGCGCCGCGGCCGGCGGCCCGTAGCCGAGCGCGGGCGCCGGCGGCGGCGCCTGCCCGAGCGCCGGCGCGGCGGCGAGCGCGAGCCCGGCGGCGAGCGCGAGGCGGCGCCAGCGCCGCAGGAGGCCGTGCTCAGTCCTCACCGCCATAGCCTTCGTAGGAGCCGAACCGGCGGCCGGTGACGGTGATGCCGGCGGCGTTGAGCAGCAGCGCGATGTGCTCGCAGCCCGACAGCATGGCGATCGTCTCGCGCAGGTCGGCCTCGGTGGTGCGGTCGGCGCGGACCACCACCAGCGCCTGGCCGACCCGGGCGGCGAGCAGGCTCGCCGGCGAGGCCATCAGGGCGGGCGCCGAATCGAACAGGATGATGCGGCTCGGATCGGCGGCGGCGAGCCGCGCCAGCACGTCGCGGGTCCGTTCCGAGGCGAGCAGCTCGGGCACGTCGTTGGCGCGCGCGCCGGCGGCGAGGACCGACAGGCCGGGCACGTCGGTGCGGACCACGAACGCCTCGGGGTCGGCGGCCGGGTCGACGATGGCGTCGACCAGGCCGGGCCCGGCCTCGATGCCGAGGATGGCGGGGATGTCCGGCTTGCTGAAGTCGCCGTCGACGAGCAGCACCCCGACGCCGCGCTCGCCGGCCAGCGACAGCGCCAGGTTGATCGCGCAGAAGCTCTTGCCGTCGCCCGACTGCGGCGAGCAGACCAGCACCGAGCGGCGCTTCTCCTCGCTCTGCGTCGTGCGGCGCTCGATCCCGGCGAGCAGCTGGCGCTTCACCAGCCGGAACTCCTCGGCGAGGCCGGTGACCGGCGCCTCCGGGACGATGAAGCCGGCATCGGCGAGCGCCATCCGGTCGACGACGGCGACGGCGCCCGCCGGCCGCGGCCGCGGCCGCGGCGCGTCCGGCACGGGCGCGCGGCCCGGCGCCGGCTCGGGGAACGGCGCGGCGACGTCGGCCGCCGGCGCCGCGGCCGGGGCGCGGATCGCCGCCGCGAAGTCGTAGACCTGGGCGGCGCGCTCGAGCAGCGAGATCGGGTCGTGCTTCATGTCGCTCCTCACGCCACCAGGCTTCGCTGCCAGAATTCGACCAGGACCAGGATCGCGTAGCTCGCCGCCAGCGCGGCGCCGGCGCCGCCGAGCCGGATCAGCCCGCTGCGGCGCCGCACCCGCTCGGGCGGCGTGACGACCTCGGACAGCGTGCCGATCACCGGCAGGCCGGTGACGGCGGCGAGCCGCGCCTGGGTCGGGAAGGTGGTCTGCAGCTGGCCGGCGACGAAGGCGGCGGCGACGCCGGCGCCGGCCGCGACCAGCAGGATCAGGGTCAGGAACAGCGGCCGGTTCGGCGCCGACGGCGTCCCCGGCACGCTCGGCGGCTCGACCACCTGGACGGTGATCGGGCTGGTCCGGTTCTGGACGTCGCTGCGCAGCCGCACCTGCTCGCGATTGGCGAGCAGCTGGTCGTATTGCTGCTTGAGCACGTCATAGTCGCGGTTGAGCCGGGTCTGCTCGGCGGCGAGGCCGGGCTCGGTCGACTGGCGCGACGACAGCACAGCGAGGTCGGACTGGATCTGGTTGCGCCGGGCGACGGCGGCGCCGAGCTGCGCCTCGCGCTCGGCCAGCATCGCGCGCAGCGACACGTAGCTGGGATTGGTGATGCCGGGGCCGTCGCCGTTGCGCCGCTCGGCGGCGGCATGGGGCCGCAGCCGCGCGACCTGCTCGCGCGCGGCGACGATGTCGGGGTGCTGCTCGGTCCAGCCGCGGGCGAGGTTCTGGGCGATCCGGCCCTCGATCGCGGCGATCTGGCCGGAGGCGGTCGCGCTCTCGCCGGGCAGGCCGGGCAGGCTGGTCGGCGTCGAGCCGAGCTGGGCCCGCATCGCGTTGACCGATCCCTGGGCGATCGCGATCTGCTGCTCGAGATTGGCGAGCTCGGCGCGCGCCGCCGACACCCGCTGCGCGACCGAGCCCTCGCCCGGCAGCACGCCGGTGAAGCGCTGCTCGAACTCGACCCGGCGCTGCTCGGCCTCCTGGAGCTGGGCCTCGCGGCGCCGCAGCTCCTCGTCGAGGAACTGCAGCGACTGGCCGGTCTCGCGGCGGTCGCCCGACAGGTTCTGCTCGATGAACAGGTCGATCAGCCCCTGCACGCTCGCCGCGGCGGTGCGCGCGTTCTGGCCGTTGGAGAAGGAGGCGAGGTCGGAGCGGGCACTGATCTCGATCATGCCGTCGGGCTGGGCGAGGATCTGGACGCGCCGGCGCAGCCCGGCGACGATCCCGGCCATGTCGCTCTCCTGCTCGACCAGAGTGTTGAGGTCGGTGCGGCGCACGACGCGGACGAGATTCTCGTTCGAGGTCAGGGTCTGCTGCAGCCGCATCAGCTGCGCCTGCCGCTCGTCGGGGGTGATGCCGATCTGGTTGGGCAGGATCGACTGCATCTGGACGAACAGGCGCGCCTTGGCCTCGTAGCTGTTGGGGATGAGCGCGATCGCCAGCCAGCCGAGGACGGCGACCGCCCAGGCGACCGCCATCGCCAGCCAGCGGCGGCGCCAGACCTGGTGCAGGGCGATCCGGAGCTGGTCGTAAAGTCCGTCCATCGGGCGCTATCGTCCTTGTCTCGGGGGAGCCGCCCGGATCAGAACATGCTCTCGGGAATGATGATGACGTCGCCGGGCTCGAGCCGGACGTTGGCGCTGACGTCGCCGCGCCGCAGCAGGCTGGCGATGCGCAGGTCGTACTGGCGCTGCTCGCCGCTGGCGCGGTCGAAGCGGATCAGCCGCGCGCGGTCGCCGGCGGCGAACTCGGACAGGCCGCCGACCGCGATCATCGCGTCGAGCAGGGTCATGTTGGCGCGGTAGGGCAGAGCCGCCGGGCGCTCGGTGGCGCCGACGATGCGGATCTGCTGCGAGAAGGTGCCCTGCGGCGTGTTGACGATCACCGACACCAGCGGGTCCTGGATATATTGGGCGAGGACGACGCGCAGGTCCTCGGCGAGCTGGGCCGGGGTCTTGCCGGCGGCGACCATGTCGGTGACGAGCGGGGTCGTGATCCGGCCGTCGGGACGGACCTGGACCCGCGCCCCCAGCTCCTCGTTGCGCCACACGAAGACGGTGAGCTCGTCGAGGGCGCCGATGATGTAGCTCTCGCTGACCTGCTCGGTTCCGCCGACGAATCCGGCGGACGGCAGGCTGTTGCCGGTGCGGCCGGTCGAGGCGCAGCCGGCGAGGGAAGCGGCGGCGAGCGCCGCGGCGAGCGACAATAGGGGGGTGGCGGCAAGACGCATGACCTGATCCTCTTCACCTGCTCGCGCGCCCTGCGCCGTCTGTCCCGCGGCGGGATGACGAGGCGCAGGAACGCACAGCGCTATCGTCGCAAGAGGTAAAATTAGCGTTAGGAACAAGGGCGTTTCGGGCGCCGTCCCGAAACGGGACCGGGCCCCGGAACGGCGTTAATCGCCGTCGCCGCCGACAATCGTCTCGCCCGCCGGCGGCCGGGCGAGGAAGGCCTGCGGGCTGGCCGACAGGCCGTAGGCGCCGGCGAGGAAGACGGCGACGAGGTCGCCGGGACCGGCGCGCGGCGTCATGACGTCGTCGGCGAGCCGGTCGAGCGGCGTGCACAGGCAGCCGACGATGGCGACCTCCTCCTCGCCGGCGGCGCCGAAGCGGCTGGCGATCGCGACCGGATAGTTGCGCCGCACGATCTGGCCGAAATTGCCCGAGGCGGCGAGCTGGTGGTGCATGCCGCCGTCGGTGACGAGGAAGGTCTTGCCGTGGCTCGCCTTGCGATCGACGATCCGGGTCAGATAGACCCCGGCCTCGCCGACCAGCCAGCGGCCGAGCTCGATCGCGAGGCGGGTGTCGCGCAGGATCGCCGGCCGGGCCCGCAACCGCGCCGCCAGCGCGAGCGCCACCGCCTCGACGTCGAGCGCCGCCTCGCCGTGGAAATAGGGGATGCCGAAGCCGCCGCCGAGGTTGACCAGCGGCGGCCGCGCGCGCGCCGCCTCGGCCAGCCCGGCCGCCAGCGCCAGCGTCGCCCGCTGCGCCTCGATCAGCGCGTCCGCGCGCAGCGCCTGCGAGCCGGCGAAGATGTGGAGGCCGCGCCACTCGGCGCCGGCGTCGCGGATGCGGCGGACCAGCGCCGGCACCCGCTCGGCGTCGACTCCGAACGGCCGCGCGCCGCCGCCCATGCGCATCCCCGAGCCCTTGATCTCGAACGGCGGGTTGACCCGCACCGCCAGCCGCGGCCGCCCGCCGAGCGCCAGCGCGCGCTCGACCTCGCCCTCCGATTCGCAGTTGAGCGTGACCCCGGCCGCGATCGCCGCCGCGAGCTCGGCATCGCCCTTGCCGGGGCCGGCGAAGCTGATCCCGGCCGGGTCGGCGCCGGCCGCCAGCGCCCGCTCGAGCTCGCCGCCGGAGGCGATGTCGAGGCCGTCCACCCGGCTGGAAACATGTCTGAGCAGCGGCGGGTAAGGGTTTGCCTTCACTGCATAATGAAGCTGGACGTCGCCGAAGGCGGCGCGGAAGCGGGCGATCTTCCGGTCGACCATGGCGAGGTCGTAGACGAACAAGGGCGTGGCGCCGGCCGCGGCCACCAGCTGGTCGGCGCGGCGGCCGCCGATCAGCAGCATGCCGTCGCCGGCGGTGGCAAAGCCGGGCGGGATCGGGCCGATCGGCTTGCTCATGCCGCCAGCTCGGCGCCGAGCCCGACCCGGTCGAGCTTGCCGTTCGGGCCGCGCGGCAGCTCGTCGCGCCACAGGATCGGGCCGGGCTGCATGAAATTGGGCAGCCGCTGCCTGAGGAAGGCGCGCAATTCCTGCTCCCGGTGGCGACGGTCGGGGCCGACGACCAAAGCAATCCCCTCCCCCAGCCGCGGATCGGGAACGCCGAGCGCGACCGCCTCGCGCACGATGCCCGACGCGATCGCCGCCTCCTCGACCTCGGTCGGGCTGACGCGGTTGCCCGAGGTCTTGATCATGCCGTCCTCGCGGCCGAGGAAATAGAGCAGCCCGTCGGCGTCGCGGCGCACGCGGTCGCCCGACCACACCGCGATGCCGCCGCAGGCCGATCCCGCCGGCGCCGGGCGGAAGCGCTCGGCGGTGCGCGCCGGATCGCGCCAATAGCCGTGGCCGACCAGCGGCCCGGCATGGACCAGCTCGCCTTCGCCGGCGCCCGCGATCGGCCGGCCGTCGCGGTCGACGACCAGGATCTCGGCGAACGGGACCGCGGCGCCGATCGAATCGGGGTGGCGATCGAGCCGCTCCGGCGCGAGAAAGGTCGAGCGGAACGCCTCGGTGAGGCCGTACATCGAATAGATGTCGGCGGCCGGGAACAGCTCGCGCATGCGGCGGATCACCGACGGCGCGAGCTTGCCGCCGCTGCTGGTGAGACGGCGCAGGCCGAGCGCCGCGCCGGCCGGCCAGGGCGCTTCGACGAGCTGAACCCACAATGGAGGAACGCCAGCCAACGTGTTGATTCGATGACGCTCGACCGCGCGAACCACGTCGCGGGCGGCGAGATATTCGAGCGGCACGACCGCCGCCCCCGCCGCCCAGGCGCAGAGCAGCTGGTTCTGGCCGTAATCGAAGGCGAACGGGAGCACGGCGAGCAGCCGGTCGCTCGGCTCGAGCCGCAGATAATGAGCGACGGCGACCGCGCCGAGCCAGAGGTTGGCGTGGCTCAGCATCACCCCTTTCGGCGGCCCGGTCGAGCCCGACGTGTAGAGCAGCGCCGCCAGCGTGTCGGGTCCGTGGCCGGACGGCCCCAGCGGCTCGCGGCGGTCGAGCAGCGCCGCCCCTTCCTCCTCGTCGAGCGCCGCGCAGCCGTCGGGCAGGTCGCCCGGCTCCAGCGTCGCCAGCCGGGCGCGGCCGCTGACGAGCAGGCCGGCGCCGCTGTCGGCGAGGATGTGGGCCACCTGCATCCGCTTGAGCAGCGGGTTGACCGGCACGTGCACCAGCCCGGCGCGGGCGGCGGCGAGCGGCATCAGGCTGGTGATCCGGCCCTTGGGGAGCCAGCTGGCGACCCGCGCCCCCGGCCCCGGGCTCCGCGCCGCCAGCGCCGCCGCCAGCCGGCCGACCGCCTGCTCGAGGCCGGCATAATCGAGCGTGCCTTCGCGCGTCGCCAGCGCCGGCGCGCCGGCGGCGCCGGACAGGGTCAGATGGTCGAGCGGGCGGGGCGTGGGATCGGGGGCTTGCACTCGCGCTCCTCAATGGCCCACAGCTTGTGCCGCAGGCACGCGCGCAGGGGAAGGGCCGGGTGGCCGAGGTAGCGCTGTTCGACGATCTCGACGCGGTGGCGCGCGACGCCGGCGGAGCGCTCGACCGCGGCGCCCGGCCGGCGCTGTTCGAGCGGCTGGACTGGTTCCGGCTGGTCGACCGCCACACGCCGCGCGGGCGCACGCTGGTGATCCGGGCCCGCGCCGGCATCGCCCGGGCCTGGCTGTTCCTCGCGGTCGAGGGCGGCAGCGCCGAAGGGCTCGTCAACTGGTATTCGGTGCGGTTCGGCCCGGTCGTGGACGCCCCGCCGGGAGCGGCGCCGCCGCTCGGCGGCCTCGCCCGCGGCCTGCGCCGCGCCGGGATCCGCCGCCTCTTCCTGGAGCCGATGGCGGAGCCGCGGCCGCTGGCCCGCGCGCTGCGACGGCGCGGCTGGGCGACGTCGGTGGGCCCGGTCGCCGTGGCGTGGCGGACCGACACGCGCGCCACCAGCTTCGGGGAATATTGGGCGCGCCGGCCCGCCCGGCTGCGCAGGGGCGTCGAATCGCGGTTGCGCAGGCGCGAGCTGGAGATCGTGGTCCACGACCGCTTCGTCGAGCGCGCCTGGCGGGATTACGAAGCCGTCTATGCGGCAAGCTGGAAGCCGGCCGAGGGCTCGCCCGAATTCCTGCGCCGGCTGGCCGAGCAGGAAGGCGCGGCCGGAACGCTGCGCCTCGGCATCGCCTATCATCGCGGGCAGGCGGTCGCCGCGCAGCTCTGGCTGGTCGAGAACGGCCAGGCCACCATCCACAAGAGCGCCTATCGCGAGGACGCCCGCCGCCTCGGGGCCGGCAACATCCTGCGCCGGGAGCTGTTCCGCCGCGCCATCGACGTCGACGGCGTCGACGCGATCGACTTCGGCGTCGGCGACCATGCCTACAAAGCGGACTGGATGGGTGACAGGGTGACGCTGCGCGCGCTCACCGCCTACGAT
>Ga0299913_10003713_pt1 | contig 12579 bp, 15 predicted proteins | sample RVTome_9_FD_201360 | JGI IMG/M metagenome (GOLD analysis project Ga0299913, IMG submission 201360) | Soil microbial communities from uranium-contaminated site in the Upper Colorado River Basin, Wyoming, United States - RVT155D38 (version 2) ... | reverse complement strand
ATCGGGGACGACGAGATAGAGGAGGAGGAGGAGGAGAAGGTCAGTCCTCTCGCCGAGGTGCGCCAACACAACGCCAAGGGAGTCTCTGCGCCGGCCTCTACCACCCTCACTGACAGCGTCTACGACGAGATCCGACGGCTGCGCAGCCGGGTCGCCGACAACAGATAGCCGGATCGCTCCGCCCGGTATCGTCGCTCGGCAATGGCCGAGCATTGGACTCCCGACAATCCCCTGGTCATCGGTATCGCCGGCGGTTCAGGATCTGGGAAGACCACCATTGCCTCGGCTGTCGTGGCCGGTCTCCGCGACAGGGTCGCCGTGATCGAGCACGACGCCTACTACCGCCACCGCCCCGAGCTCAGCTTCGAGGAGAGAGCGCGGGTCAACTACGACCACCCTGACTCCCTGGAGACCGGGCTCCTGGTCGGCCATCTCACAGAGTTGCGATCCGGCAACCCGATCGAGCGACCGGTTTACGACTTCGCCAAGCATCTCCGCTCGGAGGAGACCGTGGAGGTCGCCCCGGCGCGGGTGATCGTCGTGGAGGGGATACTCGTCCTGGCGGTGCCCGCCCTTCGTGACGCGCTCGACCTCAAGGTGTTCGTCGACACGGACGCCGACCTTCGCCTCGCCCGCCGGCTCGGCCGTGACATGGAGGAGCGGGGCAGGACCTTCGAGTCGGTGATCGGTCAGTACTTCGAGACGGTGCGGCCGATGCACCTCGAGTTCGTCGAACCGTCCCGCCGTCACGCCGACCTCATCATCCCCGAGGGGTTCAACCCGGCCGCGGTGGCCACGGTCGTCGAGTTGGTCAAGTCCCGGCTGTAGTACAGCACTAGTAGCCCGACTCCGGCGTCGACTCTTACAATTCCCGGGTGAGCGAGCGACCCTCTGTGGGGATCATCGGTGTAGGAGCAATGGGCGAGGCCCTCCTCTCCGGGTTGCTCAGCGCGGGTTGGATCGCCGAGGAGATCTCCCTCTGCGTCCGCCGCCCCGAACGTGGCATCGAGTTGGAGGAGAAGACGGGTTGCCGGTTCCACCTCGATCCGGCCGAGGCGGTACGGGACCGGGAGGTCGTGGTGGTGGCCGTCAAGCCCCGTGATGTCCCCACGGTCCTCGAGCAGCTCGCCGGCAGGCTGGCCGAGTCCCAGCTGGTCCTCTCCCTGGCAGCCGGGGTGAAAACCGAGACCTACGAAACCGGGCTGGGGCCCCTCCCGGTGGTGCGGGCGATGCCCAACACCCCCGCCCTGGTTCGCAGAGGCGTGACCGGCATCGCGGCCGGGAAGCATGCCACCGACGAGCACCTCAGGCTCGCGGAGTCGGTTCTCGGGGCGGTGGGCTCGGTGCGGCTGATGGACGAGTCTCTTCTCGACGCGGTCACCGCGGTCTCCGGAACCGGCCCCGCCTATGTGTTCCTGCTGGCCGAGGCGCTCACCGAGGCGGCGATGCGCGAAGGCTTGCCGAGAGACATCGCCGAGAACTTCGTCCACGAGACCATCAGGGGGGCGGGGCATCTCCTCACCGACACTCCGAAGAGCCCGGCACAGCTTCGCTACGAGGTGACCTCTCCGGGAGGAACCACCGCTGCGGCGATGCACGTGTTGGAGGAGCGCGGATTCCGCGCCCTCGTCGAAGATGCGGTGCGGGCGGCGGCGCTACGCGCCACGGAGCTGGGAGGAGCCGGCTGAGTCTTTTCGCCAGGCTGGTCGGCTCGATAACCGAGGCACGCCCCGTTGAGGGGCTCATCACCGGCACCAGGGCCGGTCTGGGGCTCGCCCGGAGATTCGTGGCTGGAGACACACTCGAGGAAGCGGTCGCCGTTGCCAGAAAGCTCAACGACTCCGGCATGCTCGTCTCGCTCGACCTCCTCGGCGAGGAAGTACACGACAGGGACTCGGCCGGGCGGGCCACCGAGGAGTATCTGGAGTGCCTGGATCGGATCGCCGAAGAGCGCCTCGAGGCGAACATCTCCGTCAAGCCGACCCAGCTCGGGCTGGCCATCGAGGAGGGACTCGCCACCGAGGCTATCGAGCGGCTCGCTGCGAGGGCAACAGCGGTGGGGACCACCGTCACCATCGACATGGAGGACTCCCGTTACACCGAAGGCACCGTCCGGCTATTCGAGAAGACTCAGCCTGCCAGCGGGAATCTGGGAATTGCTCTGCAGGCGTACCTCTACCGGACCCCCGCCGACTTACGGCGGCTGGCGCCGGTCGGCGGTCACATCCGGCTCTGCAAGGGGGCGTACGTGGAGCCGGATGACGTGGCGATCACTTTGAAGGAAGAGGTCGACGACGCCTTCGCCCGCGAGTTGCGCGTCCTGATGGGCATGGAACAGACCATGCCGGCCGTGGCCACCCACGACCTCGCCCTGGTGAACCTGGCCAAGGAGCTGGCTACGGAAAGGGATTCGCCCTTCGAGTTTCAGATGCTCTACGGCGTCCGCCCCGAGTTGCAGCGCAGGCTGGTGAGCGAGGGCTACCCGGTTCGTATCTACCTCCCATTCGGCTCCCAGTGGTATCCCTACCTCACCCGCCGGCTCGGGGAGCGGCCGGCGAACGTCTGGTTCTTCGTAAAGAACCTGGTCAGCAGCTAGCCGCTCGTGACCGACGGCCAATCGGATTTCGAGAGACTCACCGGGCCCGATCGGCGGTCATTCCTGCCTCGTCCGGGCGGTCTGGGCGGGCTCATCATCGTCATCGGCCTGGCCATAGCGGTGGCTTTGGTCATTCTTTGGCCCCGGGACACTCCCGATCTGGACGTGGGGGTCATCGGATTCGCCGGTGAGACGGTCCGCTCCGAGGTGGGGGTGGCGATACTTGGCCCCTGTAGCTACGCCGCGAATGCCGAATGCATCGTGGTGGAGTTCCTGGTGGTCGAGGAGGGCTCGGAGAGCTACGGGCAGACGCCTGAGATCGAGTTCTCCACGGATCCGGGCCAACCCCGGCTCGAGCGGGGAGATCAGGTGTTCCTCTCCGTGGTCGAGCTCGACGACGGCACCGTCAGCTTCCAATATGCCGACCGAGATCGCCGGCCCCTCCTCGTGGCCCTCACTTTCCTCTTCGCCCTGGCCGTAGTGGGCCTAGGACGCCTGCGGGGGGTGGCTGCGCTCGCCGGCTTGGCGGTGAGCGTCGCCATCCTCGTCTTCTTCATCCTCCCCGCCATCGTTCAGGGCCGGGACGCGGTGCTGGTGGCGGTGGCAGGGGGCGGGGCCATCGCCCTGGTCTCGCTGTATCTCGCACACGGGTACAACCCACTCACTCATGTCGCCGCACTCGGGGCTTTCTCGGCTCTGCTCGTCACCATCGGTCTGTCCACTTTGGTCGTCGCCTTCGCCGATTTCACCGGCCTGGTCAACGAGGAGGCGTTCTACCTGCTCTCCATACCGACCCTCGAGCTGAACGGGTTACTGCTGGCGGGCCTGGTGCTGGGAGCGATAGGGGCCCTCGACGACGTCACCGTCACTCAGGCATCGGCGGTGTGGGAAGTTCACAAAGCCAATCCGGCGCTCGGGCCGGAAGCTCTCTACTCCGCGGGGATCAGGGTGGGCCGGGACCACATCGTCTCGACGGTCAACACCCTGCTCCTCGCGTATGCCGGGGCCTCGCTCCCTCTCCTCATCCTGTTCACCTTGTCGAACCAGGGTTTGGGCGTGGTAGCAAGCTCGGAGGTGGTCGCCGTGGAGATTGCCAGGACGCTGGTCGGGTCGATCGGTTTGGTGACAGCGGTTCCCATCACCACTTGGCTGAGCTCCAGGGTGGCCGTGACGAGGGGAGACTGAGGGCGAGGATCACGCCGAGCCTTCAACTCGTCGCGAAGGCCCGGCCCTACACTCGCCACCGATGACGGGCACCCAGGAGCGCCAGGCAGGCGGTCGTCGGCTTCCTTCGGCGGCTCAGATCCTGGCGGCCACGGGAGCCGTCCTGGCGGTGGGCACTCTCGGGCTCTGGTTGTTGGGGAGCCTCGCGGACCACCCCGAGTTCGAAGTCGGCCGCAAGGTCTTCGGAAACATTCCCGGGTGGGTGGTTGTCGTCTTCTACATCACGACGGCCGCCTTCCTCTGGCTCGCTTTTCACCTCTTCTCGTTGCGGGCGCACAGCTGGGCCCAGGGGCGCTCTGACAACCGGACGGGACAGTGGCGAAGACGCCTCGGTCGGCTCAGAGAGGGTCTGACCATGAAGACCCTGATGCGTTATCCCAGGGCCGGGGTGATGCACTCGATGGTCTACTACGGGTTCATCGTCCTCTTCCTGGGCACGGTGACTCTCGAGATCGACCATCTGCTCCCCTCGAGCTTCAAGTTCCTCCACGGCCCGGTCTATCTGGGCTACTCCGCCATCCTCGACCTCGCCTCCCTGGTCTACCTCGGCGGCCTGGGACTGGCCATCACCTACCGCTATCTGGTGCCGGAGTGGCGCATCCGCTCCAAGACCAAGCCCGAAGACGCAGTCCTCCTCGGCATCCTCGTTCTCATCGGTGTAACCGGTCTCATGACCGAGGCCGCCCGCATCTCGCTCGCCGGCCGGCCCGGGCACGAGATCTGGTCGTTCGTCGGGTACCCACTCTCACTTCTCGTCGAGCCGTCGACCGCGTCGACCTGGCACCGGATCTATTGGGTCGCCCACGCCGCGTCCTTCTTCGCCTTCCTGGTCGCGCTCCCGGTCACCAAGCTCCGTCACATGCTCACCTCCCCGACCAACATGTTCCTCTCGGCACGGGAGCGACCCAAGGGAGCGATGCGCGCCCTGCCCAACCTGATGGAGACCGAGGACATCGAGACCGTGGGCGTGGCTCTTGCCACCGAGCTCACCTGGAAGCAGATCTTCGACACTGATGCCTGCACCATTTGCGGGCGATGCACCTCGGTGTGCCCGGCGAACATCACCGGCAAGCCCCTCGATCCCAGGGAGATGATCCTCAAGTCGGGTGAAGTGGCCGCGGCCCGTGCCGGCGTCTCCCCACCGGTCTCCACCACCGCGCTGCTCGAGGGGGCCGGCGAGCTCTTCGAGAGGATCAGACCGGACGAGGTGTTCGCCTGCACCACCTGCAAGGCATGCGACGAGATCTGCCCGGTGGACATCGAGATTCTCGACCGGATCCTCGACATGCGCAGGTATCTGACCTTGATGGAGTCCGAGTTCCCCTCCGAGCTTGGCCGCGCCTTCGTGGCCATGGAGAACCAGTCCAACCCCTGGGGCATGAGCCAGCAGTCCCGGGCGGCATGGACTGCTGAGCTCGACTTCAAGGTGCCCGTCTTCGGCGAGGACGGGAGGACCGAGGCCGAATACCTGTGGTTCGTCGGCTGCGCCGGCTCTTTCGACGACCGCAACACCGCGGTATCGGTCGCCCTCGCCCGCCTCCTTCATCGCGCCGGCATCGACTTCGCCATCCTGGGGCCCGGGGAGCTGTGCAATGGCGATCCCGCCCGTCGAGCCGGCAACGAGCTGGTCTTCCAGCAGCTTGCCCTGCAGAACATCACCACCTTCGAGGAGCTGGGAGTGAGGCGGATCATCACCCAGTGCCCGCACTGCTTCAACACCCTCGCCAACGAGTACCCGCAACTGGGCGGGGACTACGAGGTGGTCCATCACAGCCAGCTCCTCGCCGAGTTGGTCACCCAGGGGCGCATCGGTCTCGACAATGGCCCGTCCCGCCGCGTCGCCTATCACGACCCCTGCTATCTGGGGCGCCACAACGACATCTACCTCGCACCGCGCCGGGTGGTGGGTGGGGCGGGGCATCAGGTGGTGGAGATGCCGCGTCACGGGACGCGGGCGCTGTGCTGTGGGGCGGGGGGCTCACGGTTCTGGATGGAGGAGCACACCGGGAAGAAGGTCAACATAGAGCGCACCGAGGAGGCCCTGGCCACCGATGCCGAGGAGATCGCCGTCGCCTGCCCCTTCTGCTACGTGATGATCGACGACGGGGTCAAGGAGTTGGGCCGGGATGACGTGGCGGTTCGGGACATCGCCATGCTCCTCGCCGACCGGCTCGAGGACCGGGGCCCGATCGAGGCTTGAGTCTGCGCATCGTGCTCGCGGCAGCGGTCCTGGCAACCCTCCCTTCTTGTGTGACCGGGTCCCGCTCCCCGTCGCCCACCGACACCCATCTCACGACCACCACCACGACGTCGACCACAGCGCCCCTGACCCCGGCGGACGTCGCCATCGAGAGCTTCTCGGGCTGTCTGGGCGAGAACGGGCTGAGGGTCGGGGACATCCCGTTCGACGCCACGGGGCGGCCCCGCCTCGACTTGTTCCTTGCCGGCCTCGACCTCACCGATCCCCAGACGGTGGGTGCGCTCAGTGTCTGCGCCGGCCACCTCACCACCGGGGCGCTCGATCTGACCGAGGAGCCGGAGATTCGGGATTCGGTGCTGGTGGCGCTTGCCGCCTTCAGCGAGTGTGTGCGTTCCCGCGGGGTGCCCGACTTCCCCGACCCGGTCGAAGGCTTCATCGGTGTGGGGGCCCCCTATCCCATGGCCGAGATCCCCTATTCGGACCCGGATCTCGCCGAGGCGGTCGCAGGTTGCAGGGACAGGATCCCGACGTCGTGACCCGCTGGGCGCGCCCCCCTTCCCTCATCTGAGCACCCGTGCTTACGATCCTCGCCTGATGACGACCCCCGCAGCACCGGTCATCGTCCCGGGGACGGACGAGGACATCGATGTCGACAAGCCGTGGCAGGTGGTGGTTTGGAACGATCCGGTCAACACCATGGGATACGTGGTCTTCGTGTTCCGCAAGCTGTTCGGTTATGACGAGACCAAGGCCACCGAGCTCATGCTCAAAGTCCACTACGAAGGTCGGGCCATCGTCTCGGACGGTCCGAGGGAGAAGGCCGAGATCGATTGCTTCCGGCTCCACAACCACGGTCTGTGGGCCACCTTGGAGCAATGAGCCACTTCGAGGCGACCCGCCGCGGCATCGAGGTCTCGCTCAGCCCCGAGGAGAGGGTGTTCCTCGGTGACGTGCTGCCCATGTTGGCCGGGATCGGCGCCGTCGGCTCGGACCCGGCCGCCGATCGTCTCAATGTTCCCGTCTATCTCGACGACCCCGAGGCCAACTCTGAGTGGTGGCGGCTGATGGGAGGGGACTTGGAGGCTGCCCGGAAGGCCGACCGTGCGGTGCTGCGACGGGTGCTCGACGATCCCGGCAACCCGACTCTCGACGATGGTGAGGCCAATGCTCTGCTGAGAGTGATCAACGAAGCCCGGCTGGCTCTCGGCGCCCGGCTCGGGATCGAAGTCGACGCAGATCATGACGACCTGGCCGAGGACAGCCGTCAGGTGCTCGACTATCTGGGCTGGTTGCTAGAGGAGCTCACGGTCGAGCTGAGCCGATCGTTGTGAGGGGCGCGTAGCCCGGGCGGCTGTGTAGCTTCGGATGGGGATGACATCGTCCGTCACCGGCGACCCGATCGCCGACCTGAGAAGCCGGCATGGCTCTCTGATCTCTCTCTATGCCGAGCGTCCCAGTCCCGGGGGATTCGGAGCCCTTCTCTCCGACTTGATCAAGCCGATACGCGAGCGCGCCGAGAGCTGTGAGCGCAGGGTCGAAAAGAGCCTGATCAGCGATGTGGACCGGATCCACGACCTGGCCGAAACCCTCGAGCTCGACTCCGCCCCGGCGTACGCGGTCTTCGCCTCCTCATTGGACGAGGTGTTCCGGGTGGAGCCTTTGGGGCACGACGTGCCCAACGTCGCCATGGTTGGCCCCCGCCCCTACCTGCGACCGTTGCGGGCGGCGCCCCGCTCGCTGAGATCGGGGATTCTGGTGGCAGACCGGGCGCTCGCCCGGGTGTTCGTCGGGTTTGAGGGGATGATCGAGGAGCAGGGCGGCCCGATGGAGGCAGACTTAGGCAAACCGAACTTCGGCGGCTTCGCCGGCTACGCCGAGCACAACGTCCGGGCGCGGGCCGACGAGGTGTCGTCCAAGCTGTGGAAGGAGGCCGGGTCCCGACTTCTCGAGACCCATCTCGCCCGGCCATTCGACTATGTCGCCATCGGTGGGCATTGGGAGACAGTGGAGGACGTCGCCGCCACACTCCACCCATATCTCACCGAGCTGCCGCGGGTCTCCTTTCCGGGGAGCCCGCAATCGGCGACCGCCACCTCGATTCGGAGCGAGATCGTCAATCTCGACGAGGAGATCCGTCGGCAGCGGGAAGACGCCCTCGCCGGCCGGGTCTGTGACACCGTTTGGAGCGGAGGCAACGCCGTGCTCGGGCTTTCTGATGTGCTCGCCGCTGCCAACACACAGGCCATCGACACTCTGGTGATCGCCGGTGACTTCAGACGACCAGGAGCGATCTGCGACCAATGCGGCTATCTAGCGAGAGGGGGCGACCGGTGCCCTATATGCGACACAGCCATGTTCGGGGTGGAGGACGTGGTAGGGGCACTGATGGATGCCACCGTGTCCGCTGGGGGGCGTGCCGTCCAGCTTCGGGTGGCCTCACCGGTTGACGTCCACGGGGTCGGGGCTCTCACCCGCTTCCCCGTCCCCGGCAACTCCTAGTGGCCCACCGGGTACAGCCCGGCGTGGTCTTAGGTTGGGGGCCTCGGTACATTCGGTGACATGTCGACTGCAGCCGTCGTGCTCGCCGCGGGCAGCTCGAGACGCCTGGGCCGGCCCAAGCAGCTGGAGCCTTGGGGGGACACCAATCTCTTGGGTCATGTCGTGGAGAGGACTCGCAGTTTCCCAGTCGACGAGATCTGGGTGGTGCTCGGTCATGAGACGGAGAGGATGCTCGCCGAGACGCCACTCGAGGATGTGTTCGTAGTGGAGAACCTGGAGTGGGAGGAGGGCCTCGCCTCGTCACTTCGGGTTGGACTCGACGCCTTGACCCGGCTATCCCGTTGTGATCGTGCCCTCATCGTCATCGGCGACCAGCCGGAGATATCCAGCTCTGTCGTCGAGGAGTTGTTCAGATCGCACTCGGATTCGGGAAAGCCGGTGACCGTCCCCAAGTATCGGTACAGCTGGGGAAACCCGGTGCTGGTGGAACGGTCGCTATGGCCGAGGCTGATGTCGCTCGAGGGCGACGAGGGGGCGCAAAGGCTCTGGCACGCCCATCCGGAGTGGGTCAACGAGGTCTGGGTCTCCGACTCGTCGCCACGGGACGTGGACACCGAGAACGATGTCGCCGACCTGCGACCGAAGCACCCCGCCTGACGGTTGGAGACGGTCCGTGTCTAGAGTCGGTTGCCCATCTGAGAGTCGAGCGGAGAAGGGGTAGATGGCTCGGATCGACCAGGTCGCCGGTATCGATCTTCGGGAAGCGACCAAGCTGCGCAAGGCAGGAGTCCGCACATCCAAGGCGCTCATCGAGAAAGCTTCCACCGGCCGGGGTAGAGCTGCGCTGGCCAGGGAGACGGGACTGAGCCAGAAGGACCTCCAAGCCTGGATCCACCACGCCGACCTGCTGCGGGTGAGGGGAATAGGAGCCGAGTATGCCGCACTCCTCGTGGAGGCGGGGGTGGACACGATCCGCGATCTGCGCAGACGCAACGCCACCGCGCTCCTCGCCAAGATCATCGGTCTCAACGGCTCGCACAAAGTGGTGAGCCGGCTCCCCACGGAGTCGATGGTCGAGGCCTGGATCGAGTCCGCCGGCGGCGTAGAGCCTTCCCTGTCCTGACCCCACTCAGGACCGGAGAGGGCCCCGGAAGCTCCGGGGCCCTCTCACTGATTCGGAGGTAGGTGAGCTCAGGCGCTCTTGGCCGTCGAGCTCTCGGAGGTGGGGGTCTTGGCGGCCGGTTTGGCTGCGGGCTTCTTGGCTGCAGTCTTTGCGGCCGGCTTTGTGGCCGACTTCGTGGGCGTGGGCTTCTTGGCTGCGGTCTTCTTCGCAGGAGCCGTCGCCGGCTGCTTCTGCGCCGGGACCGTCTCCGCCCTCTCGGGACGGAAGGAGGAGCGCCAGGTGTCGAGCATGTCCTCGAGTTGATCTCTCAGCTTGCTCACCTGCTCCTTGGCCTGACCGAGGTCTACCTTCGAGGAGATCTCCTCGACAACGTTTCCGTTTCCGATGCGCTCGACCACCTTCTTCCCCTCGGCGGCCCATCCTTCGATGGCTTTCTCCGCTGTTTTGGAGTACCCTGCGGTCTCCTTGCTCATCTGCTCGCGCCAGTCGACGACGCGATCGCCCACCTTGCGGGCAGCCACCACGGGGGCGCCGACCGCGGCGTAGAGGACCTTCTTCGCTTCCATCTTTTTCACTCCTGTCCTTCGTCCGTCGCCGACCCGTTTGAGCGGGTCAGCGCCCGATACATGTCGAGCAGCACTTTCTTCTGGTCGCCACTGAGCCGGCTGTCCACTGTGACCGCCTCGAAGATGGTGGGAGCCGAAGACTCGTCATCGATGAGGCCTGCCTTGCTGTACAAGGAGTTGGCCGAGATCTCCAGCGCCCGGGAAAGGTTCAGCAGTATCTCCGCCGACGGTTTCCTGATGCCCCGTTCGATCTGGCTCAGGTAGGGGTTGGAGATCCCTGCCTTCTCCGCCAACCGGCGGAGAGAGAGGTTGGCTCTCTCCCGCTGGAGCCGGATGAAGTGGCCCAGATCACCGTGCTTGCTCTCGTTCACTACCGAGGAGATTACAGCCGAGTGCTAACTATTGCAAGCAGATTGCTAGCAGGAGATTAGGTGAGCGCGTTCCCCACCAGGTCGCCGAGCAGCCAGGCGGCAACGCCTCCCAGCCCGGCTATCACCATGTTCTCCGCCCCCGACCGGATGCGTCCGGTTCGGGTCACGGTGGCTTTGACCACACCGACGATGAAGAGACCGGCCAGGGCCAGAATCGTGGCCCAGGTGAGAGCAACGCGGGTGCTGTCGAAGACGGCGAAGGGGATCACCGAGGGAAGCGAGCCCGCCAGAAAGAGGACACCCGAGGCGGCCATGGCCCGATAAGGGGAGCGCCGCTCCGACTCCACGACGCCGAACTCGAGGGCGGCCATGGCGTTGAGCAGAGCAGCGTCGTTGTTCTCGAAACCGGAGAGCACCGAGTCGAGGTCCTCGAGGGCAACTCCCATGTCGTCGAAAAACTCACGAAGTTGAGCCATCTCTTCGTCCCGGAAGTGCTCGATGTGATGCCGCTCGAGTGTCAACTCGGCTTCGAACACCTCGTCTTGGGACTTGGTGGCCAGGTACTCGCCGGAGGCCATGGACACGGCACCGGCCAGAGCGCCGGCCAAGGCGGTGAGGAGTACCTGTTCGGTGACGAGACCGCCGCCAACCACCCCGACCACGAGAAGGAACACCGAGACGAGGCCGTCGTTGACCCCGAGAATCATGTCCCGCCAGTACTGACGGGTCTCCCCTATGTGCGGCTCGTACTCGAGCGTTCGGGTCTCGTCGACGGCCATCGCCGGAAGGTTAACGAAGCGCCCCCCGCTAGCGTGGGGCAGTCGTTTTCGACTGGTGACACCTGATGATCATCGTCATGCATCCTGAAGCCACCTCGGAGGAGGTGGCGCAGATCGTCGAGAGGCTCCAGGACCTCGGCGCTGACATCCATATCACCACCGACGGGGGGCGCACCGTGGTCAGCGGGACGACGGAGTCGAGGCTCGCCGAAGAGGCTCCCTGGACGGACCTGCCCGGGGTGGAGCGGGTGGTTCCGATGGTCCGCGGGGGGAGGAGAGTGGGCCGGCACTTCAAGAGCGAGGACACCGTCGTCCAGACGATGGGGGTGCGCATCGGGGACGGCTCCCTCACGGTCGCAGCCGGCCCTTGCGCCATCGAGAGCCGCGAGCAGATGCTCGAGACGGCGAGGCTGGTCGTCACCGCCGGGGCGAAGATGATTCGGGGGGACGCCTTCAAGCCACGCACGTCGCCATACGCCTTCCAGGGTCTGGGCAAGGCCGGGCTGGAGATCCTCGCCGAGGTCCGCGAGGAGACCGGCCGGCCCGTCGTGGCGGAGGTGCTCGACCCTCGCGAGGTCGAGCTGGTCGGCTCCTACGCCGATGTCCTCCGCATCGGGACCCGCAATATGTCCAACCAGGCGCTGCTGCGGGAGGTGGGCCGGCAGTCCAAACCGGTGATGCTCAAGCGCGGGCGGGCCAGCACCATCGAGGAGTGGATCGACGCCGCCGAGTACATCCACAATGAGGGCAACCCCCACATCGTCATGGTGGAGCGGGGAATCCGGGGCTTCGATCCCTCCGCTCGAAACACCCTGGACATCTCGGCTGTCCCGCTGGTGAAGCTGGCAACGCATCTCCCGGTGATGGTGGACCCCTCCCACGCCGCGGGACGGCGGGACCTGGTGGCCTCACTGGCCCGGGCCGCGGTGGCGGCCGGGGCGGACGGGGTGATGATCGACGTCCACCCCAGACCGGAGGAGGCCATGGTCGACGGTCCCCAGGCGCTGCTTCCTGACGAGTTCGAGATGCTGATGCGCGACCTGGAAGCGGTTGCCTCGGCGCTTACTTCCCCCAGGGCATCGAACGGTCAGCCGTAGAAGATCGTCTCGAAGGAGCGGCGGGCCCGTCGCGTGTGCCGCCGGTACTCCTCGCGGAGCTCACCCGTCCTGTCGAAGCCCAGTGAGACGGCGAGACGGGAGTTGGCAGCCGGGTCGGTGGGCA
>Ga0299913_10003712_pt1 | contig 12579 bp, 8 predicted proteins | sample RVTome_9_FD_201360 | JGI IMG/M metagenome (GOLD analysis project Ga0299913, IMG submission 201360) | Soil microbial communities from uranium-contaminated site in the Upper Colorado River Basin, Wyoming, United States - RVT155D38 (version 2) ... | reverse complement strand
CGTCGCAAATCTCTGTCGGAGTGACCACGACGATGATTCAAGAGCGTTCTCTCAGCATCCCGACGAAAGCCCTCGCGCTCCTTCTCCTCGCGGCGGCTCTTCCGACCGGCTCGATCTCGGCGCAATGGTACAGATTGCTGCCGAGCGACCCCGCGTCCCCGTACTGGTGGACGCTCAGCGACCAGGTGAGCCCCGCCGAGCTCCGCCGTGCGCTGCAGGAGCCGGAGGCGCACCGAGAGCGATTCCGAAACGCGGTTCGTGCCGGAAAGCTTCCCGGTGCCGGTGAGGGACGGGCAGACTGGGTCAGGAACTACGTGGAGAGTGCGGAGCTTGTCCCGATGTGGCAAGCCTTCTCCGCTTATGACACGTGGTTTCACAGGTCCATCGGATACCCCGAGGCGCCCCACGATCTCCGCGAGTACGGGCTGTCCGAGGAGGGGGCCGAGCGAATCGTCGACGAGATCGACGTTCACGACCGCCGTCTTGCCGCGATCACTGCCGAGACGCAGGACCAGCCCAGGCAGTTCGCCGAGATGCTTGCCAGGGCCGGCATCGTCAACCCAGATCATCTCGGCACCCTTTCTCCCGCAACGCGAGATCTCATCGTGCAGGCAACGAATGTATCACCGGAACAAGTGGAGAAGCTTCACTCGCAGTGGAGGCGTTCGCCCCTTGGCGAGGCGGCAGTACCGTCCCTCGTCAGTCTGCGAGCCGACCTGACGGCCGCCGACTGGAGTGCCTTCCGAACCTTCCTGCTCAAGGAGGTCGCACCGTACTTGACGGGTTTGGAGCTCAAAGACCCCGCTCCCACCGAGGAGGTGCCGCGATGAAGCTCTGTGTCGCTCTGGCCGTCGGTCTGACTCTCAAGCCGCTTGCCGCACTCGGAGGAGAGTTCTTCGTGACGGACGTCTATTACTCGAGCCATGGTGGTGCAGCGGCTGACGAGGAGAGAATCCAGGTCGGGGCCAGAGCACGGTATTTCGGATCTATCGATTCGAACGATCGTCACTGGAGCATCGAGACGTCAGTGACCGCCTCCATGGGAGAAACGAGCTACGGATCTCCCAACCATGGCACCGGCATTCCTGAAGAAGACTTCCAGATCGAATGTACGCCGGGTGGCTGCGGCATGCAGCTCGACATCCCCAAATGCCGAGGTCAGTGGCCCAACGACTATCAGGGCAGCGGGCTCGTCGCGATCTACCACACATTCAATCCGGAGATCCACGTGAAATTCGGGGCGACGGGGCAGACGACCTGCGATTCTCCAATCAACCATCCTAGCGACGAGTGCGAAACCGATCCGCCGGACCCCAGCTGCACGCCGATCGTGCTCGATCTTGACGGTCGCGGATTCCGGTTTACCGACAAGACCGGTGGTGTTGCGTTCGACCTGAACGCGGACGGCGAGCGGGGCAGGACTTCGTGGATTGCCAGAGGTTCTCTCGACGGGTTGCTTGCGCTCGATCGAAATGGCAACGGGACGATCGACGATGGCACGGAACTCTTCGGAGGTCGAACGCCTCAGCCCTTCACCGGCGACCGCAATGGATTCGAGGCCTTGGCGGTCTTCGACTCTCCTGACCACGGGGGCAACCTGGACGGTTTCATCAGTAGCGAGGACGCGATCTTCACGTCGCTGCTGGTCTGGATCGATCGCAACCACGACGGCAGCTCTCAACCGGATGAGCTACTGTCGATAATCGATGCGGGCGTTCACCGCTTCGATCTGCGGTATCGAGAGTCCCAGCGCCGAGATCCCCACGGCAACTTGCTACGGTATTCGTCACGGTTCGAGGGCCCGAGGGGCCGGCATGGCGGAGCCACCGTGGACGTGTACTTCTCGGCTCGCGACTGAGAAGGCCGTCTGGCGCCCTTCCTCCCTCACGCCCGCGCCCGCGCCCCCTCGGCCTCGGCCGGTGCCGCCGGCAGGGTGAAGTGGAAGGTCGTGCCGCGGCCCTCCTCGCTCTCCACCCAGACGGTGCCGCCGTGGGCCTCGACGATGCCGCGGACGATCGCCAGTCCGAGGCCGGCGCCGCCCGCCGGCCGGCCGCCGCCGCGGGCCTGCCAGAAGCGGTCGAAGAGGTGGGGCACCTCCTCGGCGGGGATGCCCGGACCGGAGTCGGCGACCGAGAAGCGGACCGAGGCGCCGGAGGCGCTCGCCGACAGCCGCACCGAGCCGCCGTCGGGGGTGAACTTCATGGCGTTGTCGACCAGGTTCTGGAGCACCTGGAGGAGCCGGTCGCGGTCGGCGGCGACGGACGAAGCGTCGGCGTCGGCGACCTGGCAGCCGAGCGTCACCGAGCGCTGGTCGGCCGGCAGGCGGAACATCTGACAGACCTCGTCGAGAAGCGGCTCCACCTCGACCTCCGCCGGCTCGATCACCAGCCGGCCCGCCTCGATCCGAGCGACGTCGAGGAGGTCGCGGATGAGCCCCGTCATCTGCGCCACGGCGCGCCGCACCCGCTCGATGAGGTCGGCGCGCCGTTCCTGGGGCAGCGACGGCTCGCCGAGCACCGTCGCCGCGGTCGAGACGACCGAGAGCGGCGTCCGGAGGTCGTGGGAGACGACGGCGAGCACCTCCTCGCGCGCCCGTGCGGCCTCGCGCGCCTCCTCGTAGAGCCGCGCGTTCTCGAGCACCGCCGAAGCCATCTGGGCGAGCTGGACGAGGATCGCCTGGTCCTCCTCGGTGAAGTCGCCGCCGTCGGCCTTGTCGGAGAGCTGGATCAGGCCGAGGTCGCGGCCGGTGCGGGCGACGAGCGGCGCCGCGAGCCAACCCCTGAGCGGCGGCTGCTCCGGCGTGTCCCCCCGCCACCGCGGATGGGTCTCGACCTCCGCCTGGGTCATCCGCACCGGACGGCTCGCCTCGCAGACGACCGACGGCAGGCCGCGGAGGCTCGGCCGGACCTCGTCGGCGCGCCAGGCACCGTACTTCGGCGACAGGTCCGCGGCGTGGATCGGCTGCGCCCGCCCCCTCTCCGCGGCCAGACTGGCGACGGCCTGGTGCGCTCCGATCAGCGCCCGCGCCCGCGCGGTCAGCCCTTCGAGCACCTCCTCGGTCGAGAGCCCCGCGTTGAGCGCCAGAGCGGCCTCGGCGAGCCCCTGGAGCTGCTCGGCGCGGCGGCGGAGGGCCGCCGCCTTCTCCTCGACCGCCTGGCGGGCGGCCTGCTCCCGGGTCAGCTCGATCGCCTGCCGCTCGGCCTCCTTCCGCTCGGTGACGTCGTGGCCGGTGCCGATCATCTCGACCGGCCGGCCCGCGTCGTCGAGGACCATCCGGCCCTGTGACGCGAGGGTCCGCACGGTGCCGTCGGGCCGCACCAGCCGGTGCTCGAAGGCGAACGCGCGCTGCTCCTCGGCCGCGCTGCGCACCTCGGCGCGGACCATCTCGCGGTCCTCGGGATGGACCCGCTCGAGGTAGCTCTCGAGGTCGACCTCGACGCTTCCAGGCTCGAGCCCGAAGTTGCGGTACGTCTGGTCCGACCAGGTGACGACGTCGGTGGCCAGGTCCCACTCCCAGCTCCCCAGCGCCGAGATCGCCTGGGCCTCGGCCAGGGCGTGCTCCCTCCGGCGTAGCTCCTCGGCCGCCCGCTCGCGCTCGGCGACCCGGCCGAGCACCGTGCCGAGGTTGCCGACCAGGTCGAGCAGCGACTCGTCGGGCTCGGCCGGCTCCGGCGAGAAGAACTCGAGGATCGCGACGACCTCGTCGCCGACGAGCGCCGGGAAGGCGAAGGCGCCGTGGACCTCCGGCCGCGAGGCGACCCCCTCCCGGCGGATGAAGTCCGGGTCCTCCTGGACGTCGCGGATCCAGGCGGGGCGGCGGGTCGCCCACACCTGTCCCGGCAGCCCCACCCCGGGCCGGAACCGGGTCGACCGGGTGACCTGCACGAGCTCCGGGAACCGGTCGGGGTCCTCGACGACCCACAGCTCGACGGGAACCAGCTCGCCGCCTTCGGGCAGCCAGACGTGCCCGACCGGCCAGCCGGTGTGCTCGCAGACGCGCTCGAGGACGATCCGCATCGCCTCTTCGGCGCCGATCGGGGCGTTGCTCGCCACCGCCACCGCCTGGAGCAGCTCGAGCCGCGCGTTCTGGCGCTGGAGCTCGGCGATCGTCTGGTCGAACGCCTCGGACGGGTTGACCGCGCGCAGCCCGCGCGCGGAGCCGGGCTCGCGCCGAGGCGGTCTCCCCTTGTCGTTCGACGTGCTCATCCGGTTCGGTCCCCGGCTCGTCGCCCAGCGAGAATCGTGCCGCCACGGTACGACGAGAGCTCCCGATGATAGAACGTTTTCGCGGCCTCCCGACCGGAGGCCGCGAGAGGAGCGTCATGCAGCCGAACCCGACCGTCAGGACCGCTCGCCGGGTCGAGGACCTGGTCGCCGCCGGTCTCGTCGCCCCGTCAGCCGCCGCGGAGCTCGAGCCGGTCGTCCGGCAGCTCTCGCTGGCGATCACCCCGGAGATGCTCGAGGCGATCGACCCCGAGGACCCGGACGACCCGATCCGCCGCCAGTTCGTGCCGGCGACCGCCGAGCTCGAGATCGCATTCGAGGAGCGGCACGATCCGATCGGCGACGACCGCTTCACCCCGGTCGAGGGGATCGTCCACCGCCACCCCGACCGGGTGCTGCTCAAGCCGGTCCACGTCTGCCCGGTCTACTGCCGGTTCTGCTTCCGCCGCGAGACGGTCGGCCGCGGCGGGCGCGCGCTGAGCGCCGACGAGCTCCGCGCCGCCCTCGACTACGTCCGGGCGCACGAGGAGGTCTGGGAGGTGATCCTGACCGGCGGCGAGCCGCTGGTGCTCTCGGCGCGGCGCCTCGGCCAGATCGTGCGCGAGCTCGACGCGATGCCCCACGTCGGGGTGGTGCGGGTCCACAGCCGCGTGCCGGTCGTCGACCCCGGGCGGGTGACCGGCGAGCTGGTCGGCGCGCTGCGGTCCGGCGAGACGCCCGTCTGGGTGGTCGTCCACACGAACCACCCCCGCGAGCTCGGTCCGGCGGCCCGGGCCGCCCTCGCCCGCCTCGCCGACGCCGGCGTGCCGCTGCTCGCCCAGACGGTGCTGCTGCGCGGGGTCAACGACGACGCCGAGGTCCTCGCCGAGCTGTTCCGCACCTTGGTCCGCCTGCGGGTCAAGCCGTACTACCTCCACCACGGCGACCTGGCGCGGGGCACCGGCCACCTGCGGACGACGATCGAGGAGGGGCAGGCGCTGATGCGCGAGCTCCGGCGCCGGGTCTCGGGGACCTGCCTGCCGACCTACGTCCTCGACGTTCCCGGCGGGCACGGCAAGGTGCCGGTGGGACCGAGCTATCTGGAGGCGACCGACGAGGGGTGGCGGGTCGAGGACGTCGGCGGGGAGGTCCACCGCTACCCGCCGGCCGCGGACGGAGTCGGCGCCCGCTAGCCCGCATTTCTCACCACGGTTCGTCGCGAGCCGGTGAAGATGCCCGTGGATGCAAGGCGTCGGGCGAGGCGGCGCCGTAGGCGTACTCGAAGTACGTCGAGGACGCCGACCGCCCGACAACGCAGCAGGCATGGGCAGATTCGCCGGCGCAGCAGAAGCGTGGTGAGAAATGCGGGCTAGACCCGACCGCGACCTGTCGACCCGGAGAGATCGGCAGTCGGCCGGCGCCGGGCGCGCTCGAGCGCGGTCCGCAGGCGGCCGACCGCTATGCCGCCGCGTAGTTCGCCGGGTGGCCGGTCTGGAAGACGACGACCCGCTCCCCCTCGGCGATCGTGCCCGTCGCCGCCAGGTCGCCGAGCGCGGCCAGCGCGGCGGCCCCCTCGGGGCCGACGAGCATCCCCTCCTCGCGCGCGGCGCGGGCGGCGACCTCGGGGAGCCGCGCCTCGTCGACGGCGACCGCGGCGCCGCCGGTCTCGCGGAGGGCGCGGAGCACCAGGAAGTCGCCGATCGCCTTCGGCACCCGCAGCCCGTAGACGCGGGTGTCGGGCTCGGGCCACGGCTCGGCCCGCTCGGCCCCACGCTCGAAGGCGCGGACGATCGGCGCGCAGCCGGCCGCCTGGACGACGACGAACCGCGGCCGTGGCCCGGCGACGAGCCCGAGCCGCTCGAGCTCGCCGAACGCCTTGTGCATGCCGACGATCCCGGTGCCGCCGCCGGTCGGATAGACGATCCAGTCGGGAAGCTCCCAGCCGAGCTGCTCGGCGAGCTCCAGCCCCATCGTCTTCTTCCCCTCGGCACGGTACGGCTCGCGGAGGGTCGAGAGGTTCCAGAACGGCGCGCCGCCCTCGGCGGCCCGGGCGGCCAGGCGGGCGGCCGAGTCGACCAGGGTGCGGCCGCCGGTGACCACCTCGGCGCCGTGGGCGCGGCAGCGTAGGGCGATCGGCGGCGGGGTGTCCTCGGGCAACGCCACCCGGGCGGGCAGGCCCGCCGCAGCCGCGTAGGCGGCGAGCGCCAGCGCGGCGTTGCCGGCGCTCGCCAGCTCGACCCCGGGAGCGCCGAGCTCCCGGGCGCGGTTGACCGCCAGCGACAGACCGCGCGCCTTGAACGAGCCGGTCGGGTTGCCCGACTCCTCCTTGACCAGGACCTCGACCCCGCGAGGCGCGGTCCGGCGGAGCGGGACGAGCGGCGTGCCGCCCTCGCCGAGGTCCACCCGCGCCTCGAACCGGGCGACCGGCAGGAGCTCCCGGTAGCGCCAGAGGGTCCACGGGCGGCCCGGGAGCGCCGCCCGCAGCCGCTCCCCCTTCTCCCGGTCGAGCTCGTAGTCGACCAGCCATGGGAAGCCGGCCGGCGAGAGGAACGCCGGCTCGTCGAGCGCCGCCGCCTCGCCGGTGGCCGAGCAGACCAGGCGGCGGGCCCAGCGGCTCTCGGGCGCGGGCGCGCCGGGGCTCGCGTCCCGGCTCAGGACGACTCCGCGATGCGCTCCTGGAGCTGCTCGAGCTTCTCGTCGTACTTGGCGACCAGCTCGATGTTGTGCTCGACGCCGGGCTCCCAGGCGCCCTCGTCCTCCTGCTGCGCCTCCTCGAAGTTCCTCTTCGCCTCGGCGATCTGCTCGTCGAGCTGACGGCGGGTCTCCTCGTCGGTCGCCGCCTCGCGCTGCGCCTCGAGCATCTCGACCACCTGGTCGCCGACCCCGGCCATCTGCTCGCGCATCCCGGCCGTCGCGCGCGCCATCTGCGCCTCGACGATCTTGCCCTGCACCCACTGGTACTCCGCCGGGTTGTGGCCGAGCTCCTGGGCGGCGCGCAGCTCGGCCGTCACGAAGTCGCCGACGTCGCCGAGCGAGCGCATCGCGTCGAAGAAGCCGACCTCCTTCTCCCGCCCCTCGGCGTCCTTCGTCTTCTCCTCGACCTTCTTCGCCGCGACCTGGCGGATCTTCCACGCCCGCTCCTGGACCGCGAGGTACATCTCGACCTGGCCCTCGGTGAGCTCGCCGTCCGCCGGCGGGTCGTACTTCGCCTCGCCGGCCTGCTCGAGCACGTCCATCGTGCCGGTCTCGGAGAGGCGCTCCTCGATCGACGCCTCGTCGTCGCCGCGGCCGCACCCGCCGGCGGCGAGCGCAACGGCGAGCGGTGCGACGAGGGCGAGCCTCACGAACGGTGCTGCGATACGCCTGGACTGCTGCTGCATCTATGACCTCCTGTGATGTCGAGTGACGTCGAGCGGTGAGTCGCGGATCGGATCCGGCCGTCGCCGGCCGGCCGCCCGAGAGCCTACCCCACCCGGGCCCTCTCCAGCGCCTCGGCATAGGCCGCGCGGTAGCGGGCGGCGATCGCGTCCCAGGTCAGCTCGCGCTCGGTCTTCGCGCGCCCCGCGGCGCCCATCGCGCGGCGGCGAGGAGCGTCGGCGAGGAGCGCCAGGAGGGCGGCCGCCAGCGTCCCGGGGTCGCCCTCGGGCACCAGCAGCCCGGTCGTCCCGTCGTCGACCGCCAGCGGGATCCCCGAGATCCCCGAGGCGACGACCGGCAGCCCGCTGGCCATCGCCTCGAGCACCACGTTCGGCAGCCCGTCGACATTGCCGCGCTCGTCGTGGACCGCCGGCAGCACGAAGAGGTCGGCCGCGCGATAGAGATCGGGCAGGGTGTCGCGCAGCACCTCGCCCGGCAAGTGCACCCGCTCGCCGCCCGGCATCGCCGCCGCGGCCCGCCGGTAGCCCTCGAGCCGGTCGCCGGCGCCGGCGAGCACCCAGTGCGCCCGCCCGTCGGCCGCGAGCAGGCCCGGCAGCGCCTCGACCAGCACGTCGTACCCCTTCTTCGTCGCCATCCGGCCGACGGTGAGCGCCAGCGGCGCCTCCTGCGGCACCCCGAGCCGCCGGCGCCAGACCGGCGCCTCGTCCACGGCGCCCGCCGGCAGACGGCCGGCCGACACGAAGTGCTCGACGTCGACGCCGTAGGGGATCACCCGCGCCCGCTCGCGCGGGAAGCCGAGCGCGCTCACCCGGTCGACCAGCTCCGGCGAGCAGCCGGTCAGAGCCTGGGCCCGGCCGAGCGCCCAGCGGACCGCCCGCCGCGAGCCGCGCCGCTCGGCCAGGAAGACGTCGCTCCCGTGGACGCCGATCGCCAGCGCCGTGCCCCCGAGCCGGGCGGCGCGGCCGACCGCCGCCGCCGCGACCACCCCGTTCGGCACCACCCAGTGGCCCTGCACCAGGTCGAACCGACGCCGCGCGAGCGCCCGCCGCACCGCCCGCCGCGCCGCCGCGGCGTAGAGCGGCGCCACCGCCGCCGCCCGACCGCGCACCTCGACGTCGGCCTCGAGACTGCGCCCGTAGCCGAGCACCTCGGCCCGCTCCGGCGCGTAGCGGAAGGTCTCCACCTCCACCCCGCCGTCGTCCCACGCCGACGGCAGCCCGCGCGCGTGCGGCGCGAGCACGACCACCCGGTCGCCGCCGCGCACCAGCCCGCGGGCCAGGTCGCGGATGAACGGCCCCGCCGGGTCGCTCGGGAAGCGCGGGTACGTCTGGGTGAGGAAGAGGAGGTCCAAGGAGCCGCCGGGGAGGGCTACTGGAGGTGCTCCTTGACCGAGTAGCTGTCGCGGCTGCGGAAGTTCTTGAAAGTGATCATCTCGCCGACCAGCCCGGTGGTCAGCACCTGGATGCCGAGGACCATCAGCAGGACGCCGAGGAGCAGCAGCGGCCGGTTCGACAGGTACTCGCCGCCGAGCCAGAGGATGAACAGATAGAAGCAGATCCCGAAACCGACGGTCAGGAACAGCAGCCCCACCGCCCCGAAGAGATGCAGCGGCCGCCGCGTGTATTTGGTGATGAAGAGCACCGTGATCAGGTCGAGCAGCCCCTTGTAGAAGCGGTCCCAGCCGTACTTCGACCGCCCGTGCCGCCGCGGATGGTGGCGCACCTCGATCTCCCCGACGTCGAAGCCGCGCCGGCTGGCCAGCACCGGGATGTAGCGGTGGAGCTCGCCGTAGACCGCGATCTGCTCGAGCACCTCGCGGCGGTAGAGCTTGAAGCCGCAGTTGAAGTCGTGCAGGTCGACGCTCGCCAGGTGGCGGGTCACCCAGTTGAACAGCCGCGACGGCCAGCGCTTGGCCGCCGGGTCGCGCCGGGTGCGCTTCCAGCCCGAGACGAGGTCGAGGTCGTCGTCCTCGAGCCGGGCGAGGAAGCGCGGCATCTCCTCCGGGTCGTCCTGGAGGTCGCCGTCGAGGGTGAACACCAGCCGCCCGCGCGAGTGGTCGAGCCCGGCACACAGGGCGGCCGCCTTGCCGAAGTTCCGCCGCAGCCGCAGGAGCTTGACCCGCGGGTCGGCGGCGTGGACGGCGCGGACGCGGTCGACCGTCGAGTCCGACGAGCCGTCGTCGACGAAGACCAGCTCGAAGGTGCGGCCGGCGCCGTCGAGGACCGCGGCGACCCGGGCGGCGAGCTCGGCCACGGTCGCCTCCTCGTCGCGCACCGGGACGAGGACGGTGATCTCGGGCTCCGGCTGGGGAGCGGCGGCGCCGGCGGGCCGCTCCGCCCCGGGCCGCGGCTCGCCGAGGCGGCGGGTCGGGGTCATCGGCTCGGCGCTCATCGACGGGCTCCAGTCCGCTCGTCCGGTGACGCCGGACGGCGGCCGTGGGCCGCGGCCATCGGTCCGGGGTTCGTCGGCTCGCCGGTCATCGCTCCGCCCGCGATCCTCACGGCGCGGCGACCGCGGCCCCGCGGCGGGCGGCGAGGATCGCCTCGGCCGCCGTCTTGCCGCTCCGCATCGAGTGGTCCATGTTGAAGTACTGCCACTCCCCGAACCGCCCGGCCGTCCACACCTGGTGCTCCTCGAGCCAGCCGCGGATCGTCGCCACGTTCGCCGCGTGGTCGAGGTCGTAGATCACGTAGGCCGGCAGGATGCGCTCGGTGTGGACGAGCTCGATCGGGTCGTCCTCGCGCAGGATCTTCGCCAGGCGGAGCGCCTCGATCGTGCGCTCGACGGCCGTCTCCTCGTCGAGCGGCCGCGCCTCCGAGAAGGCGACCTCGGTCGAGATCGAGCTCTTCCCCGGGGGCGCCGTGTCCGGGCTGAAGTTCGCCGGGAACGACAGGCGGTGGAACGGGAAGGCGTCCTCGTAGAAGTAGACCCAGTGCTTGTCCGAGATCCCCGCGCGCCCGATCCCCAGGTTGACGCAGTAGATCCCCTGGTAGCGCAGCCCGCCGCACGCCCGCTCGACCTCCGGCGGCAGCCCGTCGACGTAGCGCGGCAGGAACGGCAGCGGCAGCGTGTAGACCAGCCGGTCGAACGGCACCACCTCGCCGTCGGCGAAGACCACCCGCTTGCCCGGCAGCTCGATCCGCTCCATCGTCCGCCCGAACCGGAGGTTCCCGACCCGCTCGGCGAGCGCCCGGGGCAGTGGCTCGATCCCGCCCCGCTTCGGGTACCAGAACTTCGACGTCGCCCCGACCAGCTCGACGTCGTCGGTCAGCGCGCCGCGGACGATCCGCTCCACCTGCGGCGTCGGCACCCGCCGCCCGATCCACGAGAAGTCCATCGTCGACGGCTCGACCGTCCAGATCTTCCTCGCGTACGGGATCATCAGGTGCTCGGCGATCCCCTCGCCGAAGAACCCCCGCATCCACTCCTCGTAGTCACCCGGCGCGAACTCCCTCCGCGCCTGCGCCTCGACCGCCCGCACCAGCCCCACGAGACAGTCCTCGACGATCGGCACCGGCAACCCGTACAGGTGCGCCTGGAACGGGAACTGGGTGTAGAGATCGTGCGCCAGGTGGTAGATCCACGCCTCCCGCTCCTGCGCGTGGAAGTTCTCCCCCAGGCAGTCGCGGATCAGCTCCTCCATCTCGGCGTCGATGGTGAACAGGATGTGCGGCCCGTAGTCGAACAGGTACCCCTCGACCGCCTGCGACCGAGCCAGCCCCCCGGCCCGCTCCTCCCGCTCGTACACCTGCCACTCCCCCTCCCCGGCCCCCTGAAGGGTGTACGCGGCGGTCAGCCCGGCCAGCCCGGCCCCGAGGATCACGTCCTGTCGCTCGCGCATGGTTCGCCTGAGAGAGGTCGTTCCGTGAGGGGGACGGAGCCCGCCGCCCCCCGCGGCCGCTCCACCGGGTCATTCTCCCCGATCGGCGGACGGATGGCAAAAGAGCGGGAGACGAGACGACGTACTTCGGTCAATCCTCCTCATAGCCAAGACGACGTCGGGCGCGTCGCGTCTTGCGCGGATGCTGGGGCCGACGTGATAGAAATCCGTCGATGCGCGTCACCTCCTGAGGTCCCCGACCCCCGTCCCCGCCTCGCCGCGCCCGCCCGGGCCGCCGTCGAGGCCGCCGCCCTGCCGGACGTGGAACCGGCGCCCGCCGCTGCGCGGGCGCCCGAGCTCAGGAGGCTTCCGCAGTGACCTCACCCGAAGGACCCGCGTCGAATCCGGGCACGCCCGCCCCGCCCGACGCTGCGCCCGGCGCCGCGCCCAGCGCCGAGGCCGCGCCCACGACCGCCGCCCCGCCGGTGCTCTCCCCGCGCGGCCGGCGCCGGCTGTGGCGCGACCTGCGCGAGGCGATCGCGGGGAACGAGCAGGACTTCACCAAGGGGTCGATCCCGCGGGCCATCGCGCTGCTCGCCGTCCCGATGGTGCTCGAGATGGCGATGGAGTCGCTCTTCGCCGTCGTCGACGCCTTCTTCGTCGCCAAGCTCGGCGCCGACGCGGTGGCGACCGTCGGGCTCACCGAGTCGGTGCTCACCCTGGTCTTCTCCCTGGCGATCGGCCTGTCGATGGCGGCCACGGCGATGGTCGCGCGGCGGATCGGCGAGGGCGACCGCGAGGCGGCGGCGACGACCGCGGTCCAGGTCTACGCCCTCGGGCTGGCCGTCTCGGTCGTCTGCGCAGCGGTCGGCCTCTTCGCGGCGCCCTGGATCCTCCGCCTGATGGGCGCCCCGCCGGGCGTGCTCGCGGGCGGCATCGGCTACACCCGCATCCTCCTCGCGGGCTCCCCGACCGTGCTCCTCCTCTTCCTCGGCAACGCGGTCTTCCGCGGCGCCGGCGACGCGGCGATCGCCATGCGGGTGCTGTGGCTCGCGAACGCGATCAACATCGTCCTCGATCCGTGTCTGATCTTCGGCTGGGGGCCGTTCCCCGAGCTCGGCCTCGCCGGCGCCGCCGTGGCGACCACGATCGGCCGGGGCGTCGGCTGCCTCTACCAG
>Ga0299913_10003711_pt1 | contig 12584 bp, 13 predicted proteins | sample RVTome_9_FD_201360 | JGI IMG/M metagenome (GOLD analysis project Ga0299913, IMG submission 201360) | Soil microbial communities from uranium-contaminated site in the Upper Colorado River Basin, Wyoming, United States - RVT155D38 (version 2) ... | reverse complement strand
TCCGCGTGGTCGTATCCTTCCAGGTCGTACATCATCACCGCCGTCCGCTGCCGCTCCGGCAGCTCGGACAGCGCTTCCAGGATCCGGTCCCGCTTCCGCTTCTTCTCCAGCTCCCGGTGCGGATCGTCATCGGCCCGCGCCGAGTCGGGAACCTCCGGGTGCGCGCGCAGCATCTCGCGCCGCCTCAGGTTCAGACAGGTGCTCCTCAGCACCCGATAGAACCAGGGGCCGAACCGGCTGCCCGGGCGCAGCTGTCCGATGCGCTCGAGCGCCCGGATGAACGCCGCCTGCACCGCGTCTTCCGCATCGTGCGGATTCCGGAGGATCGAAAGCGCGACGGCGTAGGCCGGATCCATGTATCGTGCCACGAGCCGGGAGTACGAGTCCGCATCGCCCTGCTGAACCGCCTCCACGAGCCCGGGCTCGTCCGCGCCGCGGTCGGTCTCCGGTCCGGATCCCGCACCCGACGCGCTCTCGCCCTCGCTTGAGGCCGGCGGCTTCGACGCCATGGATTTCGTCTTCTCGCACTGGGTAACACGCCCTCTGGCCCGCGCGTTGCACGGCCGGATGCGTGTTTAACGTTCCCGCGTCCCGTGACGTCTTACCCCCGAGTCATCGTCGGAACCAGTCCCGGCGTCGTCTCCGCGGGCGCGCTGAACACCTGTCTCGAAACGAGCCTGATGTCAGACGACGGTCCGGCGGTCGAACGAGCACGAAGCGGCGACCAGCGGGCGTGGCGGGAGCTGTACGACCGGCACGCCGATCTGGTGTTTCGCCTCGCACATCGCGTGGTGAAGGACCGCGACATCGCGTTGGACATCGTCCAGGAGGCGTATGTTAAGGCATCGGCCGCCATCGCGGACTTCCGGGGAGACGCGACCTTCCGGAGCTGGATCGCGACGATCGCGCTCAACGAGGCGCGCTCCTGGGTGCGGCGGCGGGCGCGTGCGCCGCGAGTCGGGCTCGACCGCGTTCCGGAGCCGGAGTGCGGCGCGCGCGGGCCGGACCGGGAGACCGTGGACCGCGACCTCGCCGGACGGGCGCTCTCGTTCATCGAGACGCTCCCGGACCGGCAGCGGCACGCCGTCCTCCTGAGGACGACCGAAGGGCTCTCGTACCGCGAGATCGCGGAGATGCTGGGGACGACCGAGGGATCGGCCCGGGTGAGCTATCACCACGGGATGACGAAGCTGAGGGAGCACATGGGGCGGCTGCTGGCCGCGGACCCGCCGTCGGCGCGGGCCCCGGATGCCGCCGCCGACGTGTGAATCGAAGCCGGAGCGCCGAGACGAGGATGAACCGGAACGCCCACGAGTCGGACCACCCGATCGATGTGCTCGCGGAGTACGCGCGCGGAACGGCCACCGACGCGGAAGACATCGAGCGCCACCTCGCGGTCTGCGAGGTCTGCCGCCTCGAGCTCGAGATCGTGCGGGCGCTCGCGGCGGAATCGCAGGCGCCGCTCACCGACATCGAGCGCCGCGCCGTGTACCGGTCGTTCGAGGCGCGACGCGCGGACGCCCGCCGGACCCGTCTGCGGCGGGAGCCCCGCCCCGGGTGGCTCGCGGTCACGTGGCGGGCGGCCGCGGGAATCGCGCTCCTCCTGACCAGCGTGGGCGTGTGGCGAATCGTGGATGGTGAAGCTCCGGCAGGGGAGTGGAACCCGCAGGTCGCGCTCGAGGGGTTCCGGCAGGACCTCGACGAGCTCGGCATGGATGGCGGGGAGGTGCGGGCCGTGCTCGGTGTCGGACTGCTCGAGGACCCGGGGGTCGGCGGTCCGTGGGTGGGCTCGGAGGCCGTGGAGCCGGGTGACGCGCGTCCGCCATGGGAGGAGGAGCGATGAGATCCGTCACGACGAAGACCGCGCTCGTCTCGGCGCTCGCGCTCGCGGGCCTTCTCGCGACCGCGGGCGATGGGCGGGCGCAGGCACGCGGGGCCCAGCAGCGGGTCGCGCCGCGCTCCACCGACGTCGAGCCCCCCGACGAGCGGCAGGGGGAGGCCCTCGTCGACCGCTTCGCGCGGAGGGCGGGGCAGGCGCTCGGTCTCTCGGCGGACCAGACGCGCCGCCTGCGGGCCGAGCTCCAGACGACGCGGCTCGAGCGGGGCCGGATCACCGCGCGCGTGCGCACGATCCGGCAGGAACTCGCAGGGCTGGTGCGCGAGCCCGCGGGGGACGAGGCGCGGATCGCCGAGCTCCTCGACGAGGCGATGGCGCTCGAGGTCCGGGCCGCGCAGGTGCTCGTGGACGAGCAGCGACGGCTGGCCGGGTTCCTGACGCCGGTCCAACGCGCCCGGGTGCTCTGGCTGCGCCAGCGCCTGGCCCAGGCGGCGTCCGACAGGGCCGGGGCCGGCGTGCCCTGAATCGCGGCGGCGCGCCGCCCTCAGGCTTGTTCCGGTGCGAAGGCCGTGGCATCTTCGGCACCGTGAGCAACGACACTCGGCCGTTCCCGACCACCACGCAGGCGCCCGAAGGCGAGCTGGCGCTCGCCGCCCGCACGCTCATCACCGAACGGATGCGCGGGATCCGCAAGGCCGTCGGCCGGAGGCTGTCTCCCGGAGACATCGTCCTCAGACCCGCCGCTCCCGACGTGCGCAAGCATCTGTTCGAGGAAGCCTGCGAGCTGTACTGGAACGAGCTGAGCTGGGAAGAGATCACCGACGAGGAGCTCGTCGGCGACGACGAGCTGACCGAGATGGTGTTTCCGGGGCTCCTCGCCCTGATCGATGCATTCCTGCCGCGTTCCCGGAACGGAGAGCCCGACCGCGACCGCGAGCACCGGGACGTGGCGCACGACTTCCTCACCTGGCTGGCAGCCCGTCTCGTCGAGCTCCGGACGTCGACGCCCGAGTCCGAGGCGGACCGGGACCGCATCCGGCGCCAGAAGGCCGTCACCGACGAGCTGATCGACCTCATTGCCTTCCGTCTTTGCTCCCTTACGAACGAAGAGATCGCGACCTACCAGAGCCGATAGCGGCCCGCCGGAGGGACGCCGGGTCGCGGGACGTACGCAGGCTCGTCCATACCAGACAGAGAACGACGACGTGAACACGATCGTTTGCATCAAGCGTGTGCCCGACTCGGCCACGCGGATCCGAATCGCTGCGGGGGGGCGGCACATCGATCCCTCGGGGGTGAAGTACGTCGTGAACCCGTACGATGAGTTCGCGCTCGAGGAGGCCATCCGGCGCAGGGAGGCGGCGGGCGGAGGAACCGTCACGGCGATCTCCGTGGGTCCGCCCGAGGCCGCCGAGGCGCTGCGCACGGCCCTCGCGACCGGCGCCGACGAGGCCGTGCTCCTCGTCTCCGAGGCGACACACGATGGCCGGGCCGTGGCCCGCGCCCTCGCGGACGAGATCGGGGGCCGCGAGTTCGACCTGCTCCTGTTCGGCAAGCAGGCGATCGACGACGACAACATGCAGGTGCCGCAGATGGTGGCCGAGTTCCTCGGTCTGCCCTGTGCCACGGTGGTCGTCGCTCTGGACATCGAGGACGGCCACGCCGTGGCCCGGCGCGAGGTCGAGGGCGGGCACGAGGTCGTCGAGTTCGACCTCCCGGGGGTCGTCTCCGCCCAGAAGGGTCTGAACGAGCCCCGCTATCCGAGCCTCAAGGGCATCATGGCGGCGAAGAAGAAGCCGCTCGACGAGAAGCCCGTGACGCTCGCCGAGCCGGCGCTCGAGCTCGTGTCGCTGGAGGAGCCCCCGGCCCCGTCGCAGGGCCGCATCGTCGGCGAAGGTCCCGATGCGGTGCCCGAACTGGTGTCGGCGCTGCGCGAGGAAGCGAGGGTGCTCTGATGCCCGACGTCCTGGCGTACGCCGAGGTCCGCGACGGGACCGCGGGGAAGGCCGCCCGCGAGGTGACGGGGCTCGCGCGCTCGATGGCCGATGCGCTCGGGGGGGAGGCGCACGTGATCGCGGTCGGCGGCACCGGCACGGCCGACGCGGTGGCGGGTCTATCCGGGCTGGGGGCCGCGCGGATCCTGGTGGCGGAGGCCCCCGGCCTCGAACCGGACTCCCCGGACGTGGCGGCGGCCACGGTGGCGGCGCGGGTGTCCGCGGGCGGCTACGCCGCCGTCCTGTTTCCGGCCAGCGCGCGCGGGAAGGATCTGGCCCCACGGGTCGCGGCCCGGCTCGACCGCGGCCTCGCCACGGAGATCGTCGCCTGGGAGCTGTCCGACGGCGCGCTTGCCGTGAGGCGTCCGATGTTCGCGGGGAAGGCTATCGCGACCCTCCGATTCGAGGACGCGCCGGCCCTCATGACGGTCCGGGCCAACGTGTTCACGCCCGAGAGTCGCGACGGCGCGGGCCGGGTCGAGCGTATCGAGCCCGTGGGCGAGCCGCGCATCCGCGTCACGGCGGTCGAGCAGAGCGAACGCGACCGTCTCGACGTGTCCGAGGCGACGATCATCGTCTCCGGCGGCCGCGGGATGCAGGACCCCGCGAACTGGCACCTGCTCGAGGACCTCGTCGCCGCGCTGGGTGACGAGGCGACGCTGGGTGCCAGCCGCGCCGTGGTCGATGCCGGCTGGCGTCCGCACGGGGAGCAGGTGGGTCAGACCGGGAAGACCGTTTCGCCGGACCTGTACTTCGCGGTCGGGATCAGCGGCGCGATCCAGCACCTGGCGGGGATGCGCACCGCCAAGGTGATCGTGGCCATCAACCGGGACGCCGACGCGCCGATCTTCTCGGTGGCCGACTATGGCGTCGTCGGCGACCTGTTCGAGATCGTGCCGCGGCTGGCCGAGGCCATCCGCGAGGCGCGTCGCGAGGAGTGAAGCTGCCCCGGGTCGCCGGACGCGAGACGATGTGAGATGAGCTTCAAGGAGATCCACAGGCCGCTGGTCGAATGGGCCGAGCGGGGCGAAACGGCCGCCGTGGCCACCCTGATCGGCGTGCGACGCTCGGCCCCCCGCGATCCCGGAGCCCGCTTCGCGGTCTCGGAGGGGGGGCACATCGCCGGCTCCGTGTCGAGCGGGTGTGTCGAGGGCGACCTCCACGAGCGCCTCCGCGGGCTCCTCGCGGGCGACGAGCCCGGAATCGTCTCGTACGGGATCAGCGACGAGCTCGCCGCGACGGTCGGGCTCTCGTGTGGCGGCGAGATCGACGTGTTCCTCGATCGCCACGACCCCGAAGATCCGGTCTGGCCGGCCCTCGCCGCCGCGCTCGTCGCCGGTGCGCCGGTGGTGCTCGTCACGGGTCTCGACGGGCCCGTCCGCTCGCGCCACATCCTCGTCGGCTCGGGGGGCGCCGTGGGTACGCTGGGCGAGGCCGGCGCCGACGCGCGCGCCCGGGAGCTCGCCGCGCCGCTCCTCGGACGCTCGGGCACCGCGCGGGACGCAGGGGAAGAGTCCGAATCCGGCGGCGAGCTGTTCGCCGAGTCGTACGCGCCGCCGCCCCGGCTGGCCATCGTCGGTGCCACCCCGGTGGCCGAGGCGCTGTGCGCGTTCGCGGCCCGCGACGGGTTCGAGGTGGTCGTCATCGATCCCCGGGGCGCGTTCGCGTCGCCCGACCGCTTCCCCGGGGCGCACGCGGTGATCGAGGCGTGGCCGGACGAGGCGCTGGAGGAGATCGAGGCCGACCGGTTCACGAGCGTCGTCGTGCTGACCCACGACGCGAAGCTCGACGAGCCGGCGCTCGCCGGAGCACTCGCGGCGGGGTGCGGCTACGTAGGGCTTCTCGGCGGGCGTCGCACGCAGACGGCGCGGCGCGAGGCGCTGCGCGAGCGCGGCGTCTCCGAGACCGATCTCGAGAGGATCCACGGCCCCGTGGGGCTCGACATCGGCGCGCGGAGCCCCACGCAGATCGCGGTTTCGATCCTCGCCGAGCTGATTGCCGAAGGACGCGCGCCCTGAGCGGGGCCGGGCGCGAGACCGTCGTGGCCGCCGTGGTGCTCGCCGCCGGCGGCTCGCGCCGCATGGGGGGCGCGTCGAAGCTCCTCCTCCCGTACGGCGGCGCCCCGCTGGTCCGGGCGAGCGTCTCCGCGGCGCTCGCGGCCGGGTTCGAGGAGGTCGGCGTCGTCGTGGGTCACGATGCGGATGCGGTCGCGGCGGCGCTCGCCGACCTGCCCGTCCGCCGGATCGGGAACCCCCGCTTCACGGAGGGTCTCTCGACCAGCGTCGAGCGGGCGCTCGCCTGGGCCGCCGGGCGCGCGGACGCCGCGCTCCTCCTCCTCGGAGACGAGCCCGACGTCGATCCCGACGTGATCCGCCGGGTGCTCGCCGAGTGGCGCCGCCATCCGACCGGGGCGTGCCGGACCCGCTACCGCGACCGCGTGGGGCACCCGGTGGTGGTCGCGGTCGGTCTCGCCGGCACCGCACGGGGCGACCGCGGCCTCCGCGACCGGCTGGCTCCCGATCGCGCCGACGTGCACGAGGTCGAGGTCGATCGCCCGGCGCCCCCCGACATCGACACGCCGGCGGACTATCGCGAGGCGCTGGCACGACTTCCGCACTGAATCGCCCGACTCGACAGGGTCCCGACCAGAGGTCGGTCGGGGCGCGGCGAACACAGCGTGGGGCGGGCGATGACCAAGAGAGGCTGGCTGGCCGTCGCGATCCTGGCCGTGTGGGGAGCGACCCTCGGCTTTCACGTCAAGCGGCTCTACTTCCGACCGTATTCCGACCTCCTGGCCGCGGCGGCGCGCACGATCCCGCCGGGAACCGCATATTACGCGGTGTTTCGTGGCGACCGACAGATCGGCTGGGCGCAGACCGACGTGGACACCCTCCCCTCGGCGACGGGCTTCCTCCTGCGCGACCGGCTGATCATCCGCGAGCCGCTCGCCCCCGGTCTCGACCCCATCCGACTCGAGAGCGAGGCTACCCTGGGTCCGACGTTCACGCTCGAGAGGTTCACCCTGAACGCCCAGGGCATCCCGGGAATTCGCCACGTGCAGGGCGAAGTGCATGGCGACTCGACCCTCGACGTGACCCTGCGCGGGGTCGGCGAGACGCGCAGGGAGCGCGTCGCGCTCGAGGAGCCGGTCGTGGTCGCGGCCGCCTGGCCGCTTCGCTTCGCAGCGCGGCGCGAGGTCGAGGCGGGCGAGCGCTACCGCCTCGACATCTACGACCCGCTCGCTGGCGGGCGCCGCCCCGTCGAGATCACCGTGCTCCGCGACGCGGAGCGCACGTTCCCGGACAGCGTGACCGCCGTCGACGGCCGCTATGTCACGGCGCGCCGCGACACGGTGCACGCCTGGGAGGTCGAGCACGACGTCTCCGGGCTCGCCATGCGGGCCTGGGTGGATGAGGACGGCCGGATCCTCGAGGCGTCCCTCCCCGGCGGGATCCGGCTCGAGCGCACGGCGTTCGAGTTCGCGTATTTCGGTGAGCACGTGCCGGACCGGGTCCCGGGTCCTGTGCCGCCGGGGGCCGGCGATGAGGGGGGCGCCGATGGAGCCGCCGACGCGGCGGAAGACGGAGCACGCCCCCGGGAGAGGAATCCATGATTCGACTGGAAGGGCTGACGAAGCGCTACGGCTCGTTCACCGCCGTCGACGGCATCGACCTCCACGCCCGTCGGGGCGAGCTGTTCGGGCTGCTCGGCCCGAACGGGGCGGGGAAGACGTCCACGCTCCGCATGATCGCGGGCATCCTCCGCCCCGACGCCGGTCGAGTGACGGTCGACGGGTTCGACGTCGTGGAAGACCCGTATCGGGCCAAGGCGCGGCTCGGGTACATCCCCGACCGGCCCTTCGTGTACGAGAAGCTCACCGGAGCCGAGCTCCTGCGTTTCGTGGCGGGTCTCTACGGGCAGGACGGGCCCGACATCGAAGAGCGCATCGGCGAGCTCCTCGCGCTGTGGGACCTCGAGGGGTGGGAGGACGAGCTCGTGGAGTCCTACAGCCACGGCATGCGTCAGAAGCTCATCATCTCGTCGGCCCTCGTCCACCGGCCGCGTGCCCTGGTCATCGACGAGCCGATGGTCGGTCTCGATCCGCGGGCCGCGCGGCTCCTCAAGGACCTCCTGCGGGCGTTCGCCGAGAGCGGAGGCACGGCGCTCATCTCGACGCACACGCTGGAGTTCGCGGAGACGCTCTGCGACCGGCTGGCCGTCATCGCGAACGGCCGGATCATCGCGCTCGGGACGATGGGGGAGCTCAAGACCCAGGCGGAGTCGGACGACAGCGGTCTGGAGCAGATCTTCCTCCGGCTCACGGGTGGCGAGGCACAGCGGGAGCTCATGCGCGTGCTGGCGGGCTGAGCGATGGAAGCCGACACGGTCGAGGCGGTCGATGCGCGCTCGTTCCCGGCTCCTGAGCCGATCCCGGTGGGCCGCACCATCCTCCTCCTCCTCAAGCCGAAGATGCTCGCGGTGCTCGGGCGCGGGGCGAACGGGCGCACCCTCGGCACGCGGATCCCGGTCCTCCTGCTGTCCGCCGCGGGCGCGTTCGCGCTCCTGTTCCTGGTGGGGACGCGGCTCCTCCGGAGCCTGAGGGAGGTCCCCGAGGTGGGACCGCTGCTCGCCTCGAAGCTGCTCGGGCTCGCGCTTCTCCTGTTTCTCGGGATCCTGCTCCTGTCGAACCTCATCGCCGCCCTGTCCTCGTTCTTCCTCGCGAAGGACCTCGGCACCGTCCACGAGGCGCCGGTCGACTGGGCGGGGCTGTACGGAGCGCGGCTGCTCGAGACGCTGGGGAGCTCGTCGTGGATGGTCCTCCTCATGGTGCTGCCTGTGCTGGCGGCCTATCAGGCCGTGTACGGCGGTGACGCCGGCTTCTACGGGCTCGCGTTCCTCACGCTCGTCCCCTATCTGCTCATCCCGGCCGCGCTCGGAAGCGCGATCACGCTGATCCTGGTGCGCGTGTTCCCCGCCAGGCGGACGCGCGACATCCTCGCGTTCGTCTCGGTGATCGCCGGGGCGCTGCTCGTCGTAGGTCTGCGCGTGCTGCGTCCCGAGCGGCTCGTGAACCCCGAAGGGTTCCGGAACCTCGTGGACTTCCTCGAGGTGCTTCGGGCGCCGTCCTCGCCCTGGCTCCCGTCGGAGTGGATGGCGCAGACCCTCGTCGGTCACCTGGAGGGCACGTTCGACCCCTTCTGGCTGTGGATGCTGTGGTCCACGGCGGCGGCGTTCGTGGCCGGGGGCGCCTGGCTCCACGTCCGGCTCTATCCGCGCGGGTTCACGCGCGCCCAGGAGGGGGCGGAGAGCGGGCACCGGCGGAGCCCGCTGTGGCGCCTGCTGGCGGCGGTCCTCAAGCCGCTGAGCCTCGAGCGGCGCGAGATGGTGATGAAGGACGCGCGCGTGTTCTTCCGCGACGCCACGCAGTGGTCGCAGCTCCTCGTGCTCGGGGTGCTGCTCTTCGTGTACGTCTACAACATCCGGGTGCTCCCCATCCAGTCGAACGAGGTCATGAGCCGCTTCCTCGTGTCGATGGTCGTGTTCCTGAACCTCGCCCTGGCCGGGTTCATCCTCGCGGCGGTCGCCGCGCGCTTCGTGTTCCCGGCCTACAGCCTCGAGGGGCGGACCCTGTGGCTGCTGCGCTCGTCGCCGCTACCGACCGACACGTTCGTGTGGTCGAAGTACTGGTCGGGAGCCGTCCCCCTCCTCGTGCTGGCGCTCGGGCTGACCCTGCTCACGAACCGGATTCTCGGTGTGGGCTCCTCGATCATGGCGCTCTCGCTCGTGAGCATCGGCGCGCTCACGCTGGCCCTGGTAGCCCAGGCGCTCGCGTGGGGCATCGCGATGCCGAGGTTCGAGACCGGGAACGCCGCGCAGATCCCGACGTCGCTGGGGGGCATGCTGTTCATGCTGGGCGCGCTGGCCACGCTGGCGGCCGTGCTCTTCTCGCAGTTCTTCGCGCTGCGCGGGTACGTGCGGAGCGGGCTTCCATGGCGCGAGACGCGCGACCCGACGGGCCTCGAGCTCGGCATCGCCCTGGGCGCCACGCTGGCGATCACGCTGGTGACCGGGGTGTGGCCGTACCTCTCGGCGAAGCGCTGCGTCCGGGCCGGAGCGGCATAGAGCGGCCGCACGCCGGTCCACGCCGGCCGTGGTGTGGAGGGCCGTTCGGGCTCCGGCGGGGCTCCGGGTTCGGAGATTCCGGGTAGTCCGGGGAAGACCCTCCCGGAGGCTCAGCCGTGGCGGCCGCCGCGCGCGTAGTGCGACTCGAGGCGGTGCTTCGCGTCCCGGATCTCCTGGTCGGTGAACACGCCCTCCTGCTGCGCCCGCACCATCTCGTCGCGCTGCTCCCGGGTCAGGAGGCCGAGCTCCACGGCGATGTCTCCGAACCGGAGCCTCGGGTACCGACGCTGCTCCTCGAGGATGCGCGACACCTCTTCCGGATCGAGCAGGTTCCGGAGGATCGCGACCGTCCCCAGTGCAAAACGCCGCGGCATTGGCATCCTGCTGCGCGGGTCGAGGACGTCGTTCAGCTCCTGGAGAAGCGGCGAATCCACTGCCGGCGGTTCCCACGTTCCGTCGGCCTCGTCTTCCGGCTCGACCGTCTCGCCGCCGGAGACGTACGGCGGCAGGAACGAGATCTCCTCCGCATCGCCGGCCTCGAGCCCCGCGGCGAACTCCTCGTACGCGGAATCGGTCCCGTCGGAATCGTCGCTCTCGTCGTCCCGATCGGGCCCCGGCGGGGAAGAGTGACCGGCGGAAGCGTCCGCCCGCTCCTCGGTGCCATTGACCCCGGCGGAGGGCGCCTTATCGCCCCGGAACGACCGGAATAGCGCGGTGGCACGCAGGTCGGGCCTCGCGACCGGTAGGGCTCGCGGACCGCGGGCCACGCAGGCCGCAGGCCGCATCCGCCACGGGCCGAGGAGCGCGAGGAAGCCCGACACGGAGGCGAGAACGCACGCGAGCGGGTCGCCGGCGAGCAGCCCGCTCGCCGCGGCCACGGCCGACATGGATGCCACCACCCCCGATGTGGATCGCCTCGCGCTCATCGCTTCCCGCGGTCCTCCGGCTTCCGAGGGACACCCGTCGGGTGTCCAACTCGAACAAACATCACCGCTTCCGCGCGTTCGAGGAGCAATTCCCGCGCCACCTTCGGCACGAGGATGCCGAAGTGCGTTGGGGGGGCCGTGGTTACGCGTCGCGCGGCGTCTCCGTGGGTTCCGGCCCGGGACCTCGGGCTCGCCAGATTTTCCATCGGTCCATGACCCGATTTCCCCGTACGACCGTGAAATGGTCGAACTGCGCCACGGTCAGACAGGAGTGATTCGGCAGGATCCGCACCCGGGTCCCGACCGGCAGGGCGGCGGAGAGGATCGCATGCTCCTGGCTCACCGAGACTACCCGGGTCCCGGAATCCGGCACGGGATCGTACAGGCTCCCGTACACGCGGCCGTAGTGCGGGGGCGAGTCCGGGCCGAGGTCCTTGGACAGGACGAGCGCCCCCGCGTCCGACACGCTGCGGCCGGCCCCGGCGTTCGTGGAGACGATGGTCGAAAGGACGGTGACGGCGGGGCGGTCGAGATCGCAGGCCCCGAGCCTCGCCTGCGTGTAGTCGTAGAGCGCGTAGTTGCCCGGCCGCGCCTCATCCACGCCGTCGAGCGACCTCGCCAGCGACATCGCGGGCGTCGATCCCACCGAGAGGACGCCCGGGTCGACGCCCGCCTCGCGCAGCCGGGCCCCGAACTCCACCATCACACGGCGCTCCTCCTCGGCGATCTCGACGATGGCGTCGGGGGATTCGGCGTGGTACGCGTGCCCGGAGTGCGTCAGGCAGCCGACGAGCCGGAGGTCCGGCGCGTCGGCGATGCGGCGCGCGAGCGCGAGCGCGCGCTCGGACTTCGGATCGACGCCGGTGCGGCCGTATCCGCAGTCCACCTCGAGCCACACCATGAACGGATGGCGCTCGCGCTCGAGGGCATCGATCGCCTCGTCGGACTCGACGGTCACGCCCACGACGTCCGCGAGCGCGCGCACCTCGTCCATCCGCGTCGGATTGAGGGGGAACGCCCACGTGATGTCGCGGAACCCGTCCCGCGCGAAGACCCACGCCTCCTCGAGCGTGGAGACCGTGATCCCGGAGGCCCCCGCGGTACGCTGCATGCGGGCGATCTCGAGGCATTTGTGCGTCTTGATGTGGGGCCGGAGACGCACTCCGAGCGTCCGGGCACGCGCGCTCATGCGCTCGAGGTTCGCCTCGAGGCGGTCGAGGTCGAGCAGGAGCGCCGGGGTGGCGAGGTCTTCGACGGTGCGGCTCGCGGAGGCTGTCATGGCCGCGAAGGTAGTCGCCGTCACGCGTTCCCGCTAAACTCGTGGAGGGAGAACAGGGTCACCCCCTGGACGCGGTGACCCGACGCCGATCGAGGTCGTCTTATTCGCAAGGAAGAGGACATCCCCGGAATCGGGCCGGAAGGCCGTGTCCCCGAGGAGCCCTCGGACGGGGCTGTCGTGCGCGATGTCCTGGCGGGAGACGACGATGCGTTCGCGATTCTCGTCAGACGGTACAAGGACGTGCTCTACCGCTACGCGGAGCGCATGACCGGCCGCCCGGACGACGCCGCGGATGTGGTCCAGCAGGCGTTCATCAAGGGCTTTCGCAATCTGGACCGTTGTCGCGAGCCCGAGAGGGTCGGAGGATGGTTGTTCCGGATCGCGGTCAACCTGTGCAAGGACCACCTCAAGGGCCGGGCACGGCG
>Ga0299913_10003710_pt1 | contig 12588 bp, 9 predicted proteins | sample RVTome_9_FD_201360 | JGI IMG/M metagenome (GOLD analysis project Ga0299913, IMG submission 201360) | Soil microbial communities from uranium-contaminated site in the Upper Colorado River Basin, Wyoming, United States - RVT155D38 (version 2) ... | reverse complement strand
CACGACGCTCGGATGCACCGCGAACAGTGCATTGTCGGCAAAGAACTCAACGGTGATCTGCGCGTCGTACTTCGAGTTGATCGCGGCCGTGAACGTCTCGACCGCCACCCGGTCAGAGGCTCGCGAAGCCGTGCCCTCGATGACCACCGGCTCCAAGGGGTTGTCCGTCGTCACCGTGCAACGTGGGTCGCGCGCGAGATTGCGCGCTCGTCGCGAGCCCGGGCTCGAGCTGAACCACGCCGCCCCGTCGAGCCACGCGCCCCACACTGGCATCACCGCGGGTTGGCCGTCACCGTCGACCGTCGCCACCCAGTAGTCGTGCGAGGACGTGAGCCGTTCGACGGCCCACGACCACGGCAGCAGCCCCGAGCCCTCGTCCGCCCCCTGGATCCCGTAACCCGGCATGTACGGACGGCTCGACGTCGGTGTCATCGGCGTAGGGTCGCGCAATGGAACGAACCACGCTCGGTCGCACCGGGATCCAGGTCAGCCGGTACTGCCTCGGCGCCATGATGTTCGGCGCCTGGGGGAACAAGGACCACGACGACAGCCTGCGCATCATCCATCACGCCCTCGACAACGGCCTCAACTTCATCGACACCGCCGACGTGTATTCGGCCGGCGAGTCGGAGGAGATCGTCGGCAAGGCGCTGAAGGGACGCCGCGACCAGGTGGTGCTCGCCACGAAGTTCGTGGCGCCCATGGGGGAGGACACGAACCAGCAAGGCGCCTCGCCGCGATGGATCAAGCAGGAGGTCGAGAACAGCCTTCGCCGGCTGAACACCGACTACATCGACCTCTACCAAGCCCACCGTCCTGACCCCACCGTCGATCTCGACGACACTCTCGCGGCCCTGTCCGACCTCGTGCACCAGGGCAAGGTGCGCGTCATCGGAAGCTCGACGTATCCGGCGGAGCTGATCGTCGAGGCGCAGTGGGTCGCCGAGTCCAGAGGTCGCGAACGGTTTCGCTGCGAGCAGCCGCCGTACTCGATCTTCGCTCGCGGTATCGAAACGGCCGTGCTTCCGACGTGCCAGAAGTACGGCATGGGCGTCATCCCATGGAGCCCGCTCGCTGGTGGCTGGCTCTCCGGCAAGTACCGCCGAGGCGAAGCCACGCCGGACACGAACCGCGCCCGTCGCATCCCGGAACGCTTCAGCTACGACCTTCCCGAGAACCAGCGCAAGCTCGACCTCGTCGAGGAGTTGCTGAAGCTCGCCGCCGACGCGGGCGTGTCGCTCACCCATCTCGCGCATGCCTTCGTGCTGGAGCATCCGGCGGTGACCTCCGCGATCATCGGGCCGCGGACGATGGAACAGCTCACCGATGTGCTCGCTGGGGCCGACGTGCGGCTCACCAACGACGTCCTCGACCGCATCGACAAGCTGGTGCCACCGGGGACCAACGTCAACGCCGCCGACGCGGGCTACTACCCGCCGTCGCTGAGCCGGAAGGCCCGCCGGCGCTCCCGCCGCTGAGCCGTTGGGTCCACCCTCCTTGACTTCGGGCGCCAAATGCCGACGATGAACGGAATGGCCAGCGGTCCCGACGCTGACGCGACCGAGGCGCGGTGGGAAGGACGGCCCTGGCTGGCGCGCGCCATTCGGCTTGGTGTGGCCGCCGCGCCCGTCGCGGCGGCGATCGGATGCAGCAGCATCGTGAGCAAGGCGCTGCCCACGCCTGTGACGACCAGCGGGCTCGTCACCTGGTGGGCGTTCGTGCTCATCGTCTCGTCATCTGCCGTCGTGGTGACCGACCGATTCGCCCGCCGGTTGCTGCCCCTGTCGTTGTTGCTGAAGCTGTCGTTGCCGTTTCCCGATGCGCCACCGTCCCGGCTCAAGGTGGCGATACGGAGCGGAAGTCCGCGACAGCTCGAGAAATGGGCCGCATCCGTCGCCGCTCGTGGGCGGAGGGATCCGAAGGCGGTCGCCGCTCACGAACTTCTTGGACTCGTCACCGCGCTGAGCGTGCACGACCGCCGGTCGCGCGGCCATTCCGAACGGGTTCGCGTGTACACGGACCTGATGGCCGAACAACTCGGCCTGTCCCACGCGGAGGCGGACAAGCTCCGATGGGCCGGGCTACTCCACGACATCGGCAAGATCGCCGTGCCCTCCGACATCTTGAACAAGCCCGGAGCGCCTGACGCGGAGGAGTGGGACACCATCCGACAACACCCTGCGCAAGGTGACCGGCTCATCGAACCGGTACGCGCGTGGCTCGGCGACTGGTCGAAGGCGGCGTACGAGCACCACGAACGGTGGGACGGAAAGGGCTACCCCCGCGGTCTGTCCGGTCATCACATCTCCCTTGCTGGCCGGGTGGTTGCGGTCACCGATTCGTACGAGGTGATGACCGCGACCCGGTCCTACAAGAAGCCCATGTCGGTGAAGGCGGCGCGGGCGGAGCTGGCTCGCTCGGCGGGGACGCACTTCGATCCCGCCATGGTCCGTGCCTTTCTCAGCATTCCCGTCGGTCGGGTCGGGTGGGCGGCTGGCCCCATCGCGTGGTTGGCCCAACTGCCGTTCCTCGCGCAGATCCCGACATGGGCCACGTCGGCGGCCGTTGCGACGAGTGTCGCGGCGACGCCGTTGATCACCGGTGTCGGTCCTGTTGAGGTCGCGCCAACGCCCGCGGCAATCGAATTCGTGGGTACCTTCGATGCTCTCGGTACGGGCGTTGACGCGGGTGGTGTCGATGTCTCCGACGACGTCACGAACGATGCGGCACCCTTCGAAGAGACTGCGACGACCGTTCTGCCGAACGGTGGCCCAGAGCCGGCCACGCCGACGACGCGCCGAGGGTCGGACAAGGAGCCCCAGGGCAAGACGACAACCACGACAACCCCGACGACGTCCACCACGACAACGACCGCTCCGTCGTCGACCACGACCAGCACGACCAGCAGACGGACGATTCCAACGACCCCGGACAACGGAGGCGGCAACGGCAATGGCCAGGGCAATTCCTGACGACAGGGCCCCACGGCTGATGGACTAGTCCGTTTCGCTTGATCTTCGGCCCGGAGTGGCCGAGAGAGACAGGGAATGGACAGCGGTTCCGGCGGGCGGTCACCCGGCGCGCGGTGGGAAGGACGGCCCTGGCTCGCGCGCGTCGTGCGACTGGGTGTCGCGGCGACGCCCATCGCGGCGGCGATCGGGTGCAGCAGCCTCGTAAGCCGCGCCCTGCCCACGCCGGTGAGCAACAGCGGGCTCGTGACGTGGTGGGCCTTCATCCTCGTCGTCTCGACGACCGCGCTGGTCGTGACCGACCGGTTCGTGCGCCGTCTGATGCCCTTGTCCGTGTTGCTGAAGCTCTCGCTGCCGTTTCCGGACGCGCCGCCTTCCCGCATCAAGGTGGCGATTCGAAGCGGGAGCCCGAAGCAACTCGAGCGATGGGCCGCATCGGTCGCAGCGCGCGGTCAGACGAACCCGAAGGCCATCGCCGCCCACGACCTCCTCGGACTCGTCACCGCGCTGAGCGTTCACGACCGCCGCTCGCGCGGCCATTCCGAGCGAGTTCGCGTGTACACGGATCTCATTGCCGAAGAGCTCGGCTTGTCGCGCGACGATGCCGACAAGCTCCGTTGGGCCGGATTGCTCCACGACGTCGGCAAGATTTCGGTGCCGTTCGAGATCTTGAACAAGCCCGGAGCGCCGGACGCCGCCGAGTGGGAGATCATCCGCCAGCACCCTGCAGACGGCGACCGGCTGATCGAACCCGTGCGCGGGTGGCTCGGCGACTGGTCGAGAGCGGTCTCCGAACATCATGAGCGCTGGGACGGAAAGGGCTACCCACGAGGGCTCGCCGGTCACGACATCTCCATCGCCGGTCGGGTCGTGGCCATCGCCGACTCGTACGAGGTGATGACGGCGACCCGGTCCTACAAGAAGCCGATGTCGGTGAAGGCGGCGCGGGCTGAACTCAAGCGGTCCGCGGGGACACACTTCGATCCCGCCATGGTGCGCGTGTTCCTCAGCATGCCCATCCGGCGTGTGGGGTGGGCGGCGGGTCCGGTCGTGTGGCTCGGGCAACTGCCGTTCCTCGCGCAGATCCCGACGTGGGCCGCATCAGCGGCCGTCACGACCAGCATCGCCGCGACTGCGCCGCTGGTGACGGGCGTCGCGCCGGTCACCGCGACGCCTGCGAGCGCCACACCTGCCGTCATCGAACTCATCGATCCTGCGCCCCTCGATACCGAGTCCACACCGACCAGCCTGACGTCCGCCGCAGGCGCGCCCGGCATCGAGTCGACGACGATGCAACCAGCGGCTGACGAGCCGTCGCCGTCGCCGACGCCGCCGTCGCAACCTGACCAGCCGACGAAGCCGGCCAAGGCCGACAAGGCGGACAAGGGCGCGACCCCGACGACCTCGCCGCCCGTCGCTCCAACGATGACGACCAAGCCCCCGAAGGCGAAGGACGGCGACAAAGACGACGGGAGGGAGGAGAAACGCGAGAAGGGATCGTGACCCTCGGTCGCTACATCGACGCCGTCATGCCTCCGTCCACCACGACATACGTGCCGGTGATGTAGCTGGCGTCCTCGGACAGCAGGAATCGAACGACCTTGCCGATCTCCATCGGATCAGCGATGCGGTGCATGGGGATTCGCTCCTCGAGCCGGGCGCGGGCCTGGGGCATGCCGAGTAGCGGCGCGAGCATCGGCGTGTCGACGGCACCCGGGCAGACCGCGTTGACTCGGATCCCTTCCGCGGCGAACGCGTGGGCCATCGAACGAGTCAGGCCGAGCAATCCGGCCTTCGACGAGCAGTAGGCAGGGATCATGCCGTTGCCGCTGAGGGCCTCGACGGACGCGATGCCCACGACGGCCGCGCCGGCACCGACCTCGCGGAGCGCCGGGAGCAGCTCCTTGACGAGCAGGGCCTCGGCGCGAAGGTTCACGTCGACCACGGCATCCCATGCGGCCTCGTCGATGAACGGCACCGGCACTGCTCCACCAACGCCGGCGGCGTGAACGAGGCCCCCTATCGGGCCGAGGGCATCACGGGCGTTGCGGATTGCGGCTGCGAACGTCGACGAGTCCGTCACGTCGAGCTGTTCCGCCGTCGCGGCGACATTGAATCGCTCGCTCGCCTCCTTGGCCGTCGCTTCCGCACCGGCGCCGTCGAGGTCCCACGCCGCGACCGGACGCCCGGCCTCGGCGCACGCCAGCGCGCAGGCGCGGCCGATGCCCGAACCACCTCCGGTCACGACAACTGCTGAGGTCACTCGGCTCTCCTAGGGGATCGATTCGATCAGGTCGTCGAACGAGCGGAAGAGTGCGGGCCGGTTGTGCTGCTCGCGGAGCAGCAACGCGAGGCGACGGCTGCGCACGAGGAGTTCGCGCGCGGCGCGGCCGGGCCACGGGCGGGGGAGCAGCTCGGGCGGCAACAGCGGGTCGTCCGCGAAGATCTCCGAGAACTCGACCGTGACGGACAGCGCGCCGGGCAGGAACACGGCGTCGGCCAGCCGTTCGTGTCGCATCCGCATCGCTTCGAGCGCGTCGGGGACGCCGCGATAGCTGGCGACGAACTGCTCGTAGCGAGCGGCGATGTCGTCGACCGGCCAGAGCCGCTTCACCAACTCGCGCGGGTCGGTGGTGCCCGCGATGCTCAGGTCGTCGGTCGACGCCTGCGCCACGGAGTCGACCACGCCAAGCCGCTCTGCCTCGCCGGCAACGTCCTTCTCCCACCGATGGGGCGAGACGTACAAGGCGTTGGCGATCGCCGCGCCGCCGAGTGCGAGCAACCGGTCGCGAAACGCGTCACGTGCCGACCGCCGCGATTCCGGGATCGCGAACGAAACGAGCCGCCACCTGCGATCCCATCCCCGGCCGGCGTGATCCTGCACGTACGCGAGCCGGTGGCGTTCCATGTTGCTGCCGAGCGCCTGCATGCCCCGCTCGGTCGCGAGGAAACGCGCCGCCCGGCCGCGGCCCTCGCGCCGGAAGAGGCCTTCCTGCACCAGGCGCCGCAGGCAGGAGCGCACCTGCTCGGCGGATTGACCGCACGCCTCGGCGACGGGCAGCAGCTCGTCGGCCACGATCGTGCCGTCCTCGTGGGCCATGCCGAGGACGAGCACTCGGGTGGGGACCACCGTCGCCGACGAGGCGGTCGTTTTCGCCACGACCGTCACTCTGCTCGGCCACGCCAAGAACGTCAATGGAGACCCATAGCGCGACTCCCTGAGCCGCTGATCGCGCGGTGGTGGGTACGCTCTGCCCCGGGAAGGCGGACGGTATGGGCGATTCGAGCGGCGGTGAGCTTCGCAGTGCCAAAGAGGCGTTCGATCGCCACGATTGGTCAACGGCGCTCGAGCTGCTCCAGGAAGCCGACGCTCGCTCACCGCTCGGCGGCGTTGATCTGGAGATGCTCGCAGAAGCGGCTCGGTGGTCGCGCCACTACGAGGTCATGCTCCATGTCTTGGAGCGGGCCGAGTCGCTTCATGAACAAGCAGGCGATCGGTCCGCGTCGGCTCGTGTCGCGCTCGTGCTGTGTCGCGAGCACTTCGTGCGCAACAGCGTCGCGGAGGCCGCGGGATGGCAGCGGCGGGCTGCTCGGCTCCTCGAGGGCGCAGAGGAGTGCTCGTCCCATGGCCATCTGAGTTGGATGGTCGGCCGCGCAGCATGGAGGCGAGACGATTTCGACGTGGCGCTGGGGTGCGCCCGTCGGACGACGGAGGTGGGGCGTCGTGTGGGGGATGCCGACCTTGAGGCGTTGGGTCTGCACGACGAGGGCCATGTTCTGATCGCTCGCGGCGACGTTGAGGAGGGCCGTGCCCTTATCGATGAGGCCGCCGCGATGGGGTCCGCGATCGGGCTGATGGCCGCGGGAACCGTGTACTGCGGTGCCATCTGGGCCTACCGGAACATGGCCGACTGGCGACGAGCGGGCGAGTGGACGGACGCGTCACTGCGATGGTGCGAGCGTCAATCGGTCAGTGGCTTCCCCGGACTCTGTCGGTTCCATCGCGCCGAGGTGCGACGGTTGCGAGGTCAGCTCGACGAAGCCGAACGAGACGCGCTCGAAGCCGCCGACGAGCTGCTGTCCTCGGCTCCGGTCTCTGCCGCTCATGCGTTCATGGAAGTCGGCGAGATCCGCCGTCGCCGCGGCGACTTGGCAGGTGCGAAAGAGGCGTTTCGAAAGTCGCACGAACTCGGCGACAGACCCCAACCGGGTCTCGCTCTGCTTCAACTAGACGAGGGGAACGTCACCGCGGCGCTTGCGAGTATCACCGAGGCACTGTCAGACACGTCGATATTCGGCCAGGAGTTGCGGGCGACGTTGCTCCCAACCGCGGTAACGGCCGCGGTCGCAGCCAACCGCGTCGATCTCGCGCGTCCGGCGGTGGAAGAGCTCGAATCCTTGGCCGACACGTTCGGGACGCCAGCGGTGCGGGCCGCAGCTCATGGCGCACGAGGCGAGCTCGAGCGTGCGGTCGGCGACATTGACGCGGCCACGACCTCATTGCGGGCCGCATGCCGATTGTGGTGCGAGGTCGACGCGCCCTATGAGGCCGCTCGGATTCGGGTCCTCCTGGCCGAAGTGCTCCGCGATGTCGGGAACGAGGCCAGCGCGATCAGCGAACTCGAAGCGGCGCTTGGCACGTTCGAGCGTCTTGGGGCTGCACGGCAGGTCGCGGACGTGCGCGGGAGGATGGCGACCTCAGGAACGCGTGCGCGGCGTGCTCTGGTGTTCACCGACATCGTCGACTCCACCAGGCTGGTCGAGACCCTCGGCGATGCAACCTGGGAGAGCCTGCTCGCTTGGCACGATCGCACCCTACGGGGTTGCTTCGCCGATGCTGGCGGTGAGGAGGTGAATCACGAAGGAGACGGATTCTTCGTCGCGTTCAAGGATCCCACCGCGGCGATCGAGTGTGCCATCACAATCCAGCGGACGCTCGCCGCTCACCGTCGTGATCACGGTTTCGCTCCGCGGCTGCGCATCGGGGTCCATGCCACCGTGACGATCGAGCGCGACGGCGACTATCTCGGCGTTGGAGTGCACGAAGCCGCGCGGATCGGTGCCGCGGCCGCAGCCGACGAGATCCTCGTAAGTTCTACGGCGATTTCCTCCGCGGAACACCGATTCAGCATCCGGGACTCACGCGAGGTCCAACTCAAGGGACTGACGACTCCCATCGAGGTTTCCACGATCGGCTGGCAGTAACGCCCTCGACTGCTGGTACCTACATCTCGTGGAGGCCGCACTCCGTCTTGTCGAGGTCGGCCCAGCGCCCGGCGCGTGGGTGGTCACCGTTGCCGACCGGCTGGGTGCACGGCATGCAGCCGATGGACGGATAGCCCTGCCGCGTCAGCGGATTGACCGGCACGTCGTGGTCGTCGATGTAGCCGGCGACGTCCCTGTCGGACCAGGTCGCCAGCGGGTTGATCTTCACGAGGCCGCGAAGGTCCCGGGCGATGATCGGCGCGCTCTCGCGGGCGGCGGCCTCGACGCGGCGCAGCCCGCTCATCCATGCCGCCTTGCCCATCAACGCGCGGTCGAGCTGGCCGACCTTCACCGCCGAGCAGCAGTTCTCCGGATCGATCTTCCAGAGCTCTTCGTCGTGGTGCTTGACCGTCATGATGCGGAGATTGAGGCCGTAGTGGCGGCGCACGTTCTCCATGGTCTCGAGCGTCTCGGGGAAGTGGTAGCCGGTGTCGATGAAGACGACCTCGATCGCGGGGAACACCTTCACGGCGAGGTCGACGAGCACGGCGTCGGTCATCGACGCACTGAGGCAGAGGTGCGGTGCGAAGTTGTCGACGCCCCACTGGATGATCTTGGACGCCGGCAGCCGCTCGAACTCGCGGTTGAGCTCCGCCAGCTCCTCGTCGCTGTACTGCGGGAGACTCGACAGCGGATTCGGCTCCAGGATCATGTCGCGCACTCCGAGTCACCGGTCTCGGCCACGTACGGGCCCGTTTCGTCGTAGTCGACGTAGTACTCGGGGCCGTCCTCCGGCGTCGGGAACTCGTCGAGCTCCTTGAGATCCTGGGCCACGACCTTGGCGCCACCGACGCGGTCGAGCCACGAGCGGAAGACCTCGCCGGCCTCGCGCTCTTCGGCGAACCGGCGCACGACCCTGACGGCGGCTTCCGGTGCGTTCTTCGCGGGCAGGCGGAGGGCCTTCTCGCCGAAGTGCACCTGGGTCTGACCGACGTAACCGCCGAGCAGCATCTGGTAGCCGGGTGCGGCCTTCCCGTGCGCTCGGCGCTCCGCACCGAAGAAGCCGATGTCGGAGATGTGGTGTTGCCCGCAGGAGTTCGTGCAGCCGGAGATGTTCGTCCGTATGCCACCGACATCGGCCAGGCCGGCTTCGTCGAGCGCCGCGCCGATGGCGTCGGCCAGGCCTCGAGACTGGGTGACCGCGAGGTTGCAGGTGTCCGCGCCCGGGCAGGCGACGACGTCGCGTGCGAGCTCGGCGCCGGGCTCCGCCATGCCGATCGTCGTGAGCCGGTCGAACAGCTTCGGCAGCTGCTCTTCGGTCAGATCTCGGAATGCGAAGTTCTGGCGGTTGGTCACGCGAACGTCGAAGGCGAACTCGCGCTGGATCGCGGCCAGCGCGCGGAACTGATCAGACGTGACGTCGCCGAGCTTGGCGAACGCGATCGCCGAGACGGTGCCCTTGGCGTTGCCCCGGATGACGTTGGCCTCTTGCCAGCGCTCGTAGGCGCTGTTGGAACGAATCGCGACGGGTACGCCTTGACCCATCGGCGTCGGGACGATGGTCGCGTGCACGCCGGCAGGTGCGTCGCCTTCCTTCTGCACGGCTTCGGGAATGCCGCCGGGCCACGATGACGACGCGAGGAGGAACCGGCGCTCCTTCAGGATGCGAGCCTGCAGCTCGTCCCAACCCATCGTGTCGACGAGCCACTTCATGCGGGCGCGCAGCTTGTTGTCACGGTTGCCGTGGTTGGAGAACACGCGCAGGATCGCTTCGAGCGTCGGCATCAGCTCTTCGCGTGGCGTGAACTCCTCGAGCGCGAGCGCTGGGTGGGGGTTCGCTCCCAGACCACCGGCGACGAACACTCGGAAGCCGCCCTCGAGCTCACCCGCGTCGTTCTTGCGCGCGGTGGCGACGACACCGACGTCGTTGAACATCGCCTGACCGCAGTCGGTCTCACAGCCCGAGAAGTTGATCTTGAACTTGCGGGGGAGTCGCTGCGCGAGCGGATGACGGAGGAAGTGCTGGAAGGCCGCCTCGGCCCACGGCGTGACATCGAGGTACTCGAACGGGCAGGCGCCCGCGAGGTGGCAAGCCTGCACGTTGCGCACGGTGTCGCCGCACGCCTCACGCGTGGTCATGCCGACCGACGCGAGCTCGCGCAGCACCGCGGGCACGGTCTCGAGGTCGACGAAGTGGAACTGGATGTTCTGTCGGGTGGTGATGTGGCCCCAGCCACGCGAATACGTGTCCCCGATGTGGCCCATCATGTCGAGCTGCTCGGGCGTCAGCCGGCCGTACGGGATCTTCACCCGCACCATCTGGTTGTGGCCGCCCTGGCGCTGGCCATAGATCCCGTTGTTGAGACGGAAGACGCGGAAGACGTCGTCGTCGAGCTCGCCCGCGAGGTAGCGGCGCAGCTGCGTCTCGAACTTGGTGATGTCAGCGAGCTGAGCCGGGTCGATCTCACGCTGCAGCATGAAGAGCTCTCCTGAGAGCGGACCTGAATATCCGAATGGAAATCCGACCTGCCTGATCGGGATTCACAGTGTTGCAAACCCGACCGGCCTTATCAACATTCCCGCTCCGGTCGTTTGACTCCTGCCTGGGGCGCTACGTACCCCGGAGGAGCTCGGCCACGCGAAAGGCCAGGTCGAGGGACTGCCGCCCGTTGAGCCGGGGATCGCACATCGTCTCGTAGCGGTCGTCCAGGTCGGCGTGGCCCAGTTCCTCGGCCCCGCCGAGGCATTCCGTGACGTCGTCACCGGTCAGCTCGACGTGGACGCCGCCGGGCCAGGTGCCCTCCGCTTTGTGGGCGGCGAAGAACCCGGCGATCTCCGAGATGATGACGTCGAAGTCCCGGGTCTTGCGACCGGTGTCCGAGGTGAAGGTGTTGCCGTGCATCGGGTCGCAGCACCACACCACCGGGTGGCCGGCGTCCGTCACGGCCCGGAGGATCGGAGGCAGGGCGGTCCGCACGTTGCCCGCGCCCATGCGCGCCACCAACGTGAGCCGTCCGGGCGTGCGGTCGGGGTTGAGCGCCTCGCAGAGCGCGACGGCCTCGTCGGGCGTCGCCGAGGGCCCCAGCTTCACCCCCGCTGGATTGCCGATGCCGCGGGCGAACTCCACGTGGGCGCCGTCGAGCTGCCGGGTGCGCTCGCCGATCCACAGCAAGTGGGCGGAGCAGTCGTACCAGTCACCGGTGAGCGTGTCCTGGCGGGTGAGCGCTTCTTCGTACCCGAGGATCAGGGCTTCGTGGCTCGTGTAGAAGTCGACCTCGTGGAGCTTGGGCTCGGACTCGGTGTCGAACCCGCACGCCTTCATGAACCGCAGCGCCCGGTCGATCTCGCCGGCCACCTGCTCGTACCGCTGACCCTGCCGGCTCGAGGCGACGAAGTCTTGGTTCCACTGGTGCACCCGTGAGAGATCGGCGAAGCCACCTTTGGTGAACGCCCGCAGCAGGTTCAGCGTGGACGATGACTGGTGGTACACCGAGAGCAGCCGCTCGGGATCAGGGGCGCGGGCGGCGGCCGTGAAGGCGATGTCGTTGACCATGTGGCCGCGGAACGCCGGCAGCTCGGCTCCGTCGATGGTCTCGGTGGCCTCCGTGCGGGGCTTGGCGAACTGGCCGGCGATGCGACCGACCTTCAACGCGGGCACGCCGGAGGAGTAGGTCAGCACGACGGCCATCTGGAGGATGACCTTCAACTTGTCGCGGATCGAATTGGCGGAGAACGAGTCGAACGACTCGGCGCAGTCACCCGCCTGGAGCAGGAAGGCCGCGCCATTGGCCACCCGCCCGAGGTCGAGGGTGAGGCTGCGGGCCTCCCCGGCGAACACGAGCGGCGGGAGCGACGCGAGCTGCTTCAGAACGCGGTCGAGCGCCGCTTCGTCAGGCCATTCGGGCTGCTGGCCGGCAGGGCGGTCACGCCACGACGACGGCGACCAGTCGGCAGACACGGCAAAATCCTGACTGGTGCGCGGCCACTGCGCAAAGCGCGATTGTTGGCCCTCATGAACGAGCACACGGTTCAAGGGTCGGGGGAGCCGCTGGTCCTGCTGCACGGAGGCCTGTCCGACAGCACGAGCTGGGGCGCGCAGATCCCGAAGCTTGCGGAGACGTACCAGACGTTTGCGTTCGACCGCCGGGGCCACGGGCGCTCACCGGACACGGACGCGCCGTTCGACTACGACGAGATGGCGGACGAGACCGTGACGTTCCTCGAGGAGGTGGTCGCCGGCCCCGCGCATCTGGTGGGGTGGAGCGACGGTGGCATCGTGTCGTTGCTCACGTCGATGAAGCGGCCGGATCTGGTTCGCCGGCAGGTGCTGATCGGTGCGAACTTCCACCACGAAGGGATGCACCCGGCGTTCGACCTCGGCGACGACCCCGAGGCCGAAGCCGTGGCCGCGCTC
>Ga0299913_10003709_pt1 | contig 12590 bp, 14 predicted proteins | sample RVTome_9_FD_201360 | JGI IMG/M metagenome (GOLD analysis project Ga0299913, IMG submission 201360) | Soil microbial communities from uranium-contaminated site in the Upper Colorado River Basin, Wyoming, United States - RVT155D38 (version 2) ... | reverse complement strand
GCGCGGCGTCACCATCCTGCTCGTGGAGCAGAACGCGCGTCTGGCGCTGGAGGCCGCCAGCCGCGGCTACGTGATGGAGTCCGGAACGATCACGCTCTCGGGAGAAGCGAGCGCGCTGCTCCACGACGAGCGCATCCGGGAAGCTTATCTCGGCGAAACCAGGTCGGCCTGAGTGGTGAAGCTGTCGGCGTAGAACTCGTCCTCGGGCAGCCTGCACTGCTGCGTGAAGTCGCGCCTTGCCGCGTCCACCATCACCGGCACGCCGCAGGCATAGACCTGGTGCGCCGACAGGTCGGGGAAGTCCTGCATCACGGCGCGGTGCACGAAGCCGGTGCGCCCGGTCCAGCGGTCCTCGGGCAGGGCCTCCGAGACGACCGGGACGTACTTGATCGGCCATTGCCGGGCGAGCGCGTCCATGTACAGGTCCTTGGGGCGGCGGCCGCCCCAGTACAGCACCATCGAGCGCGCGATGTTCCTGCGCAAGGCGTGCTCTATCACCGACTTGATCGGCGCGAAGCCGGTGCCGGAGGCGACCAATACGATCGGCTTGTGCGAGTCTTCGCGCAGGAAGAAGGTGCCGAGCGGCCCTTCGAAGCGAAGGATGTCGCGCTCCTTCATCTTGCCGAATACGTGGTCGGTGAACTGCCCGCCGGGCACATGGCGCACGTGCAGCTGGATGAGCTCATCGTCGTGCGGCGCGTTGCCCATGGAGAAGCTGCGCCGCGAGCCGTCCTTGAGCAGGAACTCGATGTACTGGCCGGCGAGGAACTGCAGGCGCTCGTTCGCCGGCAGCTTGAGGTGAACCCCCATGACGTCGTCGGCCAGGCGCTCGAGCTTCTGCACCCGGCAGGGCAGCGTCCGGACCGGGATGTCCTTGGCCGCGGCGATGGTGCGCGCCTCCACCACCAGGTCGGTGAGCGGACGGGCCTGGCAGAAGAGCGCCTTGCCTTGCGCTTTGTCTTCGTCCGTGAGGGCCTTCTTCTGGTACACGCCGTAATCCACCCGGCCTTCGAGGATCCGGCCCTTGCAGCTGCCGCAGGCGCCGTTGCGGCAGCCGTAGGGCAGCACGATGTCCTGGCGCAGGGCGGCGGTGAGCACAGATTCGCCCTCCTGCACCTCGAAAGCGTGGCCGCTGGGTTGGACGGTTACCTTATGCATAAAATGGGCGAATGGACGAATGTTAGGGTATGAGCGGCCTCCTGGTATTGACCAACCTGCCTGACCGCGCCGCCGCCGAGCGGATCGCCGAAGCGTTGATCGGCCAGCAGCTCGCCGCCTGCGTGAATATTCTCGCACCCTGCCGCTCGGTCTACCGCTGGAAAGGCGCTGTGCAGCACGACGAAGAGCATCCCATGCTCATCAAGACGACGGCCGAGCGCTACCCTGCGCTGGAGCAGGCTCTGCGCGCGGCCCACCCCTATGAACTCCCGGAGATCATTGCGGTCCCAGTCGAGCGCGGCCTGCCCGCCTATCTGGCATGGGTCGCCGGGGAAACGAACCCTTGAAGAGAATTCTCCTTTTCGTCGCGTGCCTGGTGCTCGCCCTGCCGGCGACGGCCCAGCTCAAGCTCGGCGGCTCGGGCGACGATCTTCTCGAGCCGGAGAAGGCGTTTCGCTTTTCCGCCCGCGTCCTGGACGCGTCGAGCGTCGAGGTCGGCTTCGTCATCGCCGACGGCTACTACATGTACCGCGAGCGCTTCAAGTTCTCCGCCGAAGGCAATCCGCGGGTGCGGCTGGGCGCCGCCGAGCTGCCGCGCGGGCAGAAGCACAAGGACGAGTTCTTCGGCGAGGTGGAGACCTACCGCAAGGCGGTGCGCATCCTCCTACCGGTCGAGGGCGATGGAAGCTTCGACCTGAGCGTCACCTCGCAGGGCTGCGCCGACGCGGGGGTGTGCTATGTGCCGATGGAGTCGAAGGCAAGGCTGCAGCTTGCCGCTTTCGGCGACGCGCCGGGCACGCCGCGCTTGTCGATTTTCGCCACCGACATCGAGATCGCGCGCCTGTTCGAGGGCAGCCTCCTGCTCGTGCTCGGCGGGTTTTTCGTTTTTGGCCTGCTGCTGACGTTCACCCCCTGTGTGCTGCCGATGATACCGATCCTGTCCGGCATCATCGCCGGCGAGGGCCGGAGCCTGAACCGGCCGCGTGCCCTGGCGCTGTCGCTCGCCTATGTCTTGGGCATGGCGGTAGCGTATGCAGTGGCGGGCGTAGCGGCCGCCTTTTCAGGGTCGCTGCTCGCGGCCGCGCTGCAGAATGTCTGGGTACTCGGCGCCTTTGCGCTGGTGTTTGTGGCGCTGGCGCTCTCCATGTTCGGCTTCTACGAGCTGCGGCTGCCCGGATTCGTGCACCAGCGCCTGGACTCCGCGCACCGCGGGCTGAAAGGCGGGCGCATCGCGTCGGTGGCGGGCATGGGCGTGCTCTCGGCGGTCATCGTCAGTCCCTGCGTAGCGGCGCCGCTCGCCGGCGCTCTGCTCTACATTTCGCAGACGCGCGACATTGCCATGGGGGGCGCTGCGTTGTTTGCCATGGCGCTGGGCATGGGCGTGCCGCTGGTCGCGGTCGGCGTCTCGGAGGGCGCGCTGTTGCCCAAGGCGGGCGCGTGGATGAGCTCGGTGCGCAGGTTCTTCGGCGTGCTGCTGCTGGCGGTGGCGATCTGGGTGGTTTCGCCGGTCCTGCCGGTCACGCTGCAGATGCTGGCATGGGCGGCGCTGCTCATAGGCTCGGCGGTTTTCCTCCGCGCGCTCGACCCGCTGCCGGCGACGGCGTCGGGCTGGTGGCGGTTGTGGAAAGCCACCGGGGTTGTTTTCCTGGTGGCGGGCGTGGCGCTGCTCGTGGGCGCGTTATCGGGAAGCCGCGATCCGCTGCGTCCGCTCGCGGGGTTCACGGAAAACAACACGAAAGCGAGCGCCCCCCTGCCCTGGACGCGGGTCGCCTCGCTCGCGCAGCTGCAGGAGAAGCTGAGCGCACCCGGCAAGCCGGTGATGCTCGACTTCTATGCCGACTGGTGCGTGTCGTGCAAGGAGATGGAAGCCTTCACCTTCTCCGACCCGAAGGTGCGGGCGCAGCTCGACGGCATGCTGCTGCTGCAGGCCGATGTCACCGCGAACAGCGACGCAGACCGCGCACTGCTCAAGCGCTTTTCGCTGTTCGGGCCGCCGGGGATCGTGTTCTTCGACGCGCAGGGACGCGAAATACACGGCCTGCGCGTCATCGGCTATCAGAACGCCGATCGGTTCCTCAGAACGCTTTCTGCTGCGACAGCGCCTTAGCGGCCTCGAGGGCGAAGTAGGTGAGCACGCCGTCGGCGCCGGCGCGCTTGAACGCGAGCAGGCTCTCCAGCACGCAGGATTCCGGCAGCCAGCCGTTGTCGATCGCGCCGCGCAGCATCGAGTACTCGCCCGACACCTGGTAGACGTAGGTGGGCGCCTTGAACTCGTCCTTCACGCGCCGCACGATGTCGAGATACGGCAGGCCCGGCTTCACCATCACCATGTCGGCGCCTTCGGCGAGGTCCAGGCCGACTTCCCAAAGCGCCTCGTCGGAGTTCGCCGGATCCATCTGGTAGGTCTTCTTGTCGCCTCGGCCCAGGTGCTTCGCCGAGCCCACCGCGTCGCGAAAAGGCCCGTAGAAGCCCGACGCGTATTTCGCCGAGTAGGCCATGATGCGGGTGTGGATATGGCCCGCCTTCTCCAGCGCGGCGCGAATGCGGCCGATGCGGCCGTCCATCATGTCCGAGGGGGCCACGATGTCGACGCCGGCCCGCGCCTGCGTAACTGCCTGCTTGACGAGCACGTCGAGCGTGGCGTCGTTGAGGATGTAGCCGCTGTCGTCGATCACGCCGTCTTGGCCGTGCGTGGTGTACGGATCGAGCGCCACGTCCGTCATGAGCCCGAGCTCGGGAAAGCGCTTCTTCAGCTCGGCGAGCGCGCGGGGCACCAGCCCTTTCGGATTGAACGCTTCCCGGCCATCCGCGGTTTTCAGGCGCGGCTCGACCGCGGGGAAAAGCGCCAAGGCCGGAATGCGCAGCTTCAGGCATTGCTCGGCGACGCCGAGCAGCTTGTCGAGCGTCATGCGCTCGACGCCCGGCATGGAAGCCACTTTTTCCGTGCGGGCTTTTCCGTCGATGATGAAAACCGGGTAGATGAGATCGGCAGCGCCCAGCGCATGCTCGCGCATCAGGCGGCGCGAAAACTCGTCGCGTCGCATGCGCCGCATGCGCACCGCGGGAAACTGGCCGTAAACCTTCATGGCTGATTCGTTGGAAATTTTTCCGGGGGAACTTTTGCCCGGGCGGACGAATCTTACCTTCAGACGATGTTTATCGTCTCCCGCTTCTCCTCCCTGAGCGGGTGCCTTAATCCAAAGTTAAGGCGTTTTGCCCCCGGTTTATTTCCCCTTTACCGGGGGTCTTTTATTCCAGCCGCCTGCCGGAGCCTGGCTGTTCCAGCCACTGCTCCAGCAGGCTGCGGCATTCATCGACCCCTTGTCGCGTAACGCTCGAAAAAAGCCGCGCCTGGCCGGGGACCGCGGTCGCCACTGCGCCAAGCACGGCGGCCTGTTCCTTGCGCGTCAGCTTGTCGGCCTTGGAGAGCAGCACGAGCAGCGGCACATCGCCGAGAAAGTGCAGCAGCTGCTCATCCAGGGGGGTAAGCGGATGGCGCGCATCCATGATCATGACGACGCCTACCAGCGTCCTGCGCGAGCCGATGTAGGCGCCGACCAGGGCTTGCCATTGCGCGCGCATGGCCTTGGGCACGCGGGCGAATCCGTAGCCGGGCAGATCGACGAGCCGCGCGGCCTCGCCCAACGCGAAGAAATTGAGGGTCTGCGTGCGTCCGGGCGTCTTGCTGGTAAAGGCGAGGCGCCTGCGCCCGAGCAGCGCGTTGATCGCGCTCGACTTGCCGACATTGGAGCGGCCCGCGAAGGCGATCTCCGGCGGTCCGGGCGGCGGCATGTCCGCGGCGCCGGCGCTGGAAGCGAGAAACGTCGCATCGGAGAATGGCTGCTTCATCGGCTGCCGAAAGGCGGGAATTCTAATAAAATCCCGGCATGTTTCGGGCACTGGCGCTCAGCGCGCTTGTCATCATCGCGGGCGGCGCTCAGGCGCAGGATGCCGCAAAGGCGCAGCAGATCGCCGGCCAGGTATGCGCGGCCTGCCACGCCGCCGACGGTAACAGCGTCGCGGTTGCCAATCCCAAGATCGCCGGCCAGGTTCCCGAATACCTGCACAAGCAGCTCGCCGACTTCAAAGGACAGGGCGGCAAGAAGCCGGTGCGCGAGAGCGCGATCATGACGCCCATGGTGGCGAACCTCTCCGAGGCGGACATGAAGAATCTGGCCGCCTTCTATTCCGGCCAGCAGCTCAAGCCGGCCGCTGCGTCGGACAAGGACCTCGCCGCGCTCGGGCAGAAGATCTGGCGCGGCGGCATCGCCGCGACCGGCGTGCCGGCCTGCGCCGGATGCCATGGTCCGGGCGGGGCCGGCATACCGGCGCAGTATCCGCGGCTGTCCGGGCAGTTTGCCGAGTACATCGCCGCGCAGCTGAAGTTGTTTCGCGACGGCGCGCGGTCCAACGATCCGAACGGGATGATGCGCGGCGTGGCGGCGCGCATGAGCGAGCGCGACATCCAGGCCGTCGCGCAGTACGCCGCCGGCCTGCGCTGAGCGATCGGCGGAAATAAACCGCCGCCTGAGGTGTTAGCCAGACGGTCCCCGGTCAACCTCAGGAGAGACACCAGTGAAGAGAGCCGTTGTAGCAGCCGCTGCAGTGATCGCCTTGGGCGCGATCGCGGGCGCCGCCGTGGCGCAGGTCAAGCCCGAAGTGCTGCTCAAGCAGCGCCAGGCCGGCATGACGTTGATTAGCAAGTACTTTGGCCCGCTTGGGGGCATGGCCCAGGGCAAGGTGCCCTTCAACGCACAGCTCGTGCAGCGCAATGCCAACTACCTTGCGGTCCTTACGGAGATGCCCTGGGACGGCTTCGACCCCAGCACGGCCAACGAGAAGAGCCGCGCCAAGCCGGAGCTGTTCAAGGAAATGGACAAGGTAAAAGAGCTGATCGACCGCTTCCAGGGAGAGGTCAAAAAGCTGCAGACGGCCGCCAAGGGCGGAGACGAAGCCGCCATCAAGTCGCAAATCGCGGCGGTGGGCAAGGCCTGCGGCGCCTGCCACGATCGTTATCGCGAAAAGCAGTAAAGTTCTCTCATGAGTGGCAGCAAAAGGGGTGGCAACACCCCTTTTTCATTTGCCGCGCTGCTGGTGTTGAGCTTCATTGCTACCGACATCTTTGCGCAAGGCGACGTCAAGCGCGGCTTGTATCTCTCGAAGGCCGCCGGATGCCTTGGCTGCCACACGGAAGCCAAGCCGGACGCGCAGCCCTACGCTGGCGGGCGCGCGCTGGAGACTCCGTTCGGGACTTTCTTCGGCCCGAACATCACGCCGCATCCGCAGGCAGGCATCGGGCGCTGGAGCGAGCAGGACTTCGTGCGCGCCATGCGCCAAGGCCGCGGGCCCGACGGCGCGCACTACTATCCGGCGTTTCCGTATACGTCGTTCACGAAGATCACCGATCAGGACCTGCGCGATCTGTGGGCCTATCTGCGCAGCCTGCCGCAGAGCAGCCGCACGAACCGCGCCCACGATCTCGGATGGCCGTTCCGCTGGCGCTGGCTGATCTGGGGCTGGAAGCTGCTCTTTTTCTCCCCCGGCGCGTTCACGCCCGATCCGGCGCACAGTCAAACGGTCAATCGCGGCGCTTATCTCGTCAACGCGCTGGGCCACTGCGGGGAGTGCCACACGTCGCGCAACATGTTCGGCGGGCCGAAGAAAGGACGCCACCTCGCCGGGGCCAAGGTCGGCGAAGCTACGGCCACCAATCTCACTCCCACGCGGCTGAAGAAGTTCTCCGACGAATACCTCCGGGAGGTCCTGCAAACAGCGATGACCCCCGAAGGCGATGTTCTTTCCGAGGCGATGGGGGAAGTGGTTCAAAACACGACGAGCAAGCTCACCCGGCAGGACCTGGATGCCCTCATCGCCTACCTGCGCTCGCTGCCGCCATTGCCGGACGAGCCAAAATAGCGTGGAATAGGGCTCCCCCAGCCCCTGTTCCCCCCATGAACGAAGCCCAGCGCATGGTCGAGCTCATCCCGCGGCTGCGGCGCTATGCCCGCGCACTGGTAGGCGACCGCGCCACTGCCGACGACCTCGTGCAGGACACCTTGGAGCGCGCTTGGGCGAAACTGCACCTCTATCGCCGCGGCACCGACCTGCGTGCTTGGCTGTTCACGGTAATGCACAACGTACACGTCAACCGGGTGCGCGCCGCGCGCCCCACCGACATGCTCGAGGACGAGATGCCCGAGCTCGCGCAGCGCGCGCCGCAAGGCGACGCGCTGCTGGTGCGCGACCTGGACCGCGCCATCGCCCGGCTGCCCGCCGAGCAAAGCGCGGTGCTGCTCCTCGTTACGCTCGAGGATATGAGCTATGAGGAAGTGGCGCGCGCGCTCGACATCCCGATCGGAACGGTGATGTCGCGCCTGTCGCGCGCGCGCGAGAAGCTGCGCGGGATGATGCTCGGGCAGTCGGCGGCGGCGAAGCTGAAGCTGGTGAGATGAGCGACGCACCGGTCACCGAAGCAGAGTTGCAGGCCTATGCCGACGGCAGGCTGGAGCCGAGCCGGCGCGCGGCGCTGGAGGCCTGGCTTGCCGCGCGGCCCGAGGAGGCCGAGCGCGTGGCCGACTACCGTCGGCTCGCCGAAGCGCTGCGCGGCGCCTACGATCCCGTGCTGGAAGAGCCGGTGCCCGAGCGCCTGCACCAGGCGCTGCGGCCGGGGCCGCGATTGAAGCGCTACGCAACGGTGGCCGGATGGCTCGTGCTGGGCATCGCCATCGGCCTGGTCGCCGGCTGGCAGCTGCACGAAAGCCAGCCCCCTGCACCCCAGACCGCCGACGTGGGCGCGACCATGGCGCATCGCGCGGCGATCGCGCATGCCACCTATTCCCCCGAAGTGCGCCACCCGGTGGAGGTGGGCGCCGATCAGGAAGCCCACCTCGTCGCCTGGCTGTCCAAGCGCCTCGGCGCTCCGCTGCGCGCGCCCAAGCTCGAGGCGGTCGGCTACAGCCTCGTGGGCGGTCGGCTGCTTCCGGGAGATAGCGGCCCGGTCGCGCATTTCATGTACCAGTGCAACAAGGGCACGCGCGTCACGCTGTACGTGAGGACCGAGGCCGCGAGCAATCGCGAGACGGCATTCCGCTACGCCAAGGAAGGCAACGTGCGCGTGTTCTACTGGATCGACCGCAAGCTCGGCTATGCGCTTTCCTCGGCCGACGTGAGCAAGGACGACCTCTTCAAGGTCGCCAACGCGGTCTACCAGCAGCTCAATCCGTAAGCAGTTACTGAAGGGCGGAGAAGTCCACCTCGGGCGAGGGCCGGGTGTCGGCCTTGATGACTTCGGCCATGTGCTGGAGGGCGTAGCGGTCGTGGGCTTCGGTCGCCGAAGCGATGCAGTCGCGCGGCACCACCAGGTGGAAGTCGCGCATGTAGGCGTCGTGCGCGGTGAACAGCACGCAGAAGTTGCCGGCCACGCCGGTCAGGATCAGCGTTTCGCAGCCCAGGTGCGAAAGCAGCACCTCGAGGGTCGTGTGCTGGAAGCCCGAGTGCTTCGGCTTGAGCACGAAGTACTCGTCCTGGTCGGGCTTGAGCAGCGCCGTGATTTCGCCGCCGGGCGAGCGCAGGCAGCGCTCCAGCACCTCGCGAAAGTCCGAGCGCCACTTGCCGAAATTGTCGTTGACGTAGACGACCGGGACGCCGGCGAGGCGCGCGCGCCGCTTCAGGGAGGCGATGGCGCGCGCCGCGGCCAGGGCGCGCGGCAGCATGGCCTCGGCGCCCTCGAAATCGAAGGCGTTGATCATGTCGATGATGAGCAGCGCGACCCGGCACTCGTCCGGCGCGCTGCCGTGCAGGTCGTGCGTCTTACCGCTTGAGCGAGGCATTCAGTGCGGCGGCGAGCGCAGCCTCCCCGCTTACCAGCGCGTCCCAGGCGAGCTCCTGGCCCTTGCGCTTGCCCTTCTGCACGAGCTTCAGACCCTCCGGGGTGATGGTCAGGACGTAAGGTTGCCCGGCCACCTGGATTTCGCGTTTCAGCGGCTTTTCGAGCTTTGTTGCCATAGGCGACGAAACAGTTGGACGAGGGCAGGCATCTGGTAGTTCGCGTTTAGGCCGCTGGGACTAGGCAGGACCCATACCGCGGCGCCTTCGAAGGGCTCGGCCTGCGGGCCGAGTTTCGCGTCGGGGCAGCCGAAGGCATGCCGGTAAGCCCCCATACCGAGAAAAGCCACGACGCGCGGGCGATACCGGCGCACCTTGCGCGCCAGCTGTTTCCGGCCGGCGACGAACTCCGCGGGGGTCAGCTCGTCGGCGCTGGCCGTGGCGCGGCCCACCAGGTTGGTCAGCCCATAGCCGCCTCGCAGCAGTTCGTCCTTCTCCGAAGGGTGCAGCAGGCGGGGCGTGAAGCCCGACCGGTGCAGCGCAGGCCAGAACCGGTTGCCGGGGCGCGCGAAGTGGTTTCCGGTGGCTGCCGAATACAAGCCCGGGTTGATGCCGCAGAACAGCACCCGCAGGCCGGGCGCAATGACGTCCTTAAGACGTTTCCGGCGGGCGGCCTCGAGCGCCGCGCGGTCAGGCCGGGCGCAGGATGTAGCCGCCCGACTTCTCGTCCGGCTCAAGCTTGATCAGCCCCTTTTCGCCGGCTTCCTCGAGCAGATCGGAGAAGGCGCGGAAGCCGTAATAGGTCTCGTTGAAGCCGGGGTGTCTGCGCTTGAGCGCCTGCTTGACCATCGAGCCCCAGATCTTCTCGTCGGCGCCGCGCTCGGCGACCAGCGCCTCCAGCGTGCTCAGCATGAGGTCGAAGGCCTCCTGCTTCTTGTCCTGGCCGGCAGGCGCGGATTCCTTGCGCTTCTTGGCGGCGCGGCGCTTCTGCTCGTCCTGGCGCACCAGGTCGTCGTAATAGATGAACTCGTCGCAGTTGTTGATCAGCAGATCGGAGCTCGAGTTCTTCACCCCCACCCCGATCACCGTCTTCGCGTTCTCGCGCAGCTTCGACACCAGCGGCGAGAAGTCCGAGTCGCCGCTGACGATGACGAAGGTGTCGACATGCTCCTTGGTGTAGCAAAGATCGAGCGCGTCGACGACCATGCGGATGTCGGCCGAGTTCTTCCCGGACTGGCGCAGGTGCGGGATCTCGATCAGCTCGAAGGAGGCCGAGTGCATGTCCGCCTTGAACTCCTTGTAGCGCTCCCAGTCGCAATACGCCTTCTTCACCACGATGGAGCCCTTGGCCAGCAGCCGCTCCAGCACCTTCTCCATGTCGAACTGGGCGTACTTCGCCTCGCGCACGCCCAGCGCGATGTTCTCGAAGTCGCAAAAGACGGCGAGGCTAGCCTCGGAATTTGCCATGTCAGCTTTCGTTGTGGGGCGATTGCGGCGAGTGCACTGCCGCGGCACCCGAACGGCTGCGTTCGCGGCGCTGCTCGCGCCAGTTCTCGAGCAGGGAATAGGCCGACGGCACCACCACCAGGGTGAGCAGGGTCGACGTGATCATGCCCCCGATGACGGCGATCGCCAGCGGCGCGTTGGTTTCGGCGCCTGCGCCCAGGCCGATCGCCGCGGGCGCCAATGCCAGAATCAGGGTGAGCGAGGTCATCAGCACCGGGCGCATGCGGATCGGGCAGGCGTCGGCCAGCGCCGCATCCACGCCCATGCCCTGCGCGCGGCGCTGGTTGGTGAGGTCCACGAGCAGGATGGAGTTCTTCGCCACCAGCCCGATCAGCAGCACCAGGCCGATCATCGAGAAGATGTTGAGGCTGTGCCCGAACAGCCAAAGCGCGATGACGCCGCCGATCACCGCCAGGGGCACCGCGATCATGATGAGCAGCGGCTGCAGGAAGCTGTTGAACTGGCTGGCGAGCACCATGTAGAGCAGGATGATGGCGAGCGCGAAGGTGAACACGGCGGCGGCGCTGGTCTTCTCGAGCTGCTCCGCCTCGCCGATGAAGGTGACGCTGTAGCCGATCGGCAGGCTTTCCCCGGCCGCCTGGCGCACCCTTTCCACGGCGGCGCCGAGCGGCAGCGTGGGCGTGGCGTAGAAGCTGGCGGCGTACTGCAGGTCGAAGCGCGCTATCACCGCAGGCCCGATGGTCTCGCGGAACCGTGCCACGTTGTCGAGGCGAACGAGCTGCCCGTTGCGGTTGCGCAGGTAGATCTTGCTCAGGTCGGCCTGCTGCCGGAACTCGCCTTCCTTCGCCTTCACGCGCACGTCGTAGCGCTCGCCGTCGCCCGGCTGGTCGTTGTATTTCGCGATGTCGACGCCGCCGGTGAGCATGTTCACCGCCAGGGCGACGTCCGCAGAGGTCAGGCCGAGGGCCGCGGTGCGCACGCGGTCGGGCTCGAGCACCAGCTGCGGCAGCTCGAGCTGCAGGTCGCTGTCCATGCGGCCGATTTCCGGGTCGGCCTGCAGCTCGTCTTGCAGCGCGGCGGCGACGCGCCCCATCTCCTGCAGATTCGGCCCGCGCACCACGAACTGCAGCGGCTCGGTGCGCTGGCGCGGCGCGAGGCCTGGCGCGCGCGGGAAGGCGCGTACGCCGGGGATCTGGGCGAGGTCGCGGCGCAGCAGCTCGAGCACCTGCTGCTGCGAGCGCTCGCGCTCGGCCCTGGGCTTCATGCGCACCACGACGGTGGCCTGGCTCACCTGGGCCGCCGACCCCAGGCCGATGACGCCGTAGACCGTTTCCACTTCCGGATAGCGCCCCACCATCTGCTCCGCCTCGGCGAGCTTGCGCTCCATGTAGTGGATCGAAGCCCCGGCGGGGGCGCGCATGCTGATGAAGAACTTGCCCTCGTCCTGCTGGGGGGCGAGCTCCACCGGCAGTGCGCGGAAGAAGTACACCGAGGAGAGCGTCGCCAGAAGCGCCGCGGCGAGGACCAGCGTGCGGTGGCCGAGCGCCCAGCCGAGGCTCGCGCGGTAGCCGGCGTCCGTGCGCTTGAAAAAGCGCTCGAGCGCCCAGTACACGCGGCCGTGCTTGTCGCTCACCTCCAGAAACCGCGAGCAAAGCATGGGCGTGAGCGTGAGCGAGACGAACAGCGACACCAGCACGCCGAAGGTCACCACCACGGCGAACGAGCGCAGGAACTGCCCCAGGATTCCGGAGACGAAGATCACCGGCGCGAAAATGGCGGCGAGCGAGAAGCTGGCGGCGATCACCGCGAAAGTCACCTCGCCGCTGCCGCTCACCGCGGCCTTGACGCGGTCGGGCTGGAGGTGCTCGCGATGCCGGAAGATGTTCTCCAGCACCACGATCGCGTCGTCCACCACCACGCCGATGAGCAGCAGCAGCGCGAGCAGGGTGACGGAGTTGAAGGTATAGCCGAAGAAATACATCACCGCGATGGCGCCGAGCAGCGAAACCGGGATCGAGGTGGCGATGATCAGCGTCGAGCGGAAGCTCTTCAGGAACAGCCACACGATGAGCGCGGCAAGCAGCGTGCCCTCGACCAGATGGCGCTTCAGCGAGTCCACCATCTCGTCGATGAACAGGGCA
>Ga0299913_10003707_pt1 | contig 12592 bp, 12 predicted proteins | sample RVTome_9_FD_201360 | JGI IMG/M metagenome (GOLD analysis project Ga0299913, IMG submission 201360) | Soil microbial communities from uranium-contaminated site in the Upper Colorado River Basin, Wyoming, United States - RVT155D38 (version 2) ... | reverse complement strand
GGCCAGCCATGGTTCCGCCGCAGCCACCGCGGCCCGCAGCTCGTGCGGATCGACCCTGCGGCGCGGTGGCACGGATGGAAAGCGTAGAGGCCCGCTAACGTGGCTCGCCGTGCGCCGCCGTGCCCCAGCCGCCGGGCCCTTACGTCGACTCGCATCCGTATCGACGTTTTCGAGCCCTCAAAACGTCGATACGGATGCGTATCGACGTCGGGCGCAGCGGGCACGGCGGGGGCTGCGGGCCGGCGGCTGGCGGTGGCTGCTGGCCGCGGCGGCCGGGTGGCGGGTCTATCGCTGGTTGCGGGTGGCGACCAGCCCGGCGCGCTATCGGCTGCGCTGGACTCGCCGGCGGCACCGGCCGGGCGACCTGCGGTGCGTGGCGCTCGGCGACTCGCTGTCGCAGGGCATCGGCGCGTCCGACCCCGAGCGCGGGTACGTCGGCCTGCTCGCCGGCAGGCTGGAGCGGGCCACCGGCCGCCGGGTCGAGGTGATCAACCTGGCGGACAGCGGGGCCAGGGTGCACGACGTGATCCACCGGCAGCTGCCCGTGATGCGGGCGCTCGAGCCCCCGCCGGAGCTGGTCACCGTCACGATCGGCACCAACGACGCCGGCCGGTACGCGCCCCACGAGCTGCGGGAGCGGTTCGACGCGCTGTGCCGGCTGCTGCCGGCCGGCGCGCTGGTCGCCGACGTGCCGCGGTTCCACCGTGGCCGGCGGGCGCGGGCCGCCGCCGAGGCCGCGGCCGTGCTGCGCGAGGTTCTCGCCCTGCACCCGCACCTGGTCGCGGTCGGCCTGGACGAGGTCACGCGTCACACCGGCCCGGCATTCCGCAGCGCGGACTTCTTCCACCCCAACGACCGCGGCCACCGGCTCTACGCCGACACCTTCTGGTCGGCGCTCTCCACCACCCACCCGCTGGCAGCAGCATTGCTACCCGAGTAGCATCGCGGGTGTGAAGCTGAGCGTGAGCCTTGGAGACCAGGACGTTGAGTTCCTCGACGAGTACGCCTCGACGCACGGTGTTCCGTCCCGGTCAGCAGTGCTGGCGCGTGCGGTCGCGCTGTTGAGGGCGAACGAGCTGTCCGACGCGTACGTCGATGCATGGGACGAGTGGGCAGGAAGCGACGAGTCGGCGGCGTGGGAGTCGACGGTCGGCGACGGGCTCGGTAGGAGCTGATGCGCCGAGGCGAGATCCGGCTGGTGGACCTGAACCCAGCAGTCGGCTCCGAGGCGGACAAGGTCCGGCCCGCGGTCGTCGTCAGCAACGACGGGGCGAACGGCGCGGCCGACCGCGGCCAGCGTGGCGTGATCACCGTCGTGCCGGTGACGTCGAACACCGCGCGTGTCTACCCGTTCCAGGTGTTTCTTCCCGCAGGCAGTGGCGGCCTGCGCGCCGACTCGAAGGCGCAGGCCGAGCAGGTGCGGTCGGTGGCCGTCGAGCGCGTGGGCCGGCGGATCGGGCAGCTGACACACGAGCAGGTGGCCGCCCTGGACACCGCGCTGCGACTGCACCTGGCGCTCTAGGTCAGTCGGCGATGCCGGTGCGGCCGGCGATGTCGCGGGTGACCTCGTCGGCCGGGGCGGGCTTGGCGTAGAACCAGCCCTGGGCGTGGTCGCAGCCGAGCTCGCGCAGCCGGTACGCCTGCGCCGAGGTCTCCACGCCCTCGGCTGTGACGGTCAGCCGCAGGGTGTGCGCGAGCGACACCAGGGCCGCCACGATCTGCTCGTCGACCGGCTGCTGCGGGTTGCGGACGCCGTCGATGTCGCGCAGGCCGGCGACGAACGAGCCGGCGATCTTCAGCTCGTGCACCGGCAGCCGGCGCAGGTATGCGAGGTTGGAGTAGCCGGTGCCGAAGTCGTCGATGGCGATGCGCACGTCCATGTCGGCCAGCGCGTGCAGCGCGCCGAGCGCCTCGTCGACCTGGCTCATCACCGCGCTCTCGGTCAGCTCCAGCTGCAGCCGCCGCGGTGGCAGCCCGCTCTCCTGCAGGATCCGCCGCACGTCGTCCACCAGGCCGGGGTCGCGCAGCTGCAGCACCGAGAGGTTGACGCTGACGAACGGGGCGAGCTCGCCGGCCAGGTCGTGCCACTCGCGGGCCTGCCGGCAGGCCTGCGCGAGCACCCACCGGCCGAGCGGCACGATCGTGCCGGTCTCCTCGGCCAGGCCGATGAACTCGCCCGGTGACAGCGTGCCCAGCGTGGGGTGGTGCCACCGAACGAGCGCCTCGACGCCGATGACGGCGCCGTCGGACAGCCGCACCAGCGGCTGGTAGTCCAGCCGGAACTCGCCGCGGTCCAGCGCGGCCGGCATGGTGGCGGACAGCGTGAACCTGGCGACCTCGCGCGCGGTGCGGTCGGGGTCGAACAGCGACCACCGGCCCTTGCCGTCGCCCTTGGCCCAGTACAGCGTGATGTCGGCGTCGCGCATGAGGTCGGCGGGGGCGGTGCCGACGATGGCCCGCTCGACCACCCCGATGCTGCCGGTCACGGTCAGCTCGTGGCCGCCGATGCGGATCGGCAGGACCAGCGCGGCCAGCACCCGGTCGGCGACGTCGATCACCTCCTGGGTGCCGCCGGTGCGCTCGACCAGGATCACGAACTCGTCGCCGCCGATCCTGGCCACCAGCCGGTCCGGCCCCGACACGCAGCGGTCCAGCCGGCTGGCCACCGCGCCGAGCAGCTTGTCCCCGAGGTGGTGGCCGAGGCTGTCGTTGATCACCTTGAAGCCGTCGAGGTCGAGGTAGCAGAGGCCGATCCTGGTGCCGTCGGTGGCTCCGTCGAACGCGGCCTGCAGCCGCTCCAGGAACAGCGCCCGGTTCGGCAGGCCGGTGAGCGGGTCGTGCAGCGCCTGGTACCGCAGCCGGGTCTGGAGCATGTGCCGCTCGGTGACGTCCTCCAGCATGGCGACCTGGTAGCGCGGCGAGCCGCCCTCGTCGCGGATCAGCGAGAGCGTCAGGTGGGTCCAGAGCACCTCGCCGTGCTTGCGGTAGAACCGCCGGTCCAGCCGCACGTGGTCGCGGTTGCCACGCAGCAGCTGGCGGTGCGCGAGCCGCACGCTGCCGACGTCCTCGGTGTGCACGAAGTCGACGATCGACCGGCCGCGCAGCTCGGCGAGCGAGCAGCCGAGCATTTCCAGCAGCGCCGAGTTGGCGTCGGTGATCCGGCCGTCCAGGTCGCCGATCGCGATGCCGATCGCCGACGTCTCGAACACCGCGCGGAACCGCGCCTCGCTCGACCGCAGGGCCTGCTCGGCGTGGTCGCGGGCGAGCAGCACGGCGCGGCTGATCGTCTCCTGCTCGGCCCTCGTGCGGTCGCGCAGCCCGTCGGCGTAGCCGGCGGCGAACGCCCCGCGCAGCGCGGCGAGCCGGTCGCGGTGCTCGGCGTCGTCCGGCACGTCCAGCTGCTCCAGCAGCGGGCAGCCGAACAGCCCGAACGAGGCGTGCAGGGCCGCGGTGTCGGTGAAGTTCAGCTCGACGAGCCGCTCGCCGAGCCGGTGGCCGGCGCCGGCGTCGAAGGGCTCGGCGAGCAGCGCGGCGCGCAGCCCGTCGACCAGCGGCGTGAGCTGGCGCTGCAGCTCCAGCACACCCACCGGAAGGTAGCTGAACAGCGCGATCGCCTTGGCCCACGCGCGCGTGAACTCGGCGCGCGCGGCCAGCGGGTCCGCGCACGTCACGGGTGTCGGCTCGCGCGAACTCATGCCTTACGACCAACCCCAGCCAGGAAGACCGACCGCTCGGCGTCCTCCGCGATGTCGTCTGGCGACTCGGGCCGCCACATCGACAGGTAGGTCAGGCCGGGCTCGACCAGCTGCCAGCCGTCGAGCATCGCCTCGATGTCCGCCCGGCTGCGCAACGTCAGCTGGGTCGCGGTGCGGGCGTAGAGCTCCTTGGCGGACTCCAGTTTGTCCTTGCTGATGCCCGCGAAGCCGGCCTGGCTGAACACGAGGTAGCTGCCGGCCGCGGCGGCCGCGGCGAACTGGGCGACGATGCCCGCCGGGTCGTCCTCGTCCGGGACGAAGTGCATGACCGACACCAGCAGCACGGCCACCGGCTCGGTGAGGTCGAGCAGCCGCTTGCTGTCCGGGTGGTCCAGCACCGAGTGCGGGTCGCGCAGGTCGGCCTGGATGACCGCGGCGTTGTCGTTGCCGTCGAGGATCGCCCTGCTGTGCGCCACCGCCACCGGGTCGATGTCGACGTACACCACCCTGGCGCCCGGGTCGAACTGCTGCGCGATGTCGTGCACGTTGCCGACGGTGGGGATGCCGGAGCCGAGGTCGAGGAACTGCCGGATGCCGGCGTCGACGCAGAACCGCACGGCGCGGCGCAGGAACGCCCGGTTGGCGCGGGCCACCATGACCGTCGGCGGCGCCATTTCGATGATCTTGCGCGCCATCTGCCGGTCCGCCTCGAAGTTGTGCGAGCCGCCCAGGTAGTAGTCGTAGACCCGGGCGACGCTCGGACGTCGCACGTCGACGTCGCTGGGCACCCAGTCCGGTCGCTCCACGGCGCGTCCCCTCACTCGATGGGTACCTGCCCTAAGTAACCGGGCAGGTACCCATCGAGCATACGACGTCAGGGCCAGCCGAAGAGGGCAGGAAGGGTGGACTCCCAGGCCGCGCGCAGATCGGGCAGCTCGATGCAGGCCACCCGCTCGATGTCCAGCGCGGTGCCGTGGACGGCGCCGAGGCGGGTGCCGCGCTGGCCGCGGGCAGCCGTCAGCTCGACGAATGCCGGCTCGGCCGCCGGCGGCACGGCGACCAGCACCCGCGCGGTCGACTCGCTGAACAGCGCGACGAAGGGATCGGTGCCAGCCGGCAGCGCCACCGTGGCGCCGACCCCCGCGCCGACCCCGCCGACCCCGCCGACCCCGCCGGCCCCCGCGCCGGCCCTACCGACCCCGGCGCCGACCCCACCGACCAGGCACGCCTCGACGAGCGCCTGCGCCAGCCCGCCGTCGGAGAGGTCGTGCGCCGCGCTCAGCAGACCGTCCCGTGCGGCGGCCGCCAGTACCTCGGCCAGGCGCCGCTCGGCCTCCAGGTCGACCGCCGGCGGCTGGCCGCCCAGGTGCCCGTGCACCACGTGCGCCCATTCGGAGCCGCCGAACTCGTCGCGGGTGTCGCCGAGCAGGTAGATCGCGTCGCCGGCCCGCCTGAAGCCCGTCGGGACGCGGCGCCGCACGTCGTCGATGACGCCGAGCACGCCGACCACCGGGGTCGGCAGGATCGCGGTCGAGCCGGTCTGGTTGTAGAAGCTGACGTTGCCGCCGGTGACCGGGATGCCGAGCCGCGCGCAGCCGTCGGCCAGCCCGCGGACCGCGTGCTGGAACTGCCACATCACGCCGGCGTCCTCCGGCGAGCCGAAGTTGAGGCAGTTGGTCACGGCGACCGGGGTGGCGCCGGTGGTCGCCACGTTGCGATACGCCTCGGCGAGCGCGAGCTGCGCGCCCGCGTACGGGTCGAGCGCGCAGTACCTGCCGTTGCAGTCGGTGGCGACCGCGATGCCGCGGTGGCTGCGCTCGTCGATGCGGACCACGCCGGCGTCGGCCGGCTGCGCGAGGACCGTGTTGCCGCGGACGTAGCGGTCGTACTGGTCGGTCACCCATGCCCGCGAGCACAGGTTGGGGCTCGCGGCCAGCTGCAGGATCGTCTCCCGCAACTCCTCCACGGTGGACGGCCTGGGCAGCGCGTCGGCCCGGTCGGCGTTCAGGGTGTCCTGTGTGGACGGTCGCCGCACCGGCCGCCGGTAGACCGGGCCGTCGTGCGCGACCGTGCGCGGCGGCACGTCCACGACCGGTTCGCCGTGCCAGGTGATGACGAGCCGGCCGGTGGCGGTCACCTCGCCGATCACCGTCGCCGTGACGTCCCACTTGCCGCAGACGGCCACGAAGGCGTCCACATCGGCCGGTCGCACGACGGCGCACATCCGCTCCTGCGACTCGCTGGCGAGGATCTCGGCCGGCGTCATCCCGCTGGCCCGCAGCGGCACCGCGTCCAGGTTGACGTGCATGCCGCCGTCGCCCGCGCTGGCCAGCTCGCTGGTCGCGCAGGACAGCCCGGCGCCGCCGAGGTCCTGGATGCCGACCACCAGCCTCGCCGCGAACAGCTCGAGGCAGCACTCGATGAGCACCTTCTCGGTGAACGGGTCGCCGACCTGCACGCTCGGCAGCTTCCGGCGGCCATCGTCGCCGCCGAAGGTCTCCGACGCCAGCACCGACACCCCGCCGATGCCGTCCAGGCCCGTCCTGGCGCCGAACAGGACGACCTTGTTGCCGGTGCCGGACGCGTGCGCCAGGTGCAGGTCCTCGACCTTCATCGCCCCCACGCACAGCGCGTTGACCAGGGGGTTTCCCGCGTAGGACTGGTCGAAGACCACCTCGCCGCCGACGTTGGGCAGGCCCAGGCAGTTGCCGTAGCCGCCGATGCCGGCCACCACGCCAGGCAGCACTCGACGGGTGTCCGGCGCGTCGGCGGGCCCGAACCGCAGCGGGTCGGCCACCGCGATCGGCCGGGCGCCCATCGCGAGGATGTCGCGCACGATGCCGCCGACGCCGGTCGCGGCGCCCTGGTACGGCTCCACGTAGGACGGGTGGTTGTGCGACTCCACCTTGAAGGTGACCGCCCAGCCGTCCCCCACGTCGACCACGCCGGCGTTCTCCCCGATGCCGGCCAGCATCCGCTCGCGCATGGCCGGCGTGGTGGTCTCGCCGAAGTACGCGAGGTGCACCTTGGACGACTTGTACGAGCAGTGCTCGCTCCACATCACCGAGTACATGGCGAGCTCCGCCTCGGTCGGGCGGCGGCCGAGGATCTCCCGGATCCTGGCGTACTCCTCGTCCTTCAACCCCAGCTCGCGGTACGGCTGCGAGAGGTCGGGGGTGTTCGCGGCGCAGGCCACGGAGTCGATCATGCTGGTGGTCGTCGGCACCGGACGAGCCTAACGGGCGCCTGTCGGACTACCCGGCTACGCCGTTCGGTAGCAGCTCGGTAACGTTGGGTCCCTGGGCGGCACCCGATGGCGGTACCGTCTGGATCATCATGGCCGGCCCGGTGACTCCATCCGCCCGCCCGCCGAGTCAGCTTCCCTGGCCCGCGGGGTGGGCTCGACGGACCTTTGGGCCGCAGTACCGGCCGGCGGTCGTGGTCGGCGTGCTGTGCGTCCTGCTGGCCGCGACGCTGGGGATCCGCAATCCCGCCGACGCGTTCCTGATCGCGGTGTTCGCCGTCGGGCTGTTCGTCTGGGCGCTGCGGCCGGCTCCCGCGTACCCGATCAGGGTCTCCGCGGTCGACCTCGACGGGCAGCGCGGCGCCCAGTTCCCGCTGCGGATCACCAACCCGCTGATCCCGCGGCGGCCGTCGGTCACGCTCACCCCCACCGCCGTGGTGACCCACGCCGGCGCCCCGCTCGTCATCCCGTGGTCGGAGATCACCGAGGTCCGGGCCTCCCACCTGCGCACCGGCGTGCCGCACTCGCTGCTGCCGCCGCCCCGGCAGAACTGGCTCACGATCGGCGTCGCCGACCTGCGGGCGATCCGCGGCGCCGGCCCCAAGCTCGCCGCCCGGTTCGGCGGCAACACGGTCGCCGGCTTCCCGACCACCAGCGTGCTCTCCAACCCGCTGGTGCTCTACCACACGCTGCACTACTACCTGGACAACCCGCAGGCCCGGCCCGAGCTCGCCACCGGCTGGGCCGTCGAGCGCATCCGCGCCGCCCGCGTCGAGCCCTACGACGCCTGAGGAGTGTTCGTCGACACTCCCTAGTCGTGGTCAGCCCGAGCGGTGCCGTCGACGACGTCCAAAATCTCCGTGGCGAGGAACATCCTGGCACGCCCGGAACTGGGAACCTCGCGCACGATGTCAGCAGCCACCAACTTGTCGATGTTCAGCGTCGCAGCACGATGGGTGACACCGAGTAGGTCTCGAGCCGCTTTGATCGTCAACGCGGGCACCTCGAACAGGTGGTCCGCAAGCCTGGGAAGCAGGCTCGACGACCGCGCAGCAATCAGTCTCGCGCGGTAGTCATCACGCAAGGTCTGCAGCGCCCGCGCACGCCGCATCGCGTCGGCCGCCTGTTCGGCAACGGCAGTGAGGAAGAACCTCAGCCAACCTGCCCAGTCGCCCTCGGTCGAGACCTCGAGCAGCCCTTGGTAGTACTCGTCTCGGTGCGGCTCCAGGTACCCGGAAATGTCGAGAAGCGGCGCAGGCAGCAAACCCCACTCGACGAGTAGGAGGACGATCAGGAGCCGACCGAGCCGGCCGTTGCCGTCAATGAACGGATGGATCGCCTCGAACTGGTAGTGCAGGTATGCGATGTTGACCAGAGGCGGCACCTGGACGTCGGCGTGCAGGTACTTCTCGAACGCGTCCAAGCACTCCCACAGTCGTTCTGGTGGCGGCGGTACGTAGCTGGCGTCGGCCAGGGTGCAACCTGGGCGGCCGATCCAGTTCTGTGAGCGGCGCAGCTCGCCCGGGGTCGCGTAACCACCACGGACATCGGTCAGGAGGATCCGGTGTGCGTCACAGAGCAGTCGCACGCTGAGGGGCAGCACTCGATCCGGTGCCAGCACGTGCCGGAGTGCGAGCACGTAGTTCAGCACCTCGCGGACGTCATCGTCGGCGCCCCGGCCGGGCTGGCCCGCTTCGAACCGCACGAGGTCGGACAGCGAGGCTTGCGCGCCCTCGATACGACTCGAAAGCACTGCCTCTCGACGGATGATCGATCCGGAGAGCAGGTGTGGGTTTGGCAGGACCCTGCCGGCTCCCGCCAACTCGCCGATGGTCCTGTCCGCCGTCGACAAGAGCCCGACCAGTTCTCCGTCGAGAACCTGCTCGGGCGGGAGTGGCGGCGGAACGAAGGCAAGATAGCCGCGCTCAGCCTTGATTACGTGGCGCCGCTGTGCGACCGCGAACTGCTCATAGGAGCTGATACTCAATTACCACTCCAGTGCCCTTGTGATACCAAAGCAGGTCGACAGTATCACTCGGCGCGGACTGGTGTCGTTAAGTACCACTTCCGACGAGGGTGTCGAGGACCGAGGTGAAGACGGCGAGGCCGTGGTCGCTCGGGCCGGTGAGCGGGTCGATGGCGTGCTCGGGATGGGGCATCAGGCCGACGATGCGGCGGTCGGCCGAGCAGATGCCGGCGATGTCGCCCAGCGCGCCGTTGGGGTTGGCGTCGACGTAGCGGAAGATCACCCGGCCCGCCGCCTCCAGCTCGCGGCGCGTCGAGGCGTCGGCCACGTAGCGGCCCTCGCCCGACTTGAGCGGCACCACGATCTGCGCGCCCTGCTCGTAGCGCGAGGTCCATGCGGTGTCGTTGCGCTCCACCCGCAGCGGCTGGTCGCGGCAGACGAAGTGCAGCCCGGCATTGCGGACGAGCGCGCCGGGCAGCAACCCGGCCTCGCACAGGATCTGGAAGCCGTTGCAGATGCCGAGCACCGGCATTCCCCGCCCGGCCGCCTCGACGACCGAGGCCATCGCCGGCGCGAACCGCGCGATCGCGCCGCAGCGCAGGTAGTCGCCGTAGGAGAACCCGCCCGGCACGACCACGGCGTCCACCCCGCGCAGGTCCGTGTCCGCGTGCCACAGCGGCACCGCGTCGGCACCGGCGTAGCGCACGGCGCGCGCGGCGTCCCCGTCGTCCAGCGACCCGGGGAAGGTGATCACGCCGACCCTGGTCATGCGCGCCGCACCGTCCAGTCCTCGATCACCGGGTTGGCCAGCACGGCCTCCGCGATCTTGTGCAGGGTCTCGTCGTCCACGCCGTCGTCGACGTCGAGCTCGAAGTGCTTGCCCTGGCGCACCGAGGCGACGCCGGCGAAACCGAGCCTGCCGAGGGCGCCGGCGATGGCCTGGCCCTGGGGGTCGAGGATCTCCGGCTTGGGCATGACGTCAACGACTACTCGGGCCACGGGCTGAGGTTACCCGGCTGCGTTCGCCCGTCGCGGACAGCCGCCGGCCGCGTTCGCCCGTCGCGGACAGCTGCCGGGCCGCGTTCGCTCCTCGCGGACAGCGACCCGGTCGGCCGCGGCTTGCGCCAGGGTGACAGGCATGCGGCTACTCGTGCTCGGCGGAACGGTGTTCCTGTCCAAGGCGGTCGCGGCCGAGGCGGTGCGGCGCGGCCACCAGGTGGTGTGCGCGGCGCGCGGCGCGTCCGGTGCGGTGCCCGACGGCGCGTCGCTGGTACGCGTCGACCGCGACCGGGCCGGCGCCGTGGAACCGCTGGCCGGCGAGCGCTTCGACGCCGTCGTGGACGTCGCGACGATGGACCCGCAGTGGGTGCGGTCGGCGCTGCGCACGCTCGGCGGCCAGACCGGCCACTGGACCTTCGTGTCGTCGATGAGCGTCTACGCCGACCACAGCACTCCAGGGCAGCGCGCGTCGACGGCCAAGCTGCTGCCCGCGGTGCACGAGCGGCCGCCGGAGCCGACGCCCGACGCGTACGGCGGCGCGAAGGTGGCCAGCGAGCAGGCGGTGGCGGAACTGTTCGACGGGCCGGCGTTCGTGGTGCGGCCGGGGCTCATCGTGGGCGCCGGGGATCCAAGCGACCGCTACGGGTACTGGCCGGCACGGCTGCACCGCGGCGGCGAGGTGCTGGTGCCGGAGCCGCTGGACGCGCCGGTACAGCTGATCGACGCGGTCGACCTGGCTGGCTGGATCCTGGATGCCGCGCAGGCGCGGCTGGCCGGGGTGTTCGACGCGGTGTGCCGGCCCGTGCCGCTGTCCGAAGTGCTTGCCCGCACGGCCGCCGGTGTCGGCGCGCCGGCGCACTCGTTCGTGCCGGCCTCGCCGGCGTGGCTGGAGGAGCGGGGGGTGCAGGCGTGGTCCGGGCCGCGGTCGCTGCCGCTGTGGGTGCCGGGGCCGTCGCACGCCGGGTTCATGGCGCACGAGGTGTCGGCCTCGTTCGACGCCGGGCTGCGGGTGCGGCCGATCGAGGAGACCGCGGCCGCCGCGCTGGAGCACGAGCGCGCGCTCGGCCTGGATCGCGAGCGGGAGGCCGGGCTGTCCGCCGCCGAGGAGGCGGAACTGCTGGCCGCCGTGCCACGCTGAGCCCATGCAGATCACCCACTACGGACACGCCTGCCTGCTGGTGGAGACCGGATCCGCGCGGCTGCTGATCGACCCGGGCACGTTCTCGTCCGGCTTCGAGTCGCTGCGCGAGCTGACCGCGGTGCTGATCACCCACCAGCACGTCGACCACCTCGACGTCGAGCGGCTGCCCGACCTGCTGGCCGCCAACCCGGACGCCTCGCTGGTGACGGACACCGCATCGGCGGAGCAGCTCGCCGAGAAGGGCGTCGCGGCCCAGGCGGTGCGGCCCGGCGAACGGCTCTCGCTGGGCGGCACGGCCGTGCAGACCGTCGGCGGCCGGCACGCCGTGATCCACCGGGACATCCCGGTGATCCCCAACGTCGGGTACCTGGTGGACGGCGTGCTGCTGCACCCCGGCGACTCGTTCCACGTGCCAGACGAGCGCGTCGAGGTGCTCGCGCTGCCGACCGGCGCGCCGTGGCTCAAGGCCGGTGAGGCGGTGGACTACCTGCGCGCCGTCTCGCCGCGGATCGCCGTGCCCATCCACGAGGCCGTGCTCGCCAGGCCACAGCTGCACTACGGCATGTTCTCCAAGCTCGCGCCCCAGGGCTGCACGGTCCGCGTGCTCGACCGCGACCAACCCACCGAGCTCTGACCGCGGCAGGTCAGGCGGCGAACGCTCAGCCTGGCCAGTCGGCGAAGCTGCGGCCGGAGAGCCGTTCGTAGGCCTCGACGTAGCGGTGCCGGGTGGCGGCCATCACCTCCGGCGGCAGCGGCGGGGGCGGTGCGTCGCCGTGGCGGTCCCATCCCGAGGGCGGCGAGCTCAGCCAGTCGCGCACGTACTGCTTGTCGAACGACGGCTGCGGGTGGCCCGGCTCGTACGCCTCCGCCGGCCAGAAGCGCGAGGAGTCCGGCGTCAGCACCTCGTCGCCGAGGGTCAGGGTGCCGGCGTGGTCCATGCCGAACTCCAGCTTGGTGTCCGCGAGAATCAGGCCCTTGCCGGCCGCGTGGTCCGCGGCCGCCCGGTACACGGCGAGCGTGGTGTCGCGCAGCTGGGCCGCGAGCTGCGGCCCGACGGCGTCGGTCACGTCGTCGAACGTGATGTTCTCGTCGTGGGTGCCGAGCGCCGCCTTGGTGCTCGGCGTGAAGATCGGCGCCGGCAGCCTGGCCGACTCGACCAGCCCGGCCGGCAGCGCCACCCCGCACACCGCGCCGGTGTCGAGGTACTCGGCCATTCCGGAGCCGGTGAGGTAGCCGCGCGCGACGCACTCGACGGCGATCATCTCCAGCCGCCGCACCAGCAGCGCCCGGCCGCGCACCTCGGCGGGGATGCGCGGGTCGTCGGGCGGCCCGGCCAGGTGGTTGGGCACCACTCCGGTCAGCAGCTCGAACCAGAACACGCTGGTGGCCGTCAGCACCCGTCCCTTGTCCGGGATCTCGGTGGCCAGCACGTGGTCGAACGCCGAGATCCGGTCCGACGCCACCAGCAGCAGGTGCTCGTCGTCCACCGCGTACAGGTCGCGCACCTTGCCGGACGCCACGTGCGGGTAGTCGGCGAGTTCCGGCAC
>Ga0299913_10003706_pt1 | contig 12593 bp, 14 predicted proteins | sample RVTome_9_FD_201360 | JGI IMG/M metagenome (GOLD analysis project Ga0299913, IMG submission 201360) | Soil microbial communities from uranium-contaminated site in the Upper Colorado River Basin, Wyoming, United States - RVT155D38 (version 2) ... | reverse complement strand
GTCGTCGAGGTGGTCGAGCAGCACCCGGACGAACGCCGAGCCGACGATCACGCCGTCGGCGTATGCCGCCACCTCGGCCGCCTGAGCTCCGTTGCTCACCCCGAGGCCGACCCCGACCGGCAGGTCCGTCGCCCCTTTCGGACGGAGCTGTCGGGCGCGGGCCACCAGCGGCGCGGCCAGGTCGCTGGTGGTGGTGCGGGCACCGGTCACGCCCATCACGGCGGTGGCGTAGACGAAGCCGCGGCAGGCGGCGGTCGTCATCGCGATCCGCTCGTCGGTGGACGAGGGCGCAATCAGGAAGACCTTGTCGAGGTCGCGCTCGTCGGCGGCCTTGATCCACTCCGGGGCGAAGTCCGGGGTCAGGTCGGGCGTGATCAGCCCCGCTCCCCCGGCGTTCGCGAGATCGGTGGCGAACCGGTCGACGCCGTAGCGTTCGATCGGGTTCCAGTAGGTCATCACCACGGTCGGGACGCCGGTGGCCGCCACCGCCTCGACGGTGCGCAGCACGTCGGCGGTGCGGACGCCGCCGTCCAGGGCACGTTGCGCGGCGTCCTGGATCGTCGGCCCATCCATCACCGGGTCGCTGTAGGGCAGGCCGATCTCGATCACGTCGCAGCCGGAGTCCACCAGCACGCGCAGACCCTCGATGCCGCCCTCGACGTCGGGGAAGCCGGCGGGGAGGTAGCCGACCAATGCCGATCGGCCGTCCGCGCGGGCCTTCTCGAAGGCGGTCCGGGTCGTCACTCCGCCTTCTCCTCGCCGAGCCTGAACCACTCCAAGGCGGTCTCCATGTCCTTGTCGCCGCGACCACTGAGGTTGATCAGCACGATCGCCTCGGGTCCCTTCTCGACGGCGAGCTTCTCGGCGACGCGCAGCGCACCGGCGACGGCGTGCGCGGATTCGATGGCGGGGATGATGCCCTCGGTGTGGCTGAGCAGCGCCATCGCGTCCATCGCCTCGGCGTCGGTGACCGGCTCGTAGCTGGCCCGGCCGGTCTTCGCGAGGTGGGCGTGCTGGGGTCCGACGCCCGGGTAGTCGAGGCCGGCGGAGATGGAGTGCGACTCGATGGTCTGCCCGTCCTCGTCCTGCAGCACATAGGTGCGGGCCCCGTGCAGCACCCCGCTGTCGCCGGCGTGGATGGTCGCGGCGTGCCGGCCGGTCTCGACGCCGTCGCCCCCGGGCTCGTAGCCGTAGATGGCGACCCCCTCGTCGTCGAGGAACGCCTGGAAGAGGCCGATCGCGTTGGAGCCGCCGCCGACGCAGGCGGCGATCGCGTCCGGGAGCACGTGGTACTTCTCCAGGCACTGGGCCCGGGCCTCGTCGCCGATGCCCCGGGCGAAGTCGCGGACCATGCTCGGGAACGGGTGCGGGCCAGCGGCGGTGCCGAAGAGGTACGCCGTGTGGTCGACGCTCGCGACCCAGTCGCGCAGCGCCTCGTTGATCGCGTCCTTGAGGGTGGCGCTGCCGGAGTCGACGGACACGACCTTGGAGCCGAGGAGCTGCATCCGGGCCACGTTGAGCGCCTGCCGCTTGATGTCCACCGCGCCCATGTAGACGGTGCAGTCGAGGCCGAAGTAGGCGGCCGCGGTCGCGGCGGCCACACCGTGCTGCCCGGCGCCGGTCTCGGCGATCACCCGGGTCTTGCCCATCCTTCGGGTCAGCAGCGCCTGGCCCAGCACGTTGCGGACCTTGTGGGCGCCGGTGTGGTTGAGGTCCTCGCGCTTGAGCAGGACCCGCACTCCGACCTTCTCCGACAGCCGCTGCGCCTCGTAGAGCCGGCTGGGCACCCCGGCGTACTCCCGCAGGATCGTGTCGAACTCCTCGAGGAACGTCGGGTCGGTCATCGCCTCGCGCCAGGCGACGTCGAGCTCGTCGAGTGCCGCGACCAGTGCCTCGGGCATGAACCGCCCCCCGAAGTCGCCGAACCAGCCGTGCTCGTCGGCGTCCCACAGGGTCATGCCTGGATCCCCTTCATCGCGGCGACCGCATCGCGCGGTGCGCCGTCCTTGACCAGGGCCTCGCCGACCAGCACCACGCGGGCGCCCGCGGCGACCAGGCGCTTCACGTCGGTGGGGCCGGTGATGCCGGACTCGGCGACCAGGACCCGGTCGGCGGGCAGGTGCGGGGCCAGCCGACCGAACGTGTCCACGTCGACCTCCAGGGTGCGCAGGTTGCGGGCGTTGACCCCGATCAGCTCGGCGCCCAGGTCCACCGCGCGCTCGGCCTCCGCCTCGTCGTGGACCTCGACCAGCACCGTCAGCCCGAGCTCGCCCGCCTCGTCGTAGAGCAGGGTGAGCTCCTCGTCGTTCAGGGCCGCGACGATCAGCAGGGCCAGGTCGGCACCGGCGGCCCGGGCCTCTACCAGCTGGTAGGGCGTGACGATGAAGTCCTTGCGCAGCACGGGTACGTCGACCGACTCGCGGACGGCGCGCAGGTCGTCGAGGCTGCCCCCGAACCTGCGCTCCTCGGTGAGCACGCTGATCGCCGTGGCCCCACCGGCGGCGTACTCGACGGCCAGCGCCGCCGGGTCCGGGATCTCGGCGAGCTCGCCCTTGCTCGGGCTCCGCCGCTTGACCTCGGCGATCACGCTGGATCCGGGCTCGCGGAAGGCCGGCATCGGATCGAGCACCGGCGCCACGTCCGCGAGCCGGGCGCGCAGGTCGGTCAGCGCCGTTGTCGCCTGGCGGCGGGCAAGGTCGAGGCGCACGCCGGCGACGATGTCGTCGAGCACGGGCATGACGCCTCCAGCAGAGCGAGGATGAATGTGCGGGTCGAGTCTGACACGCAGGCCTAGCGATGGCGTACGGCGGTCAGGGCGCGAGCCAGCCGAACCACGGGAGGTTGCGCAGCACCGTGAAGGCGACCAGCGTCGTGACCGCACCGGTCGCCAGGAGCCGGGTGGTGCGCGGGTGGGGCACGCGAGTCGTGCCCCGCCACTCGTCGACCACCCAGCGGCCGAGGACGAAGAGGATGAACGGCAGGGCGAGCACGAACACCAGGTTGCTCGAGGCGGCGTCGGCGAGCCGGAAGTCGGTCAGGTCGTTGACGGCGCGCAGTCCGCCACAGCCCGGACACCAGATCCCGAGCATCGCGCTCGGGCACAGGCCCCAGGAGCCTGCCTCGTGCGGGTCGCGCAGGTGCAGGGCCAGGGTGGCGGCACCCAGCCCGCCGACGGTGAGGGCGGGCGCGACCATCCGCTGCCACCGCGGCGCGACCGCGATGGGTGCGAGGTGGACGGTCAGTGCCATCGGCCGGCTCCTTGGACTCAGCTCAGTGCGGGGACTCGTGGAGCCCCATCTTGGCCATCACCATGAACAGCACCCCGGCGACGACGACCAGCGCGACGCCGATCCAGAAGATCACCATCTCGACCGGGTCGAGCATCAGCCCCACCCCACCGACCACGAAGCCGACGAGGGCGACGACGACGGCCGTCCAGGCGGCCGGGGTGTTGCCGTGATGGGACATGCGGGCTCCTCGAAGCTACGACGGGTGGGGCGGGGTCAGTGTATTCGGCCCTGGGCCTATTCGTTGTCCGTGGGGTCGTGACCCTCGTCCATCGCCTTCCACAGATCCAGGTTGGACCGCTCGCCCGGCGCCGGCTGCGGCGCCGCGGCGCCCGGGGCGTCGTAGCGCCGGCCCATCTGCGGCCACCGTCCGACGTCACGCACGGCCAGCGCAGTGACCGCGAGCGCCAGCATCGCGCCGCCCAGCGCGACCCAGGCCCAGGCGGTGCGGCTCACCTCGACGTCGGTGACGCCGTAGGGCTCGTAGGCCGACGAGACGGCGTCGGGCGCCGCGAAGAACGCGGCGACGACGGCCGCCAGCAGCCCCAGGGCGGCGAGGCCGGTGAGCCAGCTGATCAGGCGGCGGAACCTCCCCCGGCTGACCAGCAGCACCCCCCAGGCCGCGAGCACCACCAGCGCCAGGGCGGTGGCGAGCGGGGCCTTGGCCTCGCCGACGGCCACGGACACGGCCGCGACGTCCCCGCCGATGCCCTGTCCCTCGGCGGCCGTCGCCCAGGCCTGGTTGCCGGCCACGGCGACCAGGGCCCCCGAGCCGAGGCCCACGATCACGGCCGGGACGAAGGTGTTAGCCACCGATGAACCCGTCGTCGAAGCAGGTGCGGGTGCCGGTGTGGCAGGCGGGCCCCTCCTGGTCGACCTTGACCAGCAGGGTGTCGGCGTCGCAGTCGAGGCGGACCTCCTTGACCCGCTGGACGTGGCCGGAGGTGTCGCCCTTGACCCAGTACTCGCGGCGGGAGCGACTCCAGTACGTCGCCCGGCCGGTGGTCAGGGTGCGGTGCAGCGCCTCGTCGTCCATCCAGCCCAGCATCAGCACCTCGCCGGTGTCGAACTGTTGCACCACGGCGGGGACCAGCCCCTCGGCGGTGCGCTTGAGCCGCTCGGCGATCGCGGGGTCCAGTGACATGGGGCCATTATCCCGTCGCTTGGGCGATCCACGACGAGTGCAGGCCGGCGTAGACGCTGCCGGCCTGGGCGACCAGCTCGGCGTGCGGCCCGCGCTGCACGATCCGGCCGCGGTCGACCACGATCACCTCGTCGGCGTTCTCGGCGGTGGAGAGCCGGTGCGCGATGGTCACGGAGGTGCGCCCGCTCATCAGCCGCTCGAGCGCCCGGCCGATCCGCATCTCCAACGCGGGATCCACGGCGCTGGTCGCCTCGTCGAGGACCAGCAGGTCCGGGTCGGCGAGGTGGGCGCGGAGCAGGGCGACCAGCTGCCGCTCGCCCGCGGACATGGACTCGCCGCGCTGGCCCACCGGCGTGTCCAGGCCCTGCGGAAGGCCATCCAGCCAGTCGCGCAGGCCCAGCTCGTCGGCGCTGGCCAGGATGTCGGCCTCGGCCGCGTCCAGCCGACCGTAGCGGACGTTGGCCGCGATGGTGTCGTCGAACAGGAAGCCCTCCTGCGGCACCAGCACCACGCTGCGGCGCAGCGAGGCCTGCCCGATCCGGCGTACGTCGATGCCGTCCAGCAGCACCGCCCCGCCCACCGGGTCCATCAGCCGGGTCAGCAGCTTGGCGAACGTCGACTTGCCGGACCCGGTTTCCCCGACGATCGCCACCCGGCGTCCGGCCGCGATCTCGAGGCTGACGTCCTGGAGCACCGGCGGCCCACCCGGGTAGGCGAACTCCACGTCGTCGAAGCGCACGTCGATCGGGCCGCGCGGCAGGGTCTCGCCCTCGGGGCCGGGATCGACCAGGTCGGCCGGCGTCTCGAGGATGCCGATCACCCGGCGCCAGCCGGCGATCGCGTTCTGGGCGTCGGTGAGGATCTGGGTGCCCATCTGGACCGGCCCGACGAACAGGGTCACCAGGAACGCGAAGGCCAGCACCTCCCCCGCGGTGATCTGGTCGGCGAAGCCGAGCCAGATGCCCACGATCAAGACTCCGGCGTTGGCGAGCCCGGCCGAGACGCCGCCCAGCGAGAACGAGAACGCCGTGAACCCCTGGGCCCGGGTGCTGGCGGCCTGGTGGGCCGCGATCGCGGTGTCGATGCGCTCCTGGGTGCGCGACTCCACGGCGTACGAACGGACTACCGCGGCGCCCACGACCGGCTCGGAGATCGCCGAGAGCATGATGCCGACCTGGCGGCGCACCGTGCCGTAGGCGGCGGAGAGCTTGCGCTGGAAGAAGCGCAGGGACAGGAAGAGCGGCGCGAAGCAGACCCAGACGACGATCGCGAGCTGCCAGCTGTAGACGAGCATCACCACGGTCGCCACCAGCACCTGCCCGATGCTGACCACGAAGAGCAGGCCGCCGAAGACCAGGAACTGGCTGACCTGGTCGACGTCGCTGGTCACCCGGGAGACCAGCGCCCCGCGACGCTCGGTGTTCTGGGTGAGCAGCGGCAGGTCGTGGACGTGCCGGAACGCCTTGATCCGCAGGGTGGCCAGGCCGCGCTCGGAGGTGGAGAACAGCCGGGTGGTCATCGCGAACGACGCCCAGCTGGTGGCCACGATCGCGACGCCGGCGAGCAGGCCGGTCCAGACGGTGTAGGAGACGTCCGGGCCGCCCGAGCCGCCGATGCCGCGGTCGAGGGTCTGCTGCACGGCGATCGGCACCACGACCTGGCCGAGCGACGCGATCACCGCCAGCACGAGCGTGCCGGCGATCCCGTCCTTGAGCTCGGGCGAGTAGTGCACCCCGCGTCGGATCGTCTCGATCGGGCGGAGGTCCTCGCCGGAGTCGAGCGCGCTCATGTGGTCACCTCGTCGGCGTGCGCCTCCTGCTCGTAGGCGTTGACCAGGTCGGCGTACGCCGGGTTGCGGACGAGCAGCTCGGCGTGGGTGCCGCGGTCGACGATCCGGCCGCCGTGCAGGTAGAGCACCTCGTCGGCGAGGGCGATGGTGGCCTTGCGGTAGGCGACCACCACGGTGGTGCAGCCGGTGCGGGACTCGCCCGCTGAGAACTCGCGGAGCGCCGCGAGGATCCGGGCCTCGACCTCGGGGTCGACCGCCGAGGTCGCGTCGTCGAGGATCAGCAGCCGCGGACGGCGTACGAGCGCACGGGCGAGGGAGATCCGCTGGCGCTGGCCGCCGGACAGGGAGGTGCCGCGCTCGCCGAGGCTGGTGTCGAGCCCTTCCGGCAGCGCCGCCACGAAACCGTCGGCCTGGGCGGCGCGCAGCGCGGACCACACCACCTCATCCGGGACGTCTGCTCCGAGCGTGATGTTGCCGCGCACCGTGTCGTCGAAGAGGAACGCGGTCTGCGGCACGATCGAGACCAGCCGTGAGAGCTCGCCGCGGGCCAGGTCGCGGATGTCGACCCCGTCGACGGTGATCCGTCCCTCCTGAGGGTCGACCAGGCGGGTGAGCAGGGTGGTGAGGGTGCTCTTGCCGGACGCGGTCGCCCCCACCAGCGCGACGGTGCGGTCCGGCTCGACGCCGAAGCTCAGCCGGTCGAGCACCGGCTGGTCCTCGACGTAGCGGTAGGAGACGTCCTCCACGCCGAGGGTCAGGCCGCCGTCGGTGGGCGGGGCCGCGGTCCCGCCGTAGCGCATCTCGCCGGTGGCCTGGAGCACCGACCGCACCCGGCGGAACCCGACCACGCTGCGCGGGAACTCGCCGAGCAGCCAGCCGATGGACCGGATCGGGAAGGAGACGATGGTGAGCAGGTAGGCGACGGTGACCACGTTGCCCGGGTCGGTGGCGCCGCTCATCACCCGGGACACACCGACCGCGAGGACGACCAGGACGCCGAGGTTGGGCAGGGCTGCGAGGGTCGGGTCGAACGCCGCCCGGATCCGGCCGACCCTGATGTTGACGTCGCGCAGGTGGTGGGCCTTCGCCGCGAACCGCTCGGTCTCCTCCGGCTCCCGGCCCAGCGTCTTGACCACCATGGCCCCGTCGAAGGACTCGTGTGCGATCTCGCTGACCTCGCCGCGCAGCTGCTGGGCCTGCGTCGCCCAGCCCTGGGCCAGGCTCTGGTAGACGATGTTGGTGACGATCACCGCCGGGAACACCAGCAGCCCGACCACGGCCAGCACCAGGTCGGCGACCAGCATCTGCACGACCGCGATCACCATCATCGCGACCGTGCCGACGGCCATCGGGAGCGGGGCGATCGGCCCCCAGGCGGCCTCGACGTCGGAGTTGGCGTTGGACAGCAGCTCGCCGGTCGGGTGCCGCTGGTGCCACTCCATCGGGAGCTCGAGGTACTGCCGGGTGACGGCCCGGCGGGTCCGGGCCTGCATCCGGTACTGCATGATGCCGGCGCCCAGCCGGCGGGCCACGATCCCGACGGCGCGCAGGATCGCGACGCCCAGGAAGAGCGCGAGCACGGCGACCAGGAGGTCGGCGCCGATCTCGCCGTTCTTGAACGCGGGCAGCACGACGTGGTCGGTCGCCCACCCGAGGACCCATGCGTCGGCGACGGTGAGCGCGCCGAACAGCAGCGACCCGAGGGTGGAGAGCGTGAAGATCAGCGGCTCGCGCTTGATCGCGACGAGCAGTACGGCGAACCCGGCTCGGGTCGATCCCCGTCCGTCGCTGCGCTCGTCGCTCATGTCTCCCTAAGTCTCGTCACCTGCCGCAACCCCGCGGCTCAGGCAGGCTATTCCCGCGGACCGACAGCCACCAAAGCCTTTGCCGCGTCCCCGCTACGGTGACCCCGTGACCCCTCCCCTGGCCCGTCGCGAGCGCCACGAGCTCTGCGACCTGGCGCTCACCGTCGGGGAGGACGCCCCGACCCTGTGCGGCGACTGGACGGTCAAGGACCTGATCGCCCATCTGCTGGTGCGCGAGAACCGGCCCTGGAGCGCCGTCGGCATCGTGGTGCCACCGCTCGCCGGCCTGACCGAGAAGTCGATGGAGCGGATGGCGCGCAAGGAGTTCGGCGTCCTCGTCGAGCAGCTGCGCGACCCCGGGCTCACGGCGTTCCGGCTCGAGCCGGTGGAGGTCGCCGCCAACACGCTGGAGTACCTCGTGCACCACGAGGACATCCGCCGGGCCCAGCCCGGCTGGGAGCCGCGCGTCCTGGGCCCGGCCGATCTGGGGCTGATTTGGAAGCTGGGCCGCCGTTCGGGACGGCTGCTGGCCCGCCGCGTCGGGGTGCCGCTCCGGATCCACCGCAGCGACACCGGCGCCGAGGTCACCCTGGCGGCCGGTGCAGATCCCGTCGTGGTCAGCGGTCCGCCCGCCGAGCTGGTGCTGTTCCTGTTCGGCCGCGAGCAGACCCGCGATCTCACGTTCGAGGGGCCACCCGAGAATCTGGCGAAGGTGAGGAACGCCGAATTCGGCGTCTAACGGTCCCGAGCGCGGCTACCTACGCACTGGCACAGAGACCCCAGCAGGGCACAGCCCAGTTTCTTCCGCCGACACCAGGAGTTGCCTCAGCCGCCGAGGTTGGCCAGCACGACCCCGGCCAGCGCGACCGACTGCGCGCGCAGGGTGTCGGGGTCGCGGCTGCCGTCAGGGGACTCCACGTCGATGTCGAAGTTCAGGTCGTCGAGGCAGACCCGGAGCGTGCCCTCGTTGGGGTCGACCCCGTCGATCACCCAGGAGGCGCCGTCGCCGAGCTCGGACACGGGAGTCCCGACCTCGCCGAACGAGTCCAGCTCCGGGCACACCAGCTCGCCGTCCGGGTAGTCCTCGGCGACCGAGACCGCCAGGGTCACGTCCAGACCGTCCTCGACCTCCCAGCCGCAGTTGTCGCTCTGGTACTGCAGGCCGTCCTCGTCGTGGCCGCCACCGCCGGGGAAGCCGGGAGGCACGTCCTCGGCGTATGCCGCCTCGACGTCGGCCTCGTCGGCCAGGTCGCAGGCCGGTTGGACACCCATGGCGGTCTCGGTGACGGAGGTCTCCCCCTCGGAGGTCTCCGGCTTCTCCGAAGCGCCTCCGGAGGTGATCTCTTCGTCGCCGCCGCAGGCGGCCAGCGAGAGCATCAGGGCCAGGACCGTCAGAAAGGTGCGCACGCGGGGATTGTGCACTCCTAGCGCACCGGGTGACCGGCGTTTGCCAGAGATGCCTTCACATCGGCGATCCGCAGGGTGCCGAAATGGAAGACGGTGGCGGCGAGCACCGCATCCGCGCCCGCCTCGACCGCGGGCGGGAAGTGCTCGGTCGCGCCCGCGCCCCCGGAGGCGATCACCGGGATGGTCACCTCGCGGCGAACGGCCCGGATCAGGTCGAGGTCGAAGCCGTCCTGGGTGCCGTCGGCGTCCATCGCGTTGAGCAGGATCTCCCCCGCCCCGAGCTCGGTGGCCCGGACCGCCCACTCGATGGCGTCGAGCCCCGCCGCCCGTCGGCCCCCGTGAGTGGTGACCTCGAAGCCGGACGCCGTCTCGGCGGAGCGGCGAGCATCGAGCGAGAGCACCAGCACCTGGTTGCCGAACCGGTCCGCGATCTCGGCGACCAGCTCGGGACGTGCGATCGCGGCGGTGTTGACCGCGATCTTGTCCGCGCCCGCACGGAGCAGCCGGTCGACGTCCTCGGTGGAGGACACCCCTCCCCCGACGGTGAGCGGGATGAACACCTCCTCGGCGGTCCGGGAGACGATCTCCATCGTCGTGGCCCGGCCCTCGTGGGAGGCGGAGATGTCCAGGAAGGTCAGCTCGTCGGCGCCCTCGGCGTCGTAGGTCCGGGCCAGCTCCACCGGGTCGCCGGCGTCGCGGAGCTCCGTGAACTTGATCCCCTTGACCACCCGGCCGGCGTCGACGTCCAGGCAGGGGATCACGCGTACGGCGAGCGTCACGGCCCGGGGTCCCCGCGGCGTTGTTCGGCGGAGGAGCGAAGCGGGGGAGGCGAAGAACGGCGTGGGGTGGTTGTCCCGGTCAGCTCCAGGGCGTCCTCGAGGGTGAACCGGCCCTCGTAGAGCGCGGTGCCGATGATCGCGCCCTCGACGCCGTCGTCGACCAGGCCCATCAGTGCCTCGAGGTCCGCGAGCTCGGTGACCCCGCCCGAGGCCACCACCGGCCGGTCCGTGGCGGCGCAGACGTCCCGCAGCAGCTGGAGGTTGGGGCCCTGCAGCATGCCGTCCTTGTTCACGTCGGTGACGACGTAGCGGGCACACCCCTCGGCGTCCAGCCGGGTGAGTACGTCGTAGAGGTCGCCACCCTCCCGGGTCCAGCCCCGGGCGGCCAGGGTGCGGCCGCGGACGTCGAGGCCGACGGCCACCCGGTCGCCGTACTCCGCGATCGCGGCGGCGCACCACTCCGGCTGCTCCAGGGCGGCGGTGCCGATGTTGACTCGGCGGCAGCCGGTCGCCATCGCGGCGGTCAGGGACTCGTCGTCGCGGATCCCGCCGCTCATCTCGACCGCGATGTCGAGGGTGCCGACGATCTTCGCCTGCAGCTCCCGGTTGTGGCCGCGGCCGAACGCCGCGTCCAGGTCGACCAGGTGCAGCCACTCCGCGCCCGCCTCCTGCCAGCGCAGGGCCGCCTCGAGGGGGTCGCCGAACCGCTTCTCCGAGCCGGCCACCCCCTGCACCAGCTGCACGGCCTGGCCGCCGGCGATGTCGACGGCGGGCAGCAGCTCGAGGTAGGCACTCAATCGGGGTTCCTTCACCGTCGTCATCGTCGGAACAGCATCGTGTGCAGCACGGGGGCGGCGAGCGGGGAGACCACGGCGACCATCGCGCGCGCCGCCCAGTCGTCGAAGAACACCCAGACCAGCACGTTGGCCGCCAGCAGCAACGCGATCGTGGCTCCCACCTGGCGCCGGCGGCGTTCGGCGAGAATGCCGCTCGGTCGGGAGGAACGCCGGGGCAGCCACCGCGTCAGGACCTGCTTCCGGGTCGCCCGCCGCTCGGCCCGCTCGGCCTCGGCGGCCCGGGCCGCGGCGCGGATGGCCGCCTCTCGCTCGCGCTCCGCCCGCTTCCGGGCCCGCTCCTTGCTCATCCCGGGTCCCCGCGGCGTTGTTCGACGGAGGACTTCGGGGTCCCCGCGTGATCGCGCGCTGGAGGAGCGGAGCGGGGGAAGTCGCGATCTCGTGGGGTGAAGCGTTGCGGGGGAGGCGAAGAACGTCGTGGGGTGGTCATAGCGAACCGACCCAGTTGCGCAGCAGCGCGGCGCCGGCGTCGCCGGACTTCTCGGGGTGGAACTGGGTGGCCGCCAGCGGCCCGTTCTCCACCGCCGCGACGAACCGGTCGCCCGCCCCAGAGATCGACCCGGTCTCGGCCCAGGTGACCAGGGGCGCGCGGGTGCGGTCGTTGGTCTCCAGGGTCCACTTGCGGACGCCGTAGGAGTGCACGAAGTAGAAGCGCTCGTCCTCGATGCCCTCGAACAGGGTCGACCCGGCGGGGGGTGCGACGGTGTTCCAGCCCATGTGCGGGACGACCGGTGCCTGGAGCCGCTCGACGACCCCCGGCCACTCGTCGCAGCCCCCGGTCTCGACCCCGTGCTCGACCCCCCGGGCGAACAGCACCTGCATCCCGACGCAGATCCCGAGCACCGGCCGCCCGCCGGCGAGGCGGCGACCGATCGCCCGCTCGCCGCGCACCCGCCGCAGCCCCGCCATGCAGGCGGCGAAGGCCCCCACACCGGGGACGACCAGGCCGTCGGACTCCTGGGCCAGGTGGAGGTCGTCGGTGAGCGTGACGTCGGCGCCGGCGCGCTCGACGGCGCGCACGGCGGAGCGGAGGTTCCCCGACCCGTAGTCGAGGACGACGACGTTCTTCTTCACGAGCCTGGTGCCCTACAGGGTGCCCTTGGTGGAGGGCACGCCGGTCTCGCGCGGGTCGAAGGCGACGGCGTCGCGCAGCGCCCGGGCGAACGCCTTGAACTGGGCCTCGACGATGTGGTGCGGGTCGCGCCCGGCCAGCACCCGCACGTGCAGCCCGAGGTGGGCGTGGAAGGCGAGGGTCTCGAAGACGTGCCGGGTCAGCGACCCCAAATAGTCGCCGCCGATGGTCACGAACTCCTGGCCCTCGGGCTCGCCGGTGTGCACGCAGTAGGGCCTTCCGGACACGTCGACGACGGCCTGCACCAGCGTCTCGTCCAGCGGCACCGTTGCGTCGCCGAAACGGCGGATGCCGACCTTGTCGCCCAGCGCCTCCCGGATCGCCTCGCCGAGCACGATCGCGGTGTCCTCCACCGTGTGGTGGGCGTCGATGTGGGTGTCGCCGGCCGTCTGCACC
>Ga0299913_10003705_pt1 | contig 12594 bp, 14 predicted proteins | sample RVTome_9_FD_201360 | JGI IMG/M metagenome (GOLD analysis project Ga0299913, IMG submission 201360) | Soil microbial communities from uranium-contaminated site in the Upper Colorado River Basin, Wyoming, United States - RVT155D38 (version 2) ... | reverse complement strand
CCTTATCCGGCCCCGCGCGCGGCGGGGCAAGGGCGCAGCGGCCGGAAGGCTCCTACGGCGTCGCCGGCTCCGCAGCGGTTTCGACGATGCCGAGGCGGCGGTCGTCGCTCCAGATTTCGACCGAGTCGCCGTCGCTTTGGCTGCGGGCGAGCTCCGCCGCCGCCGCATCGTCGGCCGCCTCGATCTCCCCCGACCCGATCAGCATCCCCCGCCGCAGGAAGTAAAGATGGTAGCTGGCCATGGGCTCCGGTCCGTTGTCTGAGGAACCGTCGCCAATAATGCGATCCGTTATTGTTTTCATTATCTTGGGTCAACACGTCGAGCCGGGATGGCGGACGGGGGCGAACGCGGATCGCGCCTCCGTCCGAGCCAGGAGGCAGCCTCTTCGATCCGGAAAATCGGCTTCGCTTCGAGCCGCTTGCGGGTTGCGCCGGCGTCGCCTCGCCGCCTAGGGTGGCCCGGGGAGCCGAAATCGGTATCGGCACGGGGGAACGGATTTTCGGATGACGGCAAAGCCGCCCGACGGATCGGCGCCGCCTGGCGGCGCAGACGGCTTCGCCGAGGCGCATCGCGCGCTGCTCGCCGACCGCTCGATCCAGTTCGAGCTGCAGCAATACCAGCCGTCCGAGCCGCCCGGCTGGCTGCGCTGGCTGCTCGAGTTCCTCGCGACCGACCATCCGGCGATGCGCGGCTCGCTGTGGGCGATCGGCATCGCGCTTGCCCTCATCATCCTCTTCCTGATCGCGCGCCGTCTCGCCGGCTCGGGCTGGCCGTGGCGGCGCGGCGAATCAGCGGAGGAAGAGAGCTGGCGTCCGGCCGAGGCGCCGGCGCGGGCGCTGCTCGGCGAGGCCGACGCGCTGGCCGCCGACGGCCGCTTTGCGGAAGCCGCGCACCTGCTGCTGTTCCGCAGCATCGAGGATATCGATTCGCGCCGCCCGGAGATCGTGCGGCCCGCGCTCACCAGCCGCGACATCGCCGCCTTGCCGTCGATCCCGCCGCGGCCGCGCGGCGCCTTCGCCCGCATCGCGATGGCGGTCGAGCGCAGCCTGTTCGCCCGCCGCGCGCTTGGCGAAGGCGACTGGCGCGAATGCCGCGCCGCCTACGAGGAATTCGCCTTCGCCGAGGGCTGGCGCGCTTGAGCTCGCCCTCGCCCTTCAACCCGCGGCTGGTGGTCGGGCTGATCGCGGCGGGAATCCTCGCCTTCGCCGCCATGCTGCTGCTCGTCGCCTATGGCGGCCAGCCTGGCTCCTCCGGGCGTGACGGGCGCGCGCACGCGCTGTCGGTGTCGGCGGTCGGCTTCAAGGGGCTCGTCACCTTGGTCGGCGAGTTCGGGGAAGCCCGCCTGATCCGCGAGCCGGACGATTTCGAGACCGAGAATCTGGTCGTCGTCGCGCTCGAGGAGCGGAGCCGCCCCGAGGATCTCGACAACCTGCTCGAGCAGCGGCGCGGCCGCCCCACCCTCATCATCCTTCCCAAATGGATCACGATGGCCGAGCCCGCGCGGCGCGGATGGGTGCGGACGATCGGGCCCGGCCTCGGCGGGGTCGCGGAGCGCGCGCTCGGCGAGGGCGTCTCTGTACGCGTCGTCACCTCCGGGCAGCTGCCCGCGGCGGCCGCGGGGGAGGATTTGCTGGCCGGCCTCAGCCTGCCGGTGCCGCGGCTCCCGCAGGTGATCGAGGGCGAGGCAGTGACGCCGATCGTGCCGCTCGCCGGCGGCGCGCTGATCGGCCAGCTCGGCGTCCATCCGCATTATGTCGTCGCCGATCCCGACCTGCTCAACAATCATGGCCTGCGGCGTCCCGAGAGGGCGCGGGCGGCGCTCGACCTGATCGCCGGCCTCGGCCCGCCCGACGCGTCCGGAGTCGATTTCGACCTCACGGTGAACGGCCTCGGCGCCGTCGATTCGCGCAGCCTGCTGCAGCTGTCGCTCGAACCGCCCTTCCTGGCGATGACGCTGGCGCTGGTCGTCGCCGCCCTGCTCGCCGGGCTGCACGGCGCCTGGCGCTTCGGCCCGGCGCGCCGCGAGCAGCGGGCGATCGCCCTCGGCAAGGCCGCCCTCGTCGAGAACAGCGCCGGGCTGATCCGCCAGGCCAACCGCGAGGTCGAGCTCGGCGCCGCGTATGCCGACGTCATCCGCCAGGACGTCGCCCGCCTCGCCCACGCGCCGCAGGGCGTCGGCGAGGACCAGGTCGACCTTTATCTCAACCGCCTCGGCAAGGCCGGCCGGCCGAGCTTCAGCGAGCTTGCCGCGCGGCTCCATGCCGCCCGCGACCGGCACGGACTGATCGCCGCCGCTCGGGCCCTGTTCCAGTGGAAGAAGGACATCATCCGGTGAACGTGATCGACGTGAAAAAGCTGGCGCAGGAGATTCGCGACGAGGTGAGGCGGGCGATCGTCGGCCAGGACGAGGCGGTCGAGCTGATGCTGATCGCCCTGTTCAGCTCGGGCCACATCCTGCTCGAAGGACCGCCCGGGACGGCCAAGACCTTTCTCGCCCAATGCTTCGCGCGCACGCTCGGGCTCGATTTCGGGCGCATTCAGTTCACGCCGGACCTGATGCCCGGCGACATCCTCGGCTCCAACCTGTTCAATTTCCATACCAGCCAGTTCACGCTCACCCACGGGCCGATCTTCTGTGATCTGCTGCTCGCCGACGAGATCAACCGCACGCCGCCCAAGACGCAGGCCGCCTTGCTCGAGGCGATGCAGGAGCGCGCCGTCACGATCGACGGCGAGACCCACCGGCTGGCACCGCGCTTCATGGTGATCGCCACCCAGAACCCGATCGAGCAGCAGGGGGTCTACCCGCTGCCGGAAGCGCAGCTCGACCGTTTCCTGTTCAAGCACCGGATGGGCTATCCGACCGTGGAGGAGGAGAAGAAGATCGTCGCCGGTCACGGCGCCCGCTTCGGCGCGCCGCGTCCCGAGGACTGGGGGATCGAGACCCGGCTCCAGCCCGACCGCCTCGCCGAGGCGGTCGCGGCGGTGGCGGCGGTGCCGATGGTCGACGAGGTGACCGACTATGTCGTGGCGCTGGTCCGGGCCACTCGCGAGGCGCCGGACCTGGAGGGCGGCGCCTCGCCGCGGGCGGCGGCGATGCTCGCCGGCGCGGCGCGGGCGCGGGCGGCGCTGGACGGTCGCGACTATGTCATCCCGGACGACGTCAAGGCGCTGGCGCCGGCGGTGCTGCGCCACCGCGTCCTGCTTTCCGCCGCCGCCGAAATCGAGGGCCGGCCGGTCGAGGGCGTGATCGCGCGCCTGATCGAAGCGGTCGAGGCGCCGCGTTGATCTACCCGACCCGCCGCACCGTCGTCGCCGCCGCTGCCGTCGCTCCGGCAGCGCTGGTGATCGGCCTGTTGGTCCCGGCCTGGTGGGCCGCCGGGCTCGCTTTGCTTGCCCTGCTGATCGCGCTCGCCGGCGTCGACGCGCTGACCGGCGCCGGCCGGCGCCAGGCCCGGGTCGAATGCGAGGGGCCGGGGGCGGTCGGCGTCGGGGAGACGTTCGCGATCGTCGCGCACGTCGGCTTCGGCCCCCGGCCGCCGGCGGCGGCGCAGGTCGCGGTCGGCTTCTCCGGTCCCGTGAGCGCGCCGTTCGGCTGGCGCGCGCGGGCAGCGATCGACGGCGACGGCCGCGGCTCGGCAACGGTCGTGCTCCATGCCGAGCGGCGCGGCACCGCTCGGCTCGAAACCACATGGCTGCGCTGGACCGGGCCGCTCGGCCTGCTCTGGAAGCAGCGCGAGCTCGGCCTCGATCAGCCGGTGCTGGTCACTCCCGACATCCGCGCCGTGCGCGACCGCAGCATGCAGCTCGTCAACCGCGACGCGATGCACGGCCAGATCGCGCAGCTTCAGGTCGGCGAGGGCGCCGAGTTCGAGGCGCTGACCGACTATCGCCAGGGCATGGACCGGCGGGCGATCGACTGGAAGCAGTCCGCGCGTCACACCGAGCTGATCGCCAAGGAATATCGCACCGAGCGCAACAACAATATCGTCATCGCGCTCGATGCCGGCCGCGTCATGTGCGAGCCGCTCGACGGCCTGCCGCGGATCGACCGCGCCGTGTCGGCGGCGCTGCTGACCGCCTTCGTCGCGCTGAGGGACGGCGACCGGGTCGGCCTGTTCGCGTTCGATTCGCGGCCGCGCGCGTCGAGCCGCCCGATCGCGGGGCCGCGCGCCTTCCCGATTCTGCAGCGGATCGCGGCGGGGATCGATTATTCGACCCACGAAACCAACTACACGCTCGGGCTCGCGACGCTGGCGAGCGGCCTCAACCGTCGCTCGCTGCTCGTCGTCTTCACCGAATTCGCCGACACGATCAGCGCCGAGCTGATGCTGAACGCGGTCGGCACGCTGCTGGGGCGCCACCTCGTCCTGTTCGTCGTGCTGCGCGACGAGGAGCTGGAGGCATTCACGGGCGCCGAGCCGGAGGAGCCGGAGGATGTCACCCGCGCGGTGATGGCGGCCGGCCTGCTGCGCGAGCGGCGGCTGGTCCTGACTCGGCTCAGGCACCTCGGCGTCCATGTCGTAGAGGCCGCCGCCGACGCCGCCGGTCCCGCGCTCGTCAGCGCCTATCTCGATCTCAAGCGGAGGGGGAGGCTGTGAGGGGCGCTCCGAGGCGACCCCCCTCCACCAGGCTCCGCCTGGTCCCCCTCCCCGTCCCGGTGAGGATTATCGCATGACCGCCCTCCCCTCCGACTCGCGGCGGTTCCGGGCCGAGCGGGAGGCGCAATGGCGGCGGCTAGAGGATGTCGTCGCCACCGCCGAGAAGCGATCGGTGCGGGCGCTGTCCGACGAGGACCTGCTGGCGCTCCCGGTCCTCTATCGCGGCGCGCTCTCGTCGCTGTCGGTGGCGCGCGAGACGTCGCTCGACCTCGAGCTCGTCACCTATCTCGAGGGGCTGTGCGCCCGCGCCTATTTCTTCGTCTACGGCGTCCGGACCTCGCCGGCCAAGCGGCTGAAATCCTTCTTCCTGCACGACTGGCCCGCGGCCGTGCGCGGGATGTGGCGCGAAACCCTGATCGCGCTGCTGTTGACCCTGGTCGGCGCGCTGGCGGGCTATCTGCTGGTCGCGAGCGACCCGGCCTGGTACGACAGCCTTGTCGGCGAGCTCGCCCAGGGCCGCGACTTCCGGGCCACGACCGAGTCGCTGCGCAGCACGCTCTATCACGAGGAAGGGACGAGCGGGCTCGGTTTCTTCGCCACCTTCCTCTTCACCCACAACAGCCAGGTCTCGGTGCTCTGCTTCGCGCTCGGCTTCGCCTTCGCGGTGCCGACGGCGATGCTGCTCGTCTACAATGGCACGATGCTCGGGGCGATCCTCGCGCTGTTCGTCTCGCACGGGCTGGGAATGGAGATGGGGGGCTGGCTGCTCATCCACGGTTCGACCGAGTTCTTCGCGATCGTGCTGGCCGGCGCCGCCGGCATCCGCATCGGCTGGAGCGTCGTCTTCCCGGGCGAGCAGCTGCGGCTCGAGGCCGCCATCCGGGCCGGGCGCTCGGCCGCGATCGTCATGGCCGGCGTGCTGGCGATGCTGCTGGTCGCGGGCCTGCTCGAAGGCTATGGCCGGCAGCTCGTCGCCGTCGACGCCGCCCGCTACGCGATCGGCCTCGCCATGCTGACGCTCTGGCTCGCCTATTTCTATTGGCCGCGGCGCCGTGCCCATGGCTGAACATGCCGCCGTCAACCGCCGCGCGCCGAGCCGACAGCGGCGCACCCTGGTCACTCCCGAGGGCGTCGACCTGCAGCTGAGCCTTGCCGACGCCGGGCAGCGCGCCGGCGCCTTCCTGCTCGACCTCATCATCATGCTGGTCGCGCTGATCGTGCTGACGCTCGCGGCGACCTTCGTCATCGTCGCCACCAGCCTCCAGGGCGCCGAAGTCGGCGCGATCATCTGGCTGCTCGGCTTCTTTCTGCTGCGCAACTTCTACTTCATCCTGATGGAGATGGGCCCCCGCGCCGCGACGCTCGGCAAGCGCGCCGTCGGCATTCGCGTCGTCGCCCGCAGCGGCGACCGGCTGACCGCCGATCGTGTGATCGCCCGCAACATGATGCGTGAAATCGAATTCTACCTGCCGATCTCCTTCCTCTCCCATAATGCCGCCGAAGGGACGGTGAGCGGCTGGACCGCGCTCGCCGGGCTGGCGTGGACGGGGCTCTTCCTCTTCTTTCCCTTCTTCAACAAGGACCGGCTGCGGATCGGCGACCTGCTCGCCGGAACCTGGGTGGTGAATACGCCGCGACGCCGGCTCGGCTTCGACGCGCTGAACACCGAACGCTCGCCGGAGGGCTACCATTTCACCGAGGCACAGCTCGACGTCTACGGCATCTTCGAGCTGCAGACGCTCGAGCAGGTGCTGCGCGACGACGATGCCGAGGCGATCGCCTCCGTCGCCGCGACGATCCGACACAAGATCGGCGCGGCGGAGGAAGGGTGGGACCGCGACTTCCTGGTCGCCTATTACGACGCGATGCGCTCGCGGATGGAGCGCGGCCTGCTGTTCGGCAAGCGTCGCGAGGACAAGTTCGACCGCTGATGCGAAAGCTGGAGATCGCGCTCGCCGCTAGATGGCGCGGCGCATGAGGATGCTCGGGAAGAGCAGGTCGGGGCCCATCGGCACGTCGATCGCGGCGATGCGGGCGAAGCCCAGCGCGGCGTAGAAGCCCTCGCCGTTGCGGCTCGCATAGCAAAGGAACCCGGCCGCCCCGGCGGCGCGGGCGTCGGTCTCGCAGCGCAGATACAGGGCGCGACCGACGCCGCGACCGGCGAACCGGGCGTCGGTGGCGAAATGGCGGATATGGGCGATGCCGGGCTCCGTCGCCCTGCCGTCCGGCTCGGCGAACGACCAGCCGCCGCAGCCGACCGCCCTCCCGTCCGCCTCGCACAGATAATAAGTGCCGGAGCGCAGCAGCCCCGGATGCGGCCGGGTGATCGAGGGCAGCGCGCGGGCGAGCAGGGCCGGGTCGTAGGCCTCGGCCATCAGGACCGGATAGGAGGCGCGCAGCACGCGCGCCACCGCCTCGGCATCGCCGGGCTCCGCGACCCTGACCGCCAGCCCGGTCAAGACGGTGGGGTCATCGCGGCGGCGGCGATCTGCTCCGCCTCGGCGAACAGCGCCGGATCGACCTCGGCGCCCGAGGCGGCGGCATTCTCGTCGACCTGACCCGGCCGCGACGCGCCGACGATGGCCGAGGCGACGTTCGGCTCCCTGAGCACCCAGGCCAGGGCGAATTGGGCCAGGCTGAGCCCGGCCTCGGCGGCGAGCGGCTGCAGCCGCTGCACCGCCGCCAGCACAGGCGGACGCAACCACTCCTCGATCCACCCGCCCATCTTCTCGCTGGCGGCGCGGCTGCCGGCCGGCGGCGGCGCGCCGGGCGCGTATTTGCCGGTGAGCACGCCCTGCGCGAGCGGCGACCAGACGATCTGCGAGATGCCGTTGGCGGCGCACAGCGGAATCACCTCCTCCTCCGGGTGGCGCCAGAGCAGTGAATATTGCGGCTGGCTGGAGACGAAGCGGACCGCGCCCGGAATGTCGATCGCCGCCCTGATCCTGTCGGCCGGCCATTCGGAGAAGCCGACATAGCGAACCTTGCCGTTCTCGACGGCGCGGGTGAGCGCCTGCATCGTCTCCTCGATCGGAGTCTCCTCGTCGTAGCGGTGGCATTGGTAGAGGTCGACATGATCGGTGCGCAGCCGCTTCAGCGACGCATCGAGCTGCTTTTCCACCTGCGCCGCCGAAAGGCCGCGATCGCTCTCGGTCATCGGGAAGAAGAGCTTGGTGGCAAGGATGTAGGAATCGCGCGGCAGCGCGGCGAGCGCCTCGCCGAGGAACCGCTCGGCGACGCCGCGGCCATAGATGTTCGCGGTATCGATGAAGTTGATCCCCAGCTCGAAGGCCCGATCGAGGCAGGCGCGCGCGACCCGCGCCTCGACCCCGACGCCGTAAGTGAGCCAGGAACCGAGCGATATTTCCGAAACCTCGAGATCGCTCGCGCCGAGCCTGCGATAGCGCATCATTCTCTCCTTCAGGGGACCAGCACCGCCGCCCCTTCAATCCGCCCCTCGCGCAAAAGGTCCAGAGCCTCGTTCGCCCGCCCGAGGGCGAACGGGGTCGTGCGCGTCTTCGCCGGGATCTCGGCGGCGACCTTCAGGAACGCCTCGCCATCGGCGCGGGTGAGGTTGGCGACCGAGCGGATCGAGCGCTCGCCCCACAGGTCCGCATAAGGGAAGGAGGGGATGTCGCTCATGTGGATGCCGCCGCAGACGACCCGACCGCCCTTGCGAACGTGGCGCAGCGCCGCCGGCACCAGGGCGCCGATGGGCGCGAAGACGATGGCGGCATCGAGCGGCTCGGGCGGCGGCTGGTCCGAGCCCCGCGCCGACGCGCAGCCGAGCGCGCGGGCGAAGGCCTGCGCCGCCGCGTCGCCGGGCCGGGTGAAGGCGTGGACCCGGCGGCCCTGCCATGCCGCCACCTGCGCCAGGATGTGGGCGGCGGCGCCGAAGCCGAACAGGCCGAGCGCTTCCCCCTCCCCCGCCAGCTTCAGCGAGCGCCAGCCGATCAGCCCCGCGCACAGCAGAGGCGCCGCCTCGACGTCCCCGAACGCTTCCGGGATCGGGAAGCAGTAGCGCGCGTCGGCGATCGCATGCGTGGCGAAGCCGCCGTCGCGGGTGAAGCCGGTGAAGAGCGCGTCGTCGCACAGATTCTCGCGCCCCGACCGACAATAAGGGCAACGCCCGCAGGTCCGCCCCAGCCACGGCACGCCGACCCGGTCGCCGGCCGCGAAGCCATCGGTGTCTTCGCCGAGCGCCGCGACGCGCCCGACGATCTCGTGCCCGGGCACGATCGGCAGATGACCGCGAATGTCGCCGTCGACGACGTGGAGGTCGGTGCGGCAGACGCCGCAGGCGGCGATCTCGATCAGCAGCTCGCCCGGCCCCGGCGCCGGCGCCGGCCGCTCGACCGCGCGCAGCCGCTCGCCAGGCCGGTCCAGCTGCATCGCCCGCATCGTCGGTCGCACCACGCCTCCTCATCCCAGCGAAAGCTGGGATCTCACCGCCTTCCGAACAGCCGTGAAGGAAAGGGGGGATTCCAGCTTGCGCTGGAATGACGGCAGGATGGCTGGACATCAACAGCTGTTCCGTTACGGGCGAGTCATGAGCCTCCCGTCGCTGTTCGATCGGCTGCGCCTGCCCGTCATCGGCGCGCCGCTGTTCATCGTCTCCAATCCCGACCTCGTCATCGCCCAGTGCAAGGCGGGAATCGTCGGCGCCTTTCCGGCGCTGAACGCGCGACCGCAATCGATGCTCGACGAATGGCTGCACCGCATCGTCGAGGAGCTCGCCGCCTGGGATCGCGACCATCCCGACACGCCGGCGGCGCCGTTCGCGGTCAACCAGATCGTGCACCGCTCGAACGCCCGGCTGCAGGAGGACATGGCGACCTGCGCCAAATGGAAGGTGCCGATCATCATCACCTCGCTGGGCGCGATCGTCGAGGTCAACGATGGCGTTCACTCCTGGGGCGGGATCACGCTCCACGACATCATCAACGACCGCTTCGCCCACAAGGCGGTCGAGAAAGGCGCCGACGGTCTGATCGCGGTCGCGGCCGGCGCCGGCGGCCATGCCGGGCGGCTGTCGCCATTCGCGCTGGTGCAGGAGATACGCGACTGGTTCGACGGGCCGCTGATCCTGTCCGGCGCGATCGCCAACGGCCGCGCCATCCTCGCCGCGCAGGCGATGGGGGCCGACCTCGGCTATATCGGCTCGCCCTTCATCGCCGCCACCGAGGCAAATGCGGACGCGGCCTACAAGCGGGCGATCGTCGACGGCCGCGCCGACGACATCGTCTATTCGAGCCTGTTCACCGGCGTCCACGGCAATTATCTGAAGGCCTCGGTGGTCGCCGCCGGCCTCGATCCGGACAATTTGCCCGAAGGCGACATCAGCACGATGGATTTCGCCACCGGCACCTCCAAGGCCAAGGCCTGGCGCGACATCTGGGGCTCCGGCCAGGGCATCGGCGCGGTGCGGGAGGTGCTGGGCGCCGGCGACTATGTCGCGAAGCTGGCGGCGGAGTATGAAGCGGCGAAGGCGGAGCTGAGGATCAAGGCGGCGCTATAGCGGCCGAAGACGAGGCTCCAGCCGGCTGCCGCGGCAGGTTTCGATCAGCCGCAGGTCTGCCGTGAGCAGCTCGACATCGCGCGCTTCGGCGAGCGCGAGATAATAGCAATCATAAACCGGGTGATCGAGCTCGACCGCGAGCACGAAAGCCGGGTCGACAAGGTCTGCGAGCTCATGCCAGCCGCGAACGAAACTGGGCAGACATTTTTGCGCCAGCCGGGCAGCCGATGCCTCGATCTCGCCGCGCCGGACCTTCTTGAGGAGCGCGTTGCCGATTTCCGCCCAGAGCAGCGTCGGCGCAATCAAGGGCTGGTCGGCGGCCCATCGGATCGCCCGGTCCGATCCTTCCTCTTCCAGCAGCCATTTGAAGGCGACGCTGGCGTCGACGACCATCACCGCGAATCGCGATCCTCGCGGATCAGGCGCCAGCCCTCAACCGAGCCGGGGGGGTTGGCGGTCAGCTCGCGCAGACGCCGCGACAACTCGATCATGTCTTCGCGGCCCTGCGCCTCCAGCGGCCGGCTGCGCTCCAGCGTCTCCCGCAGCTCCGCTTCAAGCGAACGGCGATTCCGGCGCGCGGCACGGCGGTAATCTTCGAGCAGATCCTCGTCGAGATTGCGGATCAGAGCCTGGGCCATGACCAGTCTGCTATCATAATGATAGCAGACTGGTCAATCTTGATGGTTCCGGTCAAGCCGCCTTCTTGAGGTGTCGCCTGCCGAGCAGCTCGGCGATCTGGACGGCGTTCAAAGCGGCGCCCTTGCGGAGGTTGTCGGCGACGCACCAGAGCGACAGGCCGTGCTCGACGGTCGGGTCCTCGCGGACGCGGCTGACATAGGTGGCATATTCGCCGACGCACTCGACCGGCGTCACGTAGCCGCCCGCCTCGCGCTTGTCGACGAGCATCACGCCGGGCGCCTCGCGCAGGATCGCCTGCGCCTTCCTCGCCGAAAGCTCGCGCTCGAACTCGACGTTCACCGCCTCCGAATGGCCGACGAAGACCGGGACGCGCACGCAGGTGACGCTCACCTTGATGGCGGGATCCAGGATTTTCCTGGTCTCGACCACCAATTTCCATTCCTCGCTGGTCGAGCCGTCGTCGAGGAAGTCGCCGGCGTGCGGGATGACGTTGAAGGCGATCTGCCTGGGAAAGGCGGCGGGCGCGTTCGCGTCGCCGACGAAGATGTTGCGGCTCTGCTCGAACAGCTCGTCCATCCCCGCCTTGCCGATGCCGGAGACCGACTGATAGGTGGCGACGACGACGCGCCGGATCGTCGCTGCGTCGTGCAGCGGCTTCAGCGCCACCACCAGCTGCGCGGTCGAGCAGTTCGGATTGGCGATGATGTTGCGCCGGCGGTACAGATCGATCGCCTCCGGGTTCACCTCCGGCACGATCAGCGGCACGTCCGGGTCCATCCGGTAGAGCGAGCTGTTGTCGATCACCGTGCAGCCGGCAGCCGCGGCCCTCGGCGCATAGGCCTTTGACACCTTCGAGCCGGCGGCGAACAGCGCGATGTCCCAGCCGCCGAAGTCGAAATGATCGAGGTTGCGCACCTTCAGCTCGCGTCCGGAATCGCCGAACGCGACCGGCGACCCGGTCGAGCGCGACGAGGCGAGCGCGACGACCTCGTCGGCCGGGAATTCGCGCTCGGCGAGGATGTTGAGCATCTCGCGCCCGACACTGCCGGTCGCGCCGACCACGGCCACTCGGTATCCCATGAAGTCTCTCCGGATTGCGTCGCCGCGATCTAGTGCGGACGCGGCCGGAAACCAAGGACGGTGAAGCGGCGGCGCAATTCTGCTATTGCGACTCGCCCGGGCCTCAGGAGATTTCCGATGGCTGCCAGCGAAACGATTCCCGCCGCCGCCGACGAGGACGACGTGCCGGTCCGCCGCGTCGCCGCCGCCGACCTCAACGCCGTGCTGCGCGAAGGCTGGCAGGATTTCCTCGACAAGCGCGGCGACCTCATCTTCGTCGGGCTGATCTATCCCCTGATCGGCTTCGCCGCCGCGGCGGTGTCGCTCGGCGGCGCGCTGATCCCGCTCTTCTTCCCGATCGCCGCCGGCATCGGCCTGCTCGGCCCCGTCGCGGCGCTCGGCTTCTACGAGCTGGCGCGGCGCCGCGAGGCGGGGCTCGACGCCGGCTGGTCGCATTTCTTCGACGTCGCGAAGCGCCCGGCCTGGGATTCGATCGTCGCCGTCACCGGCATCCTGCTGCTGATCTTCGCCGCCTGGATCGCGGTCGCCTGGGCGCTCTACGCCGCCTTCATCGGCGCGCCGCCGGATTCGGTCGGCGCCTTCCTCGAAGCCTTGTTCACCACCCCGCGCGGCTGGGCGCTGATCCTGGCCGGCAACCTCGTCGGGCTCGGCTTCGCGGCGGTGGTGCTGACGCTCAGCGTCGTGTCGCTGCCGATGCTGGTCGATCGCGACGTCGATGCCCGCACCGCGCTGCGCACTTCGGTCCGGGCGGTGAGC
>Ga0299913_10003704_pt1 | contig 12594 bp, 12 predicted proteins | sample RVTome_9_FD_201360 | JGI IMG/M metagenome (GOLD analysis project Ga0299913, IMG submission 201360) | Soil microbial communities from uranium-contaminated site in the Upper Colorado River Basin, Wyoming, United States - RVT155D38 (version 2) ... | reverse complement strand
CCGACGGCATCCGCGGCACGGCCAACGTCGAGCTGCGGCCGTCGCTGGCCTATGCCCTGGGCCGGGCAACCGCGGCGCGCATCGTCGGGCCGGGCGGCCGCCTGCTCGTCGGGCAGGACACGCGCCGCTCGGGCGACATGTTCGTCGCCGCCGTCACCGCCGGCGCGACGGCGATGGGCGTCGACGTGCACCGGCTCGGCGTCTGCCCCACGCCGGCGCTGGCCCACCTGCTGGCCGGCGGTGGGTTCGGCGCCGGGATCATGGTCTCGGCCTCGCACAACCCGGCCGCCGACAACGGGCTGAAGGTGCTCGGGGCCGAGGGGCTGAAGATCGACGACCCGCTCGAGGATGAGCTCGAGGGCATGATCCTGCGCGCCGACGAGCTGGCCGGACCGGGCAACGACGAGCTCGGCCGGGCGGTCGACGCGCGCGCGCTGCTGGAGCGCTACGTGGAGCACCGCGCCGCGCTTGCCGCGAGCAGCGCGCCGGGCATGCGCCTGATCGTCGATTGCGCTCACGGCTCGGGTGGCATGGCCGCCCCGCGCGTGTTCGCGGCCAGCGGCGCGCGCGTCGATATCCGCTTCAACGAGCCCGACGGCAGCAACATCAACCTGGCCTGCGGCGCGACCGCGCCGCAGGCACTGGCCGGCCTCGTCGCGCAGGGCGGCGCCGACGTCGGCTTCGCCCTCGACGGCGACGCCGACCGCTGCGTGGCGGTCGACGAGCGCGGCGCGGTCGTCGACGGCGACCAGCTGATCGGCATCATCGCCCTCGATCGGCTCAAGCGCGATGCGCTGCCGTCGCGCATCTGCGTCGTGTCGGTGCTGTCCAACGGCGGCCTGGAGTCGGCCATCCGCGCTGCCGGCGGCCGCGTCGCGCGCACGCCGGTCGGCGACAAGTACATCCTCGAGGCGATGCTCGTCTCGGGCGCCGGGCTGGGTGGCGAGAAGAGCGGCCACGTCATCGTCCGCGAGCACACCCTGTCGGGCGACGGTATCGTCACCGCCCTCGAGGTGCTCGGCATCATGGCGCGCACCGGCCGGCGGCTGTCGGAACTAGCGCTCGACATCGAACTGTATCCACAGCAGCAGCGGACGGTAGCCGCGCGGCACAAGGAACAGTGGGAAGCTGACCCGACCTTCGCCGATGCCGTCGCCCAGGCGCAGCGCGACCTCGACGGCCACGGCCGCGTGCTGGTCCGGCCGTCGGGCACCGAGTCAGCGTTGCGCATCATGGTCGAGGGCGACGACGAGGCCCGCGTCGGCGCCATCGCCGACGAGCTGGCTCGGCTGGCTGGCGAGCGGCTAAACTAGCGCCCCACCTGGGCGGCTCGAAGGAGGCAGGCTCTTTCATGTGCGGGATCGTCGGTTACATCGGGCCGCGTGAAGCCGCGCCCATCCTGCTCGAAGGCCTGGCCCGGCTCGAGTACCGCGGCTACGACTCGGCCGGCATCGCGCTGGTCACCAACGCCGGTGAGATGTTCGTCGAGAAGCGCGCCGGCAAGCTCAACAACCTGCGCACGGCGCTCGTCGACCGCCTACCCTCGGCCGCCGTCGGCCTCGCCCACACGCGCTGGGCGACGCACGGCCGGCCGAACGACCTCAACGCCCACCCACACTCCGACTGCAGCGGCGACATCACCGTCATCCACAACGGCATCATCGAGAACTTCAAGGCCCTGCGCGACGGCCTCGTCGAGCGCGGCCACCTGCTGCGCTCCGAGACCGACACGGAGGCAATCGCCCATCTCGTAGAGGAGGCCTACGCGGGCGACCTGGCGGCGGCCGTGCGCAAGGCGCTGGCCCAGGCCCACGGTGCCTACGCCGTGGCGGTGATGCACAAGGCCGAGCCGCAGCGCCTCATCGGGGCGCGCATGAACGTACCGCTCATCGTCGGCGTGGGTGAGGGCGAGAGTTTCCTCGCCTCGGACGTCGCCGCCGTGCTCGCCCACACCAGGCGCGTGATATTCCTCGAAGAAGGCGACGTGGCCGACATCACCGCCGCGCGGATCGTCATCACCGACGTCGACGGCGCGCCGATGGAGCGGCTGATCCACGAGATCGACTGGTCGGTCGAGGCGGCCGAGAAGGGCGGCTACGCCCACTTCATGCTCAAGGAGATGCACGAGCAGCCGCAGGCCATCCGGGCCGCCATCACCGGCCGAGTGCACGATCACACGATCGAGCTGGTTGAGCTCGAGCCGATCGCCGAACGGCTGGCTGGCGTCGAGCGCATCGAGCTGGTCGCCTGCGGCACGGCCAACTACGCCGCCGCCGTCGGCGCCTATGTGATGCAGGACTGGCTGGGCATGCCCGCGCGCAACAACATCGGCTCCGAGTTCCGTTACTCGCCGCCGCCGCTCGACGAGCGGACGCTGGTCATCGCCGTGACGCAGTCGGGTGAGACGGCCGACACGATCGCGCCGACCCGCCTGGCGCGCGAGAAGGGCTGCCTGGTCGTCGCCGTCACCAACACCGTCGGCTCGGCGATCACGCGCGAGGCCGACGCGGTGCTGTTCCTACAGGCCGGCCCAGAGATCGCCGTCGTGGCGACCAAGACCTTCGTCACCCAGGTGACCACGCTCGTCCTGCTCGCCGCCGCACTGGCCAAGGGGCGCGACGTGCTCTCGGCCGAGCGCGAGGCGGCGCTGGTCGACGCTCTGCGCGCGCTGCCCGACCAGGCCGCGCGGGCGCTGACGATGGCCGAACCGGCGCACGAGATGGCGCGCCGCTACGTCAACTCGCGCGGCTTCATGTTCGTCGGCCGCGGTGTCGGCTTCCCCGTCGCGCTCGAGGGCGCGCTCAAGCTCAAGGAGGTCAGCTACGTCCACGCCGAAGGCTACGCGGCGGGCGAGCTGAAGCACGGGCCCATTTCGCTACTCGACGCCGAGGTGCCGCTGGTGGCGATCGCCACGCGCTCGTCGATGCAGGAGAAGCTGATCAGCAACGTGATGGAGGGTCGGGCCCGCGATGCGCGCGTCATCGCCGTCGGCACCCAGGGCGATGAGGCGCTGCGCGATTTCGCCCACGACATTCTGTGGGTACCCGAGACGATCGAGGAGCTGAGCCCGGTGCTGGCGGTCATACCGCTCCAGCTCTTCGCCTACCACACCGCCGTAGCGCGCGGCACGGACGTCGACCAGCCGCGCAACCTGGCCAAGTCGGTCACCGTCGAGTAGCGGGTGTCGCTGCCGCCCGTCCCCGAGGGCACGACCGAGCTGGGCATCGACATCATCAAGGTCGAGCGCATTGCCGCCGCGCTGCGCAAGCATGGCGACCGCTTCCCACGGCGCGTCCTGACCGACGCCGAGCAGCGCTACGTGCGCAACCGCCCGACCAACTTCGCCGGCCGCTGGGCGGCCAAGGAAGCGGTGTCGAAGGTCCTCGGGCTGGGCGTGCGCGGCGTCGGCTGGCGCGACATCGAGATCGCCCGCCTGCCCACCGGCCAGCCCGACGTCCGCCTCTCCGGACGTGCCGCCGAGCGCGCCGAGCAGCTGGGCATGGGCCGTATTGCCGTCTCGATCAGCCACGAGGGCGACTACGCGGTGGCGGTCGCCTTCGGCGTGCGCACGGCCGGCGGCCGCTTCGTCTTCCCGCTCGACATCGAGCGGCGGCTCGAGGATCGGGAGCGGGCGATCATGGCGCGCATCGAGCGCCTGCGCCAGCTTGACCAGCGTGCCCGCGACGGCTGAGGTCGCGCGGCTCGACGACGCGACGGTCGCCGCGCTCCTGCCGCGCCGCGATCCGCGCGGCCACAAGGGCGACAACGGCCGGCTGGTCTGCCTGTGTGGCTCGCTCGACTACGTCGGGGCCGCTCTCCTGTGCGCGTTGGCCGGCGTCCGCGCCGGCGCCGGCCTGGTCGTGCTGGCCGTGCCCTCCTCGCTCCAGCCGCTGGTCGCCGGCCGTGTCGCCGAAGCGGTGACGATGGGCCTGCCCGAGATCAGCGCGGGCGAGGGCGGCCCGTCCGGGGGCGTCGGGGGCGAGGGCCGCCCGGCGCGGGGTGCGCCCCAGATCGACGTCGAGGCCGCCCTGGGCACCATCCTCGAAGGGCGGGTGGAGGCGCTAGTCTGCGGGCCGGGACTGCGCGAGGGGCGCGACACGGCAGCCCTGCTGACGCTGCTCCTGGGCCGGGCCGCGGCAACGCCGGTGGTGCTCGACGGCGGGGCGCTCAACCTGCTCAGCCGCAGCGGCGAGTGGTGGCGTGGCCTGCGCGCACCGGCCGTGCTGACGCCACATCCGGGCGAGTTCGCCCGCCTGACCGGCAGCGCCGTCGGCGACGACGATGTCGAGCGCGCGCAGCGCTGTCGCGAGGCCGCCCGGCGCTTCGGTGCGGTCGTCGTGCTCAAGGGTGCCAACACGGTCATCGGTGCGCCCGACGGCCGGCTGGCGGTGGCACCATTCGCCAACGCCGCGCTGGCCACGGCCGGCACCGGCGACGTACTGGCCGGCACGATCGGTGCGCTGCTCGCCCAAGGAGTGGCGGCCTTCGATGCGGCGCGGGCGGGCGTTTATCTTCACGCGGCGGCGGCAGCGCAGTTGAGCGAGCGGCTGGGCGACGCCGGACTTGCCGCCTCGGACCTGCCGTTCGAGATCGCCCTTGCCCGCGCGCGCCTGGCCCGGGGCCAGGCCGGTGTCGGGCGCGTCGGCTTCGCCCACCGGTGACAACAGCGCGGTGAGTGCCACCGGCGACCCCGCCGCCGACCGCCCCACCGACCCGCCAGCCCCGATCGAGGAGAGGCTCGCCGGGGCGGGCCTGCCGCCGCTGCCGCGGCTGGCCTGGCTAGAGATCGACGTTGGCGCGCTGGCGGGCAACCTTGCCGCCGTTGGGCAGCTGGTCGGCGAGCACGTCGCGCTGTGGGCAGTGGTCAAGGCCGATGCCTACGGCCACGGCGCGCTCGAGGCGTCGCGCGCCTTCCTCGCCGCCGGCGCCGACGGGCTGTGCGTGGCAACGCTCGACGAAGGCTTCGAGCTGCGCCGCGCCGGCATCACGGCGCCGATACTCGTCCTCTTCCGCGTGCCCGAGGACCTGGTCGGCGAGGCCGTCGCGGCCGGGCTGGAACTGGTCGCGGCCGATGAGGCGTCGGCCGGGCGGCTGCTCGAGCGCTGGTCAGACTACAGGCTCGGCGCCCCTGGCCGGGGCAGTCTGCGCCTGCACGTCGAGGTCGAGTCGGGCCTGAGCCGGGCAGGCATCCTGCCCGAGCGCCTGGCCGGCGTGGTGAAGGCGATGTCGGACACCCCGGGCGTGGAGCCGGCCGGCCTGTGGACCCACTTCGCATCGGCCGACGACGCCGCGGCCACAGCCGAGCAGGTGGCGCACTTCGAGCGCGCCGCCGAAGGCCTGCGCCGGGCCGGCCTGCCGGTCCCGCCGCGCCATGTGGCAGCCAGCCTGGCACTCCTCGCTGCCAGCGCGCCGCACTACGAGGGAGTGCGACCAGGGCTGTGCCTGTACGGGCTGCTGCCCGACGACCTGGCCGTCGACCCAGCGGCGGCCGTCGCGGCGGCGAGCCTGCGGCCGGCGATGGCGCTCAAGTGCCGGCCCTTGCGCGTCGAGGAGGTGGCCGCCGGTGGCGGCGTCGGCTACGGCAGCCGCTGGCGAGCTGAGCGGCCCTCGCGCATCGCCACGCTGCCGGTGGGCTACGGCGACGGCTGGCCGCGCTCGTCGTGGCCGGGCACGGACGTGCTCGTGCGCGGCGGGCGGGTGCCGCTGGTCGGGACGGTGGCGATGGACGCGATCATGGCCGACGTGACCGACGTCCGCGGCGCGACCGACGCCGACGAGTTCGTCCTCCTCGGCCGGCAGGGCGGCGTGGAGGTCACTGCCGGCGAGCTGGCGCGCGTCCGCAACACCATCTCCTGGGAGGTCGTAACTGCAATGGCACGGCGATTACCCCGGGTGTACCATGCCGGCTCGGTACTGTTGGCGGTTCGGACGCTCGAAGGCCAGCATCGGACGCACGGAGAGGCACATGACGGGCGGTCCCGAGTTCGACCAGCGCGAAGACCCGGTTGAGTATCTGGCACGCCAGATCCAGCTCCGCGGCATGACTGTCCCAGCAGTCCTATTCCTCGAATCGAGCCGTCCCTATCGGCCGCTGGGCAGCCAGGCGATGCTGTTCTTCGATCCCAGCCTGCGCGGCCTGTTCGGGGTCGAGTCGATCGCCGTCCAGCGCATCCTCGCCGACGAGCACGGCATCGACAGGCTGATCGAGCGCCTCGAAGAGATCGACGAAGAGCCCGGCTGCGACGCCTGAGGGCGCGCGCAGTGTTGCCCGTGGAGGGCAGCGCCAGCATCGGCTAACTTCCACTCGTGCAGCAAACGAATGGGCTACTTGCAGCGCCTGCCCTTGCCGTTGAATCCGACTCGGCCACGGCCACGCGCGAGCTGGCCGCCCAGCTGGCCGATATCGCCCGCGCCGGCGACCGCATCGCCCTCGTCGGGCCGCTCGGCGCCGGCAAGACACAGTTCGCCAAGGGCTTCGCCCGCGGCCTGGGCGTGCGCGAGGTGGTCAACAGCCCGAGCTTCACGCTGATGGCCGAGTACGCCGGGCGGCTGCCCCTCTTCCACCAGGACCTGTACCGGCTGGCCGGCGCCGAGGAAGTGCTGGCCGGCGGCCTGCTCGACGAGCGGCAGGAGGACGGCGTCACGCTGACCGAGTGGGCCGACCGGTTGCCGGCGGCGATCGATCCCGACCGGCTGACGGTGCGCTTCGAAGTGACGGCAGAGGAACGGCGGCGGATCAGCCTCGAGCCGGGCAGCCCGGAGCATGCGCGCTACGTCGAGGCGGCCCGCGCCTGGGCGGCCGGGGTTCACAGGTGATCCCGTGGCGGCGCGCGTGACGGCCGGCCGGCCGCTGCTCGTGCTCGACACGGCCACCCGCCAGGCGGTGGTCGGCCTGGCCGCAACCGATGGCAGCCAACTGATCGCGCTCGAGAGCTGGGGCGCCGGCCATCGTCACGGCGACGAGCTGCTGTCGCGCCTCGACGCCCTCCTGGCCGGCGCGGGCATCGAGCCGGCCAGACTCGGCGGGATCTGTGTCGGCACCGGTCCGGGCAGCTTCACCGGCCTGCGCATCGGGCTGGCCACGGCGAAAGTGCTGGCCTACAGCCTGGCCCTGCCGATCGTCGGCATCGCCACGTCGCGGGCACTCGGGCGGGCCCTCGCCGACGAGAGCAGGGCAGGGGAAGTCGCGGTGGTGCTGCCGGCCGGCGCCCGTGATCGGTACCTCGCCCGCCTGCGCCTGGGGCCAGGGCACGTCGAAGAGCTCGGTCCGCCCCAGATCGTGGCCGCCTTTGACGCGGCCCAGCCGGCCGACTCGGACGACCCAACGGACGGCCCCACGCTCGTCGCGGTCGACCTCGAGCCGCCCGAAGTGCCCGCGGAGGCGGCTCGGCTCGGCCGCGCGGCCGTCGCGGGCCTGCCGCTGGCGCTGGCCCACGAAGGCGCCGCCGAGCTCGCTGCCGGGCGCCTGACCGACGTTGCCACGCTCGTGCCCGGCTACGTCGCCCTGCCGCGCGGCATCGCCGCCGCGGCCGAGAGCATGCAGTGGTCGCCCGACCTCCGCTGAGGGTCGCGATCGAGCCGATGACGCTCGACGACATCCCGGCCGTCCACGCCATCGAGCGGGCCAGCTTTCCCCTGCCGTGGCCCGACTACGCCTTCCGCCAGGAGCTGCTGACCAATCGCCTTGCGCGCTACCTGGTGGTGAGGGCCGGCGGCCGCGTCGTCGGGTACGCCGGCATGTGGCTGATGGTCGACGAGGCGCACGTGACGACGTTCGCCGTGCTGCCGCTGTGGCGGCGAAGTGGCATCGGCGGCCGGCTGATGGTCGAGCTGGTGCGCCTGGCAACCGAGCTCGGTGCGCGCGTGGCGACGCTCGAAGTGCGCGTCTCCAACATCCCCGCCCGGCGACTCTACCAGAGCTTCGGCTTCCGGCCGGTCGGCGTGCGCAAGCGCTATTACTCGGACAACGGCGAGGACGCGTTGATCATGAACAGCGCGCCGCTGGCGTCCACCGAGATGCGCAGCCGGCTGGCGACGCTCGCCGAACGTTACGAGTCTATGCCGCTCGACGACGCCGCCGAGACGCCGCCGTGAGCGGCCTGGTGCTGGCCGTCGAGACGTCGTGCGACGAGACGGCGGTGGCGGTCGTGCGCGACGGGCGGCGCATCGTGGCCAACGTGGTGGCCAGCCAGGTCGCGCTGCACGCGGCCACCGGCGGCATCGTGCCCGAGGTTGCGGCGCGGGCACACCTGCGCTGGATGATCCCCGTCCTCGACCAGGCGCGCCGGCAGGCCGGCATCGACGACTGGTCGACCGTCGATGCCGTGGCGGTGACCGAGGGGCCAGGGTTGGCCGGCTCGCTGCTCGTCGGCATCACGCTGGCCAAGACGTTCGCCTGGGTCCATCGGCTGCCGCTCGTGCCGGTCAACCACCTCGAGGGCCACATCTACGCCGCCTGGCTGCTCGACGCCGAGGAGCCGGAGCGGCCGGCGCCCGCGTTCCCGCTCGTCGCGCTCGTCGTCAGCGGCGGGCACACTTTCCTGGTCGAGATGGCCGACCACCTGAGCTACCGCCTGCTCGGCCAGACGGTCGACGACGCTGCCGGCGAGGCCTTCGACAAGGTCGGCCGGTTACTCGGGCTGCCCTATCCCGGCGGGCCGGCGATCCAGCGCGCCGCCGAGGCGGCCAGCCAGCGTGACCGGGTCTTCCCGCGAGCCTGGCTGGGCGACACCTTCGACTTCTCGTTCTCCGGCCTCAAGACGGCTGCCCGGCGCCAGGTCGCGCGCGAACTCGGCCTCGACCCGGAGAAGGCTACTCCCGACGGCGCCGCGCTGCCCGAGACGGCCGTCGCCGAGCTGGCCTACGGCTTTCAGGAATCGGTCGTCGACGTGCTCAGTGGCAAGACCATCCGCGCCGCACAGGAGAGTGGAGCGCGGACGATCGTCCTGGGCGGCGGCGTGGCGGCCAACACCGTCCTCCGTCGTCGCGTCGAGGACGGTGCCCGCTCGCTGGGCGTGCCGCTGGTGGTGCCCCGCCCGGCGTTGTGCACCGACAACGCGGCGATGATCGGCGCCGCCGGCTGGTTCCGCGCCCGCGCGGGGGCCCGGGCCGACGAGCGCCTGTCGGCGCGACCATCGCTCAAGCTCGTCACGGCCGACTCGGCTTGACCGACGCCGCCGACCTGCTCGACCCGCGCCGACTGTCGGCCGAACGCGTCGAGCGCTACCTGCGTCGGCACGGCCTAGGGGCGATCAAGCGGCGCAGCCAGAATCACCTGGTCGACGGCCACGTGCTCGAGCAGATCGTCGATCTGGCGGCGCCGGGACCCGGCCGGCGAGTGCTGGAGATCGGGCCCGGGCTGGGCATCCTGACTGCCGCCCTCCTCGAGCGAGGCGCCGACGTGACCGCCGTCGAGGTCGATAGGCGCCTGGTCGACCACCTGCGCGCCCGGTTCATCGACCCGGCAGCGGGCCGCCTGCGGCTGGTCGAGGCCGACGTTCTCGACGTGCCGATCGGTGAGCTGGTCGAGCCGCCGTACGACCTGGTCGCCAACCTGCCCTACCACATCACGAGTCCGGTGCTGCACCACGCCCTGGGCACGGAGCTGCGGCCGGAGCGGTTCGTGCTGATGGTCCAGCGCGAGGTCGCCGAGCGTATCGCAGCCGCGCCAGGCGGCATGTCGTACCTGTCGGTCTTCGTCCAGTACCACGCTAACGTAAGCGTCGGGCTGGTCGTCCCATCGTCGGCGTTCGAGCCCGCGCCGGAGGTCGAGTCGGCCGTGCTGGTCGGTGAGACGCGCGCGCGCCGCCTCGACCCCGACGCCGTGGAGAGGCTGTGGCGGCTCGTCCAGGCCGGTTTCCGCGAGCGGCGCAAGATGCTCCACAACGTCCTGCCACGCCAGCTGCCGCAGGTCGGCCGGACGCGCTTCGAGGCGGCCCTGGCGGCCGCCGGCATCGCGCCCGACCGGCGGCCGCAAACGGTCAGCGTCGAGGACTGGCTGGCCCTCGCGGCGGCGGTGGGACCGTTCGACTGATGCCGACGGCGCGGCCGGCGGCGAAGGTCAACCTGACGCTCTCGGTCGGTGCGCGCGGCGCGGACGGCTACCACCCGCTGCGCTCGGTCTTCATGCGCATCGGGCTGTCCGACGAACTGAAGGTCGAGCAGGCCACGCGGGAAGCGGGCGCCGACAGCCTGATTGTCACCGGCCTACCCGGCTGCCCGGTCGACGACAACCTCGTGCTGCGCGCCTTCGCTGCGCTGCGGGCGGCGACCGGCCTCGCGCTGCCGCCGCTGGCCGCCCGGCTCGACAAGCGCATCCCGCTCACCGCCGGCCTGGGTGGTGGCAGCTCGGATGCCGCTGCCGCGCTTGAGTTGGGCGCCGAGTGCTGGGGCATCGGCCTGGCGCCCGCCGCGGGGACTCGGCTCGCCGCGAGCCTGGGCTCGGACGTGCCCTTCTTCAGCGCCGGCGCACCCGCCGCCCTGGTCGAGGGTCGCGGCGAAATCGTCACGCCGCTGCCCGGAGTGAGCGGCGAGGCCGGCGTGCTTCTCGCGGTCACCGCGACGCAGCTGTCGACGGGCGCCGTCTACGCCCGACACGACGACCTGGCCGCGGCAACGGCTGAGGGGGGCCCAATCACCGACAGCCTCGCCGCCAGCCTGCGCAGCGGCCTGGACGCGGCCGCCCTCGCCGACCGCCTGAGCGACCTGCGAGACGCCAACGACCTGTGGCCGGCCGCCGCCGAATTGCAGCCGGGCCTCGTCACGCGCCGCGCCAGCCTCGAGCAGGAGACCGGCCAGCCGTGGCTGCTGACCGGCTCCGGGCCGACGCTGTTCACGCTCTATCCTTCGCCCGAAGAGGCGCGCGCCGCCGGCCATCGGCTGGAGCGTCGCGCGTCGGCCGCCCGGCTCGGCGCAACCTTGCTCGCCAGCGGCAGCAATCCAGTCAGCAACGAGCGGAGGACTTGATGGCACTCAGGGCAGTTTCGACGTCGGGCGCACCCAGGGCGATCGGCGCCTACAGCCAGGGCATCGACACGGGGTCGTTTGTCTTCGTCGCGGGCCAGATCGGGCTCGACCCGTCCAGCGGCCAGCTCGTCGAGGGCCTGCCCGCGCAGGCGGAGCGAGCGCTGCGCAACATCAGCGCCATCCTCGACGCCGCTGGCCTGACCATGGCCGACGTGGTCAAGACGACCGTCCTGCTGGCCGACATCGCCGACTTCGAGGCCTTAAACGCCGTCTACGCGAAATTCATCGCCGACCCGCCGCCGGCGCGCGCCACGTACGCGGTCGCCGCGCTGCCGCGCGGCGCGCGGATCGAGATCGAAGCCATCGCCTTCCGCCCCGCCCCCGTTTGACACCCCGCGCCGCCGGCCCGTACAGTCAGCGCCAGTAGATGTCGCCCAAACTGCCTCCATCAGCCTGCGACGGTCTGCGCGCGTCGCGACCGTCGTGAAATCAGGCCCAGCCTCTCCCCGCGCCGTCATCCTCGCCGCCGGACTCGGCACGCGCATCAAGTCGCGCACGCCCAAGGTGCTGCACTCGATCTGCGGCCGGCCGATGCTCGCCTACATCATCGACGCCGCGCGCGAGGCCACCGGTGAGCGGCCTTTGCTGGTGTACTCGCCGGCCACTGCGCAGGTATGCGCGGCGTTCGCCGACGAGGCCGACTTCGCCCTGCAGGACGATCCACGCGGGACGGGCGATGCCGTGCGCGCCGCGCTCGCGGCCCTGCCGGCCGAGGTCGACGAGATCGCCGTGCTGTCGGGCGACACGCCGCTGATCGACGCGGAGATGGTCAACGAGCTACTCGAGCTGCGCCGTGAGCAGGGCGCCCCGATGGCGATCGGCTCGATGGTGGCCGAGGACGCCACCGGCTATGGCCGGCTGGTGCAGCTCGACGGCGAGGTACGCGCGATCGTCGAGGAGAAGGACGCCACCGACGAGCAGCGTGCGATCGACCTGGTCAACGGCGGCCTGTATGCCTTCGACGTGGCCTGGCTGCGCGACACGCTGCCCCGCCTGAACCCTTCGACGATCACCGGCGAGGTGTACCTGACGACACTGGCCGAGGTAGCCGCCGCCGCCGGCCAGCCGGCGGTGACCTGGCCGCGTAGCGTTGCCGCGGACGCCTGGACGCTGGCCGGCATCAACGATCGCAGCGAGCTGGCCGAGGCGGAGGCCGTGCTGCAGTACGACATCCTCGAGCGGCTGATGCTCGCCGGCGTGACACTGCGCGACCCGAGCTCGGTCACGATCGACGCCGCGGTCGAGATCGAGCCCGACGTGACGATCGAGCCCAACGTCGTACTGCGCGGCCGGACCCGCATCGGTCGCGACACGGTCATCCGCGCCGGCAGCCAGGTCTTCGACTCGACGATCGGGGAGCGCTGCCTGGTCTGGTCGTCGGTGATCGAGGAATCGACGGTCGGCAACGACGTCTACATCGGCCCGTTCGCCCACCTGCGCCCGGGCTGCCAGATCGGCGACGGCGCCGAAATCGGCAACTTCGCCGAGCAGAAGCAGACCCGCTTCGGCGCCCGCTCCAAGCAGCACCACTTCAGCTATCTCGGCGACGCCGACGTCGGCGCCGACGTC
>Ga0299913_10003703_pt1 | contig 12594 bp, 13 predicted proteins | sample RVTome_9_FD_201360 | JGI IMG/M metagenome (GOLD analysis project Ga0299913, IMG submission 201360) | Soil microbial communities from uranium-contaminated site in the Upper Colorado River Basin, Wyoming, United States - RVT155D38 (version 2) ... | reverse complement strand
GTTCGCGCTTGCGCGTGGGGTCCGCTTCGACACGTTTGACCACCTCAGCATCGAGGCCCATCCCGACGGAGAAGAGGAAATAGCGTTCCCCCGCGCGTCCCACGCCGATGCGCCTGCGCGTCGAGGAACGCAGGTGTGCGGACAGGAAGGCGGTTGCCTCGACAGGGTCGACGGGGATGCCCAGGCTCCGAGCCATCACGTTCGTCGTGCCGCCGGGGAGGATGCCCAGCGCGACGTCGGTTCCGACCAGACCCTGCGAGACCTCGTTGATCGTGCCGTCGCCTCCGAGCGCGATGACGGCGTCGAAGTCACGGTCGACGGCATCGACCGACAGCTCGATGGCATGGAATCGCGCTTCGGTGTCGGCAACCTCGATCTTGAAGTCGGACGCGAGCGCCTTGACGATCACTTCCTTGACCCGACGTGAGACCGAACCGGCATAGGGGTTCGCTATCAGTAGGACCTTCTGCACGCCGGGATGGTACCGGCGGTAGTCCACGCCTCACGATCGGGCAGGCAAGGTCTTGGACCTGGGAAGGCGGCCCGCGTCCGCCACCACTTTGGCCCGGCCACGGCCACGAGTCGGGGCTATCCTCACGCTCCGTGGACTTCAGCCTCAGCCATTCCTTCGACGCAACGCCCGACGAGCTGGCCGCGGTCCTGCTCGACGAGGACTTCCAGCATTCCCTCGACGACGTCGGAGCGCTGGAGAAGCGGCACCTCCTGTCACAAGAGGAGCGGTCGGACGGAACGGTCGAGCGCAGGACGCGATGCGTTCTCGACATCAAGATCAGCGACGTCGCGAAGAGGTTCATAGGGGACGGAGAGCCTGCCTGGGTGGAACACGCGGTCTGGTACCCGGACCGGCGGCGATGGGAGTGGGAGATCGAGCCGGAGGTGGCGGACCACATCCTGTCCGCCCACGGCACGGTCACCATCGGAGGGTCGGAGGGTCGGGCCGAACGAGAGGTCGCCGGCACCGTGAAGATCTCGGGCATCCCGATCTACGGGGGCCGGGTCGAGCAATGGATCGTGGACGGCATCGAGAGCGCGTACGACGAGGAAGCGGACCAGATCGCGGAGTGGCTAGAACGCGAAAACCCGTGACCCCCCAACCCCACGTAACGGCGCCGTAACACGAAAGAAACGGGTCGGAAATCGCCCTCCTCTAGGGTGCGAGGCGACCCTGAGACGCATAGGAGGAGGAGTTGCATGGCAGCAAGTCCCTCGGATGTCCTGAAACTTGGCCAGCAGAACGGCGCCAAGTTCGTCGACATCCGGTTCTGTGATCTTCCGGGCCTGATGCAGCACTTCTCGATGCCCTTCGACGAGATCGGAGAAGAGGCGTTCGAGGAGGGCTTCGGATTCGACGGTTCGTCGATCCGCGGGTTCCAGGAGATCCAAGAGTCCGACATGATCCTCGTCCCAGACCCCGACACCGCGGTCATGGACCCGTTCCGCCAGCATCCGACGCTGATCATCAACGCGTACGTCAAGGACCCCGTCACCAACGAGTTCTATTCACGGGACCCGCGTTACATCGCGAAGAAGGCGCAGGACTACCTCCAAGGCACGGGGATCGCGGACACCGCGTACTTCGGCCCCGAGGCGGAGTTCTACATCTTCGACTCGATCCGGTTCGACCAGAACCAGCACTCCAGCTACCACTACATAGGAGCGGTCGAAGGCGCGTGGAACTCGGGGGCCGAGGAGGGCGGCAAGAACCTCGGTTACAAGCCGCGCTACAAGGAGGGGTACTTCCCGACGCCCCCCATGGACCACTACCAGGATCTACGGAGCGAGATGGTCATCGCCCTGCGCGAGCTGGGCATACCGGTCGAGGTTCACCACCACGAGGTCGGCACCGCCGGACAGGCCGAGATCGACATGGGCTTCGATGCTCTGCTGCCGATGGCCGACAAGCTGATGCTCTACAAGTACGTCGTGAAGAACGTCGCGCTGCAGCATGGGAAGACGGTGACGTTCATGCCCAAGCCGATCTTCCAGGACAACGGATCCGGCATGCACGTGCACCAGAGCCTGTGGCGTGAGGGCGAGTCGCTCATGTTCGACGAGCTCGGCTACGCGCAGCTGTCCGATACCGCTCGCTGGTACATCGGAGGTCTGCTCGAGCACGCGCCGTCGCTCCTCGCTCTCTGCGCGCCGACGACCAACAGCTACAAGCGCCTGGTCCCCGGTTACGAGGCGCCGGTGAACCTCGTCTACAGCCAGCGCAACCGCTCGGCCGCGGTGAGGATCCCGCTCTACTCGAAGTCGCCGAAGTCCAAGCGTCTCGAGTTCCGCTGCCCGGACCCCTCGTGCAACCCCTACCTCGCGTTCTCGGGTTTGCTCATGGCCGGGCTCGATGGGATCAAGAACAAGATCGAGCCTCCGGACCCGGTCGACAAGGACCTCTACGAGCTGCCCCCCGAAGAGCTCGCGGCGGTCCCGCAGGTTCCGGGTTCGCTGGACGAGGCACTGGACGCGCTCGAGAGGGACAACGACTACCTCTTGGAGGGGGGCGTTTTCACCGAGGACGTCATCTCGACCTGGGTCGCGTACAAGCGCGAGCACGAGGTCGACGCGATCAGGCTGCGACCCCACCCGTGGGAGTTCTACCTCTACTACGACATCTAGAAGCAACCGACTCGCACGAGAGACCCGGCTCCGGCCGGGTCTCTTCGCGTCGTACGTCTAGGCTCACGGACATGGCTGCCAAAACGTTGGATGCGATCGCCGATCTCGCTCTTCTGGATTCCTACGGGAACGAGACGCGGCTCGGCGATCTATGGCGCGACCAGCCCACGGTGATCGTGTGGTTGCGTCACTACGGCTGAACGTTCTGCCGAGAGTTCGTCGCTCAGTTGAGCGACAGGGTTGAGGAGTTCGGCGAGCGCGGAGCTCAAATAGTTGCGATCGGGATGGGTAATCCCGAGATGGCCGCACACTTCCGCGAGGAGCGGGAGGTCGACTTCCCCCTGATCGTCGATCACGCCAAGCAGACGTATCGCGCTCTCGAGATGAAGCGCGGCAACCTCTGGGAGGTATCGGGCCCGCAGAACTGGGGACGTTTCGCGAAGGGGATCATCTCCGGCCACGGCGTCGATCTCCGTCCCAAGCAGGACCCCCTGCAGATGGGCGGCACCATCGTCGTGGACGCGGGAGGGGCGATCCGTTACACGTTCAGGGCCGGAGCCGCCGCGGAGACCCCGGAGGTCGAGGAGCTCCTGGACGCGCTTCCATGAGATATCTGCCGATCCTCCTGGTTTCGTTGCTGCTGTTGTCGGCCGTCGTTTTCATGGGCGGCGACCCGGACTCGGGCAAGAGGGCCGTAGGCAAGATCGTGCTGACCCTCGTCATCATGCTCGGCCTGGCCGGCCTGTTCGCCCTCGCCGTGGGGCGCGTCGTCCGCTGACGCGGGGTCAGTCGAAGATCAGCTTCTCCGCGATCCGCCGCGCTCTGCGCGTGTGACGGAGAAACTCCTCTTCGAGCTCCTGTCGGGGCTGTTGCCTGTAGCCGAGCGAGATGCCGAGGGCCTCCAGGTCCTCCGGCTTCGTCGGGAGCACGTCGTTCGGCCTCCCGTTGATCATGAACATCCGATTCCGTAGACGCATCAGGAATCGATACGTCTCGTCGAGGCGCGCCGCGGCCGCGTCGTCGAGCACCCCGGCCGAGCGGGCGGCCGCCAGGGCCTCGAGCGTGCCGGGAACGCACAGCGCGGGGACCTCGGCCCCGTGATGGAGCTGCAGCATCTGAACGGAGAACTCCACGTCCGAGAGCCCGCCGGGGCCGAGCTTCAGATGCCTCCGGGGATCGACTCCCTTCGGCACGCGTTCCCTCTCCATCCGAGCCTTGAGGTGACGGATCTGGGCCAAGGCCTCTCTGGAAAGCTCGCGGGGGAAGGCGAGTTCTCGCGTGACCTCAACGAACCTGGCGCCCAGATCCCCGTCTCCCGCCGAACAGCGCGCCTTGATCAAGGCCATGTGCTCCCACGGCTCCGACCAGCGCTTGTAGTACTCCAGATAGGAGTCGAGGGTGCGCGCCAGAGGACCGGACTTCCCTTCCGGGCGAAGGGCCGCGTCCATGCGGAAGGCCTGGCCCTCCGGTGTGACCTCTCCGATGGCTCGCATCAGCGACTCCGCGACCGATTCCGCGGCGCTCGGGTCGCCGTCGTGGACGAACATGACATCGATGTCCGAGGAGTAGTTCAGTTCGCGGCCACCCAGCTTGCCCATCCCGATCACCGCGAAGGGAACCTCGACCTCGGCGAGCGCTCCCTCGACGGACGCGTCGGCAAGCGAGGCCAGCCCACCACCCACCTCGGACACATCCGCCCCGGAAAGGTCGGCGAGGGCGATCCGCAACATCTCACGGCGCTTGAAACGGCGGAGCCCGTCGAGACGTCGTTCCGGATCGCGCCAGCCCAGCGACGCCTTGGCCTCTCGAACGAGACGGTCGCGATCCTTGATCTCGCCGGGCCCTCGGGGATCGGCGATCGCGGCCAGCTCCTCGGGCACGTGGAGGAGGACATCGCCCAGAAGCCTGCCGCTGCCGAGCACGCGCGCCAGGAACTCGATGCCCGGCGGGTTGTCGCGCAATGCACCAAGGATGTCGACGCGCGACTCGAGGGCCTCGCCCAGCCTCAGGAAGTGGAACAGGCCGCCGTCGGGCAAGGGGGTCGACGAGAGGAAGCGCAGCAGCGCGGGGGTGAGGACGCGGAAGAGCTTCGCTCGACGCGTCGTTCCGGACACCAGGCCGTCGAGCGTTCGGGCCGCGCGCGCCACGTCCCGAAAGCCGAGGACCTGCAGACGGTCCTGGAGCGCCTCGTGCGACAGGCGCGCCGTCGCCGGATCCGCCAGCGCCTCGACCATCGGCCGGTAGAACAACTTCTCGAAACGACCACGGACGTCGGCGAGCACGCGCGCGTGCGCCTCTTCGAACCGCGTAACCGCGCCCGCGCTCGGCGAATCGCGGAACCCCATCGCTTGAGCGAGCGCGCTTCGCTGTTCGGGATCGCGGGGCAGGACATGTACCTGACGTTCCTGCCATAGCTGGATGCGATGCTCGACGTTGCGCAGCCAGCGAAGATCGACCGACAGCCCTGCGCCGTCGTCCTCCGCGACGTATCCGCCCTCAACGAGCGAAGCCAGCGCGTGCAGCGTATTGGTGGCCCGGACGGACTCGTCGGTCCCACCGTGCACGAGCTGCAACAGCTGGATCGAGAACTCAACGTCCCGGATGCCACCCGGCCCCAGTTTCACGTCGTCAGTCTCACTCGACCGCGCCTTCTTCGCAGAACGTTGCGCGTGCTCCTCGACGCGCTCCTTCATCCTCCTAAGGCTCTCGATGCCCTCGGCGGTGACCTGACCCGGGAACACGAGTGCACGCGTCGCCTCGACGAAGGTTCCACCGAGGGCCGCGTTGCCCGCGCAGGCGCGAGCTTTGATGAGAGCTTGGAACTCCCACGTGTGCGCCCAACGCCGGTAGTACTCGAGGTAGCCGTCGAGCGAACGTACGAGCGCTCCGCTGCGACCCTCGGGCCGGAGGTTCATGTCGATGCGGTACGCCTGGCCCTCGGGCGCGACCGCGCCCAGCTCCGAGAGCAACGTCGTCGCCGTCTTGGTTGCGGGTTCGAGTTCGGACTGCTCGGCGACGAACATGAGGTCGATGTCGCTCGAGTAGTTCAACTCGCGGCCCCCAAGCTTCCCCATCGCGATCACGGTGAAGCTGTCGGGGGGTTCGACGACATCCAGGGTCGCGGCGAGACACGCATCGGCGAGATCGGCGAGGGCCGAACCCGTCGTTTCGAGATCGGTCTCTCCGGCCAGATCGCGCGCCGCGATCTCGAGGAGAGACAGTCGCTTGGCCCGGCGCAGCGAGGCCATCCCGCCCGCCGCGGCCTCGCCCATCTGGGCTCGATAACCCTCCGGGTCCGGAAGGGGGCCGTCCTTGGCGAGGAGCGCCCGAGCCGCCTCGTCATCGTCGAGGAGCCGGCCCAGGGTGCGGCTGGCGGTCGCGACGGCGGCCGCACGACGGGCGGCGAGGGACGGTGCGTCCATGGCGCCAGGAGCCTAACGATGGCTCCTCGCCGCCTGGAGTTGTGCCTCGGCCACAAAAGATGCCCCGATTCTCTCCCTACGATTGGGTGAGGGAACCAAAAACCGGCGCCTAAGGTTGAGCCCCGTGCGCCGTTGAGCGCACCGGAGCTGATCGGAGCTCCTCAAGCGGTCCCCCGAGGCAGGTAGCGCGGACCGCCCGCCATCGACGCGGGCGAGGCCTCACTGAAGGGATCGGAAGCCCGAGTGGTCTGCACCGCCGCGTGCCGCCGCGCGTCGAACAGACGCGGCCGCTCATCAGCCAGGAGGATGGATGCGCACGATCTCGTTGATTGCATCCGCGGCCGTCGCCGCCACGTTGGCGATCGCTCCCCCCGCCAACGCCCATCGTCCCGACGGGGTGTGGAAGACGAGGAACCACGTCGAGGATCGGGCGCGCAGCCAGAAGGGTGCTCCCTATCGCTCGGGCGGCACCTCGCCGCGCGGATTCGACTGCTCGGGATTCACGAGGTGGACCTTCTCCGAGCTGAACGTCTCCCTTCCTCATTCCTCGACGGATCAGTTCAAGCTGGCGCGGCGCGATCGCGTCAAGCGCATCTGGAAGCGGAAGAACCTGAAGACCGGCGACCTCGTGTTCCACAAGACCACGAGTGCCCGCGTCGGACACGCCGGCATCTACATCGGCGACGGAAAGTTCATCTCGTCGACCTCGTCTGAGGGCGTCGCGATCAACTCGATCTACGACCGCTACTACTGGGGCAGGCGCTGGGTAGGCGCCACTCGCCTAGTAGTAACCCAGAACCGCTGAAACCGTTTTCTGCTAACTCAGCTACACGTGACGGCCACTTTTTCGGCGCGAAAACGCACCGTAGTGTGTAGGACAGTTAGCAGAAAACTGTTAGAGGAGCGGCAGGTAGCGGTCTACCTCGTAGGGCGAGACGTAGGACTTGTACTCGTCCCATTCGGCCCGCTTGTTGCGTAGCAGGTACTCGAATACCTGCTCCCCCAGGGTCTCGGCGACGAGGTCCGAACCTTCCATCTCCTTGACGGCTTCGTACAGATCGTCGGGCAGCGAGCCGATGCCGCGGGAGCGGCGTTCGGCCTCGGTCATCTCGTAGATGTTGTCCGTCGCCTCGGGAGCGAGCTCGTAGCCCTCGTCGATGCCCTTGAGCCCGGCGGCGAGGATCACCGAGAACGCCAGGTACGGGTTGCAGGCGGGATCCGGCGAGCGAAGCTCGATGCGCGTCGACTGCTCCTTGCGGGGCTTGTACATGGGCACGCGCACGAGAGCCGAGCGGTTGTGGCGGCCCCAACAGACGTAGACGGGGGCCTCGGGCACCGGGTAGCCGCGGCCCGTGATCAAGCGCTTGTAGGAGTTCACCCACTGGTTCGTCACGGCGGTTATCTCGCGCGCGTGCTTCAGAACTCCGGCGGTGAACGCCTTGGCGACCTTGCTCATGTGGTACTCGTCGCTCGAATCGTGGAACGCGTTCTGATCGCCCTCGAACAGCGACAGGTGGGTGTGCATGCCGGATCCGGGCAGGTCGGTGTTGGGCTTGGGCATGAAGGTCGCGTACATCCCTCTCTCCGCCGCGATCTCCTTGACGACCAACCGATACGTCATGACCGAATCCGCCATCGTCAGCGCATCGGAGTGACGAAGATCGATCTCGTGCTGGCTCGGTGCGACCTCGTGGTGCGAGAACTCGACCGGGATGCCCATGCGCTCGAGAACGCTGATCGTCTCGCGCCGCAGCTCCTGGGTTTCGGCGGTCGGCGTGAAGTCGAAGTAACCGCCCGCGTCGATCGGCTGAGGATCATCCGCGGACCGAAAGACGTAGAACTCCATCTCGGGGTGGACGTAGAAGGTGAAGCCGCGCTCGGCCGCCTTCTCCAGGTTGCGCCGCAACACGTAGCGCGGATCCCCCCAGAACGGTTGCCCGTCCGGTGAGTAGACGTCGCAGAACATCCGAGCCACGCCGGTCTCGGTATCGTCGCGCGACGGCATGATCTGGAACGTGCTCGCGTCGGGCCGGGCGAGCATGTCGGACTCCTGGACCCGGGCGAAACCTTCGATCGCGGAACCGTCGAAGCCGATGCCCTCGTCGAACGCCTGCTCGAGCTCCTCGGAGGTGACCGCGAACGACTTGAGGAAGCCGAGGACGTCGGTGAACCACAGCCACACCAGGCGGATGCCGCGCTCCTCCACGGTCCTGAGCACGTAGTCCTGTTGTCTCTCCACGGGCGGCAGCCTACGTCGCCCCGGTTTCCTCCCTGTTAACTAGGCTGTGGACATGATCAGGATCGCGCTCGCGCAGATCGATCCCACCGTGGGCGACATCGGCGGCAACGTCGAGCTGATCCTGGACGCGTACATGCAGGCCGAGCGAGCCGGAGCCCAGGTCGTGGCCGTGCCGGAGCTCGCCGTGACGGGATACCCCCCGGAGGACCTCGTCCTCAAGCGCTCCTTCCTCGATGCCAACCTCAGGGCCCTCGACGCCATCGCCGCGGCCACCCGCGAGGTCCTCGCGGTCGTCGGATTCGTCGACGTGGGCCGCGACCGCATCTATAACGCGGCCGCGCTGTGCCACCGGGGCGAGGTGATCGCGATCTATCGCAAGCACCTGCTCCCGAACTACGGTGTGTTCGACGAACAGCGCTACTTCGAGCCGGGCCGGGGACACACGTTGGTCGACACCGGCTACGGGATGCTGGGTGTGTGCGTGTGCGAGGACGCGTGGAGCGAGCGCGGCCCCCTCGTGAGTCAAGGTGATGCCGGCGCGCAGATCGTCATCAACATCAACGCATCGCCATTCCACAAGAACAAGATGGAGGAACGTTGCGCGATGCTCGGCGATCGAGCTCGTCGCGCGAACACGTCGATCGCCTACGTCAACGCGGTCGGAGGACAGGACGAGCTCGTCTTCGATGGTGGATCCGTCATCATCGGCCCGCAGGGGGAAGTCATCGCCCGCCTCCCTCAGTTCGTCGAGACGTTCGCGGTGTTCGACGTCCCGCTGGGGGCCGCGGGAACCTCCTCCCATCCCTCGGTCAGAACCATCCGAGCGGAGCTACCCGAGCCTTCCGGTGCATCCGTACACGAGGTCACGCCGCTCCTCGACGACGCGGAGGAGGTCTACACCGCGCTCGTCATCGCGCTGCGCGACTACGCTCGCAAGAACGGATTCCAGAAGGCCGTGCTCGGCCTCTCCGGCGGCGTCGATTCGAGCCTGGCCGCGACCGTGGCCGTCGACGCACTGGGGAGCCAGAACGTCCTGGGGGTCGCGCTGCCCAGTGAGTTCTCGAGCTCGCACTCCGTCGACGACGCGAAGCAGCTCGCGGCCAACCTCGGCATGGAGATCCTGCAGATCCCGATAGCCCGGATCTACCAGACCTTCCTCGAGGCTCTAGCCGACGCTTTCGGACCCACCGAGATGGGCCTGGCCGAGGAGAATCTGCAGGCGCGGATCAGAGGCAACCTCTGGATGGCGATCAGCAACCGCTACGGCCACCTGGTGCTCGCGACCGGAAACAAGTCCGAGTTGGCGTGTGGCTACGCGACGCTCTACGGAGACATGGCCGGCGGCTTTGCGATCCTCAAAGACGTCTTCAAGACCGAGGTGTATGAGCTCTGCGCGTACCGGAACGCCATCTCGGATGCGATCCCACCGAACGTCATCACGAAGCCTCCCTCCGCGGAGCTGCGGCCCGACCAGAAAGACTCCGACTCGCTGCCGCCCTACGAGATACTGGACCCGATCCTCGAGGCCTACATCGAGCGGGACGAGGGCGTGGGCGACCTCGTCGAGGCGGGACACGAGGCGGCGACCGTGGCTCGCATCATCGCCTTGGTGGACCGCGCCGAGTACAAGCGCCGCCAGGCTCCCCCGGGACCGAAGGTGACGACGAAGGCCTTCGGTCGCGACCGTCGCCTCCCCATCTCGAGTCGTTGGAAGGAGGGGGACGTGGGCTCGCTCCCCGCCAGGCTGGTTGGCGAGCAAGGGGCCGAGTAGTCCACCATTAGGAGATGGCCTACACCGTCCTGCTGCTGTCGGACGTGCACCAAGACGTGCGGGATGTCCTTCCCGCCTTCCCGATCGCGCCCTATCGCATCGTCGCGGCCCCCTTGAAGAACACGGGAGTGGCCGAGCTCGCGCCCATCCACCCAGAGGTCGTGCTCGTCGACGCAACCGGCGACGCGGGTGCCGCGGAGGAGGCCACCCGGCAACTCGCCCTCGCCTGGGAGATCGGCCTCCCGCCGGTGGTGGTGATCCTCGACGAGGACGGCGTGGCGCGCTTCCGTTTCGAGGCCGGGGCCGACGACTTCCTGCTGACGACCGCGTCGGTAGGCGAGATATCCGCTCGACTTGGGATCGTCACGCGCCGGACGGGACATTCGGACGAGGAATCCGTTCTGAAGGTCGGAGACCTCACCGTGAATCCAGAGAACTACCAGGTGTACGTGCGCGGGCGGCCGCTCGACCTCACCTATAAGGAGTTCGAGTTGTTGAAGTTCCTCGCGCAGAGGCCGGGCCGCGTCTGCGATCGCGACCTGTTGCTCCGCGAGGTGTGGGGATACGACTACTACGGCGGCACCCGCACGGTGGACGTCCACATCCGCCGACTGCGCGCCAAGCTGGGAGCCGAGCACGAGGCTCTGATCGAGACGATCCGCAACGTCGGATACAGGCTCGTCCCTCGGCCGCGAGAGCGGTAGGCGATGACCACGATCGGCGCGATCCTCGCGTTCATCTTCCTGGATCCACCCTGGAGATGGATCGTCATCGGCGGCCTGCTGATCACCGACGCCTTCGAGATCATGATCTGGCTACGCTGGCGCAAGAAGCGATCGATCACCGGCAGCGACACCTTGGTCGCGCAGTTCGGGGAGGCGATCGGGCCCCTCGACCCCGAGGGCCAGGTCAAGCTGCGCGGTCAGATCTGGAAGGCGCGGTCGAACGAACCGGTTGCACGTGGGGAGTGGGTAAGGGTCGAGTCCGTCGAGGGCCTGACCCTGATGGTCAGCCGCAGCGAGGGTCCTTATTCCAGCAAGGCCTCGTAGGACGGCCGTATAGCGTTCGATCGAAGGGGTCGCTAGCTCATCTGGTAGAGCTCCGGACTTTTAATCCGGCGGGCAGGGTTCGAGTCCCTGGCGACCCACGTTTGTGGGTCGCCCCGCCATGCCCGCAGCTCTCTCACCCTGCCGCGGCTCCGCCGCTACTTGGCAGGGTTAGGGTCCCTGGCGACCCACCATGGGAAACGTGTGGCAACTCGCGGACGTCCAAGCCTCCGAGGGAGGCGACTACGCCGAATTCCTCCGGCGGCCCTCGATGAGCGCGGGCGTCTACCGGCTCGGGGCCGGAGCGGCCGATCCGCAGCGTCCTCACCGCGAGGACGAGGTCTACGTCGTGCTGTCGGGGCAAGGCAAGCTCCGCCACGGCGACACGGTGGACGAGGTCGGGCCCGGCTCGATCGCGTTCGTGCCCGCCGGAGAGATGCACCGCTTCGAGGACATCACCGAGGACCTCGAGATCCTCGTCGTGTTCGCACCCGCCGAGACCGACCCGGCCGGCGACTGAGCGGCCCTCGAAGGTAGGTTCCGCCCGATGGAACCCGTTTATCGCCCGGTCATCGGGTTGGCCCTCACCATCTTCAAGGTGATGAAGTGGTCGACCACCGTGACCGGTACCGAGCACATCCCCCTCCGGGGCCCTGCGGTGATCGCCACCAACCACGTCGGCTATCTCGATTTCGTCTTCGTGGGCTACGCGGCGCGGGAGCGGAAGCGACTCGTTCGCTTCATGGCGAAGCAAGAGGTCTTCAAGCACAAGGTTTCGGGGCCGTTGATGCGCGGCATGAAGCACATCCCGGCGGATCGCTTCGGGCAGGCGGGGGAGGCGATAACGCGCTCGATCGAGGTCTGCAAACGGGGAGAGGTGGTCGGCATGTTCCCCGAAGGGACGATCAGCAGATCCTTCGTCCCGCGGGCGGGAAAGACAGGTGCCGCTCGGATCGCGATGGGGGCCAACGCTCCCTTGATCCCCGGCGCGGTGTGGGGAACGCAGCGCATCCTGACCAAGGGCCGGCCGAAGAACTTCGAGCGGGGCGTGCACATCACGGTCGACATCGGCGAACCGATCGCTTACGAGCCGGGCGAGGAACCTGCGGAAGTCACCTCGCGTCTGATGGAACGCATCACGGGCATGGTCGGTACGGCCGAGGCCCGGTACCCGCAGCTCCCCCAGGATCGCTCGAGCCTCTTCTGGGTGCCCTCCCACCTCGGAGGCGGTGCACCATCGTTACAGGAAGCCGACGAGATCGCCGCGCGCGAGCGCGCCGAGCGCCAAGCCGCGCGGCAGAAGGAAGAAGAGGAGCGAGCACGGCGCGTCCCGTAGAGCGGTGGCGCGCCCTCGCGGGGGCCGCGGCCCCGGTTGCCTTCATCACCTCGTGGATCGTTGCGGGGGCGCTCCGCGCCGGCTACGACCCCGCCCAGGATGCGATCAGCAGGCTCGCCGAGCTAGGCGCACCAAACCGCTGG
>Ga0299913_10003702_pt1 | contig 12600 bp, 10 predicted proteins | sample RVTome_9_FD_201360 | JGI IMG/M metagenome (GOLD analysis project Ga0299913, IMG submission 201360) | Soil microbial communities from uranium-contaminated site in the Upper Colorado River Basin, Wyoming, United States - RVT155D38 (version 2) ... | reverse complement strand
GCGAAGCGGCCGTGGCCGCGGGCCTCGGCGGAGCGCAACGCCAGGGAATCGCTGACTCTCTGGCTCGCGATCAGCTCCCGCTCCAGCGGCAGGTTACGGATCTGAAAGAGAGGAGCGCCGGCCGATATCCGGGTACCTTCCCGCACCATTATTCGCTGCACGATGCCGCTGTCGGGCGCGGTGTGGGGCATCGAAAACAAAGGAGCCGCGGTAAACCGGCCGGAAATTACGATAGGCCAGGGCAGCAGGGCGCCTGCCAGGACCACCGCGGGAGTGCCGATGAGGAGCAAACGGCGACCCTGTTTCGCCGGGCCGGACCAGTTCTGCTGCCGTATGGCCATACGGACAGTTCTGTACCCCGATTGGATCGGCCCTCGTAGCATCGCGAACAGAGCCACGAGGAAAACCAGCACACCCAGTGCCCCCAGCCACCGACTCAGCCAGCCGAAAGCAGTAGCGGCCACAAACGTAAGGATCAGCGTGATGTACAGCACGGCCAGCGTTCCGTATATCAGGAACACCCGTTGCTCGCGCATGTCGGCTGCGGGTGCCGGAAGCTCCAGCCGGAGCACGCGGGTCTTCACCAGCCACCCCAGGTAGGCAAAGGCGCGCTGACGCAGGTTGGGCACCTCGAGATAGTCGCTGAGGGCGTAGTAGCCGTCGAGCGGGATGAGGGGATTCGCATTCAGCAGGACAGTGGTAATGCCGCCTATGAATACTGCCGCAAACGCCACCTCGGAAACCAGCGTGCCTGGTGCAGCGGCCCACCACACGATTGCTGCCAGACTGGCAATGACCAACTGAATCCATGAACCCGCAGCCGTGACCCACAGACGGGAGCGTAGCTCGGGAAAGGTCCAGGCGTCGTTCACATTACAGAAGAAGGCGGGCTCGAAGTAGATGAGCATGGCGCCGATCTCATGGACCTGCCCTCCGAAATACTTGCAGGTAAAGCCGTGGCCCAGCTCATGGACGGCGATAATGAACGTTCCGGTTAGCCACAAAACTACCAGAGTGCTTGCGGTGAAATTCAGGCTGTACAGGTCTGCCACAGCATGGGAAAACTCGGGCCACTTGAGCCCCAGAATCAGCAGGTAAACAGCAAAGAGCGCAACCGACCCGATGAGGAAGGTGCGGCTGAAGAAAAAGCGCAGCCGGGGTAGCCACCGGTCGAAGAGCTTGTCGGGATCCCCTACTGACCAGCGAAGACGCAGCATATCGCCCTGGAACAGGCTGGGGCTGAGCCGCCGCCGGCGTTCTGCCCGAAGTCGCTCCATCTGGAGCACCGAACGCTCTCGCAGGGTACGCTCGCAGAGTCCCATCGAGCCGAGCTTCCTGGCGAATGCCTCGACACCCGCAGCCGAAACCCGGAGGCCTTCCTCGACCAGGGCCGCGGCTGCCTCTGCCGGGGTGTGCTCGCCATCGAGCATCCCCATGACCATGACTTCCGCAGGACGGAACCGGAAGTACTTTCGCGTTTGGGGGTCTTTTATGATGTAGCTCTTTTCGCCTCGGTAGGTCTGCTCTACCAGCACCAGATCGTCACGAAGCTTGGCTCGGATCGTCACGGTGCAGTCCGAACGACCTTCTCTCCGAGGGAGAGCCCGCTGATCACCTCGATCCGGTCGCCCGGCAGGTCGGCGCCCAGGGTGAGTGGCCGTAACGTCGTTCTCTCCTCGGACCAGACCAGGGCGTATCCCTCGCTATCTACCGCCGACTTGGGGATGGTCACCACCTGGCGTGCCTCTGAACCGACCTTCACGGTGACGCTGCTTCCCGGCGTCAGCCGGTGACCCGCGGTGAGCTGGAGGATGACCTCGCGGGTGCCGCTTGCGGGATCGATAACCGGTGAGGCCCGGATGACGCGAGCCATGCCAGTTACGCCTCCAGTGCCGGTCACTTCCGCCTGAGTGCCGATGCGGAGACCCCCGGCTCTGGCCTCGGGCACATGAACCGCCGCCAGCACTGGGGCAAGCGCCGTCAGGCGAAAAAGTGAATCGCCGGTGTTCACCAGGCGATGCAGGCGTGCCTTGCGCCCCGTCACGACTCCCGTGAATGGGGCTACGATGCGGGTCAGATCGAGGTCGCGCTGGGCTTGCCTGAGCGCCAGCATTGCTTCGCGGTGCTCGAACTCGACGCGCTCGGAGTCGGCCTGCGTGACCACACCGGCCACCTTCAATTCTCGCTGTCGCTCCACCAATTGCTTCGTGTTGGCGAACTTCTCCTCGGCCTGTTCCAGCGCAATGCGTTGATCGGTGCTTTCCAGTCGCGCCAGCGGCTGACCGGCGGCTACCCGGCTACCGAGGTCGACCAGCACCGCTTCGACAATGCCGGGTGATCGAGCGAAGATCGTGGCATCACGCTCGACGTAAAGTTGGGAGGACAGCGAAAGCGGAACCTCCACTGTTGCAGTGTCTGCCGACGCGATCGATGCGTCCGCTCCCGTCGTTGCAGAGCCGGTTTCGCTCCCTGCCTGCTGGCCCCGTTGGCCGGAGCTCGCACTGCAGGCCATCGTGAATGCCAACAGAAATGCGGTCTTCAGTTCCATAGCTTCCACCAGAACAGTCTTGCCCAACGGGCTGGAGCTCGGGTCAGGCGGCTCATGGCGCTCGCTGGGGCGGTAAGCACACGGGCATAGGCGCCCATCTGAGGTTTCAGCAAACCATCGGTGTTCTCCACGGAGGCACGAATCGGATAGCGGACCTGGGACCCGCTGTCGCTGGGGAGTTGTCCGACGGAGATTACCACACCCTTGAAGGTCCGCTGGGGCAGGGCGTCCACCCGCAAACGAATTTCCTGACCCGGCCGAACCCGGCTCACATCGCGCTGGTCCACTCCAAACTCGAGCTCGAGGGAGTCGGTGCGACCTAGCGTAAGGAGGAGGTCACCCTCATCCAATGAGGCGCCGACTGCCTCGTTCAAGTGAGGAGTCAGCACCACCCCCGCAACAGGGGCTCGGAGGGTGGTGAAGCCGATCTCTTCATCGAGTAGATCGAGCTCCCGGCGCAGCGCCTCTATTCGAATGCGCTGGAGCCGTTCTTCAGCCGCATCGCCCCGGCTGGCTGCGTTTCCCGCCTGACGTTCCGCGGCCCCGATGGCGGCGGCCGTGGCGGCCCGGTCGCTGGCCAGGCTGGTGGATCGAAGCGAAGCCAGCGGCATCCCCCGGACCACCGGTGCGCCTTCAGTGACCAGGATACGTTCGACGGTGCCGGGGACCAGGGCACGCACTGGGGTCAGCGACATTGCCCGGAACACGGGCTCGTTGCCGGCTACCCGGTAGGGCCAGCGGATCAGAAAGGCGGCTGCCAGGATGGCAAGTGCGGCGGCACCGTACAGCTGCAGCTTGCGACGGGGGAGCGCGAGTATCTCCCGTTTTCGTGTGGCGAGAGCGCCGAGCGTATCGACCAGGGGAACCTGGTGATACAGCTGCGCGTTCCGCAGCGCCACCGCCGTCTGGTTGGCCAGGATTGCCGCCAGCTCGAGCTGCACGGGAGCGGCAAACTCGGGCGTGCCGGCCTCGAACACCAGCACGCCGAGCACACCTGCTTCGTCCTTGAGTGGGAGATAGAGTCCGCTCTCGACGCCGTCGGCCTCGAGATCGGTACCGAAGATCGAGACGAAGACTCGCTCCGCGTCAGAGGCAGGGTCGGTCCGGTCACGCAGGTACAGCTGCTCTCCCCGGCCAGCGGCCCACTCCGCCCGGGCAATCAGGTCCTGAAGTTTTGGATCCTTGGGGTCGACCTTCTCCTGCCCCGCCACCGCCCGGATCTCGCAGTGTCCCTTCTCGTACAGCCCCACGGCTCCGCGGTCGAAGGTGAGTGCCCTGGAGGCAAGGTTGACGACCGATTGGAGTACCCGATCCAGGTCGAGCGTCGCCGTGATCTCGCGGCTGATCTCCAGTAGCAGAGCCAGGTCCCGCGCGCGCTTCTCGACCCCATGCATTTGCGCGTTGCGGAGCGCGGCAGCGGCGCTGGAGGCGAGTCCTTCCAGCAGCTCACGATCCCGCTCGTCGAATATCCCATCTCCGGTCAGCTTGTTGGAAATCTGAATGGCGCCGACAGTGACCCCGCCGGCAACCATGGCGGTTGCCATGACGTTGGTCGCCAGCATCTCCGCTGAATCCACGCTGGGCTCGTAGCGGGGATCTTCCACGGCCCGGGTCACCATCGTGGTCCTCGGGCGCTGCGCCACGTCACCGATAAACCCGGTTCCCACCGGCACCTGTGCTCCTACCAACTTACGGCCAGCGCCGCCCTCCGCGAGCCGGCAGCGCAGCATCTCCCCCTCGGCGATCCAGAGCGAACCGCCTTCGGCCCCCAAGGCGGCCAGCACCCGCTGAAACACTCGGGGCAAGAGCTCGTCGAAGTCCAGAGACGCGCTGAACTCCAGGCCGATGGAGTGCATCAGCCTGAGGCGCTCGTTTTCCTCGCGAAGCTCCTCGGCCGATCGGGCCGGGGCGCTCAACATGTCTGGCATGGGTAGAGAGGGCGTTCCCGAATGGATAGCTCAATACGCCGGGCGCCCGGGCCCCGGGCGCCTTGTCAGCGGCCCGAAACCCGAGCTGAAACCGGTGAGCGAAAGCTCAAGCCGGACAGTTACTTCAGTTTACCAGACTAGCTCAGGGGAACGCCCTTGCTCGGCGCGATCCTCTCTTCGAGCTCTTCGACTGACAACTCGACCGCCTCGGCCTCTTTACCGGTGACGTTCTTGATTTCGGCCTTCTGCTCGGGGGTCAGCTTGATCCGGAACTGCTCTTTCGGGCTCGACATGGGCTGGATCTCCTTTGGGTTGTAACTAGTGTGACGCTCTGGTGGCTGGGTTATTGGTAAATGTCGCGCCCCAGCGTGAAAAAATCGTGAATTACAGTATCTTCGGCCGCATGGCCGGTGCGATCCGCTCTTCGAGCTCCTCGACCGACAGCTCGATAGCCTCGGCATCCTTGCCTGTTGCCTTGCGAACCTGGTCCTTCTGCTCGGGGGTAAGCTTCATCCGGAAAGTCGAGTCCGCCATGATATCGCTCCTGTACGGGTTGCCATTAGTGGGAGAGCTGGGTGACAATCTTGTGACGTTGCGTGAAGAGATCGTGAAAATCCCCCTTGCCGCTCCGTGAATTCGGCGTAGGTTGTGACACTCTAACTGCAAGGGAATTCCGTGCCGGGTGTAGTGCTGACACTGCTCGGTCCACCGTCGGTTGGGTTCACCGAGGGAGGACCCGTTGTGCCTCAGCCCGGTGCTAAGGGCCTCGCCCTCCTTACCTATTTGGTACTCGAGCCCGGCCCCCACACCCGGGAGGAGTTGGCCGGCCTCCTTTGGGGTGAGTCACCAGAGGCCGAGGCGCGTGCGTCGTTGCGGCAGGCTCTCAAGCAGCTGCGAACCGTTTTAGGCGAGATCATTCGCTGCGATCGAGCGGTGATCGAGTTGGCGGTCACGGTGGAATGCGAGGTGGCGACCTTCCGCGGGCTCGTTGCCGGGGAGCCCCAGCGGGCACTCACGACCGACATCCCGCGCTTCCTGGCAGGCTTCTCGATACGACATGCCCCCCAGTTCGATGAATGGGTCTCCGCCACCCGTCGAGATCTCCTCCAGCGATTCGAGCACGCCATCAGCTCTATGGCGCGTGAAGCCATGGGGCAGTGCCGCTGGCGCGATGTCGTTGACCTGGCCGACCGCTGGCTCCGCTGTGATCCACTCTCAGACGAGGCAGCACGGCTGGCGGTGGAGGCTCGCTATCTCTCGGGGGACCGCGGCGCCGCGCTCACCCGCTTCAACGAATATCGCGCCGTCCTGGCGCGCGAGACCGGATGCGAGCCAAGCCGGGAACTTCTGAATCTTGTCCGGCGGGTAGAGGCGGACGCGGCGCCAACGAGCGCTCGCCCCATAACCGACGAGTGGTATGCTCGCGCTCCGTCGTTTAAGACGAGCCTGATCGGCAGGCAGCTGGAGTGGACCTCTCTGCTGAAGGATTGGAAGGCGGTCCGCCGGGGGGCAGGGCGGATCGTGCTGATCGAGGGGGAGGCAGGTGTAGGGAAGTCGCGTCTTGCCGAAGAGTTTCTGCGGTGGGTGGTGGCGGAAGGAGGCACCGTCCTCCGGGGCCGCGGTTACGATGTCAGGCCGGGAATTCCCTATGAGCCGGTGGTTGAGGTATTGCGCGAGGCAATAGGCGCCCCGGGCTTGGCCGGTACCGCCCCGGAGTGGCTCACCGAGGTCACGCGCCTCCTCCCTGAGCTCCGTCAACGCTTTCCAGCTCTGCCGGAGCCGGGCGCGGCTACCGACCCGGCAGAGGGCTGGCGGCTTTTCGAGGGAGTAGTCCAGCTGGTGCTCGCGCTGGCCGCTGAGCGCCCTGTCGTCATTTCGCTCGATGACCTTCAGTGGTGCGACGACGACAGCTGCAATCTTCTTCGGTTTCTCATTCGGCGGACGGAGCAGGCGCCGGTCTTCTGGCTGGGAACTTTTTGCCTTGGCGAATTCGAGCGAGACGCCGCCTCGGCCCGTCTCTGTCGAGTGCTGCGGGCCCAGCAGCACGCGAGCGTCGTATCCCTGGGCCCGCTCACTGAAGAAGAGCTCTGGCAGATGATCCGCGAAATGGGTCACGTGAGCACGCCGACCGGAGCTCGCCGCTTCGCCACGCGGATCTTCGGCGTCACCGCCGGCAATCCCTTCTACGCTATCGAGCTGTTGAAGACGATGTTCGCCCAGGGGCTGTTCGCCGTGGACGAGGACAGCGGTGAGTGGACCGCACTATCCGGGGCAATGACGGGCGGGATTGAATTCCCGGTTTCCCGGACTGTACACGACGTAATCGCCGAGCGCATCGAGCGGCTGCCCGAGCAGCTGAACGAAGTGCTCATCACCATTGCAGTGGCGGGGGGCTGCCGGACCGAGGTGCTCTCACACGTCCACGGGATTTCGCGGCTCCACGCTGCCGCCGTTGGAGATGCCCTGGCGGATCGGAGACTGGTAGTTGAGGAGGGTGGGGTTTACCGCTGCGCGCACCCGGTCATTGCCCATGTGGTCCGCGACGGGCTCACCGCTACCCGCCGGCGGGAAGTCCATCGCACGCTGGCACTCGCGCTGGAGCGATTGGTGATTCCCGATGAGGGCCGTGACGCAGCCCGGGAGATCGCCCGCCATGCGGACCGCGGTGGAGAGCCGGCCCTGGCCCACCGTTTTGCCCTGGTCGCCAGCGAAGGTGCAGTGGAGCGGTATGCGTTTGCCGAGGCGTTATCCTGGCTCGATCTGGCCGCGTCGAACGCGCGCGGCCCCGCCGAAGGCAGTGCCGTCAACCGGCTGACGGCCAATGTCCTCGAGGCGGCCGGATGGAGCGAGGTCCCTCCGCTCACCAAACTGGGTGGTCCGATCACTCGCGAGCTCGAGCGCGAAGATTTCGACTTGCCGGTGAGGAGCTGAAGAGACCCTGCCCATTTACCCTCTGTCCTGCGTAATGACATCTCCCTGCTTCAAACCTCCGATTTCACCGCCGATGGTCGGCTCCGGACGCGGTGCGCGCGTGAGGGCTCGGCATCGTGTGCTCAGAGGATTTCTCCGGTGCATTCTGCTGCTTGGAGCGCCACTGGTCACATCGGGCTGTAACGACCTGGCGCTGCCTAGATTCCCAAGTTTGGCCCGGGACTCGGCTGCCGAGCCTTCCGACGGGAGAACATCTTCCGGAAAGCGCGGGGAGGAGAAGAGTGGAGATTCGCTACGTAGCGGCAGTGATGCGGACAGATTCGCCCTGGTGCGCAAAGGTCTCCGGCGCCTGGTCGCCGCCCAGGAAACCTTCTTCGCTGAGAACGGTGCCTACAACGGAGATCTCTCTCTGATCGGCTTCACCCCGGAGAGGAACACGACAATTCGCCTGCTGTGGGTCACGCCGGATGGGTGGGCGGCCAGTGGCGTGCACGCTGATCTGCCCGGCAGGGACTGCGTTGTCTTCGTCGGTCAGGTTCACGCCCCACCCACAACTCTGAAATACGTGCGCCAGGGACGCGAAGGAGTTCCGGTATGCGACGACTCATCCCGTCCCACTCGCACCGTCGCTTCGAGACCGCCGGCGGAGCCAAAGCCACCGGCTGAAACGCTTCCCGATACCGGCAGCGCACTGGAGGCGGTAAACCCCAGGACCCTGATGAAGGCCGATCTTCGCAGTCTCGTTCGCTCGCAGGAGACCCACTTCGCCACTCAGGGCGTGTATGCTCGGAGGACCGAGCCGCTGGCGCTCCAGTATCTGTGGCGACCCGGTGTCAGGATCAAGATTCTGGCAGCCGACCGGCAATCCTGGGCGGCAAAAGCCACCCACCCAAGGCTCCCCGGCAAGAGCTGCGTCATCTGGTTCGGTTCGGTGTCAGAGCGCCCGGTTACCGATGCTCAACGCCGCGCAGGGCGTGGATCGGGCGTCCCGGAGTGCGACGAGTAGTCATTGAATTCTCACCACCGGCAGCCGACCCGTTCGGCCCCGCGGGATCTTGCTGAGAACACTCAGCGCAGTTCCGTGCTCCGCCCTGATCCGATCACCAGCACTGGTGTGCACTGCCGCTCGGACAACCTGTAGCACCGGGATCAAAATTTGCAGGCCAGCTTCTCCCGCCATGAAACGCTTCGAGTGTCGGGCGGTCCTGTTTGATCTCGATGGCGTCCTGGTCGACTCGACCAGGTACATCGAGCAGCAATGGCGCCGGTGGGCCCTGGCCAAGGGATTGTCCCCCGAACCGTTCCTCCAGGTGTGTCACGGACGGCGCGCACTCGAGACTATCCAGCTGGCTGCTCCGCACCTGGATGCGGCGGCCGAGGTGGCTGCGTTCGTTCCGGACGATCTTTCGGATACCGATGGCCTGAGGTCGCTGGACGGCGCTGAAACTCTTCTGCGGTTGCTACCGGAAGGCAGCTGGGCGGTGGCCACCTCGGGTACTCGGGCCACGGCTTCCCACCGGCTTAGGAGTGCGGGCTTACCGGTGCCTGAGGTCCTTATCTGTGCGGAGGATGTTGCGAACGGTAAGCCGAGTCCGGAGGTTTACCTCAAGGCGGCTGCGGGTCTCAAGCTTCCCCCCTCGGATTGTATCGTGGTGGAAGATGCGCCGGCTGGGATAGAATCTGCCCGTGCGGCCCGAATGCGTGTCATCGCGCTTACCACGACCCATCGCTGCGGAGAGCTCAGTGCGGACGCTTGCGCGTTGTCGCTCGACGGAGTGCATCTGGGGCGGATCGATCGGGGCAACCGGGGCGCACCCCTGTTGGAACTGCTGGTGGTAGAGACCTAGGAATCGAGCCGTCTACTCTTCGGCAACACGCCTGGCAAGGTCGACTCAGAACTGTCCATCAGCTTGCGCGCGACGCCTCCTATCAATCCGGCGCCGACCTTGGAAAGTGGGCCCGTCAACTCGCTGGTCGCCGACCAACTCAGCCTGATGTTATCCGCTGGTGCGGTCAGGAGCGTGATTTTCGACAGCCCGTCGATCGCCGAGGCGCCCGCACCTCCACGCAGCCGCATTCTCACGCTGACCTTAACTCCTTGACTGTGAAGGGCTAGACAGGCTTGCCGCTGGATTGAAGCGTGACTAAAGTGCCTATCCTCGTATTCCCATCTTGGGGTGTAGCTCAATTGGCAGAGCGCCCGGCTGTTAACCGGGAGGTTGCTGGTTCGACCCCAGCCGCCCCAGCTGCGTTCCTATACGAGTTTCTGGTATGCCGCTAACGTCAGAAACTCAGGAAACTCCCTGGCCGAGATGAGCCCGTCCAGCAGCTCCCGAGCGCTTTCGAGCCGAACTTGGTCGGCACCCTGCGCCGCCAGCTTTTCGTTCTCCTCCTTCAGCACCCTGCGGCAGAGCTCTAGCGTCACCTGCTCCCCGGTTTCCATCACCGCACCCAGGTTGATCCACTGCCACAGCTGCGACCGAGCGATCTCCGCGGTTGCGGCGTCCTCCATCAGATTGTTGATCGCAACCGCTCCCGAGCCGGCCAGCCAGGCGGCGAGATACTGAAGGCCGACACTGATGTTGCCCCTGACTCCCGCCTCGGTGACGCGCCCTCCCGGTACCCGGACGTCCAGCAGCTCCTCAGGTCTGACCACCACGTCGTCCCGCTGGCGGTCCTTCTGGTGCGGCCGTCCTTCCAGCACCTGGTTAAACACCTCCTCGACCACCGGAACCAGGTCGGGGTGCGCCACCCACGCTCCGTCATAACCGGCCCTGGCCTCGCGCATCTTGTCTTCCCTAACCCGGGCCAGAGCTATCTCGTTCACCTCGGGATCTCGGCGGCTGGGGATGAATGCGGCCATGCCCCCGATGGCATGTGCGCCTCGGCGATGACAGGTCTTAACCAGGAGCTCGGTGTATGCCCGCATGAACGGCACCGTCATCGTCAGCTGAGACCGGTCGGGAAGAAGAAATTCGGGGCTGTCCCGGAAGTTCTTGATGACGCTGAAGAGGTAATCCCATCGTCCTGCGTTCAGCCCTGCAGCATGTTCCCGCAGTTCGTACAGGATCTCGTCCATCTGAAATGCCGCCAGAATCGTCTCGATCAGGACGGTGGCCCGGATCGTCCCACGGGGGATGCTGAGCTCCTCCTGAGCCGCCCGGAACACGTCGTTCCATAGCCTGGCTTCGAGATGGTTCTCCAGTTTCGGCAGGTAGAAGTAGGGCCCGCTGCCTCGGGCGAGCAGCTCGCGTGCATTATGAAAGAAATAGAGTCCGAAGTCGAACAGGCTGGCCGAGATCGGCTCTCCATCGAGCAGGACATGCTTCTCCTCGAGGTGCCACCCGCGCGGGCGGACCACCAGGGTAGCGAGTTTCTCGCCGAGCTGATAGCGCTTCCCGTCGGGACTCTCGAACGCAAGCCGGTGCCGGACCGCGTCGACACAGTTTGCCTGACCGGCTATCACGTTGGTCCAGGGAGGTGAAAGGGCATCCTCGAAGTCGGCCATGAAGACCCTCGCACCGGAGTTGAGCGCATTGATCATCATCTTCCGCTCGACCGGCCCAGTGATCTCGACTCGGCGGTCGTTCAGGCCTGGAGGCGCCGCGGCCACGGTCCAGCTTTCTTCCCGGACCCCGCGCGTCTCGGCCTGGAAGTCCGGGCGTGCTCCTTTCCGGATCTCTCGTTGAACCTGGCGCCGCCGTTCCAGAAGGGCTTTTCGCCTAGGTCCGAACTGAGCACCGAGGTGTTCCAGAAACGCCAGGGCCTCCTGGCTCACTATCGCATCCGCATCCGGGATACCTGCTGCGCGGACTTCTATTCTCTTCGTCACGCGACGTGGTAAATCATGAAGGCGTAGTGACAGCCGCTGCCCGTAAGCACCAGCAGGTGCCAGATCTCATGGTGGCCGAAGCGCCCGGGGAACGGGTCCGGCCGCTGCCGCGCGTAAATCACCGCGCCGATTGTGTAGGCGATCCCGCCGGCAACAAGCCAGGCCAGCCCGCCAAGAGACACTGCCCGCGCTATGGGTACCACGGCCAGAAGGGCCAGGTAACCCATCGCGAGATACGTCGCGGTAGAGATCCAGACCGGCGCGTCGAGATAAAAGAGCTTGAAGGGAATTCCAGCCAGCGCTACGAGCCAAACCGTTCCCAGCAGGCTCCAGCCCAGCGCGCCATCCAGGGTGACCAGCGCGACCGGAGTGTACGTGCCGGCAATGAGAAAGTAGATCGCGATGTGATCCAGGGTTCGCAACGCCCGCAGCGGTCGCTCCGGCAATGCAAGAGAGTGATAAAGCGTGCTGGCGCCGTAGAGCAGTATCAGGGTCGCGCCGTAGACCGCGAATGCCGCCAGTTGCTCGGGGCTTCGGGCCAGCCGGAGCAGGAGGATAGTGCCGGCGCCTGCGAGAAGAAGGCCCAGGAGGTGGGATGTGCCGTTGAACGGCTCGCGGATGCGCATGCCGGAATTTGCTATGGGCTATCGGCTATTGGCTATGGGCTATTCACCGGTCCGACGCAGCTCAAAACCTCCGAAGAGGCACCGAGCGGCCATCAGATCATCCAGTAGCCAACAGCCAATCGCTCCCCACCTTGTCGCTTGCACATTTGGGCTCTAGCCTTACTTCGTGCGGATCGCCCTTTTCTCTGAGGTTTACTGGCCCATGGTGAGCGGCGTGGGGGTCACGCTGCTGCGTTTGACCCGGGCGCTGGAAGAGCGCGGCCACCAGGTGCGGGTCTACTCAGCCAGTTATCCGCTCGCCAACGGACAGATCGAACGGTCCGAAGTGCACCGTTCTCCCAGCGTTCCACTCTTTCTCTACCCCGATGTCCAGTGGGCCTTTCCGCGGCTTCGCGACGTGATGGACGATGTCGTGCGCTTCCGCCCTGATGTAGTACACCTCGCCACGGAGTTCGCACTGGGGATCACCGGGTTGAAGGTGGCCCGGCAACTGCGCGCGCCGATCATCGCCTCGGCCCATACCGACTATGAGCAGTATGCCGCACGCTACGGCGTGGATTGGGCGGTACGAGCCGGTTGGCGTTACCTGCGATGGTTCTACGGCCAGAGCTATCGGGTGCTCTGCCCCTCCCGGATCTACGAGCAGCACCTGCACAGCCGGGGCGTCGTCCATACCGGCATCTGGAGCCGCGGGGTAGACCCCAACTGTTTCCATCCCCGCTTCCGGAGCGAAGC
>Ga0299913_10003701_pt1 | contig 12600 bp, 8 predicted proteins | sample RVTome_9_FD_201360 | JGI IMG/M metagenome (GOLD analysis project Ga0299913, IMG submission 201360) | Soil microbial communities from uranium-contaminated site in the Upper Colorado River Basin, Wyoming, United States - RVT155D38 (version 2) ... | reverse complement strand
CCCCCGCCCCGGCCTCCGACATCATGCGCGTGAATGGGGAGGTGCTGCGCTTCACCGGGCGGATCGAACCCGACATCCTGCCCGACGGCAGCACCCTCGAGGCGATGGCCGGCGATCTCGTCGCCGTGGACCCGCGCACCGGTGAGGAACGTGTCCTCCTCGAAAGCCTCGACGCTGTCTACTCGGCCCGGTGGTCCGGGGACGGCCGCTGGGTCGCGTACGAGACCGACTCGCCGAACGGCGGCAGGGACCTGTGGGTCGTGGACGCTACGCAAGCGCCGCGCGTCGTGGCGACGGGTGGCGACTCTCAACCCAACCCCGATCCTTGGCTTGAGCTGGACTGGAAGTGGTCGCCGACCGGCGCCGAGCTTGCGACGATCGAGCGCTCGGACAGGCTGCGGACGATCGACGTCGCGACCGGCGAGACGACCGACCTCGGAGGCGTCGTCGCCGACCTCCTGCCGTCGAGCAGCATGCAGCGGTGGGCATGGTCGCCGGACGGAACGCGACTCGTGTTCGCCTCACCCTGGGGTACACCCAACGGCTCGCTCGATTCGGTCGACGTGCGAAGCGGAGAGCGTTCGCTCCTCGCTCGCCTGCCGGGCTCGATCGAGAGGATCCGGTGGTCACCGGACGGAGCTCACATCGCCGTCCAGACCCGGGGGGACGACGCCGGCCACCTGTACGTGCTGGACGCCGACGGATCGGACATCCGCATGGTGGCCGACGACAGCAATTCGCTCGGCTTCGCATGGTCGCCGGACGGAACACGACTCGCGTTCGGCTCGGAGGCGGGGAGCAAGGTTCTGATCCGCGTCGCGACGCCGGACGGCGCTGCTCCTGTCGATATCGGGACCGTCGGCCTCAACAACTGCTACCGGACGTCGTGGGGGGGCCACTTCGAGTGCTCCACCACGTGGTCGCCGGACGGCACCCAGGTCGCGTTCCGGATCGGGGAGACCGGCAAGGTGACGGTCTTTGACGCCGCCGGTGCGGGCGAGGCCGCGCCCCTCGACGAGCTCACGTTCCTCGGCTGGGATGGCGGCTGGTACCAAAGCCCCTAGTGGTGACGTGTCAGCCAGCCAGCCAGTGAGTCGGTCGGTCGGTCGGAGGGAGTGGGAGGAGGAGGATTCGAACCTCCGTAGGCTACGCCGGCGATTTTACAGACCGCTCCCTTTGGCCACTCGGGCATCCTCCCGGGAGCACCGATGATAGCGAGACGTTGGCTCCGCGTCCGGCCTCAGGCCATGATCCGGAACAGCAGCGGATAGTTGCCGTAGTTCCCGGACGCGACGATCCGTCCATCTCGATCGTGCGTGAGGTCGCTGACGCTCGCGCCCGACAGTTCCGGGATGGGGGCCACACCCCCGGTCCCGAACGTCCCGTCGAGGTTCCCCAGCGGCCGCAGGCGGACGAACTGCGGCGCGCCCGACCACTCACCGGCGAAGACGATCCGTCGCTGGTGCACCTCGAGATCGCGGAGACTCATCGCGGGCGTGACGTTCTCGACGATGCCATCGCCACCCCCGAACGAGCCGTCGTAGCCACCGCCGGGACGGAGCTGCACGACGGCATGCCCCGGGCCCCCGGGGAAGGTCGTGCCGAGCACGATCCGATCATCGTGTCGCAGGTCGAGACCGTTCACGTAGTCGTCCTCACCGGACCACAGGTCATAGATCCGCTTCCCGTCGTCTCCGAACCCCGCATCCAGTTTGCCTCCCGGACGCAGCACCACGACCGCCGAGTCGTAGTCCCCGTTCACGGTGTCGCGGGCCCATCCCGCGACCACGAGCCGGCGTTCGGAGTCGATCCCGACCTTCCACGCGCCATCGGACTGCGGACCGAAAGCCACCGTCGTTCGTCCGTCGCCGCTGAACGTTGGGTCGAGAGTCCCTCGCGGGGTCAGCCGTGCGATCCCGAAGTTGCCTACGGCTGGGGACGCATTCACGTCGTAGGTCTCACCCACGACGACGATCCGGCCATCCGGCTGGACGGCCACGCCGTAGCCGAACGCTGCGGGTGCACCAGGGAACTTGAACACGGCGAACCCATCACCCGAGAAGCGCGGGTCCGGCTTCCCCTGCGGGGTGAACACGGCGACGAGCATCCGTGCGTCGTTGCCCTGTCCGAACCACCCGACGCCCAGGAGCCTCCCGTCGGCCAGGTACGTACATGACTGCAGCCCGCTGATGTCCGTGCCGAAGGGATCGATGCGCAACCGGCCATCGCCGCTGAACGCCGGATCGAGCGCTCCTCCCTCACGGCGAACCCCGATCAGGATGATGCCCCCCTGACCGCACCCGGTGGGAGCGGAGCCGTCGAGCGCCACTCCGTAGAACGTGCCGCCACCACCCGGGAACGTCGTGACCGCATAGCCATCGCCGCTGAAGGAAACATCGAGGTCGCCGGAGGCAGCGCCGGCCGGCGGTGCCACCATCACGCCGAGCGTGACCACCAACAGAGCGACGAGGGAACGGAGCGGGATCCGACGCTGCATCGACGACCTCCTCGGACGTGCGCGGACGAAGGCCGGAACGTAGCACGCACCGCGCCCTCCCGGGCCAGGAGCGTCGCGAGGCCGCTATCCTGCGTGCCATGGCGAAGGACCAGTTCTCGTTCGACATCGTCTCGGAGGTCGACCTGCAGGAGGTTCGCAACGCGACCGACCAGGCGGGCCGGGAGATCTCCCAGCGCTTCGACTTCAAAGGCACCGAGACCACCGTGGCGCTCGCCGAGGACAAGATCGAGCTGCACTCCTCCACCGACGACCGCCTGAAGGCCGCCCGCCAGGTCCTCGACGAGAAGCTGGTGAAGCGGGGGGTCTCCCTGAAGGCGGTCGAGGCCGGCGAGATCCAGCCCTCGGCCAAAGGCAGCGTGCGCCAGACCCTGTCGGTCGTGACCGGACTGTCCGACGACAAAGCCAAGGAGATCTCGAAGTTCGCCCGCCAGGCCGTGCCCAAGGTGCAGACCCAGATCCAGGGTGCGCAGGTGCGGGTGCTGGGCAAGAACAAAGACGACCTGCAGGCGGTCATCAAAGCCGTCAAGGAGCACGACTTCGGGGTCGCCCTGCAGTTCACGAACTACCGGCCCTAGGACCCAGGGCCTTCGCCCCATCCCCTGTCCCCCAGGCGACCCCCGGTCATCCGATTGCCCCATCGTGGCCCCCCGGGTAGGCTGACCGCCACTCAGGAGGTGGACACGTGGATCTGGAGCGTCTGAAGACACGCGCGGCGGAGATCGCCGACCGAGAGATGAAGCAGTTGCTGGACCGTACCGCCGGCTCGAAAGCGTTGTACGAGCGGGCCGTGCGGTCCCTGCCTGCCGGGGTGGTTTCCAACTTCCAAGCGGGCGACCCCTACCCGATCTACCTCGAGAAGGGCAAAGGCCCCCACGTCTGGGACGTGGACGGGCGCCAGTACAAAGACTTCCACGGCGGGTTCGGGGTCAACGTCGTGGGCCACGCCCACCCGAAGATCGTCGAGGCGCTCCACAAGGCCGCCGAGGGCGCGATCCACTTCGCGGTCACGACCGAGAAGACCGTCGCCTTGGCCGAGGCGATCTGCGAGCGGTTCCAGGTCGAGCAGCTGCGGTTCGTGAACTCCGGCACCGAGGCCACGATGGACGCGATCCGCGTGGCCCGCGCGGCGACCGGCCGGGACAAGATCGTCAAGATGGAGGGCTCCTACCACGGCCACCACGACTCGGTGCTGTTCTCGGTCGTGCCCGAGGCCGACACGCTCGGCATGCGCTTCGACGTCGGCCAGGACGGCAAGTCCTGGTACACGACGAAGCCGACCTCCAAGGGGGTGCCCGAGGCGCTGTGGCCGACCACGATCGTGGTGCCGTTCAACGACGCGGCCGCGGTCGAGCAGGCGCTCGCCGACAACGAGGGTCAGGTCGCGGCGGTGATCCTGGAGCCGGTGATGATGAACATCGGCATCGTCGTCCCGGCGCCGGGGTACCTCCAGGCATTGCGCGACGCGTGTGAACGCCACGGCGCGGTCCTGATCTACGACGAGGTCAAGTGCGGCGGCACGATCGCCTACGGCGGCACCCAGGAGCGGTACGGCGTGAAGCCGCACCTGTCCGCGTGGGCCAAGGCGATCGGTGGCGGCGCGACGATCGGCGCCTTCGGCGGCGACGCCTCGATCATGGAGTGGGTCACCAAAGGTGCCGCGCAGCAGGGCACCTTCAACGGCAACCCGCTGTCGGTGGCGGCAGGTCTGGCCGCGCTCACCGAGGTGCTCACGAAGGACGCCTACGACCACCTGGGCAAGCTCGGCACGATGCTCGCCGAAGGCTGCGACCGGATCATCGCCGAGACCGACATCCCGGCGCACACGGTCGACCTCGGAGCCAAGGGCTGCGTCTCGTACCGCTCCGAGCCGCTGACCAACTACCGGGACTTCCTCGAGACCCACACCGAGCTCTACTGGGCCTCGTACCCGTTCATGGTCAACCGGGGCATCTTCATGACCCCCGGCGACGAGGAGCAGTGGACGATCTCGGTGCAGCATTCCGAGGAGGACGTCCAGGCCTACATCGACGCGTTCGACGAGTTCTGCCACGCGCTGAGCTCGTAGCGCCGCGGGATCACCCGTGGCGATGCACGAGTTCGACGAGCGGACCGAGGCGCTCGCGCACGCGATCGAGGCCTACGCACGGGACCGGATCGCGAACCCGCAGCCGCTGGACCGCACGATGTCCGGCGCCGAGCTGACGGCTCTGGCGGGCGACACGGTGACCCCCGGGGGCATCGGGGGCCAGGAGGCCCTGCGGATCTGGGGCGACGTGCTGGCGCCGGCGACGATCTCGACCGACCACCCGGCCAACCTGGCGTTCGTGCCGGCCGCCCCGACGAAGGCCTCGGTGCTGTTCGACCTGGTGGTCGGGGCGTCCTCGACGATCGGGGCGGCCTGGATCGACGGCGCGGGCGGCATCTGGGCGGAGAACCAGGCACTGCGGTGGGTGGCCGATCTCGCCGGCTTCCCCGCGTCGGCCGGTGGCACCTTCGTGTCGGGGGGCTCGGCCGGCAACCTCGCGGGGCTCGTGGCGGCGCGCCACCGGGCGGCGCAGGAGCGGCCGAGGCCGCCGGGCGGCTGGGCGGTCGCGTGCTCGGCGGGGGTGCACTCCTCGATCGAGGCGGCGGCCCGCGTGATGGACGTCGACGTCATCGCGGTCGAGGGTGACCAGCTGGGGCGGCTGACCGGCGAGGCGCTGGCCCGGGCCTTGGCTTCGGACGAGCCCGGCGGTGACGCCGGGCGGGTCGTCGCGGTCGTGGCCACGGCGGGCACGACGAACGCGGGGCTGATCGACGACCTCGAAGGTGTGGCCGACGTGTGCACGTCGCGAGGGATCTGGTTCCACGTCGACGGGGCCTACGGGGGGGCGGGCCTGTGCGCACCGTCTGTGCGTGAGCGGTTCCGCGGGATCGAACGGGCGGACTCGTTCATCGTGGACCCGCACAAGTGGCTGTTCGCGCCCTATGACTGCTGCGCGCTGGTGTACCGCGACGTGGTGTCGATCGCAGGCACGTTCAAGCAGGAGGCCAGCTACCTCGACTCGGCATCCGAGCTGGAGGAGGAGGAGATCGGCCCCTGGGACCTCGCCTATCACCTGTCGCGGCGGATGCGAGGGCTGCCGTTCTGGTTCTCGCTGGCGACCTACGGCACCGACGCGTACCGCGACGCGGTCGAGACGGTGCTGAGGCTGACCCGGGAGGCCGCCGAGGAGGTGCGACGACACCCGCAGCTGGAGCTGCTGATGGAGCCGGACCTGTCGGTGGTCCTGTTCCGCAGGCTGGGATGGCGCGACGACGAATACGAATCCTGGTGGCGACGGTTGCTGGAGGCGCAGGTCGCGTTCGTGCAGCCGACGACGTGGAAGGGTGAGAAGGTCGCCCGCCTGTGTTTCGTGAACCCGCGGACGACGGTGGATCACGTGCGCGCGGTGCTCGGCACGATGGTGTGAGGGCGGGGGCGCGCGGCCGCGTGGTCAGGCCGCGCGCGGGGCCACGCTGCGGGTCGGCGGCGGGCGGCGGGCGGCGGCGGCGGCGGCGGCGAGGCGGCGGGCGGCGGCGACGAACCCACCGCAAGACGTAGTCACTACCTCGGTGGTACTCCGCAGGGTACCTGTCAGGACGTTCACGGAAGTCACTTAGGTGGGGATCGAGAACCTCCTGACAGAAGGCCATGAGGCAAAGGGCCGAGGAGTCACTACCTCTTGCGGTCGCCGCGCGATCGGACCCCGAAGTCGCCCGCGATCGGACCCCGAGGGTCGCCGTGCGATCGGACGGGTGCCGCCGCCCACCGACGCCGGCCGGCCGGCCGTCGCGCCGGCGGCACCCGACCGCTCAGCTGGTGAAGGGGGTTCCTCCGCCCTGCCGCAGCCGGATCGCCTCGAGCCGGGCCACGCGCTCGGCGGTCGGCGGGTGGGTCGAGAACAGGCTGCCGAAGCCGCCCCCCTTGCCCTTGAGCGCCGACAATGGGTTCACGATGAACAGGTGCGCCTCCGCCGGGCTCACCGAGGCGGGCGGCGGCACCCGTCCGGACGCGATCTCGAGCTTCTGCAAGGCACTCGCGAGCGCGCTCGGGTCGTTGGAGAGCAGCGCGCCGGACTCATCGGCCTGGTACTCCCGCGACCGAGACACGGCCATCTGGATGATCATCGCCGCGATCGGCGCCAGGATCCACGCGAACAGCAGCGCGAACGGTCCGAGCGGGTTGTTGCGGCTGTCGCCGCCGCCGAAGAACAGCGCGAACCGAGCCAGGAACGTGATGCTCATCCCGATCGCTGCGGCCACCGACGACACGAGGATGTCGCGGTTGGCCACGTGGGAGAGCTCATGGGCGAGCACCCCGCGCAGCTCACGTTCGTCGAGCAGCTGCAGGATGCCCGTGGTCACCGACACCGCGGCGTTGGCCGGGTTGCGCCCCGTCGCGAAGGCGTTGGGCTGGGCCATGTCGGCCACGTACAGACGTGGCATCGGCATGTTCTCGCGCTGGGCCAGCTCCCGCACGATGCGGTAGAGCTGGGGCGCCTCGGCCTCGGTCACCGGCTTGGACCGCGTGGTGCGGATCGCGATCTTGTCGGAGAACCAATACATCGAGAAGTTGAACACGAGTCCGATCGCCAGCGCGATGAGGGCGCCGTTCGTGCCTCCGAGCGCGCCCCCCACCACCACGAACAGACCGCCCATGGCGGCGATCAACACCCACGTCTTGACCCGGTTGATGCCCGGCGTCATCGGTTCCTCACTCCTTCACGGTCGTCGGCCACGGTCGATGTGGCCAGCCAGCTCATGGGACGGGAGGCGCGAACGCCCACCGAGAGCGATGCTCTCACAGCCCGTTCGATACGTGGAGTCCGAAGGTTCGCGACCTCCGGTCAGCCGCCGAGCGCGACCGAGGGCAGCACCGACAGCTCCGCGATCCGCGCGAACGGGTCGGGCAGCACGAAGATCGCCAGCAGCGCCACCATCGCGATCGCCACGACCCCCGTGACCAGCGCCGGCACGGGCATCGGCTCGTCGCGCTCGGGGTCCTTCAGCAGCATCTGGCGCGGCACCAGGAAGTAGTAGTAGACGCTGATCACGCTGTTCACCAGCATGATCACCGCCAGCCAGATGCCGAGCTCGCCTCCACGCTCGACCGCGGCGCGGAAGATCAGGATCTTGGCCCAGAACCCTCCGGTCGGCGGCACCCCCGCGAGCGACACGAGGAACATCGTCATGCCGATCGCGAGCAGCGGTGCCGTCCTCCACATGCCGGCGAAGTCGCTGATCAGCGCCTGCGATTTGGTCCGGGCCACGCCGGTGACCACGGCGAACGCCCCGAGGTTCATGACCCCGTAGATCAAGATGTAGGCGACGGCCGCCGCGAACGCCAGCTCGTTGGCCTCGGCGTCGGCCGTGACGAGCGCGAAAGGCAACAGGATGTAGCCCGCCTGCGCGATGCCCGAATACGCGAGCAGCCGCACGATCTGCGTCTGCTGCATCGCCACGAGGTTGCCCAGGATCATCGTGCCGATCGACAGGAACGCGAAGATCGGCACCCAGAACTCGTGCTGGCCGATGAACGCCACGAACATCAGCTGCAGCAGGCCCGCGAAGCCCGCCGCCTTCGAGGCCACCGCCAGGAACGCCGCCACCGGCACGGGCGCTCCTTCGTAGGTGTCGGGCGCCCAGAACTGGAACGGGAACGCCGAGACCTTGAAGGCGAACCCGACGACCACGAACATGATCGCCGCGTAGGCCATCGTCAGCTGCCCGCCTTCGAGGCCGGCGAGCCCCTGTGCCACGGCGTCCAGGCGAGTCTGGCCGGTGAGCCCGTAGATCCAGCTCATGCCGTAGAGCATCACGGCGGCCGAGAGCACCCCGATCAGGAAGAACTTCAAGCCCGCCTCGTTCGACCGCGTGTCGGACTTGCGGAACGCCGCCATCAGGAACCCCGGCGCCGACACGAGCTCGAGCGCGATGAAGAGCATCAGCAGGTCCCGCGAGCTCGGCATCAGCACACACCCCAGGAACGAGGTCAGCAGGAGGAAGTAGTACTCCCCCTGGTAGAAGCCGCCCTCCCGGATGTAGCGCAGCGACAGCGACAACACGATCACGGCGGCCGTCAGGAAGAACAGCTTGAACGTCAGGGCGAACCCGTCGATCACGAAATGGCCGCCGAAGGTCTCCCGCTCCTGCCCCAGCAGCGTCAGGGTCGCCACCGATGCCGCGACCACACCCAGCAGCGAGAGCGGCATCGCGAACCAGCGCCGGCGGAGCGGCAGGAAGGCGTCGACGACCAGCACGACCACGATGGTGCCCGACAGGATCAGCTCGGGCAGGATCGCGTGGAAGTCGATCGACTGGATCACTCAGCCTCCGAAGAACCCGACCAGGGTGGCCACGGCGTCGTCGGTCATGCCGAACACGAGCCGCGGGAACAGACCGAGCGCGACGATCAGCAGCAGCAGAGGCACCCACGCGAGCCACTCGACCGTCGTGGTGTCATCCAACGCCTCGTCGCGCCACCGGTCTGGCAGCGTGCCCATGTTGACCCGTTGCAGCATCCAGAGGAAATAACCGGCGGTCAGGATCGTGCCGATGCCGCCGGCCACCATGTAGCCACGGAACAGGCCGACGTTCAGGCCGAGCGCCTCGTTGGGGCGGAACGCCGACAGCAGGGCCATGACCTCACCCCAGAACCCGGCGAGCCCGGGCAAACCGAGCGAAGCGATCGACACGAAGGCGAACGTGACCGCGAGCTTGGGCATCTTCTGCACCATGCCGCCGCCGATCTCGGCGATCGCGCGTGTGTGGTAGCGGTCATAGATCGACCCGACGTTGAAGAACAACATGCCGGTGATCACGCCGTGGGCCACCATGCCGAAGATCGCCGCCTGGATGCCGATCTCGGTCATCGTGGCGATGCCGAGCATCACGAACCCCATGTGGCCGACCGAGCTGAACGCGATCAGCCGTTTGAGGTCCTTCTGGGCCAGGCACGCGAGCGAGGCGTACACGATGCCGATCACGGCCAGCAGACCGATCCACGGGGCATACTTCTGGGCGCCGTAGGGCAGCAGCGGGATCGCGATGCGGATGAACCCGTAGGTGCCCATCTTCAGCATGATCCCGGCCAGCAGCACCGACCCGATCGTCGGCGCCTCGGTGTGGGCGTCGGGCAGCCAGGTGTGCACCGGCCACATCGGCACCTTCACGGCCAGGCCGAGCGCCACCGCCCCGAACACGACGAGCTGGAACCCGTTCGAGAACCCGTCGCCCCCTTGCGCGAACTGCTGCAGCTGCAGGATGTCGAACGTGCGCGGGTCCGAGCGGAAGTACATGCCCAGGAACCCCAGCAGCATGAAGATCGAGCCGAACAGCGTGAACAGGAAGAACTTCAGGGCCGCGTACTCGCGGTTGGCCGATCCCCAGACCGCGATCAGGAAGTACATCGGCACCAGCACGAGCTCCCAGAACACGAAGAACAGGATCAGGTCGAAGGCGATGAACGTGCCCGCCATGCCGGTCTCGAGCAGCAGCATCAGCGCGATCAGCGCCTTGGGCCGCCCCGGCTGGGGCACGAAGCGCCACGTGTAGATCGCGCACAGGAACGACAACAGGAACGTGAGCACGTACAGCGGCATCGAGATGCCGTCGATGCCGACGTGGTACCGGACGTCGATCACGTCGATCCAGGCGACGTCGAGCGCGTACTGCAGCCCGTCGCGCCCGTAGTCGAAGCCGATCGCGATCGCGGCCGCCAGCACGAGGGCGGCGCCGGTGACCGCGATGCCGAGGCCTCGGATCAGTCGGTCGTGCTGCTTGGGCACGAGCAGGATCGCGAGCGCCCCCACCAGCGGCAGGAGCGTCGTGATCGTGATGGCGGAGTTCTCCCAGGTCATCGCTCTCTACTCCTAAGTCACCGGACGTTGACGAAGATGAGGGTGATCGCGATCACGCCCACGAAGAGCACGACGGCGTACCACTGGACGTTGCCGGATTGCAGGTACTTCAGCAGCCCACCGGAGGTTCCGGTCAGCCCACCGAGGCCGTTGGCGATGGCGTCGATCACGTTGCGCTCGAACCACATCACGAGCCAGGCGAGCCCGCGCGCGAGCGTGGCCATGCCGTTGACGACGCCGTCGATGACCTTCTGGTTGGTCCAGTTGACGGCCCCGGCCATCGGATCGCGGATCGGCCGAACGATGCCCGCCATGTACAGGTCGTCGATGTAGTAGCGGCGCTGCAGCACGTTCCAGGCCGGTCCGAGGGCGCGCTGCATCGGGTCGACCTCGCGCCGCTCGCGGTACAGGGACCACCCGCCCGCGATGCCCAGCAGGGCGCCGGCGGTGCTGATGCCGGCGATCCAATAGACCATGTGCGCCTCGTGCGGATGGCCGAAGTACACCCACTGGCCGAACACCGCGCCGAGCTGGGGCGCCCCGAGGAACCCGACGCCGATCGTGGCCGCCGCGAGCAGCACGAGAGGCAGGGTCATCGTCGCCGGTGACTCGTGGGGGTGCGCGCTGCCCCGGTAGCTGCCGAAGAACGTCAGCATCACCATGCGGGCGGTGTAGAACGCGGTCAGCGCCGCCGTCGCGAGGAAGAGCCAGAACAGCCAGGTGGTTCCGGTGTCGTTGGCCACGACGAGCAGCTCGTCCTTGGACCAGAACCCCGCGAAGGGCACGATGCCCGCCAGGGCGAGCGACCCGATCAGCATCGTCCAGAAGGTGGTCGGCATCTTGCCGCGCAGGCCGCCCATGTCGCTCATGTTGTTGCTGTGCACCGCGTGGATCACCGAGCCGGCGCCCAGGAACAGCAGCGCCTTGAAGAACGCGTGCGTGAACAGGTGGAAGAAACCGGCCGTGTAGCCCTCCTCCCCCATCGACAGGCCCGCCACCATGTAGGCGAGCTGTGACAGCGTCGAATAGGCCAGCACGCGCTTGATGTCGTCCTGCACGATCGCGAGCATCGCGGCGCCGAGCATCGTGATCGCCGCCACGATCGACACGACCGTGAGCACGTAGGGGTCGGCCACGATGAACACCTCGAACAGCCGGCCGACCAGGTACACGCCGGCGGCAACCATCGTGGCGGCGTGGATCAGCGCCGACACGGGGGTCGGGCCGGCCATCGCGTCGGGCAGCCAGACGTGCAGCGGGAACTGGGCTGACTTGCCGATCGTGCCGCCGAACAGCATCAGCGCCGCGACCGCCACGAACAGGCTGGACACCTCGCCCCCGGCGATGGCCTCCTGTGCCGCCCCGATGTTCGAGGTGGTGAACCCGGTCACGGCGATCAGCGCGAAGAAGCCGAAGACCATGGGCACGTCGCCGATCCGCGTCGTGATGAACGCCTTGATCGCGGCGTTCGAGTTCACAGGCTCCTCGAACCAGTGCCCGATCAGCAGGTAGGAGCACAGACCCATGACCTCCCAGCCGATCAGCAGCTGGATCACGTTGTTGGACACGACGACGACGAGCATCGCGCTCGTGAACAGCGACAGCACCGCGTAGAACCACGTGTAGCGGACGTCGCCGTGCATGTAGCCGAGCGAATAGATCTGCACCATCAGCGAGACCGAGGTGACGACGACGAGCATCGCGGCGGTGAGGCCGTCGACGAGCACGCCCACCTCGAGGTGCAGCGGCCCGATCGTGAACCAGTCGATCGAGGTCTCGTAGCCCCCGCCGCCCTGCACGAAGTGCCACAGCACGCCGAGCGAGAGCACGAACGCCGCGGCCACGGCCGCGATGCCGTAGATCGGGCCCTTGCCGGGAGTGCGGGTGCCGAGGAACACGATCGCCGCGGCCGCCACGAACGGCAGCAGCGGGATCAGCCACGCGTTGGAGACGAACCAGTTTGCCGCCGTGGCGGCGTGGTCGGCGCCTGGGGCGCCCTCGGCGGCGAGCAGGCCTACCACTTGAGCAGGTTCACCTCATCGACGTTGATCGACTGCCGGTTGCGGAACAGCAAAATCACGATCGCCAGGCCGATGCCGACCTCGGCCGCGGCCACGGCGATCACGAACAGCGCGAAGACCTGGCCGTGCACGTCGCGCAGCTCCGAGGCGAACCCGACCAGGTTCACGTTCACGGCGTTCA
>Ga0299913_10003700_pt1 | contig 12606 bp, 13 predicted proteins | sample RVTome_9_FD_201360 | JGI IMG/M metagenome (GOLD analysis project Ga0299913, IMG submission 201360) | Soil microbial communities from uranium-contaminated site in the Upper Colorado River Basin, Wyoming, United States - RVT155D38 (version 2) ... | reverse complement strand
GATTCCAGCTAGCTTGACACGGTCACCCAGGAGGGCGCACTGTCGGAAAAAGGCAGACAACGAGTGCGGCTACCTCCCCGGTGGTTCGTGCGCACGGCGTGGTTCGTCCACCGAGGCTTGTATCGCGTTACCGGTGGCCGGTTCGGATTGCGGCGTCCCAAGGCAAACCGATGGGGCATGATGCGTCTCACGACCATTGGGCGTCGCAGCGGCCGGGAACGGAGCGTGATCCTCGGCTACTTCGAGGACGGTCCGAACCTGGTCACCATGGCGATGAACGGATGGGCTGACCCCGACCCTGCCTGGTGGCTCAACCTCCAAGCGAATTCACAGGCCGCTGTCGATCTGGCATCCGGCCGACGCACCGTCAGGGGGAGGGCCGCCGAGGGAGAGGAACGGTCCCGTCTCTGGTCTCGGTGGCGCGAGATCGACCAGACGTTGGACGCCTACGCGGCGCTCCGGGCTGGCAAAACGGCCGTGGTGATACTGGAGCCGTCAACCGACGCCGACCAGTGAGCCGGCCGCGTCGATGCGATCACGTGAAGTCGAACAGTGGTGGGAGGATGACAACGACCGCTGCGGCCCAGAGGGCAAACACGGATAGGTAGGTGGTCTGCCATCGCTCGAGTCGGTGGAAGGTGCTCTTTCCGGTGAGGAACCGGAAGGAAAGCCACGCGGTCCCCGCCAGGCTCACCAGGAGCAGGAGGTTGAGACCGAGAGCAGAGGTCCGGTTCGGAGTGAAGCCCAATTCTCCGATCCTGGCGATCATCGTTCCGAGCACCATCCCGTCGAGCACGAGAGCGCTGACGACTGCGACCAGTTGGACCCGATCCATCCAGCCCGGAGAGCTCGAAGGGTCCCGCGCGGACATCCCGTACAGGACCAGCCCGAGGACCACGACCAGGAGGGCGTCGAAGACACCGAGGAGCTCGCGATCGAACACGCCGCCGAGCCCGGTCACGGCGTACACCACGGCGGCGACGGTCAACATCGCCGCGAACAGCGGCGTGAAGAGCATTGTGAGCACCGGCGCCATGTTCTCTACCACCCGCTGCTTGGACTCGACGAGCCAAGCAGCCACCACCACGGCACCCGCCGCTCCCGATGGCAACACCCACTCCATCACACCCTCGATGTCTACGACACCTGTGGGTTCGAGCACCAGTGCGGTCAGCGCCAGGAGCACGCCCCCTCCGAGCGCGATGAGCACGTAGTAGATGAACCATTCGCCGGTGAACCGGACGAAGTCCATACGCCGCTCGTGTGATCCCAGCACGCCGTTCATATACGGGTAGGCAACCACGAACCACAGCACGACGGGCAGGTGCGCAGCGACGAGGAGCTCGGTCGACCCGCCTTGGATGAACGGGTAGAGATTGACCACGAGTGCCGCGATCGCGAACGGGACCGCCGTCACCATCGACTGCCGGAGGGAGAGGCGCCGACGGCGGGCGAAGTACCCGGCGAGGAACGGCATCACGAACAGACTCGCGTTCCGCAACAGCCACGATGACTCTTGGTCAGGGAACCCCGCAGCCAGACGTGCGATTTGGATGGTGACTGCAGCCGCAACAGCGAACACAAGGGCCTCGAGCCACCCGCTGTCCGACTGTTGCTGGTCGCCTCCGTCCGAGAATGCGAGGTGCCTCCAGAGTCTTCCGCTGTGCTCCCGAGCGAACTCTCGTGACAATGCGTCGAGATTTCCCATCCGTTTCACCGCGACGAGGAAGGCCTCATCTTCAGCCAGACCAGCCGCGGCCAGATCGGTGATCTGATCACGCAGATGTGCCTCCAACTCCGCGACGTCACGGCCATCGACCGCCGGGTCTCCTTCGACAAACGCTCGCCATTCGGCGATGTCGGACTCCAACTGTTCCATGAGTCAGGCCCGCCCCATGAAAGGCAGCAGGTTGCCGTTTCCCCAGATGTCACCCAAGGCCCGGGTCACAGCTCCCCACTGGCGCTTGTGTTCATCCAGTGCCTGGTGCCCGTCGGCGGTGATCGCGTAGTACCTGCGGCGCCGTCCCTCGGGCGGCGTGCGCCATTCTGTTGTGACGTATCCGAGCCGGTGCAGACGGTGGAGCAGTGGGTAGAGCATTCCATCGGTCCACTCGAGCTCACCCTCCGAGAGCTGTCTCACACGTTTGAGAATTGCATAGCCGTAGCTCTCACCCTCGGTCAGGATGGCCAGGACCAGGGGGGTGGCCGACGCCGCGACTAGGTCCTTGTCTATCTGCAATGACATCTCCGATACCTAGAGTCGGAATGCATAGAAGTGCAAGGTATCACGGCCGACGAGATCTGGCAAGGCGACGGCGATTCACCACTATCGACAACAGACCGGCCTCTGTCACGATGTCACTCGCGAGGAACCCATTCGGAGGCGGTGACATCGGATGATCGTGAACCGTGTGATGGCACTCATACTGCTGCTGCCGTGTTTGGCTCTGGCTGCCTGCACGAACGGGACCGTGCCGTCAGAGAGCACCGAGTTCCCTTCAACGACAGACGGCGCGCGATTCCCTTTGACTCCGGCATCGAAGGGACCCTGACCCGAAATGGCGTCTCCGACGATGGTGGGGCTCTCGTGGATGGCCAGATTCTCATTTGGGGTCCCCGTCCAGAGGAGCCGGCAGAGACCACGACCACCGGTGTCACGTTGCCAGGTCGTCCATCGGAGGCAGTTCTCGTCGACGACGGGGTGTTCACTGTCGACCTCCGTTCCGGGTGGTATCAGGTCAGAGGCACTGCAATCGTCGGTGAGAGCGGTGAGATCTGCGATGAATTCTGGGTGGAGGTGACACCACACGAAATCACCGAAGTCGATTTCGTTTGCCGCTGATTGCGGGCTGGGACAAGTGCACGACCGTCAGACAGTGCGACACCGTAGGCCGGCACGACCGGGCCGGGTGAAGACGAGCGGTCTAAGACCCGATGGTCACGCGAACCTGGGTGACGCATTCGTCGTTCAGGTCCGTGTGGGGAAAGACCACGGGGTTGCAGGGGACCGAGAGCGCGCCGAACAGGCCGGCCACGATGCCCCGGTCGAGAGAGCAGATCACCTCGGGGTGGCTGGTCGCTGTCTCCCCGAACGGACAATGCGAGGTGAGAAGACGCTGTCCCTCCACATCGGGGTCGACCGAGAAACCGAGACCGGTCATGGCGCTGGCCACGGCCTGAACCGCCTCGTCGTAACCAGGGTCGTCAGCGCCGCCGATCTCCGCGGCCAGACGTTCCCCATAAGAGCGGCCGACCTTCTCGGCGATTGTCGAGACATCGGGAGGTGACACCTCCTCGAGCACCTCGAACAGCATCTCCGTGAGCATCTCGAACCGACGCGGGGCGAAGTGGACACTCACCTCTTTGTTGGTGGGCTCAAAGGTCTTGGCTGGACGCCCGGCCCCCGGGCCACCCGACCTGCGCTCGTGACTCACCTTCAGGTAGCCGTCGGTGGCGAGACGGTCGAGGTGGTGGCGGGCCACGTTGGGGTGGATGTCGAAGAGCGCGGCGACTTTCGACGTCGTCATTGGCTCGACCGACTCACGGACTGCGATGTAGATGGCACGGCGGGTCGGATCCCCCAATGAGGAGGTGAGATCGGAGATCCGGGAGTCGAGCGTTTCTTTGTCCATGAGAGGTACGGCCTTGCCAAAACTATAGTTTCGACAGGGTTCTAACCACTGCCTCCGTAGGGGAATCCGATGGTCGAACAATCACAACTCCACGATGCTGTCGCGTCCATAGAGTCGCCCCTGTTCGTGGGGCGAACTCTGGGGGATCTGGGCCTCGTCAAAGACGTCAGCAAGAAGCTGACCGGGAAGGTCAAAGTCGACCTGCTGTTGCCGGCTCCGCCGCCACCTGGTCTCGACGATCGGCTCCGTGAGGCCCTGTCACCGTTCACGAATGGCGCCGACATCGACATCGAGATCATGGAGGACGATGACGTCGCGGTGTGGATGAGTGGTCTCAAAGAGAAGGCGGGCCCACCTATCGGGGAGCCCGGCTCCGCCACCAGGACCGTCGCGGTCTCATCAGGGAAGGGTGGGGTGGGAAAGTCGTCCATATCGGCCAACCTATCCGTCGCTCTCGCCCGCACCGGGCACAAGGTCGGGATCGTCGACGGCGACATCTGGGGCTTCTCGATTCCCTCGATGCTCGGCATCCACAACCCGCCGGTCATGGTCGGGGACATGATCGTGCCTCCGGTCGCCCATGGGGTGAAGGTGATGTCGATGGACTACTTCGTGGGTGACGACAAGGCAGTGATCTGGCGCGGCCCGATGTTGCACAAGGCGATCGAGCAGTTCTTGAAGGACGTCTTCTGGGACAGCCTCGACTTTCTCGTTGTCGACATGCCTCCCGGCACCGGAGACATCGCGATCTCCATGTCACAGTTCCTCCCCCGGGCCCAGGTGCTGCTGGCGACCACGCCTCAGCCAACCGCGCAGAGGGTGGCCCGGCGCGCCGCGCTGATGGCCGCCGAGGTCGATCAGGAGGTCATCGGCGTCGTGGAGAACATGTCCTGGTTCACTGGCGACGACGGCAAGAGGTACGAGCTCTTCGGCTCGGGAGGCGGTCAGGCTCTCGCCGACGAGTTGGGTGTCGACCTCATGGCGCGGATCCCCCTCCTCCCCGCCATGGGGCGTGGCGCCGACGAGGGTCATCCCGTCGCCATGGCTGCTCCCGGTTCCGAGGCCGCGTTGGCCTTCGACGCCCTCGCAGAGGCCGTAGTCGAGAAGCGCCCCAGAATTCGCACCAATCCGGCATTGGTGATCAAGTGAGACGTCGCTCAGCCTCCCGCTCCGTCATGGCTTGGGCGTACGGCATGGCCGTCTCCGTCCTCTTCCTCGCGCTCTGGGGCAGAGCCGTAGTGATCGACACCGACGCTCTGGCCGAGTCCCTGTCCCCGCTCGCAGGCTCGAGCGCCGTCGTCGACGTGGTCGGCGACTGGATGGCCGAGGAAATGGTCGATTCCGGCGCCGATCCCGGGCTCGTGCAGCCGGCGATCGATTACTACTTCCAGTCGTCGAGTGTCGGTCACACCCTGGACCAGTTCGCGGTCGAGGTGGTCGGCGCCGCCGCATCATCCGATCCCGACGGTGCCGCCATCGACATGGCCGGTCTGCTCGGTCCCGCCGTGCCCGACCTGGCCGTCGGTCTCGTCGACCTCGGCTACCCGGTCACGGAAGGAGAGGTCGCCGACGTCGTCCGCGGGCTCGATCCCCTCGTGATCAGACAGCCCGGCACCGACGCCATCGTCGGCCCGAACTCACCCACGGCCGCGCGTCTCGGAACAGCCGCCCTGCTCGCGCTGCTATCCCTACTCGCCCTTGGATACGGCTATGTCACCCTCTCCGAGGACAGGGTGGGAGCGGTTCGCAGTCTGCTCAACCGCATCGCCGTCGGCGGATTGAGCTTCGCCTTGTTCCTCAGGCTCGGTGCCTGGGTCCTCGACCCCGAGGGTGGCAGGGCCCCGGTCCCGGAGACCCTCTCGTCGGTGGCCGGCTCCAAGTGGGCGGTTCCCCTGCAAGTTGCAGTAGTGGCGGCTCTCATCGCAGGCGCCATATACCTGACCCGCAGGTGGATCAGACGTCGGGGAGGCCTCCCATTGCCAGGCGGGCGATCCACACCGCGACGAGAGCGATCAGAGTCGATATCAGGATCCCGTTGAGCACACGGCTGCTCATCGGTTGTACCCGCCCTGTCCGTCTCAGCCAGAACCAGATCCACCCGCCCAACGCCAACAGAGCGATTGCCGGGACGAGCGGGTGCATGGTCACCGCGGCACCGATGTCGCCGCGGAACAGCTGGGCCGCGGCTCGGGTCATCCCGCATCCCGGGCAGGCCATGCCGGTCGTCAGCGCAAATGGGCAGATCGTCGGCCCGTCCTCGACGATGGGGGCCACGGCGAGGACGCCAATCACGGCGAGAGGCGAGAACAGGACTAGCCGGTCCCTTCGCGTCAGCGTCATCGGTTGAGCCTACGTCGCGGCTCGGTGCAGTCGGGTGCTCAAATGCCGACCCTGTCCAACAACCGATAGAGATACGAGGCCGGCGTCAAGAACCAGGCGTTGCGGCCGGAATAGTAGAAACGGCCGTTGTGGGCGATCTGGCTGTACACGCTTGGAGGGTCCTCTCCCAGGAGCATCCCGGCGAGCTCATGTCCCAGCTGGCAGGAGAGACCCACCCCGTGACCGGCGTAGCCCAAGGCGTACCAGGCTCCATCGATTCGGCCGATGTGTGGAGTGAGGTCGAAAGGGATGCCCAGCTTGCCGCCCCAGACATGGGAGATGGCCACGTCCTCCAGTTGCGGCCAATAGGTGACCAGAGACTGTCTCAGGTCCTCGGCCGATTCGGCGAGGTCCAGGTTGGTGTGCAGGCTTCGTCTTCCGCCGAGGAGGATCCGGTCGTCGTGGGTTCGTCGCATGTAGTTCAACAGCCGGCGCTTGGTATAGGTCATCGCCCCACCCGGGAAGATCGCCTCCGCCCGCTCAGGCCCGACAGGCTCGGTGACGATGATGTACGACCCGATCGGCACGATGAGACGTGCCAGCTCCTTGCTCGGGCGCCGGGTGGTGTACCCGTTGGTGGCCAGGATCACCTCCCCGGCTGCGATCACCCCCTTCGTCGTGTCCACCCGCAACCCGGTCTGTGTCTTCTCGATCGAGATGGCCTCGCAGTGGTCGACGAGTAGGGCACCAGCACGGGAAACCTCCCGGGCGAGGCCGAACGCCAGTCTCGCCGGATGGACACCGAAGCCCTCCGGCTCGTACATCGCCACGTTGAAGTGGTCACCGCCGACGACCTTGCCGATGTCGCGGGCGTCCAGGACGTGCCAGTCGACCCCGAACTTCTCCTTGTACCAAGCCACCTGGCGATCGAACCTCGCCAGGTGCTTGGCCCCTCGCCCGAGGGCAGCCATGCCGTTCTCGTGGACGATCGCATCGATTCCCGGCCGCTTCGCCAATTCTCGCACCAACTCGACCGATCTGACGGTCGACGCCCACATCTCATGACCGATCTTGGGCCCATACACGGCGTACACCATGTCGACTCCGGCCTTGACGTCAGGAGACACCATCCCGCCGTTGATGGCGGAGGCTCCACCGGCGATCTCGCCGGCGTCGACGACTGTCACAGTCTTTCCGGACGTCACCAGCCGGATGGCGGCAGACAAGCCGGTGAGCCCCGACCCGACCACGAGGTAGTCGGTGTCCCCCGGGAGGTTGGATGTGAGACTCTCCGGCCGCGGGTGGTCCTCCACCCAGAAGGGGGCCTGCTTCACAAGGTGCGGAGGCCCTTCGCGAACAGAGATCCCATTTCGGTCGCCTGCTCGGGTGTCATGGTCAACGGTGGTGACACCTGGAGGCCACCGCCACCCACGGCACGGGTCAGGACACCAGCCTCGCGGCAGGCGGCGGCTGCACGCGGAGGGAGAGTCTCGTCCTCACCCACCTCGAGTTGGATCGCCGCAAGAGCGCCGACGCCCCGACGCACCGATGAGACCACGTCCAGGTCCTCGAGAGGCGCCAGCGCGTCGTAGATCTCATCCTCGAGCTCCGCGGCTCTTTCGATCAGGCCGTCTCTCTCGATGATCTCCATCACCTTCAGACCGGCGACGCAGGCGGTGGAGTGCCCGGAGTAGGTGTATCCGTGTCTGAAGATCAACCCGGGTGTGTCGAAAAACGGCGCGGCGATGTGTGGAGCGGCGATGACGCCTCCCAGCGGGGCGTAACCACAGGTCACGCCTTTGGCGAAAGTGATCAAATCGGGCTCGAGACCGAACTTGTTGGCGGCGAACCAGTCACCGACCCGTCCGAAGCCGGTGATCACCTCGTCGGAGATGTACAGGCTCCCAGCGTCCCTGATGGCCCCGCGGACCCGACTGAAATAGTCGGAGTCGACCGGGCGGATGCCTCCGGCGCCGATGACCGCCTCGACGAAGATGCCGGCGATGCGTTCGGCCCCGGCATGGTCGATGGCCTTCTCCACTGCCTCGGCGTCGTCATAGGGCACGGTGACGACGTCGGAGACCAGATCGCCTCCGTATCCCGCCCGATTCGGCTCCATGCCGCCGAGCGTCGTGCCATACGTGTGCATGCCGTGGTAGCCCCACTCCCGAGCGATGAACACTGTCCGCTCGGGCTGGCCGATTGCGTTGAAGTAGCGGCGGGCCAGCTTCGCCGCGGTGTCGACGGCGTCCGAGCCGCCCGAGCCGAAGAAGACCTTCGAATCGGGGTCCGGCGAGACGGCGGCGATCCTCTCGGCGAGATCGAGTGCCGGGCGGGTGGCGTAGTCGATGAAGGTGTGGAATGCGGGAAGCTTCCGCGCCTGCTCGTCCATGGCGTCGACGACCTCGTCGCGGCCGTAGCCGATGTTCATGTACCAGAGTGACGCCGCAGCATCGAGGTACTGGTTGCCTTCTTCGTCGTAGACGTAGATGCCCTCACCGCGGTCGACGATGAACGGTGCGTGCTGCACTTTGGACATGTCGGCGAAGGGGTGCCAGAGAGATCCCATGGGAGGCAGGCTAGTTCTGGGACAGGGTGAGCGAGTCGAGGAAGCGGGCGACGTCGCCTTTCGAACGGAGGCGATACACCGCCGCGTGGGCCCAGGACCCGTCACCTGAGGCTCGGGCGAAGGTCTCCCTCGTCCCCTCGAATCTTGTCCAGGTCCAGACGATGATGTTCTCGTAGGGATCTCGCTTGTAGAGATTCGACAGTGGCTCGGTGAGTCCATTCCACAGCTTCTCCCGTGTCACCATTCGCCGCAGGGTCCGTCGGATCACGCGCCCCATCACGACACCTTTGGGTGGGTCTAGCCACACGAAAGTGTCGGCTCTGGGCCAGACCGCCTCCGCAACGCCGTGGCCGGTGTAGTTGCCGTCGATGACCCAGGAGTCACCCGTGGCGAACTCGCCGAGGGTGCGTCGGAACGCCTCGTCCGATGCGGAGTTCCACCCATCGGCATGCATGACCGCATCCATCTCCAGAAGGGGAGCACCGAGCGCCTTGGAGATCTTGGACGCCATTGTGGTCTTACCCGAGCCGCTGCTCCCGACCACGACCACCCGCCTCAGAGCTGTCATACGATGTGTCATGGTTGCAGGCCTCGTCGTTGGCTCCGTCACGGCGCCCCGGATGATGTCTCGGGCCTTCTCAGTGCCAGTCTCGCCCTGGGATACGACTTCATGGAGTGGCCGGTGTGCGATTGGGAGGAGGGGGGTGAATCGCATCCAGCACTTGTGTGTGCTCGGGGCCATACTCCCGGACCATGGCAGCAGACCTGGTGATTCGAGGCGGACGGGTGTTCACGGCAGAACCGACCCAGCCCTTCGTGACCGCGGTCGCGGTCACCGGTGACAGGATCACGGCCGTCGGTGACGACGTCGAGCAGGTGATCGCGGCCGAAACGGAAGTGATCGACTTGAACGGCGCATTGGCAACCCCCGGGTTCATCGACGCCCACGTCCACCCGGCCACGAGCGGTCTCGACAAGCTGCGTTGTCACTTCGACGAGGCCCGCGACGCCGAAGAAGCTGTTCGGACGGTCGCGGCCTACGTGGCAGCGAACCCGGAACTGCCTTGGATCCTCGGCGCGGGGTGGGTGCCTTCGTGGTTCCAGGGTGGGTGCCCTTCCAAGGACCTGCTCGACTCGGTGGTGCCCGACCGGCCGGTCGTGCTTCCCAACACCGACGGCCACGGCGCATGGGTCAACTCGAGGGCGCTCGAGATCGCCGGCATCGACCGGGGCACGCCCGATCCCGCCGACGGCAGAATCGAACGACTTCCGGACGGCTCACCACAAGGCACCCTCCACGAGGGCGCGGTCGACCTGGTCATGGCTCACGCCCCGACCGACACCGTCGACGACATCGTGGCGGGGCTGCTCCGCGGCCAGGAGGAGCTGCTTCGGTACGGCATCACCGGGTGGCAGGACGCCAGCGTCGGAGAGCCGATCCACGAGGCATACCTCCGTACGGACGGGGACGGACGGCTGCTCGGTCGAGTCGTCGGCGCCATGTGGTGGGACCGGCAACAGGGCCTGGAGCAGATCCATCACCTGGTCAGACGGCGCGGTGAGGGGGGTGAGCGCTTCCGCCCGACATCGGTGAAGTTGATGGTCGACGGTGTCGTGGAGAACTTCACCGCATCGATGCTCGAGTCCTATCTGGACGAGTCGGGTAACCCGACCGGGAACCGTGGGATCGACTTCATCGACCCGGACGACCTGAGACAGATCGTGGCACTGCTGGACGACCACGACTTCCAATGTCACTTCCACGCGATAGGCGATCGCGGAGTTCGCAACGCCCTCGACGCCATCGAAGCTGCCCGCGATCGGAACGGGCCGTCCGACAACCGTCACCACGTCGCCCACATTCAGCTGATCCACCCCGACGACATACCGCGATTCGCCCGTCTCGACGCCGTGGCCAATGCGCAGCCGTTTTGGGCATGCCACGACGAGCACCAGACCGAGTTGACGATCCCGTACATCGGGGAGGAGCGATATCGCTGGCAGTACTCGTTGCGTTCCCTTCTCGCCGCGGGGGCGCGCATGGGGATGGGCAGCGACTGGGGGGTGTCCACCGCCAACGTCCTGGAGGAGATCGATGTGGCGGTCACCCGCACCGGCGAAACAGGTGGCCCGCTCCTTCCGGATGAGGCGCTCGACCCGATGGACGCACTCACGGCCTTCACGGCCGGTTCGGCGTACATCAACCACGCTGAGGGCGACTCGGGCACCCTCGCCGTGGGTAAGCTCGCCGACTTCGCGGTGCTGGACCGGGATCCTCTACGAGACGGCCCGTTTCGCGAGGCCAGGGTGATCATGACGATCATCGGCGGTGAAGTGGTCTATGAAGGTTCTTGATGGGCAAAGCGGCGGTCGAGCTGGTTGGAGTCACCAAGCGCTTCGATGAAGACGTCACGGCGGTCGACGCCCTCGATCTGACGATCGAGGACGGCGAGTTCTTCTCCCTTCTGGGGCCGTCGGGATGTGGGAAGACCACGACTCTGCGGATGATCGCCGGCTTCGAGTTCCCGACCATGGGGGGTGTGCGCATCCACGGCGCCGAGATGGGCCTGAAGCCGCCCAACGAACGTCCCGTGAACACCGTTTTCCAGTCCTACGCATTGTTCCCGCACATGAGCGTCTTCGACAACGTCGCCTTCGGGCTCGAGATGAAGAAGGTGGACAAGGCCGATGTCGAGACAAGGGTGCGGCGTGTGCTCGACCAGGTGCAACTGGCGCGGCGAGCCGATGCCAAGCCCAGCCAGCTCTCCGGAGGCATGCAGCAGCGGGTAGCCCTTGCCAGGGCGCTGGTAAACGAGCCCGAGGTGCTCCTGCTCGACGAGCCGCTGGGGGCCCTCGACCTCAAGCTACGCCAGAACATGCAGTACGAGCTCAAGGACCTCCAGTCCAGGGTCGGGATCACCTTCATCTATGTGACTCACGACCAGGAGGAAGCCCTCACGATGTCCGATCGCATCGGCGTCATGAGTGCCGGAAAGCTCCTGCAGGTCGGTGATTCCCACCAGATATACGAAACGCCGACCTCGCGTTTCGTCGCCGATTTCATCGGGGACATCAATTTGCTCGAGGGCGAGGTAACCGGCTCAGGTACGGCCCGGCTGAGCAATGGGGCCGTCGTCAGGATCCCTTCGGGGCATCCTTCGAATGGCACGGTCACACTGGCCCTCCGCCCAGAACGTCTCATGCTCCACCCGATGGCGGGGTCACTCCCCGAAGGCCGGAATCAGATCAGGGCCCGCATCAGCAGACGCACCTACTACGGAGACGTCTACTACTACGACGTAGAGGCCGGGTTCGACGAGCCTCTGGACGTCAAAGAAGAGAACCGCCCCGATGTCGCAAGACATGAGGTAGGCGACGAGGTCTACGTGAGCTGGACGGTCGACTCGGCCAACCTGGTCTCGGACTGATGACCACCGAGGCGCCCGTCAATCCTGAGCTTGAGCGAGCCGCGGAGAGGGCGGAGTCCAGACGGGGATTCCTGATCGGCCTGCCAGCTTTCCTCTACCTGATCCTCTTCTTCGCCTTGCCTCTGGTCCTCGTCTTCGTCTACTCGTTCGCCACCCGCTCTTCGACGGGTCTCACCGTTCTCAGCGACTGGAACCTCGACTCCTATCGGCGTCTGCTCGAGCCGCAGGTGGTCGAGATCTTCGTCCGCTCGCTTCTCCTCGCGGTAGTCACCACGGCGATATGCCTGCTGGCCGGCTATCCATTCGCCTACTACATCGCGACCCGGCGAGCGGCGCTGCGCAACGTGCTCCTCGTCCTCGTGATGATCCCATTCTGGTCCAACTTCTTGGTCAGGACCTACGCATGGCGGGTGATCCTCGGCTCGGACGGCCTCGCATCTCAGATCAGCCAGGCGGTGGGGGGTGAGCCGGTGCGGGTGCTCTTCACCACTACTGCCGTGCTCCTCGGACTCGTCTACGGATACCTGCCATTCATGGTGCTTCCTCTCTATGCGGCCATCGAGCGTCTCGACTGGAGCCTCGTCGAGGCCGCCCGCGATCTCTACGCCAACGGATGGACCGCGTTCCGCAAGGTGACCCTGCCGCTGTCGATGCCGGG
>Ga0299913_10003699_pt1 | contig 12607 bp, 8 predicted proteins | sample RVTome_9_FD_201360 | JGI IMG/M metagenome (GOLD analysis project Ga0299913, IMG submission 201360) | Soil microbial communities from uranium-contaminated site in the Upper Colorado River Basin, Wyoming, United States - RVT155D38 (version 2) ... | reverse complement strand
GCGTGCAGCGGTGCGCAGCGCGGCACCACGACCGCAGGCAGCCCGGCGATCGGCACCGGACATGAGCGCTGCACGATCTCTCCCGGCGGTACCATCCTCGTCACCGGACGACGCCCCCGGCGTCGAGTTCAGGCGGGCGAGGAAGGCTGCCGACGTGGACAAGCAACAGGAGTACGTGCTCCGCACGGTCGAGGAGCGCGACATCCGCTTCATCCGGCTGTGGTTCACCGACGTGCTGGGCATGCTCAAGTCGGTCGCCGTCACGTCGTCGGAGCTCGAGAGCGCCTTCCGTGAGGGCATCGGCTTCGACGGTTCCGCGGTCGACGGCTTCGCACGGGTCCAGGAGTCGGACATGCTCGCAGTGCCCGACGCGACGACCTTCCAGGTCCTGCCGTGGCGCCCCCGCGACCACGGGGTCGCGCGGATGTTCTGCGACATCTTCACGCCGGAGGGTGAGCCGTTCGTCGGCGACCCGCGCCACGTGCTGCGCCGCGCGCTGCAGCGCGCGCAGGACCTCGGGTTCACGTTCTACGTCCACCCCGAGATCGAGTTCTTCCTGTTCCGCTCGGCGGAGGAGCCGGTGCCGCTGGACGCCGGCGGCTACTTCGACCTCACGCCGACCGAGATGCAGTCCGACTTCCGGCGCGACGCGATCCAGACGCTGGAGGCCATGGGCATCAGCGTCGAGTACTCGCACCACGAGGTCGCGCCCAGCCAGCACGAGATCGACCTCCGCTACGCCGACGCGCTGTCGATGGCCGACAATGTCATGACCTACCGCATGGTGATCAAAGAGGTCGCCATGCAGCACGGCGTGTACGCGACGTTCATGCCCAAGCCGCTCGCCGAGCACTGGGGGAGCGCGATGCACACCCACGTGTCGCTGTTCGAGGGTGACACGAACGCGTTCCACGATCCCGACGACCCGGCGAACCTGTCGTCGGTCGCGCGCCAGTTCGTCGCCGGCATGCTGACCCACGCCCGTGAGATCAGCGCGGTGTGCTGCCAGTGGGTCAACAGCTACAAGCGCCTGTCGGCCGCGATGAGCGGGCCGTTCCCGACCGGTGAGGCCCCGGTGCACGTGTCGTGGGGTCGGTACAACCGCTCGGCGCTCATCAGGGTGCCGACCTACAAGCCGTCGAAGAGCGCGTCGGCCCGCGTCGAGCTGCGTGCCCCGGACCCGGCGTGCAACCCGTACCTGATGTTCGCCGTGGTGCTGGCGGCCGGTCTGCGCGGCATCGAGAAGGGCTACGACCTGGTCCCCGAGACCGAGGACAACATCTTCGAGATGACCGGCGCGCAGCGGCGCGCCGCCGGCATCGCCAGCCTCCCCGGCAACCTCGACGAGGCGCTGCGCGAGATGGAGTCCTCGGAGCTCGTCGCCGAGACCCTGGGCGAGCACGTCTTCGACTTCTTCCTGCGCAACAAGCGGGTCGAGTGGGATGCGTACCGCGCGCAGGTGACACCCTACGAGGTGCAGCGCTACCTGCCGATGCTCTGAGCAGCCGGTCCGGTCATGATCGACGTCGACGGGCGGCTGCTCGCGCTGTTCGAGTTGGACGCGGAGCGGGCGCAGGACCGCCTGGCCCCGCTGGGCATGGACGACGGCCGCCTGGGCCACGTCCTGGAGCGGCTTGGCCTGGGCGCGCACCCACCCACGGCCCTGTCGGCCGTCGTCGACCTTGCGACCGCGGACACCGCCGCATGGCACGAGCTGGCTGCCTCCGACGACACGTTGCGCCGGCTGGCTTTCCTGGCCGGGGCCAGCGATGCGTTGCCCGAGCTGATCGTCCGCTCCGCGCGGGCCCGCGCGGTGCTGTCCGGCGACCTGGAGGCGTGGACCTACGACGACGTGCGGTCCCACGCCGACGATGCGCTCACCGACGGTGCTCCCGGTGCGCTCGCCGAGCTGCAGCGGCTGGGCGCGCTGCGCATCGCCCTGCGGGACCTCCTGGGCATGGCAGACACCCCGATGGCGACCGCCGAGCTGTCCTGGCTCGCCGAGGGCATCATCGCCTCGGCGTACGCCCACGTCGCCCACGACGACGAGCCACTGGCCGTCGTCGCGATGGGCAAGCTGGGCGGCCGCGAGCTGAACTACGTGTCCGACGTCGACCTGCTGTTCGTCGCCCGCGACGCCGGCGCCGTGGCCGGCGTCGCCCGGTCGCTGCTGGAGGTCCTGGGCACCGTCACGCCGGCCGGCAGGGTGTACGAGGTCGACACGAACCTACGGCCGGAGGGCAGCGATGGCCCGCTGGTCCGCAGCCTCGAGGCCTACCAGCGCTACTACAGCCGGTGGGCGAGGACCTGGGAGTTCCAGGCCCTCCTGAAGGCCCGCCCGATCGCAGGCGACGCCGAGCTGGGGCGGCGGTTCGCCGACCTGGTCGAGCCGTTCGTGTGGCCCGAGCAGCTCGGGGACGGCGCGGTGGCGGAGATCCAGAAGATGAAGGCAGTCGTGGAGCACAGCGCGCCGGTGCGCACGGCCGGCGCCCGGCAGCTCAAGCTGGCGCCGGGCGGCCTGCGCGACATCGAGTTCGCGGTGCAGCTGCTCCAGCTGGTGCACGGGCGGGCCGACCGCGGGCTGCGCACCCCGAACACGCTCGAGGGCCTCGACGTGTTGGCGGCCGGCGGCTACGTCGACGAGGGCGACGCCAACCTGTTCGGCGACGCCTACCAGTTCCTCCGCACGATCGAGCACCGGCTGCAGCTGCGGCGCATGCGCCGGACCCACGTCGTGCCCGACGACGCCCGCGACCGCCGCCGCCTGGCGCGCGCGTTCGGGTTCCGCGACATCCGCGCCGCCGACGCGCTCGAGCAGTTCGACCGCGAGTACAGCCGCGTGCAGGGCTATGTGCGGCGCCTCCACGAGAAGCTGTTCTACCGGCCGCTGCTGACCCGGTTCGGTGAGCTGACGGCCGCCGAGCAACGTCAGCTGGGCAGCGGGCTCAACGAGCAGGCGGCACGCGAGCGGCTGTCGGCGCTGGGTTTCGCCGCGCCGAAGCGGGCCGTCGCGCACCTCGACGCGATGGTCGGCGGCACCTCGCGGCTCGCGCGGGTCCTGCGCACGATCCTGCCGGCGATCCTCCCTGCGCTGGCGGCGGCGCCTGACCCCGACGGTGGCCTCATCGAGCTGCGGACGTTGTGCGAGCGCCTCGACAACGACCCGACGTTGCTGACCACGCTGCGCGACGCACCGCCCAGTGGTGAGCTGCTGGTCAGCCTGCTGGGCCGGTCACGCCGCATCGGCGAGTGGCTGGTGCGCGACCCGGATCTCATCAGCAGGCTCGGCGACCCGTCGACGCTGGACGAGCAGTTCGACGCCGCGGCGCTCGACACCCAGATCGGGGCGCTGCTGGCCCGGTCCGGTGACCCGGAGCGCCGGGCGACGGCGATCGGCCGCCGGCTGCGGCGCGAGCTGGTGTGGACCGCGATCCGTGACCTGTCGGGTCGCACCGGCGTCGAGGCGGTCACCGACCACCTGACCGGCGTCGCCGAGGTCGTGCTTGGCGCGGCAACCCGGCTGGCGCTGACCGACACCGACGTCCGGCTCGCCGTGATCGGACTGGGCAAGCTGGGCGCGGGCGAGCTGGGCTACGCCAGCGACCTCGACGTCATGGTGGCCTTCGACCCCCCCGACGCTCGGGACGAGGCCGTCGCGGCGGTCGAGCGGATGGTCTCGCTGCTCTCGCTGATCGCGCCGAGTGCCCCGGCGTTCACGATCGATCTCGGACTGCGCCCGGAGGGGCGCGACGGTCCGCTGGCGCGGTCGCTGGAGTCCTACGAGCGCTACTACGAGCGGTGGGCGCAGTCGTGGGAGTTCCTGGCGCTCACGCAGGCGCGGGTCGTCGCCGGGGATCGTGGGCTGGGGGAGCAGTGGCTGGCGATGGTCGCCGACCACGTCTTCGAGCACCCCGCGTCGCTGGAGCGCCTCGGTGACGTGCGGGCCATGAAAGCGCGGGTCGAGCGCGAGCGCGTCGGCGGGCGCAGGGGCGAGATCGACCTCAAGGTGGGTGCCGGCGGCCTGGCCGACATCGAGTGGACGGTGCAGTTGCTGGCGCTCGCGCACGGCGGACGGCACGAACCGCTGCGCTCGCCCGGGACGCGCGCCGGGCTGGCCGCGGCGGCCGAGGGCGGCTACCTCGACGACCGCCAGCACGGCTGGCTGCTGCACGGCTGGCGGACGCTGACCCAGCTGCGCAACGTGCTCTACCTCATCGGAGAGCGCAACAGCCACCTGCTGCGCGCCCGCAGCGAGGTGCGCGCCCACGCCGCCCAGATCCTCGGCTTCGACGCCCCCGGGATCCAGCGGCTCGAGGAGGAGCTGCGCCGGGCCATGCGTCGGGTCCGCAACGTGCACGAGCAGGTGTTCTATTGAGTCGCGGCTCCGACCCGGCGGCGGGCACCGCGAGGCCGGCGCTCGCCGCGATCGACTTCGACGGCACGCTGCTGCGCACCGACGGCACGATCAGCGACCGCACCGTGGCGACGATCCGTCGGATCAGCGACGCGGGCATCAGGGTGATGGTGGTCACAGGCCGTCCCCCCCGCTGGCTGGGCCCGATCGCGGACCTGCTCGGCAACCGGGGGACGGCGATCGCCGCGAACGGCGCGCTGGTCGTCGACCTCGAGACGTCGGAGATCGTCCACAGCACACACCTCGACATCGCCACCGCGCGGACGGTCATCGAGCGCCTGCGCGCGGTGTTCCCGACCGCGAGCTTCGGCGTCGAGCGCCCGGACGGCTTCGCTCACGAACGCGACTACCCGCGCGGCATCCGCCGGTCGGAGCGCATGCCCCAGGTCGCCTATGCCGACACGCTGGACGACCTGCTGGTGGCGCCGCCGGTGAAGATCCTGGCGCGGGTGTCCGACGTCGACATCGACACCGCCGCGGCCCGCGCGGTCGATGTGCTCGACGGGTGGGCCAGCGTCTACTTCTCGGGCGCCGACCTGCTCGAGGTCGCCGCAGCGGACGTCAGCAAGGCGGCGACGTTGGCCCGGGTGGCGGCGGAGTGGGGGATCGACGCAGACGCGGTGATGGCGTTCGGCGACATGCCCAATGACATCCCGATGCTCGAGTGGGCCGGCCACGCGGTCGCCGTCGCCAACGCCCACCCGACCGTCCACGCCGTCGCCGACACGGTCACGGCGTCCAACGACGACGACGGCGTCGCGCAGGTCCTCGAACGCTTCCTGTGAGCCGCCCCCGCGCCCGCAGGCCCGCTTCTGCGGCCAGGTGGCGTGAGCAGTGGGTGGGGGCGTACGTACCACGACGGCCGGTGTCGTCAGGGCACCGGCTGGAGCATGCCGTCGAGGACCACGCGGTCGCCCCACCGTTCCCGCACCCACGCGCGGGCCGCCTCGTCGGCGACGATCACCTGGACGACGACGACGCCGCGCTCGGTGTCGGGCACCGAGCCGAGGTCCGGCCCCAGCGGGCTGTCGCCCGCTGACCCGTCGTCGGTGGTCAACGCCGCGCTGACCTCGTCCTGCAGGGCGTGCAGCTCATCCATGGTCGGCAGGTCACGCTCGACCACGCACAGCGCCCCCTCGTAGTCCGGACGGATCAGCCCCGTGATCTCCTCGCCCCGTCCGGGGGGGACCAGGACCGTCAGCACGAACGGACCGTCCCATGGGCCGCTGGGGTCCGAGACCCTGATCGACGAGACGCCGGCCCGTTCGAGGTCCCCGATCACGACCTGCGCCTCGTCAAGGCCGTGCGACGGATCGACGACGTCGGGATCGTCGCAGCCCGGGGCGAACCGTGCCGGGTCGGCGGGCGGCTCGGACCACGTCGCTGCCGGCTCCACGGGCCGGGTCACCGTGAAGCGCACGCCGTCCCAGGTGCCGGTCAGCACGGCGTCGATCCACGTGACCCCGCTGGCCGACTCCTCGCCATCGACCGCATCCCAGTCCCAGTCGACGATCGCGGGGCCGCCACACTGGGGCGGGTAGGATTCGGCGACGGCGTGGCACAACTGCGGTCCGCGGTCGCCCACCTCGAGGACGGTCGCCGCGGTCCGGTACTCCTGGGCGTCTCCGGCGTCGGACGGTGTGCCCGGCGGCGTCGACCCGCCTGACGGCGCAGCCGCCGGTGTCGCCTCGCCGCACGCGACGGCGATGACGAGCAGGACCGTGAGCAGGGCGCCACGCATGGGTCTCATGCCGGTCTGACGCTACCTGACCGCTCGGCGTTCCCACCGTGACGCATCCCGGCCGGGTCAGCCGGTCACGTACGCGATGGCGAGCAGCCAGCACGTAGACGGATCCCGTCGCACCCCACCAGCGCGAGGACGACCACGGCCCGAAGCACGGGCGGCAGCAGGGCCCCGGTGCTGACCAGCGACGCGACGAGCGCGCCGAACAGCCCCAGGCGCGAAGATCCCCTGCGCAGCCGACCCGACATCGTCGCCGCCCGAGATGCCCCATGCGAGGACCATGCCGAACACGACCTTGCCGGCGGCGGACAGGACCGCCGCGCCCACAAGCCCGTCGAGCATCGCAGCAGTCCAGCCATGTCGCTCCCGGACGCCGCTGCGCCGCGTGGCGTCCCACGCGGCGCAGTCGGTCGGCCGACCTCGGCCGACCGCGACGGGCGACTGCGGACCTAGATGTCGTAGTACATGTGGAACTCATACGGGTTCGGGCGCAGCCGCACCTGGGACACCTCGTTGTCCATCTTGTACTCGATCCAGGTCTCGATGACGTCCTCGGTGAACACCCCGCCCTCCAGGAGGTACTCGTGGTCCTCCTTGAGGTCGTCGAGCGCCTCCTCGAGGCTGGCCGGCACGGACGGCAGGTTGAGCAGCTCCTCGCGGGGTAGCTCGTAGATGTCCTTGTCGACCGGGTCCGGCGGCTCGATCTTGTTCTTCACGCCGTCGAGGCCGGCCAACATCATCGCGCTGAACGCCAGGTACGGGTTGCACGACGGGTCCGGCACCCGGAACTCCACCCGCTTCGCCTTCGGCGACTGCGAGATGAGCGGGATGCGGCACGCCGCCGAGCGGTTCCGCTGGCTGTAGACCAGGTTCACCGGTGCCTCGTAGCCGGGCACCAGGCGCCGGTACGAGTTGGTCGTCGGGTTGCTGAACGCCAGGATGCTCGGCGCGTGGCTCAGCAGCCCGCCGATGTACCAGCGACCGATGTCGGACAGGCCGGCGTATCCGGCCTCGTCGTAGAACAGCGGGTCGTCGCCGTTCCACAGCGACTGGTGGGTGTGCATGCCCGAGCCGTTGTCGCCGAAGATCGGCTTCGGCATGAACGTGACCGTCTTGTTGTACTTGTGTGCCACGTTCTTGATGATGTACTTGAACAGCATCAGCTTGTCCGACATCCGCAGCAGCGTGTCGAACTTGACGTCGATCTCGGCCTGGCCGGCGGTCCCTACCTCGTGGTGCTGCAGCTCGATCTCGATGCCGGCCTTCTCGAGCTCCAGGACCATCTCGGACCGCAGGTCCGTGAAGTGGTCCATCGGCGGTACCGGGAAGTAGCCCTCCTTGTGGCGGGGCTTGTACCCGAGGTTCGGACCTTCGTCCTTGCCGGTGTTCCACGCGGCCTCGACCGAGTCGATGTAGTAGTAGGCGGCCTGCGCCGTGGTGTCGAAGCGGATGTCGTCGAAGATGAAGAACTCCGCCTCGGGACCGAAGTAGGCCGTGTCGGCGATCCCGGTGCCCGCGAGGTGCTGCTCGGCTTTCTTGGCGATGTACCGCGGGTCGCGGGAGTAGGCCTCACCGGTGACAGGGTCGTGCACGTAGCAGTTGAGGTTCAGGGTGGGGTGCTGTCGGAACGGGTCGACCACGCCGGTGTCGGGGTCGGGGATCAGGATCATGTCGGATTCCTGGATCTCCTGGAACCCGCGGATCGACGAGCCGTCGAAGCCCAGCCCGTCGGCGAACACATCCTCCGTCAGCTCGTGGGCCGGCAGCGTGTAGTGCTGCATCAGCCCGGGCAGGTCGCAGAATCTGAAGTCGACGAACTGGATGCCCTCGTCTTCGATCAAGCCCAGTACGTCGTCAGGTGAACTCGCCAACGTTGCTCCTCTCGTGCGATGGACGCGGCGCTCGACTCGCGCGATGGTCACGAACCATAGACCCAGATCTCGCACGCCTTGACCACGCTGTCTGTGCGCCCGTGAACCGTAGTGCGTGCGGTTGTCGCGGCCATTACTCGACTGTTTCTGCGCCGTTACATCGCGTCCCGACCGCAGAGCCGTGCTCCAGCCGCCCACATCCGGCCGTCCGCGGCACGACAGAAGCGTGGCCGACCGCACGCACATGCGCGCGCCGCCAGCCACGCTCTGGTGGTCCTTCCCGCGATGCGGGGCCGACCTCGGATCCGGGTGCGGGCCGCGACGCACAACGGTGTCAGTGGTCCTCGCCGTCCCCGTCGCCGCCGTCGGTGTGGCCGTCGTCGTGCGAGGCCGGTGGCGCGCTGTCGTACTCGCCGGTCCGCGCGCGGTGGCCGGCCCGCTCCTGGGTGCGGCTGGCGAGCTCGCCGTTGCCCGCCCTCGAAGCGTCGGCGCCGGCTCCGGCTCCGGCGTGCTCGTCGCGCATCCACACCACGGTCTGGGGGAACGGGATCTCGATGCCCGCGTCGTCGAACGCGGCCTTCAGGCGCAGACGCAGCTCGCGGCTGACCGCCCACTGCTGGGCCGGCACGACCTTGAGCACCAACCGGATCAGGATCGAACTGTCCGCGAAGGCCTCGACGCCCCACACGTCGGGCTCCTCGAGGATCAGCCCGCGCCACGAGGCGTCGGTCCACAGATCGTCGGCCGTCCGCTTGATGATGGAGATCGCCTCGTTGAGGTCGGAACCGTACGCGACGGGGATGTCGAGCAGCGACCGCGACCACTGTTGACTCAGGTTGCCGACCCGTGTGATCTCGCCGTTCGGCACGTGCCACAGCACACCCTCGACGTCGCGCAGCCGTGTGGTGCGCAGCGTGATGCCCTCGACGATGCCCGTCGCCGGTCCGACGTCGACGATGTCACCGACGCCGTACTGGTCCTCGAGCAGCATGAAGATGCCCGACAGGAAGTCCTTGACCAGCGACTGCGAGCCGAAGCCGAGTGCGACACCAATGATCCCCGCACCAGCGATCAGCGGTCCGAGCTCAATCCTGATCGTATCCAGTGACGCTACGGCGATGAAGACCGCGCTGGTCCAGATGACCAGGCTCGCGAGGCTGCGCAGCACGTTGCCCAGCGTCTCGGTGCGCATTGCGGCGCGCGCCGGGTCGATCGACTGGGTGGACGCCAGTGACAGCCGCTTGCGGGAGCCGTCGGTCGCGCGCTCCTGACCGCGTTCGACCATGTCGCGCACGATCGAGCGGATGGCCCTGCGGACCACCCGCACGAGGAACCACGCCACGCCGAAGATCAGGATCGTGATCAGGATGTCCGGGATCAGCACGCCGAGGACCTGCGCGGCGTAGTCGTTGTCGATGACGTTGTTCTTGATCGCCCGGCACAACGTTCCCCTGATGCAGGCCTCCTGGGTGCCCTGCGTGAGGCCGTCGGCCAGGACGATGGGGGGTGTCCACACTGCGCTCACCTTCTCATGCGCATAGGTGGATGTTGAGCAAGCCCGCAACGCTGGCGCGGAGCACGGAGCGTCAGCCCGCGACGCCGACCGGATCCGGGCGGCGCCAGACTCCTGCGCGCTCGGCCTGCCGACCCGCACGGTACGACGACCGGACCAGTGGTCCAGATTCGACCCAGGCGAAGCCCATGTCCATGCCGATGCGGTGGTAGCGCTCGAACTCGGCGGGCTCGACGTAGCGCTGCAGCGCCAGGTGGCGGTGGGTCGGCTGGAGGTACTGGTTGATCGTCAGCAGCTGGCAGCCGACCGAGCGCAGGTCGCGCATCGCTTCGACGACCTCGTCCTCGGTCTCGCCCATTCCGAGCATGAGGTTCGACTTCGTCGCGCTGGTCGACCAGGTCCGTGCCCGGTCCAGCAGCTCGAGGCTGCGGTCGTACCGGAACCCCGGACGCACGTGGCGGAACAGCCGCCGTGGCGTCTCGAGGTTGTGCGCCAGCACCTCCGGTCCGGCGTCGAGCACCATCCGCAGCGGCTGCTCGCGGCCTCGGAAGTCGTCGACGAGCAGCTCCACGCCGCAGTGGGGGAGCGCCTGCTTGATCTGGCGGCACGTCTCGGCGTACAGCCAGGCCGCCCCGTCGGGCAGGTCGTCGCGCGCGACCCCGGTCACGACCGCGAAGTTCAGTCCCATCTTCGCGACGGCGTCGGCGACACGGCGGGGCTCGTCGCGGTCGTACTCCGTCGGCTTGCCGGTCGCGATCTCGCAGAAGCCGCAGCGGCGCGTGCAGTCGGGTCCGCCGATCAGCACCGTGGCGTCGCGGTCCTCCCAGCACTCGTGGATGTTGGGGCAGCCCGCCTCCTCGCACACCGTGTGCAGGTCGTTGTCGCGCATCGTGCGCTTGAGGTCGCGGTAGTTCGGCCCGGCCAGCGGGACCTGCCGCTTGAGCCACGAAGGCTTGCGCTGGGCGACCGACGGCGCGTCGACGACGGTCAGCCGGGTCGCGCCGTGTGGGATGATCGAAGTCACCGGTGTCAACTTCCCGATCGTGATGGGCCTGGACGGACAAGTCTAGGTGCGGGACGCCGGAGCGGAGCTGGCACGGAGGCGGTCGCGGGTGCCACTCAGGCCGCCTGCGGTGTGACCTCGAGGTCAGCGCCCGACATCCAGCGGACCGGCCGTTCGAGCGCGTGGGCGAGGGCGTGGACAAGTGCCGGGCGGACCTCCGGCACCGTTGCGGACACCCCGAGCGACGCCAGCGAGCAGATGCCTCCGTCGGTGATGCCGCAGGGCACGATGCCGTCGAAGTCGGTCAGGTCGGGATCGACGTTGAAGGCGAGACCGTGACTGGTCGATCCGCGCTGGACCCGTACGCCGATCGCGGCCAGCTTGTCGGACCCGACCCACACGCCGGGTCGCGACCGTTGGGCGTGCGCCGTGATCCCGTACCGGGCAGCGACCGTCACGCAGGCGTCCTGGAGCGCTTCGACGTAGCTGCGGACCCGCCGGGGCCCCGACAGCCGGATCAGCGGGTAGACGACCAACTGTCCCGGTCCGTGATAGGTCACGTCACCCCCGCGGTCCGCGTGGACCAGCGGGATGGTCGATGCGTGGCGCACGTTGCGGAGGTCGGCGTTGCGCCCGGCCGTGTAGACGGGCGGGTGCTCGCAGACGAGCAGCACGTCGCCGATGAGGTCGGCCGTCCTGGCGGCGGCCAGTCGGTGCTGCAGGTCCAGCGCTTCGGTGTAGTCGAGGCGCCCGAGGTCGACCGCGATCACGGTCGACCTCCGGCGGACACGACGGGACTAGACGCCGAGCTCGGCCTCCCAGTCATGGGTCTCGACGACCTCCTTGACGTCGGTGACGTAGCGTGCGGCGTCGGCACCGTCGAGGATCTGGTGGTCGTAGGTCAGGCACAGGTACACCAGGTCGCGGATCGCGATGGTGTCGCTGAGGCCGTCGTTGACGACCTTCGGGCGCTTCTGGATCGCGCCCGTGCCCATGATCGCCACCTCCGGGTAGTTCAGGATCGGGGTGTCGATCAGCACGCCGCGGCTTCCGGTGTTGGTGACCGTGAAGGTGCCGCCCTGGATGTCGGACATCTCGAGCTGGCCCTTGCCGCGTGCCCTGCCGGCGACGTCGGCGATGTTGCGTGCGAGCGCCGCCAGCGTCAGGTCGTCGGCGTTCTTGATGTTGGGGACCAGCAGGCCCTTCTCGGTGTCGACCGCGATGCCCAGGTTCACGTAGTCGCGGTACAGCACTTCGCCGGCGTCCCAGTCGACCCTCGCGTTGACCGTCGGGTGCCTCTTCATGGCGAGGATCGCCGCACGGGCGAGGAAGGCGAACGGCGAGAGCGAGGCGCGCTCCCGCTGCTTGAACTCGTCCTTGTACTGCGCCCGCAGCTGCATGATGCGGGTCATGTCGGCTTCCTGCACGGTCGTCAGCTGCGCCGTGTTGGTCAGCGACTCCTGCATCTTCGCCGCGATGCGCTGCCTGATCCTGCTGAGCTTCTCGACGTGCTCGCGCTCGCCGGGCTCGAACGCCGAGCCCTCGTCGGCCGTCTCCCGCTTCTTCGGCTTCGACGGCTCCTCGGCCTTCGCCTCCGTGTCGGCCTCCGCCTGGCCGCCACCGGCGCCGCCGCTGCCGATCGCCGCCTCGACGTCGTCGCGGGTGATGCGCCCACCCTGGCCGGAGCCCTCGATCTGCTCCGGGTCGAGGTCGTGCTCGGCGATCATCCGGCGGACGATCGGGGACATGAGCGCATCGCCGCCGGCCACGCCGCCGTTGCCCGAGCTCGCGGCGCCGCGACCCGACGCGCCGGGCTCCTCTCCGGCACGGTCGGTGTCGGTGTCTGTGTCGGTCTCGGCTTCCTCGGCCTCGTCGGCGTCGACCGCCGTGTCGTCGGATGTCTCCTGACCGCCGCCTCCACCCGAACCGATGATTGCCACGACGGTGCCGACCTCGACGGTCTCGTCGACGTCGACCTTGATCTCCTTCAGGACGCCGCTGGCGGGGGAGGGGACCTCGGTGTCGATCTTGTCCGACGACAGCTCGAACAGCGGGTCGTCCT
>Ga0299913_10003698_pt1 | contig 12608 bp, 7 predicted proteins | sample RVTome_9_FD_201360 | JGI IMG/M metagenome (GOLD analysis project Ga0299913, IMG submission 201360) | Soil microbial communities from uranium-contaminated site in the Upper Colorado River Basin, Wyoming, United States - RVT155D38 (version 2) ... | reverse complement strand
GAGTGCCGCGATCGCCATCGCGGTGGTGGCGGTGCGAATGATGCTGCGGGTCATGGCGGTGCTCCTGTGTGGTGGTGGGGTGCCGGTCGGCGATCACCACGATCGGGCCGCACGCCTGCAGATCGCCTTCAATTCGGCAGCACCCCGGTGCTGCCGGCGCGCAAGCGGACGGCAAGCGGCTCCCGCGACCGTGACTGCAGTCGCTCCGTCCAACCGCAGCCAGGAGCCCGCCGCCATGACCGTCGCCCAGATCACCCCTCCCGCTCCGCGCACCGAAGCGCTTGCCGGACACACGTATGGCCTGCCCGTCGTCCGCGAGCTACAGCAGCCGGTCGCCGACGCCTCTGCTGACCGCACCTGGTGACCACCTAGCTCGGCGGCGCCGCGCCTGAGCGGCCTGCGCGTTGGGGACGCGCACGGGCGCTCTCACCCGCATGCCGCGGCGAGAGTAACGTCGGTCGCGTGGCAGTGATGCAGTTCGGGATCCTCGGTCCGCTGGAGGTTCGCGCCGACGGCCGTGCGGTGCCGCTGGGTGGCGCCAAGCCGCGGGCGGCGTTGGCGGTGCTCGCGTTACATGCCAATCAGCCGGTCAGCGCCGAGCGCGTCGCGGTCGCGCTGTGGGGCGAGGACGTGCCGCCCAGCGCCGTCAAGACCGTCCAGGTCTACGTGTCGCGACTGCGCAAGGCGCTCGACGACCCCGACGTGCTGCTCACAACGCCAGCCGGCTACTGCCTGCGCGTGCAGCCCGGCGAGCTGGACGCCGAGCGCTTCGAACGCCAGGTCGCCGACGGTCGCGAGGCGCTCGCGGCAGGAGGCGCGGAGCATGCGGCCGCGCAGCTGCGCGAGGCGCTGGGATTGTGGCGGGGGCCGCCGCTGGCGGAGCTCGCCGCGACGCCGTTCGCGCCAACCGAGATCGCGCGCCTGGAGGAGCAGCATCTCGCGGCCCTTGAGCTGCGCGTCGAGGCCGACCTCGTGGTCGGGCGCCACGCCGAGCTCGTCGGCGAGCTCCAGCAGCTCACGACCCAGCACCCCTGGCGTGAGCGGCTGCACGCGCAGCTGATGCTCGCGCTCTATCGCAGCGGCCGCCAGGCTGACGCGCTGGAGGCCTACCGCCACGCCCGCGAGGTCCTCGTCGAGCAACTCGGGATCGAGCCCGGAGCCGAGCTCCACGACCTTCACGAAGCCATCCTCGCCCACGCTCCCGCGATCGAGGCGGCAGCCGCGCCGCCGAGCTTGCCAGGTGTCCGCGCGTTGCCGGCGCCACCGAATCGGACGGTCGGTCGCGCGCACGAGCTCGCGGCGCTCGGCGACCGGCTGCGAACCGGATCGGTCCGGCTGTTGACGCTCACCGGGCCTGGTGGGATCGGCAAGACACGACTCGCGCTCGAGGCCGCACGCGCCGTCGAGGCCGACTTTCCCGACGGCGCGCACTTCGTCTCGCTCGCCGCCCTGCAACGACCCGAGGACGTGCCCGCGGAGATCGTCAAGACGGTCCGAATGACCGTGCTCTCCGGCGAGTCGCCCGAACGGGCGGTCGAGCGCTACCTCGCCGCCAAACAACTCCTGCTGGTCACCGACAACTTCGAGCACCTGCTCGCCGCCGCGCCGTTCATCGGCGGCCTGGTGGGCGCCTGCCCCGGGCTCACCGTGCTCGCGACCAGCCGCGAGCCGCTCGCGCTGCAGGCCGAAGAGCGCTACCCCATCAAGGGCCTTGCCGGCGCAGACGCCGTCACGCTGTTCTGCGAGCGCGCACGAGCGCACGATCCCGGGTTCGACGCGAGCGATAGCAACGCCACGGCGGTCGCGGAGATCTGCCAGCGCGTCGACGGGCTGCCGCTCGCGATCGAGCTCGCCGCCGCCCGCTGCGCGCTGCTCTCGCCCCGCGAGATCGCCGAGCGCCTGGACGCCGCGCTCGGTGCGCCGGGCGCGGGCGCCCGCGACGCGCCCACACGCCAGCAGACGCTGCGAGCGACGATCGACTGGAGCCACGCGCTGCTCAGCGACGACGAGAAGGCCTGCTTCGCGCGCTTCGCCGTGTTCGCGGGCGGCGCCTCCGTCGAGGCGGCCGAGGCGATCACCGGCGCCGGACTGGACACGCTCGACCGCCTCGTCGCCAAGAGCCTGCTCGTGCGCGGCCAGCACACGCACATGCCCACCCGCCTTGGGATGCTGGACACGATCCGCGCGTATGCCGGCGGGCAGTTCGCGGCCGCCGCCGATGTCGACGCCGTCCGCGAGCGCCACTATCGCTACTACCTCGCGCTCGCCCAGCGCCACGGAGACGAACGCGCGCTGTTGGGGGCGGACGACGAAGAGCATTTCGCCAAGCTCGACGCCGATATCGACAACCTGCACGCAGCGCTCGGCTGGGGGATCGCACAGGCCAGCGCCGAACGCGCGCTCGCGATGGCGGCGGCGCTCGGGCGCTACTGGATCATGCGAAACCTCTACGGCGACGCCGTGGACTGGATCGACCAGGCCCTGAACCTGCCGGGCGCTGACGCCCATCCGACCCTGCGCGTCCCCGCACTCCGCACGAAGGCGACGTGCCTGTGGGCCCTGGGGCGCGGAGCCGAGCAACCTGCAGTCGTGGCAACCGTGGAGGCCATCGCCCGACGGCTTGGCGATCCCGTGATCCTCTCCCAAGCACTCCAGCTACGCGTCGATCACGAGCTCAACGCCGAGCGGCTCGATGTTGCGGACGCCCGCGCCGACGAGGCGCTCCACTGGGCCAGAGCTGCCGGCGACGAGTGGGAGATCGCCGAGGCGTCCTGGGGAAAGGCAATTGCGGCGTCGAGCATCGCCGATCTGCGCCAGCGCGTCGACACGGCCGCCTCGCTGCTCAGTGAAGTCGGCAATGTCCATCAACTCGCGGACCTGCTCTCCTCCGCCGCCTACGCCGCGCTCTGTCTGGGCAGCGAGCGTGACGCAGCGGACTTTGCTGCCCGCGCAACGCCGCTCGCGCGCGCACTGGACGGTGGGTCCGCACGGATGATTAACAGCGGCAACCTTGGTCTCGCTGCGCTGCTGACCGGTGAGACCGACACCGCTTCGCGTGCGTTCCGCGAGGAACTGACGCTCTGCCGCAACATGGTCATCCGGCCTTTGGTATTCGAAGGCCTCCGCGGCCTGGCCGCCGTCGCCGTGGTGGAGGGCGGGGCCAAGCGCGCCGCAACACTCGTCGGCGCCGCTGGCGCGCACCGCTACGACAACCCCGAGGACCCTGTCCAGGCCAGGCTCGATGAGGAGTTCTTCGAGCCTGCCCGCACAGGCTGCGGGACCGACGCATGGGACGCCGCCGTCCGCGAAGGCGCAGCATTGAGCTTCAAGGACGCCATCGCCTACGCCCTGGAGGAAACACCCGCATAGTTCGAGCGCCGCCTGAGGCCTTGGGGCTTGTCGACGCGCCGCCTGGAACGGTCTCGCCCCCCGCTCCCACGCGGTGACGACCTCGCAGTGCCGCCGCTGACGTCTCACCCGCCGCCCGCCCCGGGAGTAACGTCGCGGGGTGAGTGATGGAGTTCGGGATTCTTGGTCCGCTTGAGGTGCGCGCCGACGGTCGTTCAGTGCCACTCGGCGGCGGCAAGCCGCGGGCCGTGTTGGCGTTGCTGGCGTTGCACGCCAATCAGCCGGTCAGCGCAGAGCGCGTCGCGGTCGCGCTGTGGGGCGAGGACGCACCGCCCACCGCCGTCAAGACGGTACAGGTCTACATCGCGCGACTGCGAAAGGCGCTCGAGGACCCCGGCGTGCTGGTCACCACGCCGGCCGGCTACTGCCTGCGGGTGGGTCCCGGCGAACTCGACGCCGAGCGCTTCGAGGAACGGGTCGCCACCGGGCGCGACGCGCTCGCACACGGACGCGCGGAGGAGGCTGCGGCTGAGCTGCGCGCGGCGCTGGGGTTGTGGCGCGGAGCGCCGCTCGCCGAGATTGCCTCCGCGCCGTTCGCGCCACCGGAGATCGCCCGCCTGGAAGAGCAGCGCCTCGCGGCCCTCGAGGCCCGCGTTGAGGCTGACCTCGCCGCCGGGCGCCAACCCGAACTGGTCGGCGAGCTCCAGCAGCTCACCACCGAGCACCCCTGGCGCGAGCGCCTCCACGCACAACTGATGCTCGCGCTCTACCGCACCGGCCGCCAAGCCGAAGCGCTCGACGCCTACCGCCACGCCCGCGACGTCCTCACCGACCAGCTCGGAATCGAACCAGGCGCCGAACTCAACGAACTCCACCAGGCGATCCTCGCCCACGACCCCGAGCTCGACGCACCACCCGCGACAGCCTGGCCGCCCTCCGACGAGCGGGGCGTCCGGCGGGCGGCTCCGGGCGCGCCAGGCGACAGCCCTTTGCCCGCGCCTCCGAATCGAACAGTCGGTCGCCGCCGCGAGCTCGATGAGCTCGGCGAGCGGCTCCGGGCGAGCTCCGTGCGTCTGTTGACGCTGACCGGACCCGGCGGGGTCGGCAAGACCCGGCTCGCGCTCGAGGCGGCACGCAGCGTCGAGGCGGACTTCGCCGACGGCGCGCAGTTCGTGTCGCTCGCCGCCATCCAGCGTTCCGAAGACGTTCCCGCAGCGATCGTGAGGACACTCGGGATCATGTTGCTGTCGGGCGAGTCCCCCAGCCAGGCGGCCGAGCGCTTCCTGGCCGCCAAGCACCTGCTGCTGCTCGCCGACAACTTCGAGCACGTGCTCGCCGCCGCGCCGTTCATCGGGGGCCTACTGGGCACCTGTCCCGCGCTGACCGTGCTCGCCACGAGCCGCGAACCGCTCATGCTGCACGCCGAGGAGCGCTACCCCGTGTCGCCACTCGCATTGCCTCGGCACGCGACACCCGAAGACCCGCGGACTCTCGCCGGCGTCGATGCGGTCGCGCTCTTCACCGAGCGCTCGCGAGCCCAAGATCCCGGCTTCGATCTGGGTCATGGCAACGCCGCCGCCGTCGCCGAGATCTGCCGGCGCGTAGACGGGCTCCCGCTCGCGATCGAGCTGGCGGCCGCCCGCTGCGGCCTGCTCTCGCCCAGCGAGATTGCGGAACGCTTGGATGCCGCGCTAGGCGTGTTGGGCGTCGGCACGCGCGACGCGCCCGCACGCCAGCAGACGTTGCGCGCGACGATCGATTGGAGCTACGAACTGCTCGCCGAGGACGAGAAGGCCTGCTTCGCCCGGTTCGCTGTGTTCGCCGGCGGCGCGACTGTCGAGTCGGCCGAGGCGATCACAGGCGCGCACCTCGACACGCTCGACCGCCTCGCCACCAAAAACCTGCTGGTGCGCCGCCAAGGCGAGCACGCACCCAGCCGGCTCGGGATGCTCGAAACGATTCGCACGTACGCCGGCGAGTGCTTCGCGGCCGCCGCCGAGGCCGACGCCGTCCGTGAGCGCCACTGCCGCCACTTTCTCGCCTTGGCCCAGCGCCACGGAAGCGATCGGGCGGTCTGGGGAACGAGCCGCAAGCAGCACCTTGCGCGGCTCGACGCCGACATCGAAAACCTCGACGCCGCGCTTGGATGGGCGGTCGACCAGGCGCGCGCCGAATCCACGCTCGCGCTGTGCGCGGCCCTCGGCTCGTACTGGCTGATGCAAGACCGCTACAAGGAGGCAATCGACTGGATCGACCGGGCACTGGCCCTACGCGGCGCCGAAGCGCACCCTGCACTCCGCATCCACGTGCTCTGCATCAAGTCGTGGGCGCTGTGGCCACTCGGTCGCGGCGGCGAAGTCGGCCCAGTCACCGTCGAGGCCGAAGCCATCGCTCGGACACTTGCGGACCCGCTCCTGCTCTGGCGTGCGCTCCAGGCGCGCTCCGCGAGTGAGTTCGACGCCGGTCGGCGCGATGTCGCCGACGCAGTGGCAGATGAGGCGCTTCGCTGGGCACACGTCGCGGACGATGACTGGGCGATCGCGATGGCCGCATTCGCCAAGGCCATCGCCGCGGACAGCGCCGCCGAACTGCGCGAACGGGTCGACGTGGCCGCCTCGCTGCTGGAGGGCGCCGGCAACCTTTATCACCTCGCGGGCCTGCTCGCCTCCGCCGCCTACGGCGCGCTCGCGAAGGGCGACGACCGTCACGCGAGCGAATGCGTCCACCGCGCCATACCGATCACGCGCGAGCTCGACAACCCCTACATGTGGATGCTGCTGAGCGGCAACGCGGGGCTAGCCGCCCTGCTGAGCGGCGACACGGACGCCGCTCGCGAAGCTTTCACCGAAGAACTCAGATTCTCCCGCGGACCCGTCGCCCTGCCGTTTGCGGCTGAAGGCCTGCGCGGCCTCGCCGCGCTTGCGGCAGTCGGCGACGACCTCGAGCGCGCCGCGCGCCTCTCCGGCGCCGCCGGCGCCCATGGCGGCCGCGACCCCGACGACGCCCTCGGCGCGAGGCTCCATGCAACCTACTTCGAGCCCGCCCGCAGCCGCCACGGGCCCGATGCCTGGGATTCCGCTGTAGCTGATGGCGCCGCGCTGAGCTTCGAGAACGCGCTGGCTTACGCACTCGGAGAACCGTTCAAGTAGGAAGGAGGGAAGGGAGTCGTAGGGATTGGCGAGCACATCGTGGGCGACTGGGATGTTTCCGCCCCGACGGCGTGGCGCGCCGCGGTCCGCGACGGCATGACGCTCAGCTTCCGGGACGCGAGCGCCTACGCCCGCCGTACGCGTCCTCAGAATCGACGAGAAGGCGGGAGTAACGCGCGAAGGCTGGCCCATTATCTGGCCCACGATGCTCACGAGAACCGCGCAAGCCCATACACTGAGCCAAGAACGGCCGCCCGGCCGTTCTCTTGAAAGCCGACGGGCCGGAGACGGTCCCGAGGGTTCGAATCCCTCCCCCTCCGTGGTGACTCTCGCGCGCTAAGACCGTCGTCAATCTGCCCTTCGGGCCGAGCGGCGCGTCAGCGCGGGGGAGGGAGTGCCCAGCCGGTAGGGAAGGTCTTCGGCGAGGAACTCCTTCGGTGTAGAAGGCCGGCCGTGAGGTCGAGCGCGAACCAGTGTCATATCGACAGGTTGCGCGTGCGAAGTCGCGTCCGTCGGAGCGGGCGCGGAACTCGGAGGTCCACCTCACGGGCGGACGGGCACGACCGGCTGTTCGAGTTCCAGTTCGTCGCGAAGCGGGATCCCGTGATCGCCGACCGTAGGGATTCCGGGCTTCAACCGGGCTCGGCTCTCATCGACTGCCCCTCGATGCAGTGCAGCAAGTCTGAAGCCGCGCCGTTGATAGAAGCGCAGCGCGTCGACGTTGTCGTTCGTGGTGATCACCCACAGCCGTGCGCAGCCCTCTCGCGCCGCGATGTCCTGCACCGCGGCGATCAGCGCACTTCCGACGCCGCGGCCCGGTCCGTCGACGTGAAGCGTGAGGACCTCGCACTGCGATCCCTCCAAGACGTAGGTCAGGACACCAATGAGCCGCTCGTTCTGCTCAACGATCAAAGCCGGATGGTCGAGCGCAAACTCGAGGACGCCGAGGCGGGCGGGCCGAAGGGCGTTCCAGCGCGAAAGGAAAGCTTCCACCGCAGGCCGGTCGGACTCCTCACGTCGTCGAATCCGCATCCCGGCAAGTGTCGCAACGCTCACCGCCCTGGGGGTGTCGGTGTGGTGGCCGACACCCCAGGGCGGGGGGGTGCTACGCGGTGACGCGTGTGCGGCCGGTGCGGCGGGTGCGGGTGGTGATGCCGGCGATGGCGCCGATGGCGAGCAGGCCGCCGGCGATGCCGATGGCGATCGTCGTCCAGGCGATGCCGTCGTCGGCGACCGGCTTCGGCGTGACGTCGGGAGCCGGCCTCGGCGCGGTGTCGGGCCGGGCGGTCGGCGGCGCGGACGGCCGGTCGATCACGGGCCGCTCGGGGTATCCGTCGGTCGCGCCCGAGCGCGCGTCCTGCTGCTGCGTCGCGGCGGCGGCCTTGGCCACGGCCGGGGGCATGTCGGCGGGTCGCGCGAGCGCGGTCGGGGCGGCGAGCGCCGCGATCGCGATCGCGGTGGTGATGGTGCGGATGCTGCGGGGCATGGCGGGTGCTCCTGTGTGTGGTGGGTGGGTGTCGGTGTCGGCGACCGCCACGCTCGCGCTCGTCGCTTGCTGGCCGGCTTCAGTTCGGCAGCAACCCGGCTGCTCCCGACGCGCAAGCGGACGGCAAGCGGCGCCCGCGACGGTGGCGGCAGTCGCCCTGTCCACTCGCCGCCAGGAGCCCGCCCGCCATGACCGTCGCCCAGATCACCCCGCCCGCTCCGCACACCGACGCGCTCACCGCCCACGCGTATTGCCTGCCCATCGTCCGCGAGCTCCCGGCCCTGGTCGCCGACCCCGCAGGCGACCGCACCTGGTAACGACCTCGCAGCACCCCGGCGTAAGCGCCCCGACGTCGGGACGCGCTCGGTCTCACTGGCGTGTCGCGCCGGCAGTAACGTCGCGCCGTGATGGAGTTCGGGATCCTCGGTCCGCTCGAGGTACGCGCCGACGGCCGCACGGTGGCGCTCGGCGGCGCCCGGCCGCGGGCGGTGTTCGCGGTGCTCGCGCTGAACGCCAATCAGCCCGTGAGCGCGGAGCGCCTAGCGGTCGCGCTGTGGGGCGAGGACGCACCGCCAAGCGCGGTCAAGACAATTCAGGTCTATGTCGCGCGCCTGCGCAAGGCGCTCGACGACCCAGACCGTCTCGTCACCACGCCGGCTGGCTACTGCCTCCGCGTACGTCCCGGCGAGCTCGACGCCGAGCGCTTCGAGCGCCAGGTCGCCGCCGGGCGCGACGCGCTGGCGGCGGGTCGTGGTGACGAGGCGGCTGCGGAGCTGGGCGAGGCGCTGAAGCTGTGGCGGGGCCCGCCGTTGGCCGAGCTCGCGTCACTGCCGTTCGCGCCGGCGGAGATCGCGCGGTTGGAAGAGCAGCATCTCGCGGCGCTTGAGGTGCGGGTCGAGGCAGACCTCGCCGCCGGGCGCCACGCGGAACTAGTCGGCGAGCTCCAGCAGCTCACCCGCGAGCACCCGTGGCGCGAGCGGCTGCACGCGCAGTTGATGCTCGCGCTGTATCGCGGCGGCCGCCAGGCTGACGCGCTGGAGGCCTACCGCCACGCCCGCGAGGTCCTCGTCGAGCAACTCGGCATCGAACCGGGGCCGGAACTGCACGACGTCCAGCAGGCGATCCTCGAGCAGGACCCCGCCCTCGACGCGCCGCCCGTGGCCGCCGCCGTTCCGGCGGCCCGGTCATCGCTGCCCGATCCCCCGACGGCACTGATCGGGCGCGAACCGGAGCTGGAAACGATCGCCACGCATCTCTGCGAGCGCGGAACTCGACTGCTGACCCTGATCGGGCCGGGTGGGGTCGGAAAGACACGGCTCGCGCTCGCCGCAGCCGCGCGGGTGGGCGACCAGTTCGCTGATGGGGCGTACTTCGTCTCACTGGCACCACTAGCCGACTCTGCTGAGCTCGCCGCGGCGATCGCCGTGGCGCTCGGCGTCCCCGTTCAGGGCCAGGAGGCGCCGACCCAAGCGCTGCTGCGCTCTCTCGCGCGCAGAGAGGTCCTGCTGGTGCTGGACAACTTCGAGCACCTGCTCGACGGCGTGCCGCTACCCGCGGATCTGCTCTCGCGCTGCGCCGGGCTAACCGTCCTGGCGACCAGCCGCGAGCCGCTGCGCGTGGCAGCCGAGCGGCTCTACGCGGTCGATCCGCTCGCTGTCCCTCCGGCTGAATTCGACGCGCCCGTTCCCGAAGACCAGCGCTACCCGGCCGTCGCGCTGTTCCTGGACCGAGCCAAGGCGCACGACCCGCACTTCCGCCTCGACCGCCGCAGCGCGCCCCACGTCCATCGCGTGTGCCGACGCCTCGACGGTCTCCCGCTCGCGCTGGAGCTCGCCGCGGCACGCGTGGGGGTGCTCGAGGCAGACGAGCTGGCCGCGCGACTCGACGGCGCGCTGGCTCTACTGACGAGCGGTCCGCGCGATGCGCCCGCTCGCCAACGAACGCTGCGCGCGACGATCGACTGGAGCTATCTGCTCCTCAGCGATTCGGAGCGCCGCGCCTTCGGTCGCATGGCGCTGTTCCCGGGCGGGGTCGAGCTCGCGGTGGCCGAGCAGGTCACCGAAGCGTCGATCGATGAACTGGACTCGCTCGTGGCGAAACAGCTCATCGCCCGTCACGCCCGCCGGCTGGTCATGCTCGAGACCATCCGCGAGTATGCGCTTGAGAAGCTCGAGGAGGACCCCGGCGCGGACATGGTGCGCGAGCGGCTGGCTCGCTGGTGTCTGACCTTCGTCGGCGACGCCACGCCTCGGTTTCGTACGCGCGATCGCCCGGCGCTCGAGGCTCGCCTCGATCAGGAGATGCCGAACGTCCGGGCGACGCTGTCCTGGGTCATGGACGCCGGCCGCCGCGACGACGCATTGCGGCTCGTCGCCGAGCTAGGGCCTTATTGGCGCGACAGCTTTCGCTGGCAGGAGGGGCTGCGCTGGACCGAGGCGGCGCTCGAGCAGGCGGGCGACGCCGCGCCGTCGCTGCGGGCAACGGCGCTACTCGAGTGGGCCAGACTGTTCGGCCCGCGCCGCGGAGAGCGCTTCCGCGTCAATCTCGAGCAGGCGCGAGCGTTGTTCGCCGAGTCAGGGGACGAGGCGGGGGTCGCGCGGTGCCTTGCGAACCTGGCCGTGGACCGGTTGTGGCACGGCGATGAGGCCGCGGGCGTGGCACTCGCCGACGAGGCGGTGGTGCGCGCCAACCGAAGCGGCGACGAGCTCGCGCTCTCGGAGGCGCTGGTCTCGCGCGTTAACGGCGCCCCCGACTTCGCCACAGCGGTGCGGCACGCGCCGGCGGCGATCCGGCACCTGCGGTCGCTCGGCGACCTCGAGCAGACGGCCATCGTGTGTTCGGAGGTCGGCTACCGAGCGATCGTGGGCGCTCAGTATGAGGAGGCGTTGCGGTGGCTAGATGAGGGACTGACCGCGGCGGACGAGTCGGGCGATCCAAGCATGCGCTACATCATCCGCGGCAATCAAGGCGTCGCCGCGGTGCTGCTCGGTCAGCTGGCCGATGCCGCGCGGGCACTGGATGAGGCGCTCGAGGTGTGCCATGAGGCCGGCGCGGAGGACATCGTCGACGAGACACTGCTCGCCGCGGCAGCGCTTGCCGCTGAGGACGCGGATCTCCCGCAGGCTGCGCGGCTCGCGGGCGCGGCCTTGCGGCACGAGGTCGGCCTGCGGGCGCCGGGCGAACAGGAGGTGTGGGATCGCCTGCAGACCAGCCTCGAGCGGGCCCGGTCGCGCGCCGATCCCGATGAATGGGAACGCGCGGAGCGTGAGGGCGCCCGACTGGATGCGACCGCGGCCATCGCCGCCGCGCGGTCGGGCCTAATAGCTGCGAGACAGGCGTCGTGGACCCGGGCGCCGGCAGAACCCGACGGGTAGCAGCCGCTGGCTCGGGATCACGACGGCGAACACGCATCGCGCTCGTTGGTCGGGTTCACCTCCCGCCGCGTCGGTCAGCGGCGGCTCCTACACGCACCGCGCTCGCGGCTGAGCGCCCCCGCGGCCGTGCCCTCTTAGGAGTTATCGGCACGACTCCCTTGTCGAACGACAAGCGGGCGTCAGCGAGTAGGCGTCGCCGCCGCTGCTCGTCGCGCATTCTCGGGGTGGACCCCGCCACCCCGAGGCTCGCGCACGACCCATGCATGCGCGACCGACCTGGCCTGCGTCCGGCGAGGTCAGCCACCGCCGCCGCGGGTAACGTCGCGTGCAGTGATGGAGTTCGGGATTCTCGGCCCGCTGGAGGTGCGCGTTGAGGGGCGTGCGGTGGAGTTCGGCGGTCCCAGGTCGCGCGCGCTGTTGGGGGTGCTCGCGCTGCCCGCGAACCAGCCCGTGAGCGCGGAGCGCCTGGCCGTCGCGCTGTGGGGTGAGGGCACGCCACCGAGGGCGGTCAAGACCGTCCAGGTCTATGTGGCGCGTCTGCGTAAGGCGCTCGGCGATCCAGAGCTGCTCATAGCGGGGAGCGGCGCGGCGACTGGCCCATTAACCGGCCCGCGGCACCCGCCATCGCCGCAAACCCCATACGCTGAGCCAAGAACCGCCACCCGGCCATTCATCTTGAAAGCCGGCGGGCCGGAGACGGTCCCGAGGGTTCGAATCCCTCCCCCTCCGTTCTGAGTCTCGCGAGCTAGAGCGTAGTCTGGGCACTTGGCTCGCTCTCGCCTCCGACGCCCCGGATGCCTGTACCGACAGCGAGTGCATTCCGCCGCACGAGTTCCGCTTTGGGCGCGATTTGCAGGAGCGAGGACGGCGTCACGCGAGACGCCCGCGCGTCGTCCAACTCGGGCGTCTCGCTGCTCAGCGAGACCGTGCTCCCATTCCCGCGTGAGCAGCAGCGCGCCCATGAACGCCTCAATCCTGCTCGGCGCCGGGGACGACCGAGTCGTCGAACAGGCGCACGGGCTCGGCGACGTCGTCGGGGCTGACCTTGACGTGGTGACGCGCGCGACCATCAGATCGCTCCTCTCAACGCTGCGTCTCAGCCGGGTCACTCCGGCAGATCCCCGGGGGTGGACCCGGCGGGCTTCGTGCTACCGAGCATCAGTGAGGAACCCGGCGCAAGGATCGCGACGCGCGTCGCGGGCGCGCGGGTCGCCACGTGCGCGGCGAACTCGCGCGGAGGATCGCGCAGGA
>Ga0299913_10003697_pt1 | contig 12609 bp, 9 predicted proteins | sample RVTome_9_FD_201360 | JGI IMG/M metagenome (GOLD analysis project Ga0299913, IMG submission 201360) | Soil microbial communities from uranium-contaminated site in the Upper Colorado River Basin, Wyoming, United States - RVT155D38 (version 2) ... | reverse complement strand
AGATGCCCCGCTGCCCGGGGAAGCGGCGCAGCGACTCGAGGATGTAGACGTACGACTCCGCGTCCCGGTGGAGCGCCCACCCCACCGCGCGGGTCGCCACCTCCAGATATCCCCGATACGCCCGCCCCAACCGGGGGTGGGGAGGGTGGCCGAAATCGAGCGCCACCAGCCGCCCACCCGGCTTCAGACAGCGCAGGATCCCCGCGAGACAGCGCTCGAGGTGGGTGAAGTTGCGGAGCCCGTAGCCGATCAGCACGCGGTCGAAGCTCGCGTCCGCGAACGGCAGGGCCGCGGCGTCGGTCGCCACCCATGCCTCGAGCGGCGGGCCCTTCCTCCGCGCGCCCACGCGCATCATCTCGGGCGTGAGATCCGCGCCGACTACGGACAGCTCGCCCCCGGCCGCCTCGATCGCGCCGCGACCCAGATCGCCGGTGCCCGCCGCGAGGTCGAGCACCGTCTGACCGGGACGGACGTCGGCCAGCTCGAGCAGCCGGCGCTTCCAGCGGCGGTGGAGGCCGAACGACAGCACGTCGTTGGTGAGGTCGTAGCGGTGCGCGACCCCGGCGAAGAGGTCGCGCACATAGGCGCGCTTGTCCTCGGGGCGGTCGATCTTGCGGGCGATGTCCCGGTTGAGGCTCACGGGCTCGAAGAGACCGCCGACCGCGCGACGGCGCCAGCCGGTCGCCACCCCCTAGCGCGGGAGCGGTCGTTCGTATACGGTGTATACATGGCCCTGCCGCGACCCCTGTGCACCCGTCTCCCGCGCGACATCGAATCCGTCCTCGAGGCGCGTTTCGAGGCGCTCGACTGGGCCCCGTCCGAGGGTCTCCGGGCGATCGTCGGGGAGTGGCTCGCCCTCCAGCGTTTCCCGTCGCTCGAGTTCCGCGACACCGCGTTCGGGCGCCGGGCCGCCGTGCGCGGCGGGCCCGAGGTCTGGGAGGTGGCACAGGGCGCCGGCGAGGAGCGCCGGGTCGGACCCGCTCTGGAGTCTCACTTCTCCTGGGTCGCGCGCGCCGGGCTCGAGGAGGCCCTGGCGTACGCCGAAGCGTTTCCCGGGGAGATCCGGAAGATCCTCGAGCGCAACCGGCGGCTGGCCAGCGGGGGCGATGCGTGATCTGGCTCCTCCTCGACCGCACCGTCCCGGTCGCGCTGCGCGTGGCGCTCGAGGGCGAAGGGATCCGCGCGATCCATGCCGGCGAGGAGGAGCTCGCGACCGCCGATGCGCGCCGTCTGCTCGAATCGGCGATTGAGGACGAGTGCCTGCTCGTCACCCGGAACTACGGCGACTTCACGCGGCTCGCGGAGGCGTTCCGGCATGCGGGTCGGAGCTTCCCGGGGATCGTGTTCCTCCCTCCCGATCCCGCCCCGCCCGCCGAGTCCGCGGCCGCCATCCGGGCATGGCTCGAGGCCGGCGGACCGCGGGAGGCGCGCGACACGTGCGCATGGCTCGCGGGAGAACGAGGCCTCGCCCCCCCCGGCGGCGCGTCCTGACGGCTCGCCACCGCCACCCTTTCGACGAGACGACGCCCAGGTCGCTCGGTCTCGTCACGATGCTCTGCATGACGGGTCTCGGCGGCTGTCTCGATCAGGATGGCGTGGGGTGATGACGCACGACCACCCGCTGGACCCCGGTATCCCGCCTGGTTAGCTTGGATCGAGTCCGCCTCCCCTGTCGGCGGTCAGGAGTCGAGTTGATCATGACCACTCATCCAGCGCTGCAGAAGGGTTTTCGACAGCTGCTGGACGCCGCCGTCGATGCCATGTTCGTGGTCGACGAGGGGGGAAGCTTGGTCGCGGTGAACAACGAGGCCGAGCGGCTGTTCGGGTTCACGGAGGCGGAGCTGCTCGGCCAGCCGCTGGACCAGATCATCCCCCCCCGCTTCCAGCAGCTCGCCGGGTCAGGGTCCCCCCCGAAAGCTGCCGCGGTACATCTGTTCGCCCGGCGACGCGACGGGCTCGAGTTTCCAGTGGAGTTCCACCGACGACCGATCGGGCACGGCGAGGACGCACCCGTTCTGGTCACGATTCGCGATCTCACCCGGTGGCGTCGTGCCCAGGAAACCCTGTTCCGGGAGAAGGAGCAGGCCTTCGTCACCCTGACATCGATCGCGGATGCCGTCATCACGACCGACCTGGCGGGAACGATCACGTACCTCAACCCCACGGCGGAGCGGCTCACCGGCTGGCGCACGACCGAAGCGCTGGGGCAGCCCTTGAGCATCGTCCTCACCCTCGTGTCCGAGGCGACGCGGCAGCCCATCGCGGACATCGCCGCCCACTGTCTCCGCGAAGGCCGCGCGGTGGACCTGGACGAAGGCGTGCTGCTGCTACGCCGCGACGGGACGGAGGTGACGGTCGGAGATTCGGCGGCCCCGCTCCGCGACCGCAACGGGGCCACGATCGGAGTGGTGCTGGTCTTTCATGACATCAGCGAGAAGCGGCGTGTCGTTCAGAGACTCTCGCACGAGGCGACCCACGATCCCCTCACGGGACTGATCAGCCGGCAGGAGTTCGAACGACGCCTGGTGCGAGTGCTGTCGGAGGCGGCGGACGGCGCGGCCGAGAACGCCATGTGCTACCTCGATCTGGACCGATTCAAGCTCGTGAACGACACGTGCGGTCACGAGGCCGGGGATGGCCTGCTCAGGACGGTCAGCAGGCTGCTGGCCGATCGCCTGCGGAGCCGTGACACGATCGCGCGCCTGGGCGGAGACGAATTCGGGATCCTCCTGGAGCATTGTTCGCCGGCCAAGGCGGAGGAGATCGCCCGCGACCTCGTGGGGGTCATCGAGGACTTCAGATTCGTGTGGGGGGAACGGCGGTTCTCGCTCGGCGCCAGTATCGGCGTCGTCCCGATCACGGCGGCGACCGAACGGACGGCTGACCTCCTGCGGGCCGCCGACCACGCCTGCTACGCGGCCAAGGAAGCAGGAGGCAGCCGCGTCCATGTGGGGCCGGAGGCGGGCCCCGGGGCCAGGCAGGAGGTAGAGAACCGACGGCTCATGCGCCTGACCCGCGCGGTGGAGGAAGGGCGCTTTCAGCTCCTCACTCAACCGATCGTCCCCCTGACACGACCGTTCCCGGCACGTCCCCGGTGCGAGATTCTGCTATGCCTGCCCGACGAGCACGGGGGCGTGGAGACCCCCGACTCGTTCCTCCCGCACGCGGAACGCTACCGTCTGACGCCCGCGATCGACCGCTGGGTCATCGGCCAGACGATCGCGATTCTGGCCGCGTGGCATCGGGACCACCCGGAGTGCGAGCTACCGCTCTGCTCGATCAACCTGAGCGCCTCCTCGCTGAACGACCCGGACCTGGTCCCGACGCTGCGCGAGCACCTCGGGCGACACCGGCTTCTGCCGGAGGCGCTTTGCTTCGAGATCGACGAAGCGGCGGCCCTCGGGCAGCTCGCCCAGCTGGCCCGACTCGTCTCCGAGATCCGAGAGGTCGGCTGCGGCGTGGGGCTGGAGAACTTCGGCAGCGGGCTGGACTCGTTCGCGCACCTGAAGGCGCGGCTGGTCGACTACGTGAAGATCGGCGGCCACTACGTGCGGGGCGTCGCCGAGGACCCCATGTACGGCACCCTCGTGCGCACCGTCAACGAGATCGGTCGGATCATGGGACTCACCACGATCGCCGAGGAGGTGGAGAGCGTGCTCGCCCTGGAGAAGCTCCGCGCCCTTGGTGTGGCGTTCGCGCAGGGGGATGCCGTGGCGCCGACGGTGCCGCTTACCGATGTGGAGGGCGAGGTGGCCCTGCCCTGTGTGCTGAGAGCGGTCTGACGCTCGGGTGGCCTGCGCTCAGCTCCGCGAGCGTACCTCATGAGTTCTTCGTGCCCAGCGCCTTGATGAGCGCCGCTGCCTTGTGCCGGGTCTCCTCCCATTCGCGCGCCGGGTCCGAATCGTACACGATCCCCGCTCCGGCCTGAGCGTGCGCCATGCCGCCGGCGGCGAGGATGGTCCGGATGACGATCGCCATGTCGAGGCTGCGGGCGCCGTAGCCCACGTAGCCGGCCGCGCCGCCGTACGGGCCGCGCCGCGTGGGCTCGAGCTCGTCGATGATCTCCATGGCGCGCACCTTGGGCGCCCCGGTGAGCGTCCCTGCCGGGAAGCAGGCCCGGAACGCGTCGATCGCGCCCGCGTCCGGGCGCAGCTCGCCGGTGACCTCGCTCACGAGGTGCATCACGTGGCTGTAGCGTTCGACCGTCATGAATCTCGGGACGCGGACCGTGCCCGCGCGCGCCACCCGCCCCACGTCGTTCCGCCCCAGGTCGACCAGCATGAGGTGCTCGGAGCGCTCCTTGTCGTCCGCGAGCAGGTCGCGCTCGTGGGCGGCGTCCTCCTCCGCGTCGCCGCCGCGCGGGCGCGTGCCCGCGATCGGGCGCACGGTGACCTCCCCGTCCTCCACGCGTACGAGGGTCTCGGGTGACGACCCGATGAGCCGCACGCCGTCGAGGTCGATGTAGAAGAGGTAGGGCGACGGATTGCTCTGCCGCAGCGCCCGGTAGAGCGTCAGCGGGTCGCCCTCGAACGGCGCGCTCGCCCGCTGCGACACGACCACCTGGTACGCGTCCCCGGCCGCGATGTACTCGCGGATGCGGTCGACGGCGGTCTCGTAGTCCGCGCGCGTGCGGTTCCCGCGCACCTCGACATCGCGCGTCCCGTCCGGTGGGAGCGGCGCGAGCCCGTGCGGCCGCGACAGCCGACGCGTCCACTCCTCGAGCGAATCGACCGCCGCCGCATACGTCGCGGCCAGCGTCGCGCGGTCCGCGGGCGCCCCGCGCCCGATGGGGACGGCGCGCACGGCGAGGGCCGTCGAGTGCAGGTTGTCGAGGACGAGGACCCGGTCGGTGGCCATGAAGCACGCGTCCGGCACATCGAGGTCCCCGGGTGGCGCGTCCGGGAGATGCTCGAGCCAGCGTACCGTGTCGTATCCGAAGTAACCGACGGCGCCGCCCCAGAAGCGGGGCAGACCCTCCATCTCGACCGGCTCGTACGCGCGGATCCAGCGCTCGAACGCGGCGAAGGGATCGTCGGTCTCCTCGGGCTCGCCCCACCCGGCCTCCGGCGTCCAGCGGCGGATCCGGTCTCCGTCGAGCCGCCACGCTTCGCGGGGGGACGATCCGAGGAAGCTGTAGCGGGCCCAGCGCTCGCCGCCCTCGACGGACTCGAGCAGGAATCCGAACGGGGGGTCGGCGAGCTTCGCGAACGCCGTGACGGGCGTGTCGAGATCGAGCGGGATCTCGAGCGCCACCGGCACGAGGGCGCCGGGCCGCGCGAGCGAGAGGAACTGCTCGAGCGCCGGTGTGACGGGGGGACGGGTCATGCGCGAACGGTATCGGGTCCGCCCACCCGGGCATAGTGACGCGGGGGCGCTTGCCGCGGACGGTCCCGGAATCTACGCTTTCTGATTGGCGAGCCGACGGGAAACCGGATCGGCCGAAGGAGCGGACCGGGGCGTCGCGCAGCGCCTCCACCGCACCGCACGGGAAGCGTCCCCGGACGCGAGGAACGAGCGATGTCGAAGACGAACGAATACCTGTCGCAGGTCGATCGCTGGAGCGCCCACAACTACCACCCGCTCCCGGTCGTCATCGAGCGCGCGGAGGGCTGCTGGGTGTGGGACGTCGAGGGGAACCGGTACCTCGACATGCTGAGCGCCTATTCGGCGGTGAACCAGGGGCACCGGCACCCGAAGATCATCGAGGCGCTCAAGACGCAGGCGGACCGCCTCACGCTCACATCGCGCGCGTTCCACAACGACCAGATGGGGCCGTTCCTCGAGGAGCTGTGCGAGATGACCGGCTTCGAGCGTGCGCTTCCGATGAACACCGGCGCCGAGGCCGTCGAGACGGCGATCAAGGCGGCCCGCAAATGGGGGTACACGGTGAAGGGCGTCCCCGAGGGGAAGGCCGAGATCATCGTGTGCGAGAACAACTTCCACGGCCGCACGACCACTATCGTGGGCTTCTCGTCCGAGGCCCAGTACCGCGAGGGGTTCGGTCCGTTCACGCCCGGGTTCCGGCTCATCCCGTACGGCGACGCCGAGGCGCTCGCAGACGCCATCGGGCCGAACACGGTGGGCTTCCTCGCCGAGCCTCTCCAGGGGGAGGGCGGGGTCGTGGTCCCGGCCGACGGGTGGTTCGCCCGCTGCGTGGAGATCTGCCGCGAGCACGACGTCCTGGTTCTGAACGACGAGATCCAGACCGGGCTCGGACGCACCGGCCGCCTGTTCTGCGGCGACTGGGATGGCTCGCGCGGCGACGTGCTGATCGTGGGGAAGGCGCTCGGCGGGGGCGTGTATCCCGTGTCGGGCATCCTCGCGAACTCCGAGGTGATGGACGTCTTCCACCCCGGCGACCACGGGTCGACCTTCGGCGGGAACCCGCTCGGCGCGGCCGTGGGGCGCGCGTCGCTCGCGGTGATCCGCGACGAGAAGCTCGCCGAGCGCTCCGATCGTCTGGGCGCGTGGTTCCGCCGGGAGCTGCGCGAGATCGACTCGCCGCACGTCGAGGAGGTGCGCGGCCGGGGGCTCATGATCGGGCTGGTGATCCGCAAGGAGTCCGGTCCGGCGCGGCCCTTCTGCGAGGCGCTCCAGGCTCGCGGCATCCTCGCCAAGGAGACGCACGAACAGGTGATCCGCTTCGCTCCGCCGCTCGTCATCGAGCAGGAGACGCTCGAATGGGTGATCCCGCGGGTGGCCGAGGTCGTCCAGGGCGCGGGCGTGGGAGTCCGCTGATTCCCGCTCGCGACCGTTCCGGCGCTCGCCGCGACTTCGGCCGCGGCGGCGCGCCGGGTCCATCGCCGACGATCGGCGGGAAGGGGAGCGGGTGAGCGATCCGGGGAGCTTCCTGAAGACCGCCCGCGAGCGGCACCTCTTCCGGTACATCGTGTTCTACGCCGGTGCGGCGTGGGTCGTCGCGCAGGTCATCGAGTTCTTCCTCGACAACTACGGCGGGTCGCAGCGCGTCCTGGACATCGCGCTGTTCCTGCTGGCAGTGGGCTTCTTCGTCACCGCCGTCTTCGCCTGGTACCACGGCGAGAAGGGCCACCAGCGTGTGCAGCGGAGCGAGGCGGGAGTGCTCGGCGTGCTCGCCGTGCTCGGGGCCGTCGGTGTGGGCTGGCTCGCGGTGCGCGACACCGGGCCGGACTTCGGGTCGGGGATCGATCCCTCCGTCGACCTCGGGCCGAACTCGGTCGCCGTGCTCCCGTTCCGGAACGAGATCGAGTCGGCCGAGTTCGGCTGGCTGGACCGCGGCGTCGCCGAGCTCCTCGCCACCGACCTGTCACAGCTCGACACCCTCAGGGTCGTGAGCGGCCAGCGCATCTTCGACCTCCTGCGACAGTTCGGCGTGGAGGAGGGCGAAGTCGTGCCCGACGAGCTCCACACGCGCGTTACGCAGCGCGCGGGCGCTCGCTACCTCCTGACCGGGAGCGTCCTGGGCGCTCCGGGGAACGTCCAGGTCGTCGCGCGGCTCTCCGACGCCCGCTCCGGCGTGACGCGGGCCAGCGCACGCGCCCGTGGGGCGGATGTCTTCCGGCTCATCGACGAGGTGTCGGCATCACTCTCGGCCGATCTCCTCGGCCGCGAGCTCGGACCCGACGAGTCGGTTCCCGTGGCGCGGCTCACCACGCGGAGCCTCGACGCGTTCCGCGAGTACGAGCAGGGCCGCGTCGCCCGCTTCCGTTTCCACCTCCAGGACGCGCGCGAGCACTTCGAGCGGGCGGTGACGCTCGATTCCACGTTCGCGCTCGCGCATTTCCAGCTCGCCGGGCTCATGTTCCAGCAGGGGGACATGGGAAACGCGGTCGAGCACCTCCAGGCGGCCGACCGGCACCTCGACGTGGCATCCGAGCGCGACCGCCTGTACGTGAGCGGGTTCGTCGACCTGATCCAGGGACGCCGGGAGGAGGGACTGCGCAAGCTCCGCGAGCTGATCGCGAAGTACCCCGACGAGAAGGACGCTCGTGTCGTCATGTGGGCCTTCCTGCGGCAGCAGCCGGGCACCGAGGAGGAGACGGAGCGCCTCATCCGCGAGACGGTCGAGCTCGATCCGTACTACGCTCCGGGCTGGAACGTGCTCGCGTACCAGGAGGCGCAGCGCGGGAACTTCACGGCCGCCGATTCCCTCATCCGCCGCTACGTCGAGCTCGAGCCGGGAGAGCCGAACCCGATCGACTCGCAGGGCGAGATCGCGGAGATGGCCGGGAGGTACGAGGATGCCCGCGAGGCCTATCGCGGAGCGCTCGAGATCCGCGAGGACTTCTATCTGTCGCTCCACCACCTCGTTCGCACGTACCTCCGGGAGGGCCGGCCGGCGGCTGCCCGTGGGGAGCTGGCGAGCTGGCGGGCATCGGAGTCGGCCGACACGCGCGCGAGGGCCTGGTTGCTGACCGGCGACACGCGGATGTGGGAGGGCGACGTGTCGGGCGCCATCGCGACGTACGACTCCGCGATCGCCGTGGCGGCCTCCACCGGCCGTCGCGATCTGCACGGGCTCGCGCTCGGCCAGATGGTGCGCACGCTCCTCCTCCTCGAGCGCTATCCGGACGCGGTCGCCTACGCCGACTCGCTGGTCGCCCTGCGGGGCCACGACGCCCTGACGGCCACCACGCGCCTCCATGCACTGGCCGACGCCGGCCGCTTCGAGGAGGCCGAGAAGGTCCGCGAGCAGGCGCTCGACTACTTCGGCGACACGCCCGGTCTCCAGGCGTTCGCGAGGCAGGCACGGGCGGGCATGGACATGATCCTCGCCTTCCACCGCGAAGAGTACGGCCGGGTGCTCGAGCTGCTCGCGGAGCTGCGCAATCCGAACGTGCCCGCGGTGCAGTTCGGCTACCCCGGCATCCGCGCGGCCCTCGCGCTCGGCGACGCCGCCGCCGCTCGGGCGGGGACGGAGGGGCTCGTGGCGGCCACGGCTCTCGAGGCGCCCGACCGCCTTCCCCCGCTCGAGACGCGGATCCGGGAGTATTTCCGGGGGCGGATCGCGGAGCTCGAGGCGGACACGGCGGCCGCGCGCGCGGCCTACGACCGTCTGCTGGAGGAGTGGGGAGACGCGCTTCCACTCGTTCCCCCGCTCAGGGACGTGGAGACCCGCCGTGAGGCCCTCGGAGGCCCCTCCGAATAGTGCCCGCGAAGGGAATCGGGTGCGCAACCTTCCGTGTAAAGGTCGTGTCAACGGTACGAACACGGGGGCCACAGCGAGGACGCGGAGTAAGCACGCGGTGACGGAACCACGACTCGTCGAACGAGTTAGGGAGGGAGATCACGCGGCGGCGCGGGAGCTGTACGACGCGCACGTGGACCGGGTCTTCCGGATCTGCTACCGCTTCGCGGGCGAGGACCACCTCGCGCAGGACTTCACGCAGGAGACGTTCGTGCGAGCCTTCACGAAGATCGACACGTTTCGCGGAGAGGCGGCGTTCGGGACCTGGATCGGGTCCATCGCCACCTCCGTGTCGCTCAACGGGCTCCGCAAGGTGAAGCGCTTCCGCGGCCGAGAGACCGAGCTCGCCGACGACGTCCGCGCCGCGCCGGGCGGCTCGCGCATCGAGCCCGATCTCGAGGAGCGGCTCGAGGCGGCCATCGAGGACCTCCCCGAGGGCTACCGCACGGTGTTCATCCTCCACGATCTCGAGGGATACACGCACGAGGAGATCGGGAGCATGCTGGGCATCCAGTCCGGGACGTCCAAGTCGCAGCTGTTCCGGGCCCGTGCCCGGCTCCGGGAGGAGCTCTCGGAGTTCGCGGAGGAGTGGGCCTCGTGAGCGACATGGACCGGTTCACCGAGTTCCTGCTCCGGATGGGGGCGTCGTATCGCGCCCCGCCCGAGCCGCCCCGCGAGGCGATGTGGGCCTCGATCGAGCGAGCGCTCCTGGAGGGGGAGACGGAGGGCGCGAGCGATCCGCTGATCGCCGCCGCGGCCGCCTGGCACGAGCCTCCGGCGGCTCCCGTGGACGACATGTGGCGCCGCATCGAGGCGGCCTGGGCGCTCCGCAGCGGGGCGCCCGAAGGCGCGCGCGAAGCGGGGCTCGACGAGCTGGCGCCGGCGCCGTGGACGGCGTCGTCCGCCGAAGGCCCGCCGCGCCACGGGCGGGCGCGACGCTGGGCCACCGGTCTGGCCGTTGCGGCCTCGCTCGCGATCGGGATCGCGATCGGGCGCTCGTCCCTGGGCGAGCCCGGTACGGCCGGACCGCGAGTCGCGGCGGACGATGCGTCCCCGGCCGTGGTCGCGGGCTCGACGAGGGTGAGGGACGATTCCGGGCGCGCCGCCACCGTGGAGGACGCGGGCGCCGAGCCGCTCGAGTCGGGTCTCCGGCTGGCGACGGGAGAGCCTGGCGAGGGCGGGGACGCTTCCGAGCCCGCCGACCGACGGCCGGAGGCCGCGCCGGGGCGACCCGGGTCCCGCGACGTGGCCATGCGGTACGCCACGGCGCGGCACATGGGGCGCGCCCAGACGCTGCTCACGGTGTTCCAGGCCGGGCTCGTTGGAGACGACACCGCCGAGCTCGCGGGGTGGGCGCGGCGGCTGCTGGGCGAGACGCGTCTGTTGCTCGACTCGCCCGGTTCGAGGCCGGCCGCACAGCGGGTGCTGCTCGAAGAGCTCGAGCTGGTGCTCGCGCAGATCGCCGGGCTGTCGCCCGAGGCGCCGGAGTTCGAGCGCGACCTGATCTCCGACGGGATCGAACGGCAGGGGACCATCGCGAGGCTGAGGGCGGTGTCACCACGCGCCGGCTCGGGACCGCTGACGGGAACCTGAGGACGTGGCCGCCCGGCGGCCGCGACGAAAAAGAAGCTCGACACACGCGAAGTCGTTTACGATCGATAGACCCACACGATACCGAGGATCGAGATGAACACCAGGATGACAGGCGTGCTGGCGATGGGGCTGGCCCTGGGCGCGATGTCCGCGCCTGAGCTCGCCGGCTCCGACGCGGCCGTGACGGAGGCGGTGCGACCCGGCGGGTCGATGGCCGCGCTCCTGGCGTTCCAGCAGAACGATGACGAGGAGGCGGCGTATCGCGCCGCCCGGGAGGCGTTGACGCGCGAGCGTTTCCAGCGCGCGGCGGCCCTGTTCGCGGCGCTCCGCGAGCGGTTTCCGGACACGCGGTACGCGCCGGAGTCCATGTACTGGCAGGCCTTCTCGCTCTACCGGCTGGACGGCCAGCGCGAGCTGCGCGAGTCGCTCCGGCTGCTCGAGATGCAGCTCGAGCGGTACCCGAGCGAACGGGTGAGCGACGCCGCACGGGACCTCGAGCTCCGCATCCGCTCGAAGCTCGGGAGTCGCGGAGATGCGCGGGCGGCGGAGCAGGCCCTGCGCGAGGCGGAGCGGGCCCTCGCGGTGGGGCACGGGAGTCTGTCGGCCAGCATGGTCGCGGCCGAGCGGGCGGCCATCCAGAGCGAGATGGTGGCCCGGATCGCGATCGAGCGGGCGGGGATGGCGTCGTCGGCGGTCGCCGCGCGCATGGCCGACATGCCGCTCGTCGCGCTCGAAAGGGACCGCGACCGGGAGCGCCAGGAGTGCGAGGACGACGAGGTCAAGCAGGCCGCGATCCAGGCGCTCATGCAGATGGAGACCGACCGCGCGCTCCCCATCCTGCGGCGCGTGCTCCAGCGGCGCGACGAGTGCTCGGCGCCGCTGCGCAGACAGGCCGTGTTCGTGCTCTCGCAGCACCGGCCGAGCGAGGTCGAGGACATCATGCTCGAGGTGGTGCGCCAGGATCCCGATCCGGAGGTGCAGGAGGCGGCGGTCTTCTGGCTCTCGCAGGTGCACTCGGAGCGGGCCGTGGACGCGCTGGCCGAGATCCTGTCCACGACCGACAAGCCGGAGCTCCAGGAGAACGCGATCTTCGCGCTGTCGCAGCACGGCGGACCGCGGGCGGCGGAGATCCTGCGCTCGTACGCGCTCGACCCGAGCAAGCCGGAGCGGGTGCGCGAGAACGCGATCTTCTGGTTCAGCCAGAATCCGGACTACGCGGACGCGAGCTTCCTGATCGATCTGTACGGCGAGCTGGAGTCGTCGGATCTCAAGGAGCACGTGTTCTTCTCGGTGTCGCAGCTCAGCGATCCGGCGGCCATCGAGTGGATCCTCGAGCGCGCGCTCGACCAGAGCGAGTCGCTCGAGCTCCGGAAGCAGGCGCTCTTCTGGGCCGGACAGCACCGGTCCGTCGACCTGGCGCGGCTGTCGGGTCTGTACGCGCGGCTCTCGGACGTGGAGATGAAGGAGCAGCTCATCTTCCTGTACTCGCAGCGCTCCGAGCCGGAGGCGGTCGACCAGCTCATCGAGATCGCGCGCAGCGAGACCGATCCGGAGCTCCGCAAGAAGGCCGTGTTCTGGCTGGGGCAGTCGGGTGACGAGCGGGCGATCGAGTTCCTGCTCGAGCTCGTGGACCCGCCCCGATGAGCGGCGCCGACGCGAGACGGCTCGCGCCGACGACCATGGCGGCCCTCGCGACGGCCCTCGCCCTCGGGGCGGGGGCCGTGGGGGTCGAGGCCCAAGCCCTCGCATCCCGTGTCGCTTCCGCGCCCGACGGGTGGGTGCGGTTCGAGTACGAATCGCGACCGGGGGTATGCGGGAACGGAGACTGGATCACGTTCAACGACGAGGAG
>Ga0299913_10003696_pt1 | contig 12611 bp, 15 predicted proteins | sample RVTome_9_FD_201360 | JGI IMG/M metagenome (GOLD analysis project Ga0299913, IMG submission 201360) | Soil microbial communities from uranium-contaminated site in the Upper Colorado River Basin, Wyoming, United States - RVT155D38 (version 2) ... | reverse complement strand
CTGCTCGACCTCGGGCAGGAACCGCTGCACGAGCACGTGCCGGCGCTCGTGCGCGGCGAGCGAGCCGACGGATTCCGCATCCAGGTCCGAGTCGCGGGTCGAATAGCGCACGATCCCGTGACCGCTAAACTCGTTGAGCGGCTTGACGACCACGTCCTCGTGCTCGCGCACGAAGTCGGTCACGACCCGCGGATCGGCGGTCACGACCGAGGGCGCGGCGGCCCCGGGGACCTCCAGCGGAAGGAGCTTCTCGTTCGACCGGCGCAGCCCCCCCGGATCGTTGACGACCGGGACCCGCTCGGCCGCCGGCTCGAGGATCAGGAGGGCGTTCATGTAGTCGATGTCGACCGGGGGGTCCTTCCGCATCAAGACGAGATCGAAGCTCTCGATGGGCCGATCCTCGCCGCCCCCCGGAGGCACGGACGGGCGCGCGTCCTCGTCGACCGAGATCGCGCGCACGCGCGCCCGGGGCGTGCGGTCGTCCAGCCACAGGTCCTCGAGATGGGCGACCGCGCAGACGTGCCCCCGGCGACGGGCCGCGTCGATCAGCAGCAGCGACGTCTCCGTCTCGAGCACGAGGGCCTCGAGGGGGTCCATGACGATCAGGATCTCCACGCCGGCCTCCTCGGCCCTCGGACGGGTGTGGTCAGAGGACACCCCTCTCGTGCATCTTCAGCGTCCGCCGTCGTCGGAGACCGATCTTACCCAAGGAGGCCCCCCATGCGCACGCTCGCCAGCCGCTCCCGGATCGCCGCCCTGCCTGTCGCCCTGGCCCTGTCCGCGTTCGCCTGTCAGGGCGAGGAGCCGGACGACGATGCGGTTCCCGCCGACACGGTCGCGACCGCCGCGCCCGCTTCCGAGGCGCCCGTCTCGAGCGGCCTCGCGCCCGGCGAGTCTTCGACGACCAGCGTGACGATCACCAACCCGATGCCGCACGCCATGGTGGTGACGGTCGAGTACGCCGGCGGGGGAGCGACCGAGCTGGGCATGGTCCCCGCCGGCGGCGAGCAGTCGTTCACGATCGCCGCGTCGGGCGGCGAGTCGATCACGCTCGTGGCCGCCGACGAGGCCGACACTCATTCCCCCACGACCACGATCGTCCTGCCCGATGGCCAGGCGGTGTCCTGGACGATCGAGTAGCTCCCGCAGGGGACGGCCTCAGCGCGCCTGGGCGCCTCCGCCCACCAGCCGCGGGATCTCGGCACGCGCGAACGGCCGCTGCAGGTACCGCTCCGCGGCGTCGCGCGATCCCGCGGCATCGGGCAGCGACAGGACCTTGCGGTAGTACGTAGCGGCGACTTGGCGATCGCCCTGCAGGTCGGCGAGTCGGCCGAGGTACAGGTAGGCGTGCGGATAGGCGTCGGACTCGTCGGCCTTGAGCTGCACGACGCGCACGAACTCCTGCCAGGCCTCGTCGTAACTGCCCAGCGCCATCAGGGTCTGACCGTAGAACAGCCGCGTGATGCTCTGACCTTCGCGTCCGTAGACGCGCGTCCCCTCGAGCTGCCGGAGCACCGACTCGTACATCGGCCGCGCCTCGGAGTAGCGACGCTGGCGCTGGCGCGCGTAGGCCGCCATGGTCGCGAAGTAGAGGTTCCGCGGGTACTCCCGTCGCAGCCGGTCGAGGATCGGCTGCGCGTCGGCGGGCCGCTCCTCGAACTGCAGGTAGAACAGTCCCTGGAAGAACCCCGCCTCGGTCCGGGTATAGGTCCCGCTGCGGCGGGCGGTGTCGAGCGCCTGGAGGCCCGCCGCGCGGTCGCCCCGCAACCCGAACAGGACACGCGACGCGGCGCGGGTGACGGATCCGAACGTGCCGACGTAGTACTCGTACAGCCCCTTGGCCGCCACCGCGTCGACGTTTCCCGGATCCAGCGTCCGGGCGCGGTCGAGCTTCCCCTTGGCCCGCTGCGCGTCGCGCGCCGCGCCCCACGCGTCCTTCGCCGTACCGGCGAGCATGCCGCGCCGCCCGTAGGCGCTGCCCAAGATGAACAGCGTCTCGACGTCGTCGGGATCGGCCACGAGCCGTCGCTCGCCGCGCTCGATCGCGGCCTCCAGCCAACGCTCCAGCTCGCGGCGGGCACGCCCGTTCTGGCGATCGTTCAGGAACTGCCACCAGTACGCTTCGGCCTTCAGAAAGTACCCGACCGGATGCTCGGGCAGCGCCTTGATCACGCGATCGAACCGCGCCAGCGCGGCGGCGTAGTCGAACGCGTAGTAGTCGTCGACGCCGGCCTGGATCTCGGCCACGAGAGGGCCGGGGGGATCGTCCCACAATCCCAGCGAGCCCTGGGCAAGGAGGGGCGCGGTCCCGAGGGCGGCCCACGCCAGGAGCGCGGCGATCGTCGATTTCAGGCGCATCGTCGACATTCCTGTCTGGAGGATCGGGGTTCGGAGCTGCGGATCAGCGCGATTTCGGCGGGGGGCCCAGAGAAAGCTCGCCCTGCTCCGGCGGATAGACAAGCCCGTCGCCGGACGGGCGCGCCAGGTCCCACAACCGATGGGGTTCGACGGCGCCGGCAGAGAGCACGTGCAGCACCCGGCCACCCATGGCGACCAGCCGATCGGCGATCAGCCGGCGGTGGCAGCGCCACCACAGCGCTTCCGCGCACATGACCGCGGTCGGCGCCGGGCGCGCCCAGTCGATCAGCGCCTCGAGCGCAACGCGGAACTCGGGCGTCAGGGCGTAGTCCGCATACTCGCGGAAGCCGGGGCTGGTGAGGCCCTGGTTGGGAGAGCTCTCGCGGCTCGCTCCCGAGCGCCGGCCGCCCAGCTGCTCGAACCAGCGGTACTCGATCCCGCGGGCTTCCAGGAACGTGGCCAGCGTCTCCCGGTTGAACTGGGGGTTCTTGCGCGAGGCCGGATACCGGCGCACGTCCGCCACCCGGCGCACTCCCTCGCCCGCCAGCCGTTCCACGAGCTCCTCGAGCTCCAGCGTGGAGTGCCCGATCGTCCACGTGACCGGCGGGCCTTGACGTTCCGCATCCCCCTGCGTAGGCTCGGCTTCCGTCACGTTGCCCGACTCCCTCCCGGTTCGGAGAAGCGACCATGCGCAGCGTCCCTACCGCCTCGGCCGTGGCCCTCACCTTGGCGCTTGCGGCCGGCTGCGGCAACCCGGACGACGAGAGCGCCCCGGCCCGGGCCGACACGCTGACGGTCGGCGTGGACACCTCCGCGGGAGCGGCGACCGCGGAGGGCGGCCAACTCACCCCGGTGGATCTCCCGGCCGACTTCCCGTCCGACTTCCCGGTCGCGCCGGCGAGCACGGTCGTGGCCGCGTCGACCACTCCCGACGCGGGCGGCGCGTACAGCGAGATCTCGATCGCCACGGAGGGCGACTCCGCCGAGAGCTACGCCTGGTACCGGCAGGCGCTGACCGACGCCGGCTGGCAGATCTCGAGCGAGGGCCAGACGGACGACACCCGCACGCTCCACGCGACGCTGGGCGAATCGTACGTCGATCTCACCGTGATGCCGTATCCCGACCGGGCCGCCGGCTGGGTCCGGGTCAGCGCGTCGATCTGGAAGGCCGGGACATGAGCGGGCGCGAGGAGGTCTGACGATGCTCGACCCGAGCCAGGACGCGGGCCTCAAGGAGCGGATCGCCAACGGCTTCGTCGTCGAGTCGATGGACGACATGACGCCGGGCTATCACAAGGCGCTCAAGACCCAGATGCTCGTCCAGGGGGACACCGAGCTGATGAGCGCGCCGGCCTATTACCTGGCCGCCAAGGACGCCCCCACGATCTCCAGCCGCATCGCGGTCAGCGCGGTGATCCAGGACGAGCTCGGCCACGCGAACATCGCGTACCGCCTCCTCGAGGACCTCGGCGAGAGCAAGGAATGGCTCGTGTTCGGCCGCCGTCCCAACGAGTTCAAGAACCCCTACGGCTTCGACCAGCCGCTCGAGAACTGGGCCGAGATGGCGGTCGCCAACGGCCTGTTCGACCGTGCCGGCATCGTGCTCCTCTCCGATGTGCATCAGAACACCTCGTACGGCCCGCTCAAGCGCGCGCTCGTGAAGGTCGACAAGGAGGAGTACTTCCACCTGCGCCACGGCGAGTCGTGGATGCGCCGCCTCTCGAAGGCCGGCGGCGAGGTGAAGGAGATGCTCCAGCGGGCGGTGGACTGGATGTTCCCCACCGGGATCGAGTGGTTCGGCCTGCCGGACGAGCTCAAGCACCACTCCGGCCAGCTCGAGTACCGGCTCAAGGGGAAGACGAATGACCAGCTGCGCCAGACGTGGATGGCGTCGGTGGTGCCGCTCTGCGAAGAGGTGGGGGTCGAGGTGCCCGCGCATCTCGACGAGGCGAGCGGCGAGTGGATGCTCGAGTACGAGCTCCCCTGCCAGTTCGACCCCCATGAGAAGCGCTGGCTCTTCGACCAGCCGATCACGTGGGACCAGGTGTGGGAGCGCTGGCGCGCCCGCGGACCGATGAACGAGCGGTACACGGAGATGATCCAGGGCCGCGCGAACGACCTGTTCGGCGGGAACGGGAAAGGCTCCGGATCGTTCCGCGGCCGCAAGCCTTCCGCCTAGATCGAGGGGCCAGGACGGGATCTCTCGGGAACGGCCAGGACAGAGACAGGGAAGACCTCCGCCTTACGATCGGTGCGAGGAATGATGATACTTCCACGAAATGTCCACCTGGTTTTGATGCTGCTGGCCGGCGCGCTTTTCGCGGCGTGCGTGCCCATCACGTCGTACAAGGACCTGACGGTCAGCGCCCCCGCGGCGATCCCCCCGGGCTGGCGCGGGGAAATCGACGAGAACGGGCGGACGATCCTTCGGCTCGACGAGATCGACCTGCGGGTCGACGCTCGGAATACGACCGGTCTGGAGAGGGTGCTCTACCTGTCACCGCTCTTCTTGGATGGCCAGTCAAGGGGTCTGGGAAACGACGAACCGCTCGTAATCTTCCTGGAGTTTCACCCGAAGACGGCCGGCTTTTCCTTCGACCCCATGGCCGTCCGACTATGGAGGTACCGCGATGAAGCGGTCACACCGCGGGAATTCATCGGACCGGGCCAACCCGACGGGGACCGCTGCCTCGACTCGGCGGGTCGCCAGCTCGAGGCGAAGACGGCCCCAGAACTCCTGGACCTTCTGCCCGGGGCTGCGGTGACGTGTTTCGTCCTGGCGTACGCCGGCTCGTCCCCGAGCATCGAGTTCCGTCTCCTTATCGGCGGCCTCTCGAGCCGAGGCGAGTCGGTGGAGCTCCCGGAGCTGCATTTCAAGGAGCGTCAGACCGAGAAGCCGCTCTGGATTCCTCCCGCGTTCAGAAGGGGTCGCAGCAAGAGCCAGGACGCGAATCCGCGCTGACAAGCGTCGGTTGGTGCCACCGCCCGGACGGGCGGTAGATTCCCGGACATGACAGGACCAACCGAAGCGGCCATCTGGCGCGCGCTCGCGACGATCACCGATCCCGAAATGCCCGTCTCGCTCGTGGACATGGGCATGGTCTACCGGGTGGCGGTGGCGGGTGACGTGGCAGAGATCGACCTGACGTTCACGTCGATCGGCTGCCCCGCCATGGACATGATCCTCGAGGACGTGCGCGAAGCGGTCTCCGAGATCCCCGGGATCGAGCGCGTGGAGGTCGAGGTCGTCTGGTCGCCGCCCTGGACGAAGGAGCGCCTCACGTCCAGGGGCCGCACGCTCCTGCTCGCGCACGGGCTGGCGCTTTGATGGCCGTTCCCGAGCGGGTCTTCGAGGTCTTCGCCCGGGTAGCGCCCGGGGACCCCATGTCCCACGTCGGGACCCTGAACGCCCCCGGGATCGAGCTCGCGCGGGTCTACGCGTGGAGGATCTACGACGAGGAGGACTGGGCGGAGATGTGGGTCGCGCCGCGCGACGCGATCCTGTCGGCGCACCCCGACCACGAGGGGCCGCTGCCCGCGCCCGGCCGACCGGCGGAAGAGCCGGCATGAGCTCCGCCGAGAGCCTGCGCACGACCCTCGTCGCGCTCAGCGACACGAAGCTGCTGCTCGGCTACCACTACGGCGAATGGACGTTCGGGCCGCCGGCCATCGAGGCCGGCATCGCCGCCTGCTCGATGGCGCAGGAGGAGTTCGGCCACACGCGCCTCCTCGACGGGATCCTGAAGCGCGAGTTCGACCTGGAGATCGACCCGCTGGCCGACGACCGGCCGCCCGAAGCGATGGCCTCGATCGCGTTCCTCGACCACCCGCTGGGGAGCTGGACGGGGCTGGTGGCGGCCAACGCGGTCGTCGACCTCGCGCTCTCGCTCGTGCTCGGGTCGTTCGAGGGCGGCTCCTACGCTCCGCTCGCGCGCGTGGTGCCGAAGATGCTGCTCGAGGAGCGGTTCCACGCGGAGCACGCCGACGGCTGGGTGCGGCTGATCGACGGCCGCGGCGGCGACGCCGCGGTCCGGCTCCACGACGCGCTCGGGCGCGCGCTGGCCGCGACCGTGGCCTTCTTCGGCCCGCCCGACCACGACGCCGAGCTCGTCCGAGCGGGCGTCCGCAACGCCGGCGACGACATCCTCCGCCGCCGTCTCTGCGGCCACCTGGCCTCGCTCCTCCGCGACCCGGAGGGCGCGGGCCTGGCCCGCGACGGCGGCGGGTGGAGCGCCGCCCCGGTCGACTGGACCGGCTGGGACCCCGCGCGACGACGGCTCGACCCGGGCGGGCCGGCACAGGACATCCTGGACGAGCTCCGTGGCACGAAGAACGTCGCCTTCAAGTCCGCCTGACGGGCCGCAGGATCGCCCGGCGGAGCGCGAGCCGGCGCCCACCGTGCGCTGCCCGCACTGCGGGTCCGCGGACGTGGAGGTCGAGGCCGCCTTCGGCGGCTCGCTGATGTCGCGCCAGTTCTACTGCAGAGGATGCCGCACGGTGTTCGAGTGGGTGAAGTGGGAGCCCGGCGAGCCGGGCGGCTGGCTGCCCCGCTAGGCCAATGGCGCGCGCCGCGGGCGACGGCGCCACGTCGCGATCGCGATCCCCGCCAGCACCGCCGCCGCTCCCAGCAGCGTCGACCCCGCCAACCGCTCTCCCAGGATGAGCCACCCCAGCACGACCGCCACGATCGGGAACGCGTACGACACCAGCGCCAGGAGGCTCACCGACACCACCTTGAGGAGCCGGTAGTACACGACGAACGCGATCACCGAGCCGAACAGCGAAAGGAAGGCGAGCGATCCGACCGCCGCCGGCGTCCACTCGATCGCGCGGGCGTCCTCGAACGTCAGCCCGATCGCGGTCAGCGCCACCGCCCCGTAGGCCATCGGGAGCGCGGTCAGCGTGTAGGGATGGAGGTCGTGTCCCCACTTCTTGATCCCCACGCTGGTGAGCGCCGACGCCACCGGCGAGACGAGGATCACGGCTGCCGCCAGCGCGGCGCGCGGCTCGGCGAGCGCGAGATCCGAGCGGAAGATGACGTACACGCCGGCGAACCCGAGCGCGACGCCGACCGCCTTCCGCGCCGTGATCCGCTCCGAGCCGATCGTCGCGTGCGCGATCAGCAGCACGAACAGCGGGTAGGTGGCGAACAGGACCGCGGTGAGGCCCGAGGAGACGTACTGCTCCCCCCAGTACACCGCGCCGTAGTTGACGACGAAGTTGAGGACCCCCAGCGTCAGCAGGCCCGCGTGCGTGCGCGCCTCGCGCGGCCACGGGACCCCCGCCGCCCACGACAGCCCGGCCAGCACGCCCGCCGCCAGCGCGAACCGCATGCCCGCCGACAGGAACGGCGGCATCGACTCGAGCCCGACCTTGATCGCGAGCCAGGTCGAGCCCCAGATGAACGAGACCGCCGCGATCCCCGCCCAGCGGGCGCCGCGGGTCACTCCAGCGCCCGGAGGCGGGGTCGCGTGAGCGTCATCCCGACCACCACCAGGGCCAGCGTCCCCCCGGTGATGGCCAGCGTCACCGACGCCGAGGTCAGCCCGGCGAGGGTGCCGGCCAGCAGGTTCGCGATCGGGAACGTGCCCATGAACGCGAGCCCGAACATGCTCAGCACACGGCCCCGCATCGCGTCGTCGACCAGCTCCTGGAGCAGCGTGTTCGAGAGCGCGACGCCACTGGTCGCGAAGAAGCCGATCCCGACGAGCGCCACGCCGGCGAACGTGGGCGCGCGCGCGAAGCCGAGCCCCATCGTCGCGAGCCCGGTCGCGATCGCGCATCCGAGGAGCCAGGGACCGCGCTTGGGAAGCAGGTGCCGGAACGCGACCGAGAGCGCGCCGCCCACGGCCCCCACGCCGCCGATCGCGAACAACCAGCCGAGACCGGACGCGTCGAGCCCGAGGGAGTCGCGGGCGACGATCGGCAGCAGCGTCGAGTACGGCATCGCGAGCAGGCTGATCAAGGCCGCGATCGTCAGGATCGCCCGGATGCGCGGCCGCTCGCGCACGTATCCGACCCCCTCGACGATCGACTGCCAGACCGGCGCGCGGGCGGGCAGCGCACGCGGGCGCGCGCGGATCAGGAGGAGCGCGATGATCGCCGCCAGGTACGACAGCGTGTTCACCCCGAAGCACCCCGCCAGCCCGATCACGCCGAGCGTCAGGCCCGCCACGCTCGGCCCGACCACGCGCGACAGGTTGAACTGGGCGGAGTTGAGCGCGATCGCGTTCTGGAGGTCCCGGCGCTCCACGAGGTCGTGCAGGAAGGCCTGGAACGCGGGAGCGGCCAGCGCGATCGCCGAGCCGCTCGCCAGTGAGATCACGAGCACGTGCCAGATCCGCACTACGCCCGTCCACGTGAGCACGGTGAGCAGCGCGGCGAACGCCATCATCCCCACGTTCGCGCGGATCAGGAGCCGTCGCCGGTCGAGGCGGTCGGCGTACACGCCGCCGACCAGCAGCAGCACCAGCCACGGGAGCGTCCCCGCGAACCCCACCAGGCCGAGCATGAACGCGGAGTCGGTGAGTTCGAGGACCAGCCATCCCTGGGCCACGTTCTGCATCCAGGCGCCGATGTTCGACACCAGCGCGCCGGCCCAGAAGATCCGGTACTCGGAGTTCCGGAACGCGGACCAGAACGGGAGCCGGCCGTCCCGGGCGATCGGCGGCGCGATCGACGCGGCGTCGCCGCCGGCGGGCTCGCCGGTCACGGCGCGCCGCCGATCACGCGCCGCGCGGCGCGCACGGTCTCGAGGTGGATCGCGATCGTGTCCGCCACGTCGACGGCGTAGCCGCCGCCGAACGTCGCCGCCACCGGCACGCCACGCTCGCGGCAGGCCCGGTACACCGCCTCGTCCCGGCGCCGGAGCCCGTCCAGCGTGAGACGGAAACCCCCCAGCTGGTCTTTCTCGTATGGGTCGGCGCCGGCCTGATACAGAACCAGGGCCGGCCGCGCCGCGTCGAGCGCCTCCGCGAGGGCGGGCACGAGAAGGCCGAGGTACAGGTTGTCCTCGACCCATGGCGATCCGTCGCGGCCGCGGTCGAACGACACCAGCGAGACGTCCCGGTCGCTCCGCTCCTTCACGGGATAGTTGTCCTCCTGATGCATCGAGAACGTGGTCACGTCGGGATCCCCCTGGAAGATGACCGCGGTGCCGTTCCCCTGGTGGACGTCGAGGTCCACGATCGCCACCCGCGCCACCGAGCCGTCGGCCTGGACCGCGCGCGCCGCCACCGCCAGGTCGTTCAGGTAACAGAACCCCTCGGCCTTGTCCGCGAACGCGTGGTGGAACCCGCCGCCCAGGTGGACCGCCCAGCCGCGCTCGAGCGCGATCCGGGCGGAGAGCGTCGTGCCCCCGCAGGCGAGCCGAAAGAACTCCGCGATCTCCGCGGTCAGCGGAAGCTCGCTCGCCTCCGTGCGCCAGGTGTGCCGACCGCCGTCCAGGTCGTCGAGATAGGCGTCCGTGTGCACCCGGAGGAGATCCTCGCGAGACGGGAGCTCGGGGATCCGGGCGGCGTCCAGGCCGTCTTCGGCGATCAGTCGGCGGTGGACGCCCGCGTACTTCTCCATCGGGAACACGTGTGGGCCGATGTCGGCCCACGAGCGGGGGGAGTACACGACGTGGTCGCCGAGCGGCATGGCCGGAATGTTACTTGGCCCCCGAGGCGCGGGCCAAACCGGCTCTTGCCTCGAATCCCCGCGCTCGGTAGGGTAGCCGCCGATGCCGGCCGACCCCGAGATCCACTGTTCTCCCGAGGAGGGTCTGCGCTTCCGCGACGGGGTCTACCGGCCGCTCGACCTGGCCGCGCTCCCCGACGCCCCGCGCGCCGAGCCGTATCCCGATCCGGGCCACGGCCCGCCCTTCTACCGCGTGGACGAGGTCCCGCGCGTCCCCCGGCTCCGGCACGTGATCGGGCCGTCGGTGATCGCGCTCGGCATGGGGCTCGGCGCGGGGGAGTTCCTGCTGTGGCCGAACCTGATCGCGGTCAACGGCTTCTCGATCTGGTGGCTGTTCTGGGTCGGGGTCCTCACGCAGTTCGTCGTGATCGGCGAGATCGAGCGCTGGAGCCTCGCCACCGGCGAGTCGATCTTCGCCGGCATGGGGCGCATGACGCGCCGGCCCTTCTGGCCGTGGTTCTTCCTCGCCGCCACCCTGATCTCGTTCTTCTGGCCCGGCTGGGCCGCCGAGTCCGCCGACTTCACCCGCCTGGCCATCAACGCGCTCGCGGGGCGCGAGGCGATCGCCGACTGGCAGCCGATCGCGCTCGCGATGCTGGCCTTCATCTGGGCCGCGCTGGCATTGTCGCGGATCGTCTACAACGCGCTCGAGACATTCGAGATCCTGCTCGTCCTGGCGTTCTTCCCACTCCTCTTCCTCGCGCTCTTCGCCGCCGGCGTGGTTCCCGGGGACGCGGCGGCGCTGGCACGGGGGGCGGCGTCGATCGGTTCGGTCCCGCCGCGGCTCCTGGCCGGCGACCAGTTCCCCACGCTCCTGATCGCGGTCGCCTACGCGGGCTCGGGCGGCACACTGCTCCTCGCGCAGTCCCTCTGGGTCCGCGACAAGGGGTTCGGCATGAGCGCGTTCCAGGGCCGCATCGCGGGCATCCGCGGGCGGAACGAGCCGCTCGAGGAGCGCGGCTTCGCGTTCGCCGCCGACCGCCCGGTGATGGCCGCGCGCTTCCGCCGCTGGATGCGGCTCGCCGAGACGGAGCTCCTCACGACCTTCGTCGTCCTCATCCTCCTGAGCGTCGTGATCACGACGCTGCTCGTGGCGGCCACCGTGGGAACCGGACGCGTCGACCTGGCCGGCGGACTGAACGCGATGGTGATCGCGCAGGCGGAGGCCCTCCGCGCGCGGGGCGGCGCGTGGCTCGAGATCGTGTTCCTGCTGGGAGGCGCGCTGGTCCTGTTCTCGACTCAGGTCGGGATCGTCGACACGGTGACGCGCATCACCGGCGACGTGTTCCACCACGAGGTCGGCCGCCGCACCCGCGGGCTGACGCTGAAACGCTCGTTCCTGGGCTTCCTCACGCTCTTCGTCGCGGCCAGCATGGCGGTGATCCTGGTCTCGTGGCTGGGCGGCGAGAGCGTGATCGCGCTCGAGCCCGACCTGCTCGTCCACATCGCCGGGCCGTTCACGATCGCCTCGATGTACTGCTTCGCGATCGTGATCGCGGTGCTGAACACCGCCTACCTCCCCGCGCCGCTGCGGATGCCGCGCTGGAAGCTGGTCGGGATGTACTGGGCGGTCGTCCTGTGGGGGTGGTTCTCGGCCGAGCAGGTGTCGCGCTCGGTGCTGGAGTACGTCCTCGGAGAATCCGGCCCGGTGGTGAGCTCGATCGCCTTCCATCCCGTGCGGCTGGTCGCCTACGGCGCCTGGCTCGCGTCCCTCGCCTGGCTCGTGTGGCGAACCGCCGGGCCGGGCCTGTTCCGCCGCGCGCGTTGAAGGCGGCTCCGCCGATCGGTAGATTGGCGGCCGTTCCGCGCCGCCCTCCACCCGATCCCCCGAGGAGAGTACCCATGCGATGGATCACGATCCTGGCCCTGCTCCTGCTCGCCTCCGCCTGCGGGGATGGGGGTTCGACCGACGACGCCGTTGTGCCGGACACGACAGCCACCGAGATGCAACCCGGCGGCGCCGCGGGGACGGAGGCGGCCGACGTCGCCACGACGACGGGGGGAGCGGCGACGACGGCGACGACGGTAGAGGCGACCGGCGCTCCCAGCCCTCCCGCCGGCTACGCGGTCGAGTCCCAGCCCGCCGGCGAGGGCGCCCTGGCGTCGATCGAGTACGTCTCGCCGCGCACGGTCACGGAAGTGGCCGAGTTCTACGACCAGCAGCTCCCCACGGATCGCCGCGTCCTGATCGACGTGGCGGGGGACGACGTGGTCGTCTACGGGCTCGGCTCGGCCTCGACGGTCGGGGCGGCGACCCGGATCCAGGACGTGGAGCGCCTGCTCGACCAGCGCACCGAGCCGATGGTCGTCGTGGCCCCCCACCGGCTGCCGGCCACCGACCCCCTGATCGAGGACCTGCGGGAGATCGGCCAGGCGGCGCAGGCCGACGAGCTGCTCGAGACGCGGAGCAAGATCACGGTCGTGTACGCGGTTCAGTAGGGACGAGCGGCCCGGGCTAGCCGGAGGTCCGGAGCTCGACCTCTCCGGCTTCGATCTCGATGACCCGGCTCTCGGGCGCGAGCCAGACCGTCACCCGGTACGTGCCGTCGGGCAGCTCCGCCTGCAGGATCTCC